>Ga0206855_10027_pt1 | contig 46594 bp, 32 predicted proteins | sample Alteio_BWOrgCont_51_FD_152637 | JGI IMG/M metagenome (GOLD analysis project Ga0206855, IMG submission 152637) | Enriched cells from forest soil in Barre Woods Harvard Forest LTER site, Petersham, Massachusetts, United States -... | ecosystem: Environmental > Terrestrial > Soil > Temperate forest >...
ATTACACCAGGGTCGGCAAGCTGCCACACTACTACCTCGGTAGGGTTGCGCTTGTAAGTGCATGAACTGATGAATAAAACGGATAAGAACAGTACTAATAATAGGTTAAATCGTCCCCTCATACGATTTCAATAAGTTGATTGCAACAAATCTACAAAAATGGGTCGATAAAAACCCAAAAGATTTAACTGAGAATTTTCAAGCGGGCAAACCGCAGCAGTAGTTGCTTTTTCTCGCCGTTCTGGAACATTACTGTAGCCTTGCTATTGGGATACGCACCTTCCATGGTAATTACTTCGCCTATGCCAAACCTGTCATGCTCAACCTTCATGCCGGCTTTCAAACCGGCCAGATGACTATTATCAACCGGTGGCAAAGTCGATGGCGCCTTGTTAAGGCTCACAAGTTTCTTTTTAGTCAGTGGCGATTGCATTACAGGCGGAGCCACATTAAACACCTTAGGTGTTTTCGGGAACGGCGATTGATACGTTTCTTCCTGCGGAGAGTAGCCCACCGCATTCTCTATAAACTCCTGCGGTATTTCTTCTAAAAAGCGGCTGGGTTCACAGCTAAGTGAGTTGCCATAACGGTAACGGCTTATAGAGTATGATAAGCTGGCCTGTTTCTTGGCACGGGTAAGCGCCACATAAAAAAGCCTTCTTTCCTCTTCCAGTTCTTCGCGTGTTGTTATCGCCATTTGCGAAGGGAAAAGATTTTCTTCAAGCCCCGCTATAAATACGTAATTGAATTCTAATCCTTTAGCCGCGTGAATAGTCATAAGCAACACCTTGTCGGCGTCCCTCTCATCGTCTTCGTTAATGTCCTCGCTGGTAAGTAACGCCACATCTTCCATAAACAGGTTGAGCGTAGGCATCTGCCCCTCGGGGTCGGCCTTTTCCACAAAGTCTTTCAAGCCGTTCAGCAACTCCTGTATGTTCTCCATACGGTTAATGCCTTCGGGTGTGCGGTCGTTATAAAGTTCCTTCATCAGCCCTGAAGTGTTGGCAATATACTCTGCCAACTTGTGGGCATTGTAAGTAGGCAACAGGGCAGTGAAGCTTTTTATAAGGGTAATGAATTCGGTTACCTTTTCTATAGCACGCGACTGCAGAGGCAAGTTGAAATCAGCAATATTTTCCATCACCGTCCACAGGCTAACGTCGTTATCGCCGGCGGCGACAATCATCTTATCGAGCGATGTATCGCCTATACCACGTTGCGGATAATTGATTACCCTGCGCAAGGCTTCTTCGTCGTGCGGATTAATGGTAAGGCGGAAGTAGGCCATTAAATCTTTTATCTCTTTGCGCTGGTAGAATGAAATGCCACCGTAAATACGGTAAGGTATGTTCAGTTTGCGCAAGGCTTCTTCTAAAGGACGGCTCTGTGCGTTGGTGCGGTACAGTATGGCAAACTCTTTATTGCTTGCCTGTTTCGATATGCGTGAATCGAATATGGCTTGGGCTATCTGCCTTCCCTCTTCCGAGTCGGTGAAGGCACGGAGTATTTTTATCCTCTCCCCTTCCTCGTTCGATGTCCACACCGTTTTCTTAAGCTGGTCGCGGTTTTTAGAAATAAGCTGGTTGGCAGCGTTCACAATGTTCCGGGTAGAGCGGTAGTTCTGCTCCAGTTTAAACACCTGCGTATCGGGGTAATGTTTCTGGAAGTTAAGTATGTTCTGGATGTTGGCCCCGCGGAAAGCGTATATGCTCTGTGCATCATCGCCCACCACACAAATGTTCTGGTGGCGCGCAGCAAGCTGACGCAATATCATGTATTGCGAAAAATTGGTATCCTGGTACTCATCAACCATTATATAACGGAACTGGTCCTGGTACTTAAGCAACACAGCGGGATTATCGCGCAGCAATAAGTTGGTATGGTATAGTATATCGTCGAAGTCCATAGCGCCTGCTTTATAAAGGCGCTTGTTATATGTCTCATATATCTGCCCGAAGTGTTCACGCCGCGCTGCCCTGTCTTCATTCATATATTGCAAATCGCCAAAGTATTCTTTAGGCGAAATAAGCATGGTTTTAAGGGTTGATATGCGCCCCAGCAGCGACGATGCCTTGTAGGCCGCATCGTTCAAGCCCAGTTCTTTCACTATGCTTTTCAGCAGCGACTTTGAATCGTCGGTATCGTAAATGGTAAAGTTTACCGGGTAGCCAATCTTATCGGCTTCCCTGCGTAATAGCCTTGCAAAAGTAGAGTGAAATGTACCCATCCACAGGTCGCGGGCGCTGTGGCCTATCAGGTTAATTATACGTTCCTTCATTTCGCGGGCCGCCTTATTGGTAAACGTAAGCGACAGAATACGGTATGCGTCAACCCCGTTATTCATGAGCTGGGCAACCCTATAGGTTAGCACCCTTGTTTTGCCCGAACCTGCGCCTGCAATAATCATTACCGGGCCCTCGGTACACATTACAGCGGCTCGTTGTTCGCTATTTAGTTCATCTAAAAAGTCCTTTTCCATAATAAGTTTTCAAAGTTACTACTTATGCCACAGAAAGAAGAGGGTGTTGAAAAAAATTGACAGATATAAATCAAATAAATTTTGCTAAATTTATTATCAATTTAAACTGCTTATTCGGACTCATGCAACTACTTTCATTGGCAATATTCCTTTCCTTTTCTCTTACTGCTTTGGGGCAAGATTACCCCGATAGCGGGTTTACCAATAAAGCCGAGGCAAAGAACTTAATGGTAAATGGCAAAAAAGAGGGTAAGTGGTGTGAGTATTTACTTGAAAACGGAAATAAAACCACATCTGCTGTTTCTTCTTATTGTACCCTGACAATATACAAAGCAGGTAAACCTTATGGGATAGAGCGGGAATATTGTAATGGAAAGCTATGTACGGTGATGCCTTACAAGAATGGGGTAACCAATGGTACAGTAAAATCATATTTCGAAGATGGAAAATTAAACTACGAAGCTCCTTTCGTTGATAGTATTGAAAACGGAACAGAGAAAGATTATTACGACAACGGGAAATTGAAGGGTGAAGTTATATATGCGAACGGAAAAAGAAATGGCATTGCTAAATGGTACAATAAAAAAGGTAAATTGGAGTGCCAGGCCACTTATGTTAATGATAGTGTAACCAATGGTGTTGTGCGCGATGATTGCGGAGAAAACGAAACAGAACCTGAAAAAAGATATTATGTAGAACGCCCTTATGTGAACGGTAAAGAAAACGGGCTTGAAAAAACATTTTACGATAATGGGGTATTGGCGGAAGAAACCCCCATTAAAAATGGCAGTGTAGATGGAATAGTTAAAAAGTATAACAGATATAATGGAAAACTAGCAAAGACACTAACCGTTGTACATGACCATACACTATATGAAGACCCTATAGAATTAGACTTTGGCTGCGGCTGGGCTGGTATAGACTCACCGGAATTTTATACAGTAAAAGAGTTATTGAAAACCAATAATGATACTGGGCTTGTAAAACTTATTTACTCGGAAAATATTACACTTAAGCTTATAGCAATAGTTGCTATTGAAAATAAATTGGCAAAAAGAAAAATTGCCTTGAGCGATGCGGACCAGAAAATCATAAACGATTACATAGTAAGAAAAGATGAGGTATATGCATGCGAGGGCTGTACAAATCATGAAGATTACACTGTGGCAGAGATATTCAGCAGCTCGAAAAACGGTATCAGGAGTGAAATCAATAGGCGGATAGGGCAATAATCTTCCATTTTTGCAGTTTACTCAACAAATACTACCATTCGCTAACTACAGTATAGGATATTCGGAATAATTACACTATATTTGAACTGGAGAATCTATATCACTCTTAAATGAAACTCAGAATATTACTCTTACCTTTTTTATTTTTTCTAACCCTAAATACATGGGGACAAAAAAGGCCTGTGAAGGGTAAGCCCCATGGCAAAACTCCTTGCTTGATTCAGGCATGGTTATATACCACAATTGAAGCCGGCGATACAACAGCATTATCAGTAGAAGTATACGATTCCGGAACATATTATAATGAGCCCATTTCAAGTGTTACCTGGTCACCGTCTTCTTCCTTAGAATATGCCAACGCCCCTACTACTTTTGCTTTTCCAAAAACAACAACAACCTATACAGTTACCGTCACAACACCTTGCGGTGTATTATCCGATACTCTTACCGTTCATGTTGGATGCGCAGTCAATTCATGGGTATATTTGAGTAGTTATTATTACTGTCCTGTTGAACCAGGTACTGCCAGTGTTTACTCTTATAATGGAATACCACCCTACACATACGTATGGAGCACAGGGCAAACTACATCAAGCGTATCAGGAATTAGCCCCGGTTTTTTTTCCGTAACTGTAACCGATAATATCGGGTGCAGTAAAACAGATACTTTCACAATGTCTTCCTACCCTGCTCCTTCCTTATCTGCTATTCCTTCAACTATTGAAAAAGGAGACAGTAGTGAGCTTTATATTAATTCCTCTTCATATTACTATTATTATTCTGATTCTACAACTTATACCTGGACACCAGCATCGTCTATAATCACACAGGATTTATACTATGCATATGTTCGTCCTACTTCTACGACTACCTATACCTTGACAACCACTAGTCCATGCGGAACATCGACCGACACAGTAACTGTTTTTGTAGGTTGCCCGAATGTAGTTATTGGAAATTTTCTTACTACGCCGTATTTCTGCCCTGCAGAAATGGGTACCGCTACTGTTTATTATAATTATACAGCAGGCCCATATTCTTATTTATGGAGCAACGGAGCTACTACTTCAACCATTACAGGCCTTGCCCCGGGTAGTTATTCCTTAACAGTTACCGATGGACTTGGTTGCACATTTCCTTCTGATCCAGGAACAATTACTGCCAGTAAAATAAAGTTACAATTAACTCCTAATAATTACTACCCAAATTATTACACAAATACTGTTGAACCTGGAGACACTACCTATATTGGGGCAGCCCTATATGACACTGTACCATTTGGGTACGCTGAATACTTCGATACCTCATATAAATATTCGTGGGCGCCAGCAATTTCACTATTAACCCCAAATGCTCAGAGTACGTATGCATTTCCTACCACCACCACTACATACACTTTAACTATAACTACTCCTTGCACAACCTTAACAGATACGATAACTGTTTTTACTGGTTGCACAATGACTGTAAATGTTCAGCCCTCTTTTTGTCCTACAGATTCCGGAGCTGCGGTTGCAGGGGTGATTAATGGTGTTCCTCCTTACAGTTATCTCTGGAGCAATGGAGCCACTACATCAAGTACATCTGCCATACGTGATAGTTTGTATACGGTTACTGTGACCGATGCAAATGGATGTAGCACATGGAATTCAGCGTATATATATCCTATTAAGATGAACATTGCGGCTTACGCTTATCCCGATAGTATAGCCCCTGGAGACACTAGTACTATAGGTCTTTTTGATAATTATTATGACACCCTAACACCCTATAATAGTTATTCCTGGGCTCCTTCTGCTTCATTAGATAATCCCACTGCATATAGAACCTATGCACATCCAACAACTACGACCACTTATACAATTACTACAACCACGCCATGCGGTGTAATAATTGATTCCATTACCGTTTATGTTGGCTGCAACCTTTTTGTGCAACCTATATGTATTGTAACTATGGATACTTCTATAAATAAAAATGTGATTATCTGGGGGCGCAGTAGTTCTCCACCCAATGGCTCATTTAATCTTTACAGTGGCAATAAATGGTGGTGGACAAAAATTGGTAGTGTGGCCGATACTTCATTAAGCGAGTTTATTGATTATTCCTCTAACCCAACTACACAGGCTTATAACTACAGGCTTACTACGGTTGATTCATGTGGGGAATCGGGTATGAGCCCTATAAGCAGCAGTATTTACCTGAATGTAATTATAAGTACCGGCAGAGACAGCCTTTACTGGACACCTTATGTAGGTTTTACTACACCAACATATTATATCTATCGTGGCCCGGCTTTAAATAACCTTACACTTCTCGATTCGGTTTCAGGTACAATACTTTCATATGTTGACCTGTCTCCTCCGCCCGGTTCAATTTATTTAGTTAAAGCTGTAAACCCGGCAGGCTCATGCATACCTACCCATAAACGAACTGGCCATGGTTCCTCTATGCCGACAAATGCTTCTTTTTCGAATGGGGGTATACCTCATATAAGGGTAATCCCACCAGCTGAAAATACATTATCCATAAGCCCCAACCCTGCCAGCGGAAACATTACTATAACTTATGATTTAGCTGCCGTTGATAATGTAAGCATTTCCATTATTGATGCTATCGGGCGAACCGTTTATACCAACACTTTTTCAGACCAACCGATAGGTGAAACAAAACAACAGATTAACCTGGAAGGTGCCGCTGAAGGTGTTTACTCTTTAATGATGGTTACCGAAGAAGGGGTACTGGTGAAGAAAGTAGTTCTATTGAAGAGTAAGTAAAAACACTTCTTTACTCCCTCAACATAAAATAATCAATCCACATTTGGGGTACTTCGGTATAGTGGGTGGTATGATAACCGTGAAATCTTTCGTTCCCGAACTTAACCCTTATCTCGGCTGAATCAATTTGAGCAGCGTGTTGAGAAATGGGAACCACCATTTCGGTAAACTCATCTAACGATTCATTGTTTGTCAACCGGCCCTCGTCAACCACTTTTCCGTTATAATATAGTGTAATGCTAATAGTTGCGGTGTCAGTTATATCATGCTTTTTAATATAGACCGTTAACGCGGCAGGGTGTTTTGTCAAAGGAAATTTTATCCACGTCTCAGATGGAGAACATCCTCTTGCAATCATTTTGGCGGAATATTTCCCGTGAAATACATTTGTAGAATCCTTGCGGAAAACATCGCGACTGCAAGCAGGCACACACATGGGGCAGGCATTATCATGCCAACAAACCAGGTCATCACGGCCTCTGTTTGTCCATTGTTCTAAATCACCATCCGGCACCAGGGTAGAGTCTGCAAAATGATAATGATGTTGCCTTCTGACAACCATTGTTAGATGCACTTTATCGAACAGCACCATTCCGTTTTGCACACTATCGCTTGCACTATCTTTTACTCCTCCACCGAATAACCTCACTCCAATAGTATCGGTGGCTTTAGTTGTAAGCTTAAAGGTCATAAAATGCTGCGTCCAGAAAATATCTTTATTGGGTACATTAGATACCTGCCGTTGTGCCAGTATGTTGTTTTTGTCTACTACCCCTACCCTAACATTTCCATTATTCACTACATATTTTGTCTTGTTTAAAATCTTGCACCAGTAGCTCAATTTAAAAGTGTTTGTCCCGCCGATACCGCTAAAGTAATATCCGGCATAATCTTGTTTCCCTTTTTTACAATCTATAAATTGCAACGACCATGCTCCGCCACCTGGGGCAATATCGCGGTTAAAGTGGGCATTACTGTATTGCTTATAAATGCGCCAAGGAATATGAACGGTGTCTTCACTGGTAATTATGCCTGTATCGGGTATAATTTCGCGCACACTATCGGGCAATATATTTTGTGCCGATACACGTAAGGATAACCCGGCAAGTAAAACAAGTATATCAATAATTTTAAGTAGTGCCGGTTTCATATTACGAATGTAGAGTAAGGGCAATTTATTATGACTTTAGTTGATATGAAAGGAGTTCCCAATCTCCGTTGGCCCAATCAGAACACATATCACCTACACTTACCGTAAATTTTACAAAGCCAACATTTTCCTTATACCAAAACTTATTACCGAAATAGCAATTAAAACCGCCACCGGCTCTATCAATCTCATAACAGCCGGTAAAATTTCCCGCGCTTACTTTTATATCGCTTATACCTTTTACCGTTACAACTCCATTAAGCGCGGTGCCGGTTGAATTACCTACCTTTAATGGGAACATTAATGAAGGCCACACCTTACCGGAAACTCCCGGAATTCTATTCAATTTAGCAGGTGCTTCTGTAATAACTATCTTTTCCGCTTTATCAGCAATCCATAATTCAAAGTCTTCATTTAATTTCCTCCCTTTAAATTGCCAAATCTTAACGCTATCTCCATTATAAAAGCCATTGCCTATAATGGTAAGATAGACAGTATCAGGAATACCGCCATAGCCACTACCGTCTTTCAATAAAGAAGTACGTACAAGATACGTCCAGGTATCGCCAACCCGGTTTGGAAAACCATCGGTTAACACATTTTGTGCAGGTACATGCAGAGATAATCCACCAGCTAAAACAAGTACACCAATAATTTTAAGTAGTGCAGATTTCATATTACGAAGGTAAGGTAAAGGGGAGGAATACTTTTACCATAAAACCGCCATTAACGTATCATTAACACATTACTTATTTTATTGATTATCAGTTATTTATATAACTATTTGAAAATCAGAAACTTACCAATTCTATTGTAAACTATTGTATTTAACAATGGATGCCCTGTCAATAAAGGGCTTCAGGAGGGGCTTATTGTTAATTTTCATTGTTATTTTATCCCTACTCCTTACGTCCAATTATGTCCCATTTCCGCCGAATAGTTATATTTGCGCCCTTTAAAAAACATATTGCTATGACAAGTGTCCTTTACATCGTTCCGTTAATAGGTATTATTGGCCTCATTTATACAGCATTAGCATCGGCATGGGTAACCAAACAAGACGCAGGCGATGCTAACATGATAGAACTGGCAGGTGCCATTGCCAAAGGCGCTATGGCCTTCCTGAAGGCAGAGTGGAGAATATTAGGTGTATTTGTGGCTCTGGCTGCATGCTTACTGGCATGGGCAGGAACCACGGTTGACGATTCAAGCCCTATTATAGCTATTGCCTTTTGTTTAGGCGCGGTATTATCGGCCACTGCCGGGTATATAGGTATGCGCATTGCTACCCGCGCCAATGTAAGGACCACACAGGCTGCCCGTACAAGCCTTGCCAAAGCACTTAAGGTATCGTTTACCGGCGGCTCGGTAATGGGCGTTGGTGTAGCTGGTTTAGCCATATTAGGCCTCGGCGGACTCTTTATAGTGTTCTACCAGATATTTTTTGCAGGTAAAGGCACAGCAGTAAACGGACTCGATATGAAACGCGCCATAGAAGTATTGGCGGGTTTTTCGCTGGGCGCTGAATCAATAGCGCTATTTGCCCGCGTAGGCGGCGGTATATATACAAAGGCTGCTGACGTAGGCGCTGACTTAGTAGGTAAAGTAGAAGCAGGTATTCCTGAAGATGACCCGCGTAACCCTGCTACCATTGCCGATAACGTAGGCGATAACGTGGGTGACGTTGCCGGTATGGGTGCTGACTTGTTCGGTTCTTATGTTGCAACCATACTTGCTACCATGGTATTGGGCCAGGAGGTTGATGCCTCGCAGGATAAGTTCGGCGGGCTCTCTCCTATTATCCTGCCTATGTTTATTGCAGGTATAGGCCTTCTTTTCTCACTTGTAGGCACACTGTTTGTGAAGATAAAGAAAGAAACAGACAGCGTACAAAAGGCATTGAACATGGGCAACTGGTCGTCAATTGTATTGACGGCTATTGCTGCTTACTTTGCCGTTACTATGATGCTCCCTGGTGGCGACCTTGTTCACCGCGGTGTTCACTTCACAGCGATGGATGTATATTATGCAATTATAACCGGCCTAGTGGTTGGTACTTTAATGAGCATGATTACGGAATACTATACAGGCATGGGCAAACGCCCCGTGCTTTCAATTATTAAGCAATCAGGTACAGGCCATGCAACCAATATTATAGGCGGTCTTTCAGTAGGTATGGAATCTACTGTGGCTCCCATTTTAGTATTGGCAAGCGGTATTATGGTTTCCTATCACTTTGCAGGATTATATGGCGTATCAATAGCAGCAGCAGGTATGATGGCCACTACAGCCATGCAATTATCAATCGACGCTTTCGGCCCTATTGCCGATAACGCAGGTGGTATTGCTGAAATGAGCCGCCTCCCTGAAGAAGTTCGTCACCGTACCGATAACCTCGATGCAGTGGGTAACACTACAGCAGCTACGGGTAAAGGATTTGCCATTGCATCTGCCGCATTAACATCATTAGCGCTGTTTGCAGCGTTTGTAGGTATAGCGGGTATTTCATCAATAGATATTTATAAGGCAAACGTATTGGCAGGTTTGTTTGTAGGCGGTATGATACCATTCATCTTCTCGTCGCTGGCAATTGCTGCCGTGGGCCGTGCCGCTATGGACATGGTTAATGAAGTACGCCGCCAGTTCCGTGAAATACCGGGCATTATGGAATACAAGGCAAAGCCTGAGTATGAAAAATGTATTGCCATATCAACCAAGGCTTCAATCCGCGAAATGATTGCCCCCGGTGCCATTGCATTATTGGTTCCTGTAATTGTAGGTTTCATTTTCGGCCCTGAAGTATTAGGCGGGTTATTAGCCGGTGTAACCGTGAGCGGTGTGCTTATGGGTATATTCCAGTCGAACGCAGGTGGTGCATGGGACAATGCCAAGAAGTCATTTGAAAAAGGTGTTGAGATTAACGGACAGATGTATTATAAAAAATCTGAGCCGCACAAGGCTTCTGTAACAGGCGATACCGTAGGTGACCCTTTCAAAGATACTTCGGGCCCTTCTATGAACATCCTTATTAAACTTATGAGTATTGTATCGCTTATTATTGCGCCTCACATTACTAAAATACATACAGCTAATTCTACAACAAGTACTTCAGTTCAATCTAAGAATACCATTTCGGTTGATGCACCTGTTTACAAGGTTGACAAGAGCAAGACTGCCACCATCAATTAACACATAAGAATATGTTAGGTAAAGGCGAATCAGACTTTTGGAGGAGGGTTCGCCTTTATTTATTTGGCTTCATCATGGGCCTTATAGGTGTCTATTTTATATTCGGGACAAGAGGATGCAAGTCTTTAACGCCGGGTATGCTCAAGCTCGATGACCTGGTAACTAAAACTACTTTCCAGTATAACGACACCGCTACCTGCCAGATGAAATGCCAGAAAATTAGTGATGATGAGATAAAGGAGGCCTTCACTTATGGTAAGGTAGACACTAAAAAAAGCCAATCGTTTCATGAACGTTATCCCTTATATAACTTCAACGGGCTTACCCGCAATGGCCGCAATTTGAATGTTATATGCATTGAGCGTGATAGTATAACACGAATCATCTACGTGCATGATCAGGCTATGAAAGATAGCTGCAAGTGTCCTTAAAACTTTTCGAACACCCCTAACCCAAAAAGGGCAAAGTCATATTTAATGGGGTCTTTCGCATCTAACTTTCGTAGATTCTGTGTCAACTCATCCACTGCTTTCCAGTCGTCTTGTGTGCGTTTCAACAATCCTAATTTACGCGCTACCCGGCCTGAGTGCAGGTCAAGCGGGCAATAAAGAATAGAAGGGGATATAGTTTTCCAAATCCCAAAATCAACTCCGCGCTTATCATTACGCACCATCCACCTTAAAAACATATTCAATCTTTTGGCAGAAGCATTCTTGGAAACGTCGGAAATATGCTTTGCTGTGCGCCCAGCAAGGTGCTTTCCTAAAAACACTTTGCGGAATTGTATCAACCCTTCACGCATATCCTTAGCATGATAAAAGGCTTTTTCAAAACCACCTTTCTCTTTATAAATATGCTGCAACGACTGCATAAAGTATGCCGCATCAACTCCATTAAAGGTTCTGTGAACAAAAGTGGAAAAGACTTTCCAATCCTTCTTATTGGAATTAAGAATGTAGTCGTATGGTGCATTATCCATAGTTTCCATAATCTTAATTGCGTTGCGTATAATAGTCGGCCTTTGCCCCCAGGCCAATGTTGCAGCGAAGAAGGCAGCAATTTCAATATCTTCTTTCTTAGTGAACCGATGCGGGACCAAAATAGGGTCACTTTCTATAAACTTAGGGTTGTTGTACAGCTGGTACTTTTCATCAAGGAACTCTTTCAATTCTTCGGGCTTTAGCTTCATTCGTCGGTTTTAATAACCACCGTAAATACCGAGCCCTGACCTAATATAGAATCTACTTTTATTTCCATTCCATGGAAGTCAGCGATGGTTTTTACCATAGGCAACCCAAGGCCATAGCTCTCTTCACCTGCGGAATTGAATTTCTTAAAGCGATAGAAAATAGATTGCAGGTTTTCCGTAGCAATTCCCTTACCGGTATCTTGTATACGAACTTCGAACTGCCTTCTGTCCCTAACCGTACTAACTATTATTTTGCCATCCTGCTTGTTGTATTTAATGGCATTGTTTATCAGGTTGAAGAACATGGTAAACAATAACGAACGGTTACAAGGCGAAAGAGTGTAATCATCCGTTAAATTAGCTTCAAGTGAAATATTCTTTTCCGGGAATCTGACCTCAAGCTCATCAATTACTTCCTTTAAAAGCTCTGCTACACTGGCGCTATCCTCTTTGGGCGTCTGGTTATTCTCTATCTGCGAAATGAGCAATAGTGAACGGATAATTTGTTTTAGTCTACCCAGGGTACGCTGCGATTCTATTATCTTCTGTTCAGCTTCTTCATTTAATGTACCTTCCTCCAGCATATTTTCAAGGCGGGTTTGCAATATAGATATGGGAGTCAACAGTTCATGCGAAACATTGGCTATAAATTCTTTCTCAATGTGAAATGCATTCTGAATCTTACGCATCATCTCGCTGATGGTCTGGTCAAGGTATTTGAAATCGGTGGTGGTAGTGTGTATATGCCGGAAGTCGAATTTCTCAGGGTGCTTTGTAGCCAATAGCTTCGATTCTATCTTCCGCAACGGATTAAGCAGGTACTGCATGAATGATAAGTCTATAACTACTGTTACAGTTATAAAGATTATAAGCAGGTACAAGGCTATTTCCCGGAGAATTGAATTAAGGTCTCGTACATACTGTATGCTTTCACCAATTTCCAGTAAATATTTTGTATTGTGATAAGTGAACCAATGCTTCAATATCCGGAATTCAAGTATCTCGCTTTCTATATCACGTTGCGAGGTAACAAAAGTGTCCTTTCCAAGCGAATCAACCTTTTCAATTGAAATAAATTTTTCTTTCAATATGGTGTAATCAGCAAATGTGCTATCCTCTTCCTGTAAAAATTCACCTATACTTTTTGTATCAATCTTCTGGACGATCTGTCCCTTCATATTCTTAAGGCGATCATCGGTATGGCCTACAGCAGCTTTATAAATAAGGCTGGGTGTAAAAATGAGAAAGGCCGCTACTATAAGTATACGCGTAAGCGCATTGATAAGCGTTATTTTATAGTAAAGCTTCATATAAGAAATTGGAATACTATAACAGGTTGAGCCTGTATCCTATACCTCTAACGGTTTCTATCCAGTCTACCTCTTTATATTGCCCCAGCTTTTTACGTAGGTTCTTAATGTGCACATCCACATAATTTGAATCGTAATCCACTTCAAGAGCGTTATCCCAAATATGTTCGGTAAGCTGCATGCGGGTAATAACACGGTTCTTATTAATAAGCAGGTATTGCAATATGTCGAACTCTTTCTTGGTAAGGCTAATTACATTGGTTTTGAAGGCCACACTGCGGTTGGTAAGGTCAACCTGGAAGCCATGTAATTCGGTAATGCTCTTTTTCAAACCATGCTTGCGGCGAATAATTGCCTGCATGCGCGATGAAAGCTCCAGCAGCGAAAATGGCTTTGCTAAATAGTCATCAGCGCCTAAATCAAGCCCTTTAATTTTATCGTCGGTGCTGCCACGGGCAGTAAGTATAATAATTGATGCCTCCTGGTTGGCTTCTTTAGCTTCCTTTACTAAATCGAGCCCCTCATAATCAGGCAGCCCCAAATCGAGCAAAAGAAAATCGTAGGGATTAACATAAATCTTTTCCGATGCTTCTTTGCCTGTATAGGCAACATCGCACACATAACCCTCTTTCTTCAAAAAGGCCTGCACCTCTTTGGTAAGCGATTTTTCGTCTTCTACAATCAGTACGTTCATGCTTTGGTTAAGATAAAGATTGTTTTACAGATAACATTATTATTTTGCAAGCCTGTTTTATTTCGGCATCCGAAATTACCAATGGTGGCGCAATTCTCATAGCATCGGGCCGGAATAAAAACCAGTCTACAATTATACCATTTTTAATGCAGTTTTCTATAACCTTTTTGTTCACCTCTTCACTATTGAACTGCAGGGCAAGCATTAATCCCTTGCCTCTTATTGCCTTTATTGCCTTATGTTTCAGTAATGAACGGAACAGTTTTTCTTTTCGCAATGCCGATTGGTATAGTTTTTTTTGTGTCACAACATTCAATGCAGCTAATCCCGAAGCACAGCTTAGCGGATGCCCGCCGAATGTAGTTATGTGCCCCAATGCAGGATTATCAGATAGCGACCTCATAATGCTTTTAGAAGCAACAAACGCGCCCAATGGCAATCCACCGCCCATTGCTTTACCTACAGTCAGTATATCAGGTGTTATTCCATAATGTTCAAAAGCAAATAACTTACCGGTACGGCCAAAACCGCATTGTATCTCATCAAGTACAAGTAATGCTCCCGTTTCTTTGCATCGCTTGCTGATAGCTTGCAGATAAGTTTTATCAGGCACAACTACTCCTGCTTCACCTTGTATGGTTTCAACTATAACACAGGCCGTGCGCTTTGAAATATCCTGCAATGCCTTTTTATTTCCAAACGGTAATATTCTAACACCGGGTAACAAAGGCCTGAAAGGTTGCTTAAGTGTTTCATCGCCCATAACGCTTAGTGCGCCGTGCGTGCTGCCATGATATGCTTTGCTGAATGAAACTATTTCCGTCCTGCCTGTATACCTTTTAGCCAGCTTCAAAGCTCCTTCCACTGCCTCACTACCCGAATTAACAAAATAAACCGAGTCGAGTTTCTTTGGAAGATAACTACATAGTTTCTTTGCAAAATCTACCTGGGGCGATTGAATGTATTCCCCATATACCATTATGTGGGTATGCTTATCGGCTTGTTGCTTAATGGCTTTAACTATAGCCGGGTGGCTATGCCCTACATTACTTACAGCTATACCCGATATAAGGTCCATGTATTTTTTACCGGCCCTATCTTTTAACCACACTCCTTTAGCGCTTGCAATTTCAAGTGATAAAGGCGCAGGGCTTGTTTGTGCCAGGTAACTGAAAAAATCTTTCTTTTGGGAGAGTGCAGAGCCCATTACTTCTTGGCAGAACGGCCTCCAATATGCAGGCTAAAAGGCAACTTTAAGTGAGAAAACATATAAAGCAGTCTCTTAAGTCCATCGAAATAAAGGGTTATAGCAAGGAATAGGGTCATAACCCAAATGATGCACATGTTCACCCAATAGGTATCAAACCACATACCAAACATCCTTTTATTGGGAGCATAAAACTGAGCATTTCCAAATATGCTCGACTTAATAGGGTCGAGATACACGGGGTCGCAACGCTGTATAAGTTCATGGTCAACCTGTATAATGCGTGTAAAATCATTACGGTTAGTTACCAGGTTCTCAAGGCTTTCGTTCCAGTATTCGTCCTTCATCTGGTCAAATGCAGCCTTATCGGCATCCGTCTTCATACAAGACTGTACCTTCTGGTCTTCCTTGTCGTTAACAAGGTTGTATTGCTGAACATAATAGTCGCTTATCTGCCCGAGATAAGTCATAGTCTTATTAGCTATACTTGGAGAAAAGTGAGTTGCATTCAAGCTATCTACACAGGGGTATTTAATATCAGGCAATAATTCCTGTTGCTTGGTTATCTCGTTCCTCAGCAATAAAAAGTCATCGTTAGCCTTATCCTGGTTCTTAGGATCCTTATAATTGTTCTGAGCTTCGGTAACAGCATTTTTCATAGCTGTCAACCACTCATTCTTCCTGAAATTAGCCACGCTCTTCACCTTGTCATAGATGTAGAACTTGCTTTCGTATTCATTATCTTTAAACTGGTCAACTGTCAGCGCTTCAAAGGCCCAGCGTGATGCCATTACCTGGCCCACAAACGGAACCTGTGTTTGTGATGTGATAGTAGGATTAAGTTTATCGAATTTCACCACTATGCCACTTAACAGAAGCTGTGGTATAATCAGGAACGGTATGAGGATATAAATGGTAACCGCAGAATTAAAGCTGGCTGAAATATTAAGCCCTAATATGTTGGCAAAGCATGAAACAGTAAACAGGGCCAGCCAGTAGTCGAACCACATGCCTTTAATGCACAGTATTGAATTACCAACTGCCACAAACAAAGCCATTTGTATAGCAGAAATGGTAAACATTATCATAATCTTAGAAATCATATAGCTTCCCTTGCTCAGGTTCAGGAAGGCTTCGCGTTTTCTTATTTTCTGGTCACGAATAATTTCTTCAGCGCTTACCATAAGGCCAAGGAAGAGCGAAACAATGACGGCCATAAAAATATAAGTACCAATGTTTTCATTTTTACTGAAAGAGTACCCAATGTTCTTTGATGCATCGCTGCTGCGGAACCTTACCAGGTATGCAAGAATAAAGGCCAGGAAAGGTGCTTCAAGCAGGTTTATTATTACATACTGGGTATTGGTTAGTTTCGATAATACATCGCGGGTAACAAATGTTTTAAACTGGCTGATAAGGGTAGGTACAGAAAATCCTGCAGGCGGAACTTTTTCATATTTCACTTCCTGCGCTGGTGGTACAAAATTCTTTTTGAAATGCTCATTCCACTCAGGCGGTGAAATCTTACGGTTGCGTGTAAGGTCGCCATACTCGTCCAATACCTTGGCGTCAATAATATTGAATATCTGCTCAGGGTTTACGTTACCGCAGGTCTGGCACTCGCTTTCATTGGCGTTTACCTGGTTACTTATAGTTTTAAAGTAAACTACCGCATCAATAGGGTTACCATAATAAATAGGGAAGCCACCGGTATCCAATATAAACAACTTATCAAACATCTTAAAGATATCTGACGAAGGCTGGTGAATTACAACAAAAACTAATTTGCCCTTAAGGGTTAACTCCTTGAGCAAGTCCATAATATTTTCCGAGTCTCTTGAAGAAAGGCCCGATGTAGGCTCGTCTACAAATAATATTCCCGGTTCGCGAATAAGCTCGAGTGCAATATTTACGCGTTTGCGCTGTCCGCCACTTATAGTCTGTTCAAGCGGGTTACCTACTTTAAGGTTACGCGCTTCGTAAAGGCCGATATCGCTTAATACCCTGTTACAACGTTTCATTATCTCCTCATCGTCAAGGTTGCCGAAAGAGAGTTTCGCGCTGTAATAAAGGTTCTGAAGAACAGTTAAATCTTCTATCAGCAAATCATCCTGCGGAATATATCCAATCTGCCCTTGAATTGTAGGGTCACCGGAATGAATGCTGATATTATTAATGAGTACCGCACCGGATGTAGGGACTGATAATCCATTCAGAATTTTCAGCAGGGTACTTTTACCGGCACCGCTACCACCCATAATTCCTACAAGCTTGCCCGATTCTTCTTTGATGTTAATGTCGTGAAGGCCCTGCTTATTTTTATTGAAGAAGTAATCGATGTGCCTGGCTTCAAATACAACTTTTGTTGCAGCCTTGCTGCTCAGGAAAGCGCCTACAACGTCGCTATAATAAATAGGACGTATCTTAGGGTTACGTACCGATGCACCCTGGTTAAATACGTTTACTTTAGAAGGCTTGATAACCTGTCCGTTAAGGTACATGGTTGCCGTGCCTAAGTATCGGAACACATACATATTCACGCTCACCACATGCAGCATGGAAATCTGCCCTTCAAGGTCCTCGCAGAAAATATGCCTTATGTTGGTATCGGTAGCCATAGGGCTGCTATCTATCAGCAGCAGCTCCGATGTAACCTTGGGTTTACCCTCACTCGATTCTACAAATTCCTTAATGCAGGCAAACTCTTCGTTTTCAATATTAAAGCTTTCCGATACTGTGGTAATAAACTCAAGTTCCTGCTCAGATATGCCTGATTCAGAATTTACAAACTCTATTAAACGTATGAGTACGACTATCTTTTGTTTCTGTGCAAGCTCTTTGTTAATGTCGCTGCAGATACGCAAAACCTTAACTGAATTGAGCGAAAGCCTCTTCTCACTGCCATCTTTCTTTTTCGAAGTCTGGTGGAGTTCTTCAAGGTATTGTTCATATAAAACAAGGTACTGCTCAACCAATTCCTGGTTAAGCTGCTCCTTAAGGAATGATTGTACTACTTCCTTACCTTTCTTATTACCATCTGATTCAGCCTTTGCAATAATTGCAAAAAGCTGCATCAGGGCTCTTAGTATTCGTTCACTCATTGGCTATGTTGTACGTGACAAATATAAAAAAAAAGCGCCCCCGCAACATATTATTACGGGGGCAGCCTTAAAATACTGTTTATCTGGTATTACTGACTGATTACCTGCGAAAGTGCCTGCTGGTTTACAGTAACAGGGTACTTTGCGCGGAGTTCATCTAACCACTGGCTCATCAGGTAGTTCTGGTAGTCGGTTGTAACCATCCCCCTTACATCATCAAGGTTCTTAGGTGCAGGAGGCATAATTTTCCGTACATTCACAAATACCACTTTACCTTTCACTGTTTGGTTATCCGATTCGCCCTGTTTCCAGCTGGCATCAACCGTAGCATTATCCTTCTTTTCATACATGCCGCTTGTATAGCTTACTCCATCAGGGTTTTTAGCGTTTACTTCGGCAATAATATCCTTGTCCGATTTTCCATCTTTAATAAGGTGCCTTACATCTTTTGCCACTTTTTCATCGGCACAGGTATATATTGAAGCGTCGGCCCTTTCGCCCCACAAATAGCTATTCTTATGGTCAGCATAGAATTTTTGCAGGCCTGTAGTATCTTTCAGCGCCCTTGTCCACACCATTTTATCGGTAATATCAAAAAGTAATATGCCATCCCTGTATTCATTTAGCATTTCGGCAAAAGCAGGGTTTTCCTTTTCCAGCATCTCATTTTTAAACTTCAGGCACTGATCCTTTACAAATTTTGGGTAAAACTTGTTAACCGGGTATTCCCTTCCCTTGTACTCGCCTGTCATTTGGTTGTGCACAAGGTAGTTTGCAAAATCCTGCTGTGTAACCGATTTCTCTCCCAGGGTAAACATTGTTCCGGTAAGGCCCTTGGCTTTATCCGCTGTCCATTTTCCGGTATAATAGGTAGAATCTATAACCTTATAAAACTCTTCTTTTGCATTAGGGGTTTCATGAAAATTATATTTCTTCTTAACCTCGGTTACCAAAGCATCTACCGATTGCTGAGACCTTTCATCTTTCATAATCCTGCTACTAAGGCCATCCTTAAGCGAATCGAAAGGCGCAAGCCCTTTTTTGCCTAATAATTTAATAACATGCCATCCGTAAGCGGTACGTATAGGAGTAGAAATATCACCAACGTTCTTTAATTCAAATGAAGCCTTCTCAAATTGAGGGGGCATGCGGCCAACGCCAAACCAGGGCAATGTGCCCCCATGCTTACCTGAGGAAGGGTCCTGCGAAAATTTCTTTGCTACTTCAGCAAAGTCTTGCCCATCCTTAACAAGGTGGTACAACGAATCAATCTTGTTATATAATTTTAAAGAATCGGCCGACGACATTTTGGCCGGCGTACGCACCATTATATGTGCAACAAGCAACTGCCCAAGGTCAGCTTTCTTATCTGTCACCATAATAAGATGGTAGCCCAGTGAAGTATGAACCGGCAAAGATATATCGCCTACTTTGGTTGAATATACCGCGTTTTCAAACGGATAGAAAGTTTCAAGCGAGGTTACATAGCCAATATCGCCACCATTAGGGCCTGAACGATCGTCCATTGAATACTGCTTTGCTGCAGCTTCAAACGTCATTTCCTTTTTAACTATCTTATTCCTGATATCCATTATCTTTTTATACATGGCCATTGTATCGGCAGGAGAAGCGTCGTTACTGAGTTTAAGCAGTATATGACTCACTCTTACATCTGTCTTCATGCGCTCATAGGCTTCTTTTACCAGGTTATCTTCAACCGTTTGGTCGCGCATATAAGGGTCAGCCAGTTTTTGCCTGTATTCACCCATTTCCTGTTTAAACTGTGGGGTAGTATCCAGGCGTGCATCCATAGCGGCGTTTACCTTAAGCCTGAATTCTGTAAAGAGTTTAAGGTAATTATCTAGCGCCTTTTGGTTTTTAATAGAATCTTTAGGCAGGTTCTTATAGTACATCGACTTGAATTCCTGCAATGAAACAGGGTAACGGCCTACGGTCATCAATACTGTCGGGTCGCTGTTCTGGGCATTAACATTTAAAATTGCACAGGTAATAATAGCAAAGCAGCATGCTGAAATTTTCTTTTTCATAGGAATAAATTATTGTATACCTTGGTTAAAAGCGGCAACAAAAATAATAATTTTGATGAACCAGAGGCTTTGTCATTGTAGCCATTTGAAAGGTTACGAAAGTTTTTTATCAATAATTAAGTTTTTTTAAAGCCAAAAATGTACATTTGTCGCAGTATGCGGCATATATATTTAGTCATTTTCAGTGCTTTAATATCTTCGTTTGCTATAGCACAGGATAAGCCCTATGGGAGTGATTTTTCACAGGGTAATGTATACTTTTTGAAGAAAGACTACTCGCTGGCGCTTAAAAGCTTCTCGGCTGAATATAAGACTGATACAGTAAGCGCTAATCTTAACTATAAAATAGGCCTTTGTTACCTGCACATAACCGGCAGCAAAAACCTTGCTTCCCATTACCTCGAAAAGGCTGTAAAGGATATTAATGTTGGGTACGACCCTGCCAGCAATACCCAGAAATTTGCACCCAGGCAGGCATTTTACTACCTGGGCATGGCCTACCACGAGGCAATGAAATTCGGCGAAGCCATAAACAGTTTTAAAACATATAGGCAATATATTACCCTTACTGCCAAAGATTCCCTTGCAGAGCTTGACCACCGCATTGAAGAATGTACCAATGCACGCATGTTTATCATGGTTCCCAACAATGCCCGGATTATTAACCTTGGCGATAGCGTGAACAGTGGTTATTCCGACTATAACGCGGTTGTTCCCGCCGATGAATCTTCTATAATCTTTACCTCTTCCAGGCCAACAAGCAACAATGCCCAACCCGGGCCCAATGGCGAATACCATTCCTACATCTATATTAGCTCCCGCAAGTCAGACACTACCTGGACCACGGCTAAAATGTTTGACAAAGCACTCAACGGCATGATGGACAATATGAGTGCCTATATAGCACCCGACGGGCAGCAGATGCTTGTTTATGGAACTAACGACAACGGAAGTAATATAATGGTCTCTTTCCCCGGTGAAGATGGCCACTGGGAAATGCCCAAAGACCCCGGTGGCGATATTAATACCCCGGCTGAAGGAACAAATTCGTGCCTTTCGTCTGACGGTAATACCCTGTATTTTGTTAGTGAACGCCCTGACGGATATGGGGGTAAAGATATATGGCGTTGCGTAAAACTGCCCAACGGCAAATGGAGCCTGGCTGTTAACCTTGGCAACGTTATTAATACACCTTACAATGAGGAGTCACCCTACATGCATGTAGATGGCAGGACTTTCTTTTTCAGTTCCGAAGGGCATAACAGCATTGGCGGATACGATATTTTCTTTACCCAGTTATTGGAAAATGGCAAATGGGTTGAGCCTTTTAACCTGGGTTATCCTATTAACACACCCGATAACGAAGTTCATTTTTCACTAAGCGCCGATGGAAAAAGAGGGTATCTTAATTCCGACAGGCCCGGAGGAAAAGGCAACCAGGATATTTATATGGTTTATATGCCACAATCGGGCGAAAAACCACTGACTGTAATTAAAGGGCAGATTTCTATAGAAAATGGTTCTTCATTGCCCGATGATATTCATATTGTAGCGACAGATAATGTAACCGGGCTTAATGTGGGCGACTTCAAACCTGTGAAGGCAACGGGCAGCTATACCATTATTGTTCCCCCGGGTAAAAGTTATACTCTTTCATACCAGAATGACGATAAAGAATTTTACAGCGAAGTGATACAAGTGCCTGCCGATGCGGGATACAAGGAAATTCATAAAGAACTTACCCTTTCGTCGGTTACATGGAAAGTTACTGCCATTAAGGACGATAAGTAACGCCTATTTTCTCCTTACACGGTACACCGTATAATTTTCTCCTCTTACAATAGCTCCGGTAAAGTTCTTTTGCTCAACTATTGAATATCTGTCGCTATTATATACCCTTTCAATGTTTGCTTTAAGGGAACCAATACTGTCGTAATCTGTGGCTACAGCAATTGCAAAGCTATTTACCTGCAGACTATCTGTAGTATGCTGTATTCTTGCAAATGTCTCTTGCTCGCTGGTTTGCTGTAATGGTATTCTGTTCCAGTATGCAGTGAACGTATTTATATCGGGATAATAAAATAGCCCGGTATCCATATATCCTGCAATTGACGGGCCTGCTGAATGGGGCACTACTATTATCAAACCATTTTGCCCAGCATTCGATTTAATATAGGCCGCTACTTCTTTACCTTCTGAAAAAGGGTATTTATAATCCTTATAGATGGCATAAGCCCCTGCTGCCACCTGGGTTACCAATACACTTGTTATAAAAGGTTTGTAGGCCAGGATTCTTAGCTTATTCAGTAAAGCAGATTGTTTCTTGGTTTTTAACCGTTCATCGCCGGCAAGCCAAAGCGTTACCAGTAAAATCATAAATGCATATCCCATATACCTTAAGCCTGTAAACAATTCTGCGGTAAACATAAAAGCCATAACCAGCAAAACCGCGCTGTAAAAGAAAATAACCGCCAACGGCCTGTCGTAACAAAGTATATAGGGAATAGCAAATAAAAAAGGAGTAATAATAATGGCAATAATTTTGAAATGCACCACTAAAAAATTGCTATTCCAGAAGTATGGTGAGTGTATATCCGGCAAGGGATACAGACCCTTCACAAAAAACGAAACGGTTTTGGAAAATCTGTCAGGGGTAAACAATCCTTTAGCGCCATTCAATAGCTCGGGAGCATTGGCTGGCGGCATGCTTGAAATTAACGAAATGCCTATAGCCACTGCAAATGCAAGGCTGTAAATAAAAATAGCCCTTTTATTTAAAGCAGATTCTCTTGCACCGGAATAGATCAGTATACCAAATAAAGGCAATGAAACCACTAGAGAAAACAAATGAATATTGGCAAGCAACATAAGAATAAGCATTAGCATCAGGTAATTTCTTTCCGGCTTTGTAAATAGAATACAATAACCTACCAGCAAAAGCCACGTTAAATTATATCCTCTGCTGATAATATTGTATTCATAGAGGAAGAAATAACTGAACACTATCGCAATTGAATATGCTGCAGGGAAAGGGGAATATTTCAGGAATAATACAACTGTAATGGTTGAAACTAACATGCTAAATACCTGCATTGCAGCCGGGTTAGCGGTAACCCGGGTAAAAAGGTACAGTAAAGTATCCCATATGCCTCTGTGGCCTGAATAGTTAGTATTCTCCAGGAATCGGGCAAACGAATGGCTGTCTCTTGCCGCAAGCCATGTATTCAGTTCATCGAGCCACATTTCATGGCGTAAAATACCCAGGCAGCTTAAAGCGGCAAATAGCATTACACCTATTATTCGGGCTACAGAGAACCTATGTTGCATGTTATAGTCAAAATTAGGAACATTCTCATTGGAAATAGCCCGGCATATTATAATTATTGCCGTGTTATTACGTTAACTTGACTATTCTTACAGGCCTTTACCGCAATTATTTTGATTTAATTGGAGAGAGATAATCATCTTATTATAAAACCTATTATCTTAGCAATCGGTATATAACGTTTTTGAAAAGCGAGTGAATTTTTTTAACTATTTAACATTACTAAAAGCCACTGCAAGGCTCAGAAAGGCACAAAAAGCTTTCGCAATCAACACCTTGGTTGTTATTGCGTTATGCATGGCTTTGCCTTTTCATTCATTAGCGCAGAAATTTGTCGACCCTCGCGATGCCGATACTTACTATAAGGAGAAGAACTACCTGGCCGCTATGAAAGGTTATAAAGAACTTGTAAAAGCTAACCCTACTAATGCCGAATACCGCTATAATCTGGGTATGTGTTACCTCAATAGCAATATTGATAAATCACAAGCCGCACAATATTTTGAATGGATTGTGAAATTGCCCAAATTCGACTATGAAGTATGGTATGAATTAGGTCGCGCTTATCATTATGCAAATAAGTTTACCGAGGCCATTCAGGCATTTAACAAGTTTAAAGAACATACTTCTTCCGCTACTGATAAAGCAAAGGCCGATAAAGAAATAGAAGAATGTAATAATGGCATTCAGCTTGTAAAATACCCTTTAAATGTTTCTTTTGAAAATGTGGGCAAGAATATTAATTCTCCTTATCCCGATTATTACCCCCTTGTAAGTTCCGATGAATCTATACTTATCTTTACCAGCCGCCGCCCGGGCGGGGCAGCCCAGCAACCCGAAGTAGATGGTTACTACTCTTCAGATATTTATATATCTCATGCAGTAAACGGGGTATGGCAAAAGGCAAAATCAATTGGCTCGCAAATAAACACAGCCGATGATGAAGAAGCCGTAGGATTAAACCCTTCGGCTAATGAATTAACTATTTACCTTGACCATATTGACAATTTTGGCGACATCTACTATGCACAGCGCAAAGGCAACACTTTTTCAAAGCCAATAAAATACAATCAAGCCATTAATTCAGGTTTTGAATCTTCAGGCAGTATTTCACCCGATGGAGCCGTTTTGTTTTTTGCGAGTAACCGTGCCGGGGGCTATGGCGAAACCGATATTTATATGGCCAAAAAACTACCGAATGGCGAATGGGCAAGCCCACAAAACCTTGGCCGTAATGTAAACACCCAGTATAAAGAAGATTTTCCCTGGCTCGATCTGGATGGTACAACACTATATTTCTCTTCGCAGGGGCACAGCACTATGGGCGATTTTGACGTGTTTAAAACCCAATGGCTCAACCCCGACAGCGATAACTGGTCGGCGCCACAGAACCTCGGTTACCCTGTTAATACTTCCGGTGATGACCGCTGTATTTCATTTACAGATAAGCATAATGTGGCCTACATTTCACGCGTTCATCCCGACGGGTATGGCGATTACGATATTTACCGCATTATTTTCCATGATAACCAGAGATATGCCATTGTAAGGGGAAAGATAATAACCGCCGATTCAACCAAGCCGCTGGAAGGCACTATTACCGCTACCGACCCCAAGAATCCCGATCAGCAGCCCTTAACATTTAAGCCCACAAGGAACGGGAAATATGTTATGGCCCTTATGCCGGGTATTTACGATATTTCTATTGAGTGCGACGGTTATCCTACGCTAAAGGATAAGCTTATTATTATGGACCTGAATTCCTTCCAGCCCGAAACCATAAAAGACTATTCTTTAGTGCCCCAGCAACAACAACCCGCACCCCCTCCAAACAATGACAAAAACAAGCCTAAGTCTCCACCGCCCAATCGCGTTCATTGACCTTGAAACCACTGGCACCAGCATTGGATCTGACCGTATTGTCGAAATTTCTATACTTAAGCTCCTCCCCGATGGCAGCGAAGAAGTTCACACCTTAAGAGTTAACCCTACTATCCCCATACCGGCTGAAGTATCGGCCATACATGGCATATTTGATAAAGATGTAGCCGACTGCCCTACTTTCAAAGAACTGGCTCCCAAACTTTTCCAGATTATAGACCCTTGCGACCTGGCCGGATATAACTCCAATAAGTTCGACATTCCTTTGCTGGTTGAAGAGTTTCTGCGGGCTGAGCAGGATTTTGATATGACAAACCGCAAGTGCATTGATGTACAGAACATTTTTCATAAAATGGAACAGCGCACGCTGGCTGCAGCATACCGCTTTTACTGCAGTAAGGAACTGGAAAACGCACACAGCGCCGAAGCAGATGTTAAAGCCACCTACGATGTATTGCTGGCCCAGCTTGCTAAATACGACAGCCTGCAAAACAATGTTTCCTTTCTGCATACTTTTTCAACCATGAACGATAATGTTGACCTGGCAGGCCGCATTATACGCGATAAAAAAGGCGTGGAAGTATTTAATTTCGGCAAGCATAAAGGCAAACCGGTGCTTGAGGTATTTAAAAACGAACCTTCATACTATAATTGGATGATGGATGGCGATTTTCCGCTTTCTACTAAAAGGGTACTAACCATGCTGAGGCTTAAGGCGTTTAATAAATAGAGCAGGAATAAGATTCAAAAACGCGGTATTTTATTCTTAAAATTCTATTGCATTGCCTGTCAGTGGCTTAGTTGCGGGTAATATGGGTATTTGCTTTTCTTAATATTCAGGTCATGTAGCTTCCCGATTATTGTAATCTAAAATTATTTATATGTTGTTACACCCCCCCATTGATAACTACATCGAATTAGATGAACATGTTCAACAACCCCACTCCCGCAAGGAACTTGATGATAGTATAGTGTATGCAAAACGCATACAAGATGGCATGATGCTTAAAGAAAGGCACCTGCACCGCATTTTCCCTGAGTCCTTTATATATATGCGGCCCCGCAACATAGTGAGTGGTGATTTTTATTGGTTTACAAGGCTATATAATAAGGTAATTATAGCCGCAGCCGATTGCACAGGTCATGGAATACCCGGTGCACTAATGTCGATACTTGGAATAAACCTGCTTAACCAGATAGTAATAGAAGAAAAAAATACCGACCCGGCCTTTATTCTGCACAGGCTCGACCATAAAGTGACCAAGGCCTTCGGCTATACCCAGGATATAATAGATGAGGCGTTTAAAGATACCCATAACGATGGTATGGATTTAAGCATTTGCTGTATTGATATTTCAGCTATGACTATGACATTTGCAGGAGCATACAGGCCCATATACTGGATAAGAAACGGGGAATTAAATGAAATGAAGGGCAACAGGCGCCCTATTGGCGGCTCGGGCAGCGACAGGATATTCACAAATCAATATCTTGATTTAGTTGAGGGCGACAAAATATATATGTTCAGCGATGGTTATGCATCACAGTTCGGTTACCTGCTCAATAAAAAATTCTCATCGGCTAAAATGAAGGAAATACTGCTTTACATAAGTACCTTACCTTTTCATCAGCAGAAAAGCGAGTTGGAAAAGTCGTTTATGGCCTGGAAACTGCAGGAAGAGCAAACTGACGATGTGCTGGTAATGGGTTTTGAAGTTTAATCCTTAAACAAAAATCCCCTTACTTATATTAAGTAAAGGGAAATCTGTATTAGCTTTGTGGGCCCAGCAGGACTTGAACCTGCGACCAACGGATTATGAGTCCGCTGCTCTAACCGTCTGAGCTATAGGCCCGCTCTTTATAAGAGGCTGCGAATTTAAAGATTTGTGTTATACTATGAACCAAATTGTTCCGAAAAATATTACTTCTGTCATATTCGACCTTGGCGGGGTGTTGTTTGATATAGACTATACCCTTACTCAGAAAGCTTTTATAGCGCTGGGCGCGGCCGACTTCGATAAAGCTTACTCGCAGCATATGCAACATGGCCTGTTCGATGACTTTGAAAAAGGTAAGGCTTCTCCGGCCATGTTCAGGACTGAAGTAAAAAAGTGGTTGCCGGCTCACACAACCGAAAAGCAGGTTGATGAAGCATGGAACGCCCTTTTAATAGGCTTTCCTAAGGAAAAAGTTGAACTGGTGAAGAAGCTGAAGGGCAGGTATAATTTATTCTTATTGAGCAACACTAATGAAATACATTTGCCGGCCGTTATTGACATGATGGATAAAGCCCATGGTCCGGGTATAATGAGCGAGCTATTTGAAAAGGAATATTATTCATGTAAAATGGGAATGCGCAAGCCCGACAAAGAAATTTTCGACAAAGTGATTGAAGAAAATCTATTAGACAGGGCCACTACTTTATTTATTGATGATTCTATTCAGAATATAAAAGGAGCCGCAGTAGCAGGTATACAAACCCTGCATTGCACAAGAGAAATAAGCTTGTTCAATTTTTTCGGGAATTAACCTTTTATTTCTCCGGAGGGATCCCTTTGGGACTGGCAAAGTTCCACCAGCACGCCGTTAGTGCTTTTAGGATGCACAAAGCAAATAAGCTTATTATCGGCCCCGCGTTTAGGTACGTCTGATAATAATGTAAATCCCATTTTTTTTAGCTTCTCCATTTCGGCCACAATATCGTCTACGTCAAATGCAACATGGTGCAGGCCCTCGCCACGCTTTTCAATATACTTGCTTATAGGGCTATCGGCAGTGGTGCCTTCAAGCAATTCTATTTTGCTTTCGCCTGTTTTAAAAAAGGAAGTGATAACGCTTTCCGATTCTACACTCTCTTGCTTATAAGGAGCGCTCCCCAACAGCGCCTCATATACTTTGTTTGCAGATTCTATATTCTTCACTGCAATGCCCAGGTGTTCTATTTTCCTTATCATGGCTATCGGTTATAAAAAAGAAACCCTGACGGTTTGGTCAGGGTTTACATATTATTACAAATACATGTTATTTCTTAATGAAGTTACCCATACTGTTATCGTAGTTCAGGTAATAAACGCCTTTCTTCAAGTCGTTGCAGTCAATTTTATCTCCAAAACCTCTCTTCACAATATTGCCATACTCATCATATATCTCATACATGGTAGCTGAAGTGAAGTAAATAAAGTCTTTTACTTTTTCCGGGCTGAAGGTTACAGGAGGGCTGCTTGAATTATAGTCGGCAGGGTTTGAAAGGCGTGGCTGACCGGTATAGTCGATTTGTTTTACCCTGAATTTGTTTTTACCTGAATTGGGTGATACTTTAAATTCATAGTCGTGTGCATCAGGGCTTCCTATACCATCAACTTCGCCCACCTTCACCCATTTGTTCCACCTGAATTGTTCAACAACATAGGTAAGCTTTCCGCTTTCATCCTTTGCTGACCATTTCAAGGTGCTGCTTTTATCGTCTACACCAATGGCTGTAATATTAAATGTGCTCTTAGGCTTCAGCACCTCAGGGTTTAGCACCTTGGGGGTACAGTCATCTTTATGTTCAATCTTTACTACAACCTTATCGCCCGGTTTAAGGTTAAGGTTTTTAAAATCTATTTCAAAAGCACTTGAGTTTACTTCATCGGTAGTAACCTGTCCGTTAACACTTACTTCCGTTGCACAAAAGCCCACACCGCTACTGGCAAAGGGGTTCTGCACATAAAGATTCTTGCCCTGGTAGTTACCTTCAAGGATGATAACTCCGGCATTTGCGAGGCTAAAAACGCATGTAAATACGCTTGTAACTAATATTAATCTTCTCAATTTAAGGCTCACTGTAGGCACAAATATAGAAAAACTCAACTTTATAATACTCCTGGTCTCCAATTTTTTGCGCTGCAATATTAAAAACTTAATTCCACATTTGAAAGAGTTTTTTGTTTTTTTGTATTAACAGGGTGAAAAACACATTTTTTAGCCTTTATTTCCCGCGGAATATTATTTTTGCAGAAAAACGCCCCGCTTGCATTTTATGAAAAGACTTTTATTGCTATCTGCCCTGGTATGTATGGTATGTGCCAACTACTCCTGTAATACATCGGGCGGTGCCAGGAATAAGAAGACTGCCAAAGGTTCCCGGGTATATGGAGGTACTTTGCACCTGAACGAAATTACCCCTGTTATTAACTTATATCCTTATTACATTTACGATAACGTTTCCTATGCCATTTCATGCCAATTATACGATGGACTGGTAAAAATTAACCCAAAAGACCTTTCTATTGTACCGGATATTGCAAAAAGCTGGGAAATTAGCGATAGCGGCACTACCTATACCTTCCATTTACGTAAAAATGTTACTTTTCAGGACGACCCCTGTTTTCCTGACGGCAAGGGCCGTAAGGTTACAGCTTCCGACTTTAAGTATTCAATGGAAAAACTATGCACAGCCAACCCCAGTAACGTGGTCTATTCCATTACTTTCCAGGGAATTGTAGAAGGAGCTGACAAATATTATGAGCAGAGCAAAAACAGTGGCAAGCCTTCATCGGGCATAAGCGGGGTGAAAGTCATGAATGACTCTACTTTGCAGATAAAACTAGTTAAGAAGGATCCTGTTTTCCTTAATATGCTGGCTGGTTGCGGTGGTTTTGTTATAGCCCCTGAAGCGGTTGAAAAATATGGTTCAGGCCTGCATACCGGTACCGGGCCTTTTATCTATAGCCCGGCCAGCGACTCAAGCCGGATTATTCTTACGGCTAACCCGAATTATTTCAGGTCGGACAGCCTTGGTAACGTACTTCCCTATCTCGATTCCGTAGTTATCACCTTCATTCCCAGCAGGAACGATGAGTTTAAAGCCTTCCAGCAGGGAAAAGTCGATTATATAGCCAGTGTTCCTTCTAACCAGGTTGACAAGATGGTTGAAGAGCAAATATCTGATTTTCAACATAAACCACCAAAGTATCTTCTTTCAAGGGTTCCTGAAATGTCGACTCGTTACTATGCCTTTAACCTAACAAAAGCTCCTTTTAATGATATAAGGATCCGTAAAGCGTTCAGCCTTGCCATTGACCGAAATAAGATAGTAAGCGAAGTATTACAAGGGGAGGCTTTCGCACCGGGCTTGCATGGTATTACCCCTCCTTCCTTCATGTATTCTAAAAATCCTGCCGATAACTATGATATCTCAAGTATCAAAGGTGATTCACTGAACGTGGAAATGGCTAAAAAACTAATGAGTGAGGCCGGGTTCCCCGATGGCAAAAATTTCCCGCCTGTTACCCTTGAACTTAACGGTGAAGGTGGAACAAATACTAGTGTTGCCCTTGAAGTACAGAAAGAATTGCTGGGTAACCTGAATGTAAATATCAACTTCAACATTGTTTCTTTCGGGCAAAAACTGCAGGATGAAAGAGAATTAAACTACCAGATGGTGGGAACCGGTTGGACAGCAGACTATGCCAATCCTGCCGATTTTCTTATGTTGTTCCTTGCATCTAACGCCCCCGATTCTGCTTCACAGCCGTCATATTACAATTCTACACGCTATAAGAACCCGGAATATGACAGGCTTATTGAAATGGGCCGTTCTGCAAGCACCACCGCTGAAACGTATAAATTCTACAAGCAGGCCGAGCAAATGGCTATAAGCGATGCACCGGTTATTATACTCTGGTACGATCAGAATTACAGCCTTACCCGCTGGATAGTAAAGGACCTGTTTCCGAACTCGATGAATTATCTTGATTTATCTACGGCATATATTGATATGCGGGGAGCAGCCGGCAGTGCCGATTCAACAAAGAAAAAATAAACCTGTGACTACAAGAACTCCTATGTGGATTCGTTTGGTTGCTGCAACAATGCTGGTAGCATTTGTTTATTATTTTGCCGGTTATAGGTTATTCAGTTATATTCTTACTCTTCACGCAAAATCAGAGGCTGCTTTGGTAATTAAGAACAAGTCTTCCGTTGAAACTTTAACCATGAGCACTGAAGAATTCAGTCAATTAAAATGGACTGAAGATGGAAAAGAATTTACCCTTGACGGGCAGTTATATGATATAAGCACTGCTACAAAAACCAATGATGGTTATGTATTGAAAGTATATTGTGATAAAAATGAAACCGGTTTGGTAAAATCGTTTCATGATTTTGTGAAAGAGCTTTTCCCTGCCGACAATACCAAGGACAGCAAGGATGCCGAAGGGTTTATGTCAGCATTCCAGAAAGAATATTTACAGGTAGATAAATTTCAACTTAACTCCCCTTCTGCTATTTCGTTTGTAAACTATTCCGATAGTTTCACTATCCCGACACAAGTATCCGGTTCGGGAGTATGGCACCCGCCAACTGTTTGCTAATATTTATTTTAAGAGCCTGAATCCTATTGAATATAAGGTTCAGTGTATTAGTGCACTTGCTGCACTCTTGATATTTATTACCAAACACACAATATTTCTTTGCCATGAAAACTATTAAATATATTTTCGCTTTCATTCTGTCAGGCCTGTTTTTACCGGTGCTGGCACAGAATTCGCTTACAGGAAAAATTTCAGATTCAGCAAGCGGCAATACATTGCCCGGTGCCGTAATTTATATTCCCGACCTTAAGGTAGCGGCCCAATCAGGCGCTGATGGTACATACACTTTAGATAATATACCTAAAGGAACTTTTGTAGTAGAAGTACGCATACTTGGATACCAGGTAATTTCAGAAGCTATTAAAATAGATGGAGCTGTAACACAGAATTTTAAACTCGTTCAATCAGAGTTCCAGGAAGATGAAGTGGTTGTAACCGGTAATTCAAAAGCATCGGAAGCACAACATAATCCGCAACCCACTACCGATGTAACCAACGAATACATTAACCAACACTCTTCAACAAACGTAATTGATGCCATAGCAACAGCACCCGGTGTCGCTGTAATTACCGACGGACAAAGCATTGGCAAGCCTATTATAAGAGGGCTAGGATATAACCGCGTTCTTACTATAAATGATGGTGTTGAACAGGTTGACCAGCCCTGGTTCGATGAGTTTGGTATTGAAGCAGACCCCGATGCCGTGAACAGGTATGAAATATTGAAAGGCCCCGGTTCGCTAGCATATGGCTCCGACGCTATTTCGGGCGTACTTAACCTTATACCCGAAGATCCGCTGCCTGCAGGTGAAACCAAAGGAGATGTTTTATTTAATTATCAAACCAATAACGGTTTAATAAATAATATGTTCCACATAGCAGGTACGTCAATGAAGGGTATTTCATGGAGCTTACGGGCAGATAATATAATGGCGCATGCTTACCAGGACCCCTATGACGGATATGTACTGAATTCGCAGTTCAGCAATTTCAATACCGATGGAACCATAGGCATACACAAGAAATGGGGATACTCGCAAATACACCTTAGTTATTTTTATATGAATACAGGTATTGTAGACGGAACACGTGATTCAGCAGGTAACCAGTTAATACCTAAATATTACCCGGGCATTACCCCTACTCCTCCTTTCCCATTTGCATACGTAGAACCTGACCAGCAGGATATGAAAGACTATACACCATTCGTAATTTATCAATACATACATCACTATAAATTTGTATGGGATAATAGCTTTGCGGTTGGCAATGGCGCTATTAAAGCCATCTTCTCATACCAGCATAATCAGCGCCAGGAAATGAACGACCCTACACAGCCCGACACAGCAATCATTTATTATGATTCGAAGGCTGTAACTTTCGATGCACGTTACGTTTCTCCTCAAATCGGTGGCTTTAATTTCTCGGTTGGCACAAATGGTGTAACTCAAGATTCCAAGAGTTTAGGCTTTGTGCAACTTATTCCCGATTATAATTATTTCCAGATAGGCGGTTTTGCTATTGCCAGCGAAAAACTTGGCAAACTTAACCTGAGCGGAGGCATACGTTACGACACCCGCACATTTACAGGTGGAGAAAAATGGATTTCAACCGATACCCTTACCCCCCAAAAGCCTGTACCACCTAATTCACCTAACTCATTTGAAGAATTTCAACCATTTACCACTATATTCAGCGGCATGTCGGGCAGCATTGGCGGTACTTACGATTTCAGTAAAACCACTTACGCCAAGTTGAATATTGCACGTGGCTGGAGAGCCCCTAACGTAAACGAGTGCGGTGCAAATGGTGTGCACGATGGTACGGTAGTATACGAATTAGGCGACAATAATATTAAACCTGAAACAAGCCTGGAAGAAGACATTGCCTTTGGAGTAAATTCAAAAGATGTGAATTTTGAAATTGACGGCTTCGTAAATACCATTAGTAATTTTATTTATGCCAGAGGCTTGTTAAGCCAAATACCCGGAAACGGAGATTCAGTGAGCAACGCCCTGAGCGTAAACGGCACTTTATTTCCCGATGCGCCTGTATTTAAATATGTGAACGGTAACGCCCAGCTTGAAGGGGGAGAAATAACCCTCGACATTCACCCTTCAGGTTTAAAATGGTTAGAAATAAACTCTACCGTAAGTTATGTTACAGGTGGCCTGACAGGAATTAACGATTCTACAAAATACCTGCCATTTGTTCCTCCTATGCGCATTACAGGAGATGTAATTTTCCACATTGGAAAAGTTTGCTCATTCCTTAATGATGCTTATTTCAGGTTTGGTGTTATTAATGTTGCACAACAAAGCGATGTGTACAGGGAAGCTGCTATATACACTGCGCTTAGCTCTGCAGCAACTCCATTTGAATATGCAGCCAGCCAGAATGCTGAAGCCGGTTACACCCTGTTCAATGCAGGTTTAGGTGGACACATATTAAAACATAGCGGCCGAGAAGCTTGCGAAATATTTGTAATTTGTAATAACCTGCTTAACACAGGCTATATGGATTATATGAGCCGCTTTAAATACTATCCTGTTAACCTGGCAACCGACAGGGTTGGCGTATTTAACATGGGCAGGAATATTAGTTTTAAACTTATCATTCCCATTGGCTTCAACGATAAGGGAGAAGCAGAAAAGGATTAATGCTGTTTCTCATTATTTAGTAAAAAGCCCCCCGAGTACTCGGGGGGCTTTTTTCATTAAATATTTCAGGATACAATTTATTATCTTTGAAGTGTAATACGGCAACCACCAATATGACCAGCAAAAGCCTTCTATTTTCTTTTCCCATTTTCTGCCTGTTTACGCACACATGCTTTTCCCAGGCAACAGATGGTAACGATATAAATCAGTTAAATAAGATACCGGTAAGAATTGATAGCGTTAAAACATACGAAAAAGGATATCGTGAAAACAAAACCGTCATTAGCGATAAAGAATACTTTTCTTACCACACCAATATATTTGGAAGAGATACTATTATAAGAGGTTGGACAATGAACAATAAGTACCTGAAAGCAGTTAAAGCAGGGGACCTTATCGTGTTCTATTATGATATAGTCCCTGCGCTGGATGAAAACACAATGAACTCCGGACGGAAATCAAAGGCAAAAAATACAATTCAGTTTAATTATGATCCTAATGCCTCATTTGAAAAAAAACCAAATAAACCAAAAGGTCATTTCGATTCTTTTCGTTTATGGATACCCGGGCACGCACGAAGTCCGGTTTTTCAATATTTTACTTTTTATGTTAATGGGGATTCCACGTTTGCTCAAATAGATAGCATAACAAAACGCTGTGTATATTTTTCACTCATCACCCCGGTTAATGGTTATCCTGTAAAAGAAGAACGGCTAATAGTAAATAAACGGTTTTTCAGGAAAGCAAGGCCGGGAGACATCTTTAAAGTGCGTTATGATATTGGAAATACAAATAGTTTCATTATAATACCTGGTGAACCATTACTAAATAAGCATACAATAATTGATACTTCGTTAGCCATTACTACACCGGTCAAACGCTATAGTATAGATGGTGATTCACGTATTGATGAGCTCAGAATTAAATTTACACCTAAGGATTCTACTATTCTGCGCATTGTAAAAATTCCGTTTGTTATTACAGGAAGTAATAAAGGGGCAGACTTATATAAGGATTCCCCTGAATTAATGCAAAAAAGAAAACTGCTTGTAATGTATGAAAGAAATAACCCCGATAAGGTCTACCTGGTAACAAAGCCACCAGCTGACACCAATACTTTTCACTATCGCCCACATAATAACCTGGTTACCATAAATATTATCCCCACTACAATGACTTTAGTTGGATACGAGCGCAATTTTTTCCACGCGTTTTCTCTTGGGATTGATTGGAGTTACTTTTGGCCTGATATAGGAACTGCAGGCGGTAGCAATAATGTTTATGGCTTCCATGATAATGATGGTAACGGTCAACATAGCGACATCCACCAATCTTATTATAATATAGGGCAACTAAACAGATTTGATTTATATTTTACATTGGGAGACCTGAGAGGTTTCTTTGTCAAGATATTCTATAGCTATGAAATAGCTAAAGGGCTACAGCAGATTTATTTTAATACACCTACCCAAGGGTTTCCCGATTCTTCAGTAACTGCATGGCTTGCAGCTAGCCCCAATAATAAAGTTTATTACCGTAAAATTAATTTCAATGCATCGGGCTGGGGCCTTGGGATTGGCGGTAATTTTTTTCTTGACCGTAAAAATCGGCTAATGGCAGGAATTGATGTGGGTATGCAACTTGCATATATACCTTCTTCAGCTAAGGAGCCCATATTTATAAATGGAGTAGAATACTACTATCAATACACTCCCGCCTGGGAAGACACAATTAATTTTGAAGAATACGGGCATATTACCTTCTCTTACAGGTTTTGAATAACTTGTACCTTATCCTTCTTCCCTGCAATTTTTACTTCTTCAGTATAACAATCTTCTTCACAACTATGCCATCGGCAGTAGTCATCTTTAACGAATAGATACCGTTCTGTAAATCCTGGATGTCTAGTGTCCTTTTAGTTATACCGGCATGTTGTTCATTAAACTGCTGGTTATAAAGGGTACGCCCGAACTCATCAATAACGCTTACCGTTATATCTTCTTCCTTAGCTAATATATAGCTCAGCGTAAATAAACCGTATGCAGGGTTAGGGCTTACAACAAATGAATTTCCGTTTAACGATAATTCATTTATGCCCGTAGGTACAAATGGTATACTGCCATTTGAGAAAGACCTGTTACTGCTAACATCGCTCGAATGCCGAGATGTATGCCTATGTGTTGGTGTACAACCACCAGAAGGGTTACCTGCTTCTATCATGTAAACAGTGTCGCCCGGAGGAGGCGTATCAATATATGTCAACGTTCCGCTTGGCACTGAATCGAGCAGTGTTAGCGTACTTAAATTCTTTCCACGGTAAATGTAGTACATAGTTGGTGTGAATCCGACATAAGGAGTCCAGTATAGACTATCTGTGCCTGAGGTCATTTTCACCTGCAAGTAAATAGTAATATTAGTCGGGCTCAAAGCAGATTCTCCGCAGGAGTCAACCGTCGAGATTTCATATTTTGCCTGCCCTCCATTAGGATTAGATGCGGTATCAATAAATTCACTCAGGGCTGTATCGGGTACAGTGCCTATTAGCGTCCATCCCGATGAAGTGGAATCATAAATATTAAAGAACCCATCAGGCGGTGAATCATTTCTTCCCCATATTATAATGTTCTTATTAAGTGCTGTATCAACACTCACGACACAGATAGTCTGGTCGTAATTATTCACACAGGGAGGGTTCACTGTTACAGTTACGGTAATTGGGGGGTAACTTCCGCAAGGGGTTGTTACCATAACCGTGTAGGTGGTGGTTACTAAAGGATCTGCATAGGTGCTGGCTGAATCGGGATATGTAACACCCGTAGCAGGTACCCATGTAACTGTATACGAAGTAGATGAGGACGAAGTGGACAATGAATCATTTACGGTTACCTGCAATAGGGTGCTGTCACCCGCTGTTATAGTTGTGGGGCTTGCCGTGGCAGTAATTGTAAGCGTATCGTGAACAATTGAATAAGAAGCAACTGTACTACATCCGGTAGAGTCTTTAACTGTTACTGAATATGTTCCGGGACCTAACCCCGTAATGCTCGATGTTGTTTGCCCGGTGCTCCAACTATAACTATATGGAGGTATACCTCCGGACGCACTTGCTGTTGCTGAACCGGCATCGGCTGAGCAGTAATAAGGTGTGGTTGATACTGTGGCAGCTACGGTACATCCTATAAAGACAGTCACTGTATCTGTTAGTACGCCGCAAGGGGTAGTTACCGAAACAGTATAGGTGGTGGTAGCTGTAGGTGAAGCATTGGTTGTAGCCGAAGTAGGGTTTGCAACTGAAGCTGAAGGCGACCATGCTACTGTATAAGAAACTGAAGAAGATGATGTAGATAACGAATCGTATAAATTTACTTGCAATGAAGTGCTGTTACCCGATTCAATTGTATTAGGGGTTGCAGTAGCAGTTATATAAAATGTGGTGGCTGCGATAGAAAACGTATCTAAAACACTGCATCCGTTAGAATCTTTAACTGTTACTGAATAGCTACCGGCTGTTAATCCCGTTACACTGGAAGTAGTTTGTCCACTGCTCCACGAGTAGATATAAGGCTGAACACCATTTGCCGCGGTGACAGTTGCAGTACCCGCATCAGCAGAACAATAATAGGGAGTAGAAGTTACACCTGCTGTAAGTGAACATCCGATGTTAACTGTTACAGAATCTTTCATTGTTCCGCATAAGGAACTGGTTATAGTAACTGTATATATTGTTGCTGCTGCAGGATGCGCATACGTATTTGCCGAATCGGGGCTGGTAACAGATGTTGAAGGCGACCATACCACTGTAAAGGAAGGGGAAGAAGAGGATGTGGATGAGTCTATTAAGCTTACATATATGTTTGAACTGTCGCCCAACTCAATTGTAGTTGGCAAGGCATATGCAGACAAGGTGCAACCTGTACTCAAGGCTTTATGGCTCTTTTTAGGACCATTGCCCCACATTTGGAAGCTAACCAGTAAAGCGACAACAAAGAATAGTAGTTTTTTTAGTTTCATGCGAGTGTTCTATTAATCAATTTACGCAAATATATCACTATTATTTGTCTTTCCCAATAGGCGCCTTGGGCACCCTTTGGGGTGGGGCATCGCTACATATTCCTCCTGTACTGACCTTATCTGCCCCATTCCTTACTTTAATATATTGAGTCCTTGAGTCGATTATACCAGATATTATAGAAAACTTATCTTTAATATAAATTCTATCAATCGTTTGAAAGTAATTTCGAAAATATTCCTTTTTCTAAGTTTGGTAAATAGTACAATCTTGTTTGCTCAAAAAAGGAACCCGCCTCCAATTGCAAAAACAGTATTCGATTCTTTATTTCCAAAAGCCGAGAAAGTAGAATGGGACACAGGTAAATACCCTGACTATGATACAATAACATTTAAAACACACATGGTTCCTGTATTCCATGCTTACTTTGATTTAAATAAGCAAAGCGGCAGCGCTACTTTTGATTCAAATGGAATATTCATACAAGCGCATATTCATCTCCAAGACACTTGTCTTCCAACCAAAGCACTGGAATATTTGAAAAATAAATATCCTAAATTCTTGATAATAAAGACCGTTTATTTGATAAGTAAGTTTAAGGTTAAAACTTTTCTTGTGTTCCTTTGTCCTGAAAAGAGGCCAAAATGTGATGAGAACCCACGTGTACTTTTTGATGAACAGGGGAATTTCTTGACGTTTTATCCTTGGAGATAGTTAGATACTTGCCCTGCTTGGGGAAGGAGCGAGGCAAACACTACATATTCCTTCTATATTGCCCGCCCACTTCAAACAGGGCATTGGTAACCTGCCCCAGCGAGCAATACTTTACAACCTCCATCAATTTCTCAAAGAGGTTTTCATTATGTATAGCAGCCTGCTGCATTTCCTTTATAAGCTTTGGTATTTTATCAGCATTGCCTTTGTGCAGGTCCTTCAGCATTTTTATCTGGTATTCCTTTTCCTCCTTAGTAGAACGAATTACTTCTTTGGGTATAATACTTGGCGAACCCTTAGATGAAAGAAATGTATTTACACCTACGATAGGATATTCACCTGTATGCTTCAATCGCTCGTAATACAAGCTCTCTTCCTGTATTTTGCCGCGCTGGTACATGGTTTCCATTGCGCCAAGCACGCCGCCACGCTCAGTAATTCTATCAAACTCAGCCATAATGGCTTCTTCCACAAGGTCGGTTAGTTCTTCAATTATAAATGAACCTTGCAATGGGTTTTCATTTTTTGCCAATCCAAGCTCACGATTAATGATTAACTGAATAGCTATTGCACGGCGAACGCTTTCTTCAGTTGGTGTGGTTATAGCTTCGTCGTAAGCGTTTGTATGCAGTGAGTTGCAATTATCATATATAGCGTAAAGTGCTTGCAATGTAGTTCGTATGTCGTTAAAGTCAATTTCCTGTGCATGCAATGAACGGCCTGATGTCTGAATGTGATATTTCAACATCTGCGAACGCTCATCAGCTCCGTATTTCAGTTTCATGGCCTTGGCCCATATACGCCTTGCCACACGGCCTATTACAGCATATTCGGGGTCTATACCATTGCTGAAGAAGAACGACAGGTTAGGCGCAAAATCATCAATATTCATTCCGCGCGACAGGTAATATTCCACATAAGTAAAACCATTGGCAATGGTAAACGCCGTTTGCGAAATAGGATTAGCGCCTGCCTCCGCAATGTGGTAACCAGATATAGAAACAGAATAAAAATTACGTACTTTATTATTGATAAAATATTGCTGCACATCGCCCATCAATCGTAATGAGAACTCAGTGGAGAATATGCAGGTGTTCTGTGCCTGATCTTCTTTTAAAATATCGGCCTGTACTGTACCGCGCACCTGTGAAAGCGTAAATGCTTTTATTTTTTCATATACATCCTTCGGCAAAACCTGGTCGCCTGTAACGCCAAGCAACATAAGCCCAAGGCCATCATTACCTTTTGGTAATGCTCCCTGGTATGAAGGACGCTTTACACCTTTCTTCTTATATATCTCAGCTATCTTTTTCTCAACCTGCTTTTCCAGTTTATGCTCTTTTATATAAAGCTCGCACTGCTGGTCAATTGCGGCGTTCATAAAGAATGCGCAAATAATTGATGCCGGCCCGTTAATGGTCATTGATACCGATGTCCTGGGGTCGCATAGATTAAACCCTGAGTATAACTTCTTCGCATCATCCAAGCAGCAGATAGACACACCCGAGTTACCAATCTTCCCGTAAATATCGGGACGGTAATCAGGGTCGCGGCCATAAAGTGTAACAGAATCGAACGCAGTAGAGAGCCTTTTAGCAGCCATACCTGCACTTACATAGTGGAAACGCTTATTGGTACGCTCAGGCCCGCCTTCACCGGCAAACATACGCGTAGGATCTTCTTCCGTACGTTTAAACGGATAGACACCGGCGGTATATGGAAACTTGCCCGGGAAATTCTCCTGTAACACCCAATGCAATATTTCGCCCCAGGCTTTATAGCGTGGAACGGCTATTTTAGAAATGAGCGTATGCGAAAGCGATTCAGTATGCGTTTTAACTTTTATATCCTTGCCACGTACATTATACACATAATACTCATCGGTATATTGCTTTACCTCTTTCTCCCATCCTGCCAAAATCTTCCTGTTTTCGGGAGTGAGTTTTTCTTCTAACTCTTTTGCTTTCTTTTCTATTTCGGGCTTCTTCCCTAGTATTTCTTCCGCTTTGTGTAAGGCATATAATTTCTCCGCAATCTCCGATTGGTTCACCGCCCACTTGCCGTAACTGCGGACCGTCTCTGTTATCTCCGATAAGTAACGGACCCTTTCAGGAGGAATAATAAATATTTTCTGCGATTGTTCTTCCGAATGTTTGTACGATGATTTCAAAACAGCCTTTGTCTTTTCGCAAATGGTATCCATCAGCGTTTTGTAAAGGCTGTTCATGCCCGGGTCGTTGAACTGGGAAGCAATGGTGCCGAATACCGGAATCTCTTCGTCTTTTTTAGTAAATAGGTTATGGTTGCGTTTGTATTGCTTCTTCACATCGCGCAATGCATCCTGTGCACCTCGCTTATCGAATTTGTTTATAGCAATTACATCGGCAAAATCGAGCATATCAATCTTCTCGAGCTGTGTGGCCGCACCATATTCGGGTGTCATTACATACATCGACACATCTGAACAATCTACCACCTCAGTATCTGATTGGCCTATGCCTGAAGTTTCCAGCAATATCAAATCGAAGTTGCAGGCTTTCAGAATATCTACCGCTTTATTAATACTTTGCGATAATGCAAGGTGGCTCTGCCTTGTAGCCAGTGAACGCATATATACGCGTGGGTTGTCAATAGCATTCATACGAATCCTGTCGCCCAACAATGCTCCGCCTGTTTTACGTTTCGATGGGTCAACGCACAAAATGGCAATATTTTTACCCTTTTGCATATCGCCTTTAACTGAAAAATCGATCAGGTAACGGCGTACTACTTCATCAATCAGCGATGATTTACCTGCGCCACCCACACCGGTTATACCCAGCACAGGAATAGTCTTTTTACCTTGTAAGCCCGCAATCTTCTTATGTACTTCTTTTGCTTTATCCGGGAAATCTTCTACAAATGATATAAGGGCCGCGATTGATTTAGCGTCTCTGCTCTTTAAGCCTGCAATATGTTTATCAATAGCCGAAAACTTAGGAGGTGTGTCGCATTTCTGCAGCATATCGTTAATCATGCCCTGCAAGCCCATTTTACGGCCATCGTCAGGAGAATAAATGCGGGTAATGCCATATTTATGCAATTCTTCTATTTCAGTTGGTAATATAACCCCTCCACCACCGGCAAATATTTTGATATGCGAACAGCCCTGCTCTTTCAGCAGGTCGTACATGTACTTTAAATACTCAATATGCCCGCCCTGGTATGATGTCATAGCAATGGCGTTGGCATCTTCCTGTATGGCACAGTTAACCACATCAAGGGCGCTGCGGTCGTGCCCAAGGTGAATAACCTCGGCCCCGCTGGCTTGCATAATACGGCGCATAATATTAATGGCTGCATCATGCCCGTCGAATAACGAGGCGGCAGTTACTATACGTATCTTGTTCTTAGGGATATATGGACTTACTTCGGCTTGCATAAATTCTATACTATTTTACGGCGTAAATATATCCTTTTATTTGCCCCAAACCCCTAAAGGGGCTTTAAAACAACCCTATTAAAGTGCTTCTAATATGTGTCTATTGGCAATTTTGAAAATTTGATTGGTTTTCGAGTTCTTTTTTCATTATTTATTTCAATCCACTTGATTTTAGGGCGCAGTCCTATATAATCTGTTATAAAATTAAATTTGAATGATATATTATAACCACACAAACAGGAAGCGCTTATCCCATAAGGTATGAGCTCCAGATGTAAAATTGAATCTCCTTCAATGTAATCTATATCACCTAAGAATGATTGACCGCAGGGAGCCCCGATTTTTGTTAGTATCTCAATAGTAGAATCCGTCCGATTAATCTTATTAATCTCATTATAATTTAAAACTGAAGCAACTTGTTCTTCACAATCACTTCCTGTCATCCCAATTAACTCTAGGCCAGCAACCCTTGCTTGGTTTTGGCAAGGCGAACCAGGCAATGCCATATTTCCATATATGATTCTCCTTTGATACTGAGAAGAGAAAATAACCGTATCTGTTTTATATGATACGTTATTCTCATCTTCATTTTTATTGTACCTGATAAATACCGTATCCTGCTGGCAGAATGCTGTTAGTGATATAAAAGATAAAACGATATAACAAACGGTTTTCATCCTGTTAAAAGTAATACTTTTACATTAATTTACAATACCTATTATGCTCACAATAACACCCAAAGATACCCCTTTAAAAGACCTGCACCAATACCTATTGGGAGCAGTAGCGCCCCGCCCTATATGCTTTGCCAGTACTATAGATGAAGACGGTAAGCCTAACCTTAGCCCGTTTAGTTTCTTTAACATCTTTGGCTCCAACCCGCCAATAGCCATATTCTCGCCTGCACGTTCAGGCAGAACCAAACAGACCAAGCACACTCACCAAAATGTGTTACAAGTGCCTGAGGTGGTTATTAATGTGGTTAACTACAGCATGGTGCAACAAGCATCGGTGGCAAGCGGTGAGTACGATAAAGATGTGAATGAGTTTGTAAAATCGGGTTTTACGCCAATAAAATCTAAAATAGTAAGACCTTACAGAGTAAAGGAATCGCCTGTGCAAATGGAATGCGAGGTATTGGGAGTGAAAGAAACGGGAGATGAAGGTGGCGCGGGAAACCTTATTATTTGTGAAATATTACTCATTCATATTAATGAAGATGTGCTGAATGAAGAGAAAAGAATAGACCCCAATAAAATAGACTTAGTGGGCCGTATGATGGGCAACTGGTATTGCAGGGCAAGCGGCAACGCATTGTTTGAAGTAGTACAGCCGGGGCATCATCTTGGCATTGGGATAGATTCTATCCCGGTGCCAATTAAAGCCAGTAAAGTACTTACGGGTAATAACCTGGGGCAATTAGCCAGTATAACAGCCCTGCCCGACATGCAAGGGTATGTTTCTGCAGAAAAATTCAGCGATGAAGAGAGTTTGCATAAGGCAGCAAAAAAGCTTTTAGATAATGGCAAGATTGAGGATGCCTGGAAGTTGCTGCTGGCAAACATGAAGTAATATCTTTTTTTACCACAGATTACACGGATTTTCACAGATTAAATGAAAATATAATCATGTATTAATCTGAGTAATCTGTGGTGAATAAATTTTATTGGTACCGAAATACTTTATTAAGTTTGTAACAAATCATCAGGCTTGTTCGTCATACAACAAAACAAACAAGTCATGAAACGCCAAACAATGAGAAAACTATTTTACCTCTCTGTATTTGTAATGGGAGGATGCATTATCAGCAACGGCTCCGGAAAAAAAGGAGACTATACCAAACTGCCACCCGAAGGCAAAACAATTAACATTAAGCCCTTTAAGGCCATAAAGGCCGATGGGGTTTTCAACATCATTCTTTCGCAGGGAACCACAGAAGGTGTGCTTGTAAAAGGAGATTATCCGAAGGATTTAAAGGTGAGCAATATTGGCGATACCCTTGTTATAGAGGACACAGGCAGTAACCATAACAGCCACTTTAATATCAGCACCGATATCTATATCACCTTGAAAGATATCAATTACCTGGAGAACTCATCGGTAGGTAAAACAAAGTGTGCCGATACCCTGAAACTTAAAACTTTCACTTTCCAATCGGAAGGAGTTGGTGCCTTAACGTTATGGCTGAACGCAGATACTATTAAAGGTTCTGAAGATGGTGTAGGTTCCATGAACTTATATGGTAGGGCCACCTATGCCGATATATCGGATAATGGCGTTGGCTCATTAGATGGTGACGATTTTAAAGTAGAAGTATTACACGTAAATGTGAATGGTGTGGGCGCAGCAAGCGTATACGCATCGCGTGAAATTTATATGCAATCGAATGGTGTGGGTGGGGTAAAATACCATGGACCGGCTAAAGTAATGCAGAGCGAAAACAACGGAGTAGGAAGCATTAAGCACGGAGAGTAGTTTCTACAGGAACTTCTTATAGTTGGTGTTCCAATACTTCTTTAGAAAATCCCATTTACTAGTATTATCAGGGATATTGGAATTATATGGCAATTGTTCTATCAGGGTCTCTTTATCATTATTGTAGTTAATACTCTTGTAAGCCTTAATAACCTCATTACTTTTATCTGCATCGTCGCAACCTTTCCCATCAATATGCCCAAGGTGGATTATTTTAAAATTTTGTATAGTGAAAAGATCACTTACCCAATTCATATCGGCACAGCCCGCTCTTTCGTATGAATAGTAATATCGGTGGTCAACCGTTAAGGACAATGCTTCAGGGTAATCTTCAAATCCGGCAATACTTTTAAAACTATTGATTGCTGTATCAAACAAGTAAAGGTCGTAGGTGAAGTTTGCTGCTCCATTCGCAGGATAACTCAACAGAATATCCTTATATCCGTCTTTATTAAAGTCTGTTATCTGTATCTCCCACAAATCCCATAATGTATCACTTACCATTGGCTTAAAATCGCACTTAATAGAGAGTATTACTTCACTACTGTCTACATTCCTTGTTCTTATAAAGAATGTGTGGTTATGCTCAACTAAAGTTGTGTCAAACGGATGCTCCTGGGCATAAAGTGCACCAACTCCAAAAAACATTGCTATTATGAGTGCTTTTGTTAAATGCATTTGAAATAAAGTGTTCCGGTTTTCATCTATAACAAATATAGTTCAATAATATTTTCCTTGTTTTACCGTATTTACAGAGAAGCCCTACCTTTGCAAAAGGGGATATGAAAAAACTAATCATCTTTTTGTCACTCTTCACTATTGGCCTTGCATCAAAGGCACAATTTATTGATTCATTACAGGCATCTATTAACAGGAACGGCAGTTTCACATTCAGTTTCACCTCGCGAAATTCCTTTATCACCAATAATGTAGCCGATATATTCGGGTTCGCGGTTGGAGTCACCTTCGATAAAAAAATTGGTATGGGCGGCGGGATTAATTTTCTTAATTCCAATGTATACAAACCTGTTACCGAAAACGGTACAATTGACACTGCAAAACTGAGTTTCTTTTTCTTCTCTTACTATGTGCAGTATATAATGAACCTGACCAAACACTGGAAACTATATATTACTCCAATAAATATCGGCATAGGTAACTCCAACTACCAGTATAACGACAAAGCAGGGCAACATACTATAGACTTACAAACGGTAATTTTAACCGAACCCGGTGTGGAACTTGACTATAACTTCAATAAATATTTTGGCTTATACACACAGGTAAATTACCGCCTTATGATACTCAATAATCCCGATATCAACCAAACGTTTAACTCTCCTACGTATGCCTATGGCATACTTATTTATCCGCTTG
>Ga0206855_10028_pt1 | contig 46383 bp, 39 predicted proteins | sample Alteio_BWOrgCont_51_FD_152637 | JGI IMG/M metagenome (GOLD analysis project Ga0206855, IMG submission 152637) | Enriched cells from forest soil in Barre Woods Harvard Forest LTER site, Petersham, Massachusetts, United States -... | ecosystem: Environmental > Terrestrial > Soil > Temperate forest >...
ATAAAAGCGCTTATGAGGATGTATCGGAACAGCACCCAGAAGTGGGCTACCCCGCCTTTCAATCCGCTATTGCGGAACTGTCTGCCGGAGCGAAAGGAAATGATGTGTTGATAAAGGGGCAATTGGGTTTGGACCGAAATGGCGACCAATCCAGTTTTTTGGCGTTGAAAGCGGACATTCTTCTCGAAAAAGGAAGGACTCATGCTGCCATATCTTTTTTGGAAAAAGCTCAGTTATTCAGTCCGGAAAAGGACGACGTCGCTAGAAATTTGGCAGTCGCTTACTATAATGAACATCGCTTGGATCGGGCAGTTCAAGAAGCGCAACGAGCGTTGAATTTAGCTCCCTACTCGGTTGATTATCAAAACTTGCTAACTCAATTACAGGCATTGGAACAAAAGCACTAAAACACGGAACGGACGGTTATGAGAACCAGGGAAGAGCTGGAAAATATTGAAGAGCAGTTTCTGGCCCCTTACGCCCAGTCATCTAGAGCCAGCAAGGGCCGTCAAAATCCAGAACCCGACCACGCTTACCGGACCATTTTTCAAAGAGACAGGGACAGGGTTATTCATTCTTCCGCTTTTCGGAGGCTTCAGTATAAAACCCAGGTTTTTGTGAATCATGAAGGGGATTATTACCGTACCCGCATCACCCATACCTTGGAAGTGGCTCAAATCGCTGGTTCCATCGCCAGGGCCTTGAGGCTTAATCAGGATATGACGGAGGCGATAGCCCTGGCTCACGATTTAGGACACACTCCCTTTGGTCATAGCGGTGAGAAGGTGATGAACGAACTGATGAAAGATGACGGCGGGTTTGAGCACAATGCCCAAAGTTATCGGATTGTGACCTATTTAGAAGACCATTACCCTTTATTTCAGGGACTCAACCTTTCTTATGAAGTTTTAGAGGGCGTGGATAAACACCGGACTCGTTATGACCGCCCCGGCGGCGATGGGGAACAATACACACTGGAAGCCCAAATTGTGGATTTGGCGGATGAAACCGCTTACACCTCCCATGACATTGATGATGGTCTCACTTCTGGCCTTTTAAATTTTGAGGGGCTCAGCGAAGTGCCTCTTTGGAAGCGCAATTTTGAAAAAGCAAAAAGTCATTTTCCCAATTTGGACCGCAATAAAATTAAGTATCAAACTGTCCGGCAAATTATTGATGAGCTGGTCACTGACATACTGAGCAATACTTCTGAAAGAATTAAAAAATTTAACGTCAAAACCGTAGAGGACGTCCGTCGCTGTCCGGAAGAATTGGCGGCCTTTTCAGATGAAAGTCGCAAAGATTTTTTGGCGATGAAGAAATACCTTTTTGACAATATGTACCGTCATCCCCGCGTGACCCGCATGGAAACCAAAGTCGCCAGGGTCATTCAGGAGCTGTTTCATTTATATGAAGCCAATCCGGATATCCTTCCTCACACGCCCCGCGAGAAAATCAAGAACAAGATAGAACCGGCCCGGCGGGTTATTTGCGACTATATCGCCGGCATGACGGATCGGTACGCTATTGAGGAATACGAGAAGCTGACCGAGCCGTCACTGCGGGTATAAAAGGCCCAAAGGGGGCCGGTTGACAGTCACTTTTTTAGACATTAAGATGGTTTCTTCAAGTCTTCGTGAATTACTTCACGAAGACTTTTTTCATTTTGAGGACAAACGAGGGCTTCATGCAAACCTTCCGGATTATTCAAAACGGTGAAGATTATCTTCTGCCGGTTTACAACCGTCAAAAGATTGTCCTCATGCGCGGCGATGGCACCTATATATATGATTCCGAACGGACGGTTTATCTCGACTTTTTTTCAGGTATCGCGGTCAACGGTTTAGGCCAGGCCTGTCCCGAAGTGGTAAAGGCCATTACGGAAATGGCCAATAAGCTGGGGCACGTTTCCAATTACTATTACAACGAACCCAATGTGCGTTTGGCCAAACTTTTGTGCGATATTTCTTTCGCTCAAAAAGTTTTCTTTTGTAATTCGGGCGCTGAGGCGGTTGAGGCTTCTTTAAAAATCGCCCGTAAATATTTTTCCCGGCTGGGCCAGGACCGAAATGAAATCATCAGCTTTCATAATTCGTTCCACGGAAGAACCTATGGCGCCTTGTCCGTCACGGGACAGCCCAAATATCAGGAAGGTTTTGGCCCGCTTCTGCCGGGAATCAAATTCGCTACCTATAACGACATTGGCAGCGTCAAAGAACTCATCAACGATAAAACCGCTGCTGTTTTGATAGAAACCATTCAGTGCGAAGGCGGTATTCATCCGGCGGATCCTCGCTTTTTGAAAGAACTCAGGGACATCACCCGTGAGAACGGAATTCTCCTTATCTTAGATGAAGTCCAGACCGGGCTTGGCCGGACAGGGAAAATGTGGGCCTATGAGCATTACGAAATTGAGCCCGATATCATGACTTCGGCGAAGGCCTTGGGGGCCGGACTGCCCATGGGAGCCATGCTGGTGACCAATCAAGTAGCCCAGGGATTTAAGCCGGGCGATCACGCTTCCACTTTCGGCGGCAATCCTATTGTTTGCGCCGGAGCAATCGCGAATATTGAAACCATTATCCTGAAAGATATTGTGCCGAACGCGGCTAAACAAGGGGAATACCTGCGTCAATGTCTTGAACAATTAGTGAAGGATTTTCCTCAGCTTTTTAGTGAAGTGAGAGGGATGGGCCTGGTTCAAGGGGTTCAAATGACCCGGGAAGCTTCGCCTTTGGTGCTTAAGTGCGCCAGAGAAGGCCTTTTGGTTGGGTCTGCCCATGAGACGGTGTTGAGGTTTTTGCCTCCTCTGATTGTCGCCAATGAAGAAATTGATTTGGCCATGGAAAAGTTACGCAAGGCCATCGCCGTTGAACTTCACGGTTAGGAAAAGTCATGGCCAAAACCATACGACATTTATTGACGCTGGAAGAATTTTCCAATAAAGAATTACTCGGTCTTTTGAAATTGGCCTCTCAGGTCAAAAAGAAACCGGGCAAGTATAAGAAAGCGTTGAAGGGTCAGACGCTGGGGATGATCTTTGAAAAAAGCTCCACCCGAACCCGTGTGTCCTTTGAAGTAGGCATGTTTCAATTGGGCGGGCACGCTCTTTTTTTAAACTCCAATGATATTCAAATCGGCCGGGGTGAGACTATCGCGGATACGGCGCGGGTTTTATCCCGTTTTGTGCAGGGCATTATGATCCGCACCTTTGCTCATAAAACAGTGGAAGAGTTGGCTCAACACGCAACTATTCCTGTCATCAATGGTTTGACGGACAGTCATCATCCCTGCCAAATCCTGGCGGATTTGCAAACGCTGGAGGAATATTACGGCAAATTAAAAGGACTAAAAATTGTTTTCGTGGGCGACGGCAATAATGTTTCCCATAGCCTGATGATCGGCGCCGCTAAAACTGGCGCGCATTTTAAACTGGTCTGCCCCAAAGGTTATGAACCGGACGCGGCGATAGTCGGCAGGGCCCAAAAAGAGGCGGCTAAAACTGGCAGCGTAATTGAGATCGTTCATCAAGTTCAGGGTTCGGTGAAGGGCGCCGACGCCGTTTATACGGATGTTTGGACCAGCATGGGCCAAGAGGCCGAAAAGGCCAAAAGGCTGAACGACTTTAAAGGGTTTCAGGTGAATGAAAAACTGATGGCGGAGTCGCCGGAAGCGGTTTTTCTGCATTGTCTGCCGGCCCACCGGGGCGAGGAAGTTTCGGCGGGTGTTATGGACGGAAAACAATCTTTGGTTTTTGACCAGGCGGAAAATCGCCTGCACGCGCAAAAGGCTTTGCTGATTCATTTAATGGGTTAAGGGGAGAGCGTTATGGCACAAATTAATAAAGTGGTTCTGGCTTATTCGGGAGGTTTGGATACCTCTATTATTATTCCCTGGCTGAAAGAAAATTACGGCTGCGAAGTCATCGCTTTTATTTCGGATGTGGGTCAGGGCAAAGAAGTGGAACCAGCCCGCAAAAAAGCCCTGAAGACCGGCGCCATCAAAGCTTATGTGGCGGACCAGAGAAAAGAATTTTTAGAAGACTATTGTTTCCTCGCCCTGCGCGCGCAAGCCAAGTACGAGGGGATTTATCTTTTGGGAACCTCTTTGGCTAGGCCGGCTATCGCCAAGGGTTTGGTGGATGTGGCTTTAAAAGAAGGGGCGGACGCTATCTGCCATGGGGCCACCGGCAAGGGTAACGACCAGGTTCGTTTTGAATTAACCGTGATGGCTTTAGCTCCACACTTGAAAATCATCGCTCCCTGGAGAGAGTGGGATATTAAGTCCCGCGACGAGGCGATTGATTACGCCGAAAGACACGGTATTGAAATTCCGGTGACCAAAAAGCGCCCCTATTCTATGGACGGCAATCTTTGGCATTTAAGCCACGAGGGCGGGGAACTGGAAGATCCTTGGAACGCTCCGTCGAAACATGTTTTCTTAACCACCAAAGACCCGGCCAGCGCGCCCAAAAAGCCTTTCAGTATTATCGTTAATTTTAAAAAAGGTATTCCGGTCGGCCTGAACGGCAAGAAAATGGGAGCCATCGCTTTGGTAGAAAAGCTCAACCAGCTCGGCGCCAATTACGGCGTGGGCCGCATTGATATTGTGGAAAACCGTTTGGTGGGTATGAAGAGCCGCGGCGTTTACGAAGCGCCCGGCGCGACGATCCTTTATGAAGCTCATCGGGCCCTGCAGACACTGACGGTCGAGCGGGACGCGCTTCACTATAGCCAGCTCCTGTCGGTCAAATATTCCGAGATGATTTACAACGGCCAATGGTTCGCGCCCCTGCGGGAAAGCATCGAAGCCTTTTTCACCGAAGCGCAGAAAAATGTGACCGGTGAGGTTCGGGTGGAATTGAATCCGGGCCGGGTCACCGCCACGGGCATTCGTTCTCCCTATTCGCTCTATCAGGAAGATCTGGCGACTTTTGGCGAGGACGAGGTTTATAACCAAAAGGACGCCGAAGGATTCATCCGTTTGTTTGGTCTGCCCCTGAAAGTGGTGGGCAGCGTGAAGCGAAAGACGAAAAAGAATTAACCACAGAGGTCACGGAGTAAACAGAGTAAGACTAAAGAATTTGAATATTGAATTAAGATGTTTAAAGCTTTGCGGTACTCTGTGAACTCTGTGTACTCTGTGGTTCAAAAGGTGCTTTATGAAAAAAACCTGGGGCGGACGGTTTCAAAAAGCGACTGATCCTCAAGTCGAGGCTTTTACTGAGTCGATTTCTTTCGACCATCGGTTGGGGCCTTTTGATATTGAAGGAAGTGTTGCCCACGTCAAGACCCTGGTGAAGGCCAAACTGCTGACCGCCGCCGAAGGTAAAAAACTGGTGGCGGGACTTCAAAAAGTGAAGAAGCTTTTGGCGGACGGCAAAATGCCGCTGGATTCCAGCCTGGAAGATATTCACACGGCGGTGGAAAAAGCCCTGACCCGGCTGGTGGGACCTTTGGGCGGTAAATTGCACACGGGCCGTTCCCGTAACGATCAAGTCGCCACCGACATGCGTTTGTATCTCCGGCACGCGGTTATCGAATCAGTCGAAGCGGCGGTTGGTTTGGTTGAGGTTTTGGCAAAACTGGCGCTGCAGGAAAAAGACACTCTGATGCCGGGTTACACCCATTTACAAAGGGCCATGCCCATCACCCTGGGCCATCACCTGGCGGCTTATGCTTTTATGCTGATCCGGGATATCGACCGTTATTTAACTACCTGGGATAGGGCGGATGCCTTGCCCTTGGGTTCGGGCGCCTTAGCCGGCACCAATCACCCTTTTGACCGTGCTTTTACGGCCAAACAGCTTCACCTTCATTCGGTTCTCATGAACAGCCTTGACGCGGTTTCGGACAGGGATGTCTATGTGGATTTTCTTTCCGCCGCCGCAACGACCCAGATGCATCTGTCCCGCATTTCGGAAGACCTAATTCTGTGGGCCACCCAGGAATTTGGTTATATCGAAATGGACGACGCTTTCGCCACGGGTTCGAGCCTGATGCCCCAAAAGAAGAACCCGGATGTGGCCGAACTGGTCCGGGGCAAGGCGGGCAGGGTATTCGCCAATTTAATCGGGCTTCTGACGGTCTTAAAAGGTCTGCCCCTTTCCTATAACCGCGACCTGCAGGAAGACAAACATTTTGTGTTTGATTCGGTGGACACGGTGGTGGGCTCGCTGAAGACCATGACGGGTTTTATTTCGTCACTGAAATTCAACCGGAAAAAAATGGAGCAGGCCGCCGATCAGGATTTGACATTGTTGGCCACGGATTTGGCGGACATTTTGGTAAAAGTCGGATTGCCGTTTCGTCAGGCTCATGAAGTGGTGGGGGAAGTGGTCCGGTACAGTATTGAGCAGGGGAAACGCCTGCAGGATTTAACCGATCATGAATTTCAACGGTTTTCCAAACTGTTTCCCAGGGAAACGGCTGAAAGCTTGTCCGCCCATCATTCGGTTCACCAAAAGACGGCCATTGGCGGCACGTCGCCTAAAAATGTGGAAGCCCAGGCGGCATTGTTGAAACAACAAGTGGTTTTGATTAAAAAACATTTATCTGAATTGCGAGGGTAATCATGTCGGGATTCCAATATAAAAACAAACAGTGGTATGCCGACGGCGTGGCTCTTTCCAAAATCGCCGATAAGGTCGGGACGCCCGCTTACGTTTACAGTCTTTCGGCCTTTGAGGAGCGATACAAAGAAATCGACCAGGCTTACAAATCCGTTCCGCGTTTGGTGGCCTATTCCATGAAAGCCAACGGTAATCTTTCGGTGGTGAGCGCTTTGGCGAAATTAGGGTCGGGCGTGGATGTGGTTTCGGGCGGGGAATTATTTAAGGCCCGCAAGGCGGGAGTGAAGGCCGATAAAATTATTTTCGCGGGGGTTGGCAAAACCGATGATGAAATCGCCTACGCCCTCAAAGAAGGTATCCGTTATTTTAATGTGGAGTCTATCCCTGAAATTTTGGCGATCAATGAAGTGGCGTCAAAACTGGGTCGCATGGCGCCTATTGCCATTCGGTTCAACCCCGATGTGGACCCTCATACCCATCACTACATTACGACCGGCAAAAAAGAAACCAAGTTTGGGGTTTATCTGGGCGATGTGGACAAAGTGATGAAGGTGGTCCGGCAATGCAAATCGGTTCAATGGACCGGCGTTCACGCCCATATCGGAAGCCAGATGACCCAGACCGCGCCAGTGGGCCGGGCGGCGAAAGTCATTGAGCAATTGGTGGTTCGTCTGCGCAAAGAAGGTTTTCCCATTCACACGGTTAATCTGGGCGGCGGCTATGGCATCGACTATCAGGGCGAAAAGCCCCCGAAGGCTTCCCAATACGCGGCGCTGGTTCTTCCCGTTATCAAACGCCTCAACGCCACGCTGGTTTTGGAACCGGGACGCTTCATCTCCGGCAATTCGGGCGTGCTTTTGTCCCGGGTCACTTATGTCAAACAAAGCGGTTCCAAAACCTTTTACATTTTGGATTCCGGCATGGGCGAACTCATTCGTCCTTCGCTTTACGAGGCTTATCACCGTATCGCTCCGGCCCAGGGCCCGCAAAAGGCCGTGCAAAAGGTGGATGTGGTGGGTCCCATTTGCGAATCAGGCGACTTTTTCGCCAAGGGCCGTAAATTACCCCTGATGAAGCGGGGCGATTTAATCGTTGTCTTCTCCGCTGGCGCCTATGGCAGCGTGATGGGCAGCACTTACAACGCCCGGCCTCTGGCGCCCGAAGTGGTCGTGCGGGGCACGCGTTTCTCGGTGGCCCGTCAAAGACAAACCTGGGAAGACTTGATTCGGCTGGAGAGAATTTTCGCTTAATGCCGTTTAAACTCCCCTTGCGACACCCGGCAAAATTCCCTAATATAACTTTCCTCAACAAAACCTCCGCTTAGGAGGTTTTGTTGTATCAACGCCATCCTTTTCAAGTTCAAGTTTTCAGGAGGCCGCATGTTTCGTGGAGCCTATACCGCCCTCATCACTCCGTTTAAAAACGGCAAAGTGGATTATGCCGCTTTGGAAGCCCTGATTGAATATCAAATTGCCGGCGGTATTGACGGTCTGGTGCCCTGCGGCACCACGGGCGAATCGCCGACCTTAACGGACAAAGAACACGATGAAGTGATCGCCTTCGCGGTCAAAATTGTCCGCAAACGGGTTACGGTCATCGCGGGGACCGGTTCGAATTCCACCGCTGAGGCTATTGAACGCACCCGCCACGCCAAAGAAGCGGGAGCGGACGCGGCTTTGCTGGTGACGCCCTATTACAACAAGCCCAACCAGCGGGGTTTGATCGCGCACTTTACGGCCATCGCGGACGCGGTGGATATTCCCCAAATTCTCTATAACATTCCGGGCCGTTCGGTCATCAACATCAATCCCGAAACCCTGGCGGAACTTTCACGCCACCGCAATATTGTGGCAGTTAAAGAATCGACGGGTAATTTGGAACAGATGACCCGCATCAAGGCCCTTTGCGGCCCTGATTTCGACCTGATTTCAGGCGATGATCCGATTGTCCTGCCGGTCTTGTCCATCGGCGGGGTGGGTGTTATTTCGGTAACGGCGCATTTAATCCCCGGTGAAACCTCCCGAATGGTTCACGCTTACCTTGAAGGGAAGATCGAAGAGTCCCGCGAGCTTTTTTATAAATACTATGACCTGATCAAAACGGTCCTGTCGGTGGATGTGAATCCGGTGGGCATTAAAACCGCCATGGCCTTGCGGGGCCAGGTGTCGGAAGAATTTCGTCTGCCGTTGGTTCCTTTAACCGCTGAAAGCAAAGAAGTTCTCCGCAAAGAATTGGAAAAATATAATCTCCTGTCGGTGAAAGCGGCGGCGGGGAGTTCCCGATGAGCTTACGTTTAGCCGTCTCCGGCGCCACCGGACGGATGGGCCATACCATCCTGGGCCTGGCCGATCAGGATTCCCAGTTTGAAATTGTCGGTGCCTTAGAAGCGGCTTCGAGCCCGCAGCAGGGAAAACCCCTTTTTGAAACAGTCCCGGGGATCAAGCCACAAACCAAGGTTTCCATTACTTCCACATTGTCTCAAATAGCCGTCAAGCCCCAGGTTTTGATCGATTTTACCCAGCCCGAAGCCACCCTGGCCTATCTTAAAGAAGCCCAAACGCTGGGGATCGGATTGGTTATCGGCACCACTGGCGTTTCCGAATCTCAAAAAGCCGAAATCAAGAACGCTTCTAAAAATATACCCATCATGATGGCGTCCAACATGAGCGTGGGCATGAACCTGCTCTTCGCGCTGGTGGAAGAAGCCGCGGCCAAGTTGGGTGAAAGCTACGATATTGAAATCATTGAAGCCCATCACCACTTTAAAAAGGACGCTCCGTCCGGTTCGGCGCTCAGTCTGGGCGAGTCGGTGGCCCGGGCCCGCAAGGTGAACCTGAAAGATGTCGCCACGCACGGCCGTGAAGGCCTCGTGGGCGCGCGCCAAAAGGGAACCATTGGGTTTCACGCGGTACGGGGAGGGGACATCATCGGCGACCATACGGTTTTATACGCCGGTCCTGGTGAACGGCTTGAATTAAAGCATGTGGCCCACAGCCGTGAGGCTTTTGCCCAGGGCGCGCTGAAGGCGGCCTTATTTTTGGCCGACAAAAAAACGGGGTTCTTTGACATGCAGGATGTCCTGGGCCTTCGCTCCGGCGCAAAGTAAAAATCTTTAACCACCAAGTTCACCAAGGGCACCAAGAAAATCTTTATTGTTTAAACCAAAATCATTGTTTTTGACTTACTTGGTGAACTTGGTGCCCTTGGTGGTGAAAAATATTTTGAGGAATGCTAAATCTTGAGAATCGCCAGACTGCTTCATAACCACAAACCCCGCTGGGCCATGCTGTTAGAGTCGGTGGATACCTACCGCTATTTCGAGTCCAATGAACCTTGGGCGGACCCCACTTTGGATTCCAAATCCTATCCTCTGAAACCGGGCATGCTTCTGGCGCCCGCCATTCCTACCAAAATCGTGGCGGTCGGCCTGAACTATAAAGAGCACATCAAAGAGATGGATCACGAAGCCACCCAAGAACCGGTTTTGTTTTTAAAGCCGACCTCCGCCCTGATCGGCGCGGAAGATAAAATTATTTGCCCCTCGGCTTCCACCCGGGTGGATTATGAGGCCGAACTGGCGGTGGTTTTAAAATCCCGTTTGAAAAACGCCACACCCGAAGACGCCTTGAAAGCGGTCTGGGGCTTTACCTGTTGTAACGATGTGACAGCCCGTGATTTACAGAAAGTGGACGGCCAATGGGCCAGGGCCAAGGGGTTTGACAGCTTCTGCCCCCTGGGGCCCTATCTGGTGACGGACTTTGTGGAGAAGAACCAAAAGATCAAATGCCGGGTCAATGGCGAGGAAAAGCAATCCTCGGCCATTTCGATGCGAATTTGGAATACGGCCCAACTGCTCTCGTTTGTGTCTCATGTGATGACCCTGGAACCGATGGATGTGTTAACGACCGGAACGCCTTCGGGTATAGGGCCGGTGAAGCCGGGGGATAGTGTTGAAGTGGATATTGAAGGAATCGGTGTGTTGAAGAACAGCGTCGTTTAATTACCAAAGAAGGAAGTGTGTTATGGAATTCAACCAAGCGGAACGGCTCAAAAAATTACCCCCTTATCTTTTCATCGAAATCGATAAAAAGAAGAAAGCGGCTATCGAAAAGGGCGTGGATATTATCAGCCTGGGTATCGGCGACCCGGATTTGCCCACCCCGGATTTCATCATTGAAGCCCTTTATAAAGCGGCGAAGGACAAGGCCAACCACCAATATCCACTGGGCAGCGGTTTGCCCCAGTTCCGCAAAGCCATCGCGGACTGGTACAAACGACGGTTTAATGTCGATATTGACCCCAGTAACGAAGTAGTGGCCCTGATAGGGTCCAAGGAAGGTATCGGCCATTTACCCTTGGGTGTTATCAATCCGGGGGATGTGGTATTGGTTCCCTCGCCGGGCTATCCGGTTTATCACGCGGGCACTTTGTTCGCGGGCGGTGAATCTTATTTCATGCCCCTGCTGGAAAAGAATAAATTCCTGCCGGATTTGGACGCTATTCCGGCGGATGTGCTCAAGCGGGCCAAGCTGATTTGGACCAATTCTCCCAATAACCCCACTTCGGCTTTGGCGGGCAAGGATTTTTACGTGAAAGTGGTCGAATTCGCCAAGAAGCATAATCTCATTGTGGCCAACGACGCCGCTTATACCGAAATGTACTATGACGGCAAAAAACCCGTCAGCTTTTTGGAAATTCCGGGGGCCAAGGAAGTGGGCGTGGAATTTCATTCGCTTTCCAAGACCTTCAACATGACGGGCTGGCGGGTTGGTTTCGCGGTGGGCAATAAGAGCGTTATCAAGGCCCTGGCCGAAGTGAAAGGCAATCTGGATTCGGGTGTGTTTAATCCCATCCAATACGCCGGTATCGCGGCATTGGAAGCGCCGGATTCGGTGACGGACACTCTTCGCAAAATTTATCAAGAACGCCGGGATATTTTCACCGCGGGGCTCAAGAAGCTCGGCTGGCAATTTCAGGTTCCCGAAGCGGCCTTTTATCTGTGGATCAAGGTTCCGAACGGCATGAGCTCCGCGGACTGGTGCGGCAAATTGTTGGAAGAAGCCGGCATTGTGGCCACGCCGGGCAACGGGTTTGGGCCGGATGGCGAGGGTTATTTCCGCATGACCTTGACGGTCGACAAGGCCCGGTTGGAAGAGGCTTTAGCGCGGCTGGCGAAACTGAAGTAAGAAATTTTCGATAGTTGATAAAAGCCGCTTGATTTTTTGTCGCCAATTGGCGACAATTCTTGGAGAGGTTGATGCCCGAAGCGATACCGCGTGAATTGCAAGATTATGAGTTGTCGGACGGTAAAAAACCTTTTCGGGAATGGTTTCATCGACTGCAAGAAAAAGATCCGGTTACGGCGGTTAAAATTGTGAAGTACTTGGACCGGATTGGGATGGGCAACCTGGGCAACGCGAAGCTTCTGCCGGGTTGCGAGGGAGTTTGGGAATTAGTGATGGATTTTGGGCCGGGATGGCGGGTTTATTTTGCCCAGGCGGGGACGGTTATCCTTCTTTTGCTTTATGGCGGCAACAAGAGAACCCAAAAGAAAGACATCCAAACTGCGGTGGAATATTGGCGGGAATTTAAGTTGAGAAACGGGAGGCAATCATGAAAGGCGCGGCATCATTCGATGAATTTTTATGTGAGCAATTGCGTAAAGACAAACGATTTCGTGAGGCCTATATCAACGAGGCGCTTAACGAAGAAGACGGAAAACTTTCCCTTTATATGCTGGGCCGCGTGGCTGAGGCCCTCGGGGGAATCGGTAAACTCTCAAAAAATACGGGGCTCAACCGGCAGAACCTACACAAAACTTTTTCGGGCAAAAGAGACCCCGCTTATTCGACGGTAGAAGGCATTGTTCACGGTCTTGGTTTTCGGTTCAAAGTCGAGGCCATTAAGGGTGGCCGTAAGGCTTTGGCTAAAGCTTGAAAGCACTTTGATGGCTGCCAGATCAGTACCTCTTTAAATCCCTGACTACTCTTATATGCAATTCGCGGGCTTTCTCATCAAGGATATTTGAAGTTTCAAGCAAGTTATAAATCTCATCCCGTTCCGCGTCGGAATAAACCGCCTGAACATAACTTCCGATTTTTATTTCGATATCTTCGGGATACCCAACAGCATCCGTGCCTGAAATTTTGAGTTTATCCGCGTTGGGGAAAACCACCAGCGAAACGACTGATCTTTTCAGACGCGGTCTTCCCAATAAATCTTCAATCGCTTTGGTGTGTGCGTAATTCTGCCGCAAGGGGTTATAAAACCTGCCCTTATAGCGAAATATGACTTGTGTCCAATAGTCCTGATTGGCGTTACCGAAAATCCAGCCTTTGTGCGCTTTGGTTTCGATACAAAAAATTCCGTGATTTGAGACAACAATATGATCGATTTGGGTTGTGGAAGAGTTACCTCTGGAAGGGAGCATGACATCGTTCAGGATTTTGTATCGGGCAGGGTTCAGTTCAAGCAAGTTTTTTGAGACAAACTTTTCGGCTCTAACGCCTCTTCTGCCTGGCCTCCTCCGGATTATTAGGAAAAAGAAAAACGCAAAAACTAAAAGAAATAAGACGCCCATTTAAAGAACCACCTTCTCAGTCGGTGTCTAAAGTTGTTGGCTTGGTTGGGTTTTTGGTCATACGATTTGCGAACCTTCAAATTCACGGTAATGCGATAAAAAGACTACTTGTTTTTCTTAGAACCAAACTTGATCCATTCAAACAAACCAATCGATAAAAAGGTGATGCCTATAAGAAGCAATGGCCCGGAAACGGATATCTGGGTCAGTAATAAGTTATATAAATCATTTCTGGTTAAAAAAATCTGAATTTTTTCTCCTATTGAAATTGGATTAAGCCAAATTTGATTAAGAAGATAGAAAGCGTATATAGAATTTCCAATAAGGGCCGCGCCACCTATCAGCGGAAGAAAATAGCTAATCGCAACCACTGGCATAGTTATCCACAAACTTGTATAGGCGTAAGTCATAACCCATGAAGATTCGTTGTTGCTTGCAACCATACCAATCCCAAAACCACTCCAAAAAAACCAAACTCCCAAACATTGACCAAGAAACAAACACACACATTTAACGATTTTAAAGTAACTCGGTATTTGATTTATGGTTATTAATTTCGAGATCAAATATGACGATGTGTTGCCTATAAAGATTATTAACGCAGATATAAAAAATGCGGGAACTACCATGACTAAAAAAAACATTAAAAAACGATTAAGATCATCCATTATTACGTCTCCCCGATTTTGATTCGAACCCATCCATTGTATCCTTCTGCTTTACCTGCCTCAAAAACTAAAGCGCCGGTAATACTACTTTCCTCAGCCTTGGCCTAAAGGTGTTCGCCACATTGGGATTCCGGGCCTTCATGGCTCTGTCCCACTCCGAGGCGGTAGCGTAAAAAAACGTCACCGGCAAAGCGGACAAGCCCGCTTCCAAATCGCTCCGGCTTTGTTTTTGATAGGCCAGCTTGCCAATGCTCCAAAAGTGATCGCCCAAACTCACGGCTGCTTTGTCCATGGGGCTTTCGGCCCAAAGTTTTTCCACCACGCAATCGTTGTTTAAAACCAATCCCTGATGCGGATAGGGCATGCCCGCCAAAGCGGTATCGTGGCCAAGCCGCGAATTGCGGATGAAATATTGCATCGTGGACACTAAATGTTTCAGGTCGGCCTGGCTGGCGCATTGAAGAGTTAAGGCGTACTTCGAACCGGAAACAACTAAGCTCAACTGATAGATTTGATAAGGTATTTTGTCTTCCACATCAATCTCGTCGGTGTGAATATAAAGAACGTCTTCCCAAAAATAATTTAATTGTCCCGGGCCGTTGAACATGTTGAAGGGGTCCGTGCTTTTGTAATTGACGATGAGGTTGGTGGTCGTGGTGTTGATGGACTGGATTTGCTGTTTGCCGCTGCCGAGCATCATGGTGTATTTGTCCGGGTCGGTGACACCCTGCATGCGGCTCACCGCCAGATCGCCCGGCATGCCTTCATCGGTCAAAACCGGAAAAGCTTTCACGATACAGTTTTTCGGAAGCGCCGCGATTTCCTGTTCCAGTAATTTCGGATCATACAAAGTTTGAGTGGGAGCGGATGGGGGGGCAAACGACATGGAAGGCTGATAAGCCACAACTGGGGCAGAAGTTGATTTTGTTTTTTCTTTAGGTTTTGAAATGCTCACTAATTTTTTAACTTCGTCCATGACGGGTGTTGATTGTGGAACGGGAGTGGATACTTCCTCCGTAGTTTGGCTCCAGGGGCTGGGCACATTGGCCCATCTTGGCCCGTAATAAAGCGTCGAAGCCAGCAAAACGCCCAGCAGGGTCATCCGCATGGGTTCCACTCTGGCGGCCAGCGAGATCAGCACCAACACCACCGCCAAAAGAACCAGAGCGGGGAATAAATGATTTGTGCCCCAGACCCACGCCCAAGGGGGAAAAGCCAAAACTTGGCGAACCGCGAAGCGGAAAGGCCATTCGAACCAGGGCTTGAGGCTTGGCAGAAAACGGGATAGAGCCCAAGTCGGCAAACCCCACCAAAAAACAAACTGGCAGACGGCATAAACGGCCCAATGCAAAAGGGTAAGGGCCAGGGTTGTAAAGTCTTTAACGATACCCCGGCTTGCCCTTTTGTGGCCCGAATGGGTGTAATGCTCGGGAATCACTTCTTTGGCGAAGGCTTTGCAGATGCGGTGTTCGTATTTGAGAAACCCGTGCCAAACATGTTTGACGAACCAGTGAATAAACTTCTCAGACCATTTCAAACCCTTCTGGGCTTCTTTTTCTAAGACACTCTCATGCTTGGTGGGGGCGGGCTTAAAAACCTCTTTGGCTATGTCCCCGACCTTTTGCTTAAGCAGGGCAAAGCCTTCGGGGCTGGTGACCTTGAAGGTTTGGGGTTCTGACGATGCCGGAGCAGTCTTGATCTCGGCAAGGTGGGCGTCTAGCAGGTCTTGGGAGGGTTTGGTGTCCTCACCCCGGCCTTCGGCCATCCCTACGGCTTTGGCTAACTCTACCGCCTTGGCTATGGCCTCCGGGGATGGGCCGGTGGCCGGTTTGGGTTTAGGCTGTTTGGGGGTCTTGGGGGCCGATCCGAAGGTTTCGGGCGGATTGCCGGCTTTGATGTGGTTGGCAAGGCTTTTGGCCTGGGATACGGTCATTTCCTTTTCAAGAAAGACAGGAAGGGCTATTTCGACCTGTTCGGGGGTCAAAAGGTTGGCCAAGGCCAGGACAGCCGTCTCGTTACCAGCCTTTTCGGGGCCTCCATCGTTAAGTGACTTAACGATTAACCCCCGGGAAGTCGGGGTTAAGGCTTTTGCCACCTTCAACGCATAGTTAACCCGGGCCCCGGTGAGTCCCCCCAGTTGTTCCCCCAGCTTGTCCTGGCTCTTCTGGGGTTGTTCGTTATACCGCGTTTCGACCCCAATGACCCAATCCAGCCAATGGGGTTTATTGTCCTCGTTCGAGGCAAAAGCCAGGTTTTTGGCTTCATCCAGGGTTATGTCTAAAATGATGGCGGGAATGTGGGTTTTGCCCAGCCGTTTGTCCGCTAACCACCGGCGTTGACCAGAAATGATGGCCCAGGGGGATATCCCCGGTCCCTTCCATAACAAAATAGGTGGTACCTTACCGCCGTTTTTCCGGTGGGTTATCAGTTTTTGCAATTCACCTTCGTTGACATACTTTCGAGGATTCCAGTCCGGGACGTATAGGTCACCCGTAGCGATCATGACGATTTCGGGAGTCTGTTCTAGAGCTTCGTTATTGGAGGTGGCATTTGGGGTATCCGGCATATATGGCTCCTAACAAGAAAAGATCAATACGTTGGGATTTTATCCAAGCCTTTTAGCGTCGAAAATAGAAAATGAATGTGGCAAGTAAGTTTTTACATTGGGGGCGGTTTGGGGGGTCGAAAACAGGAAAGAAAATGGGCAGATTTTAGGGACAGATGTTAATTATTGGGTTTTAAGCCAAATAAAAGGGAATGGGTTTTCAGGCGAGGGTAGAATTGGGCAAGTTCAAAAGGGTGTTTTCAAAATTGATAAGGGTGGCCTGACTCCAATTTTTTTAAAGGAAAAAGAGATGAATGACATTGAACCATTGCCAAAAAATATCCAGTATTTTGTTGATTCTATTAAACAAGGGACGATGAAAATTCCTGATTTTCAAAGAGAATATGTTTGGGATCAAACTCAAATATTAGAATTGCTCGATAGTATTTATTGCGATTACCCAATTGGTACAGTTTTAGTTTGGGCATCAAATGAAAGATTAAATTCACCTAGAAACATTGGTGGGTTCGTGCTGCCCCAAACAAGAGAAGATTATCCGGTTGATTATGTTCTGGATGGGCAACAAAGATTAACGACGATTTATTCTGTCTTTAGTAGTGATAGGACACAAGATCAAACTCAGAGTGAATACAAGGTTGATACTAAATTATTTGATATATATTTCGATTTAGAGAGTGAAGAGTTTTTTCAAAAATCGGAAATTGAAAATCACCCAAAAAATATAGAATTAAATTGCATTTTTGATCCAATTAAATTTTCAGATAACATTCGTTCTTTTGATCCTGTCGTTGCTCAAAAGGCCGCAGAACTCCTAAAGAAATTTCTGCAATATCAAATCCCATTAGTAAGAATTAAAAACCGTGAAAAAAGTGAAGTGGCCATTATTTTTGAGAGAATCAATAGTACGGGAACCGGCCTTACAACATTAGATTTAATGATCGCTTGGACTTGGGCAGATGGGTTTCACCTCAGGGAAAAAATAAAAGAAATCACAAATGCATTAGACGCAAAGGAGTTTGGTGATTTACCTGATAGGGTAATACTTCAGTGCATTGGTGCGGTAATAAAGGGAACAACTATCACCAAAGAAATCCTTCGCATTTCTCCGGAAGAAGTTCGGGATAAATTTGAGGTTGTAAAAAAATCGATTGTTTCGGCTGTGGATTTCTTTAGTACGCAGTTGAAGATGGAATCAATAGATTTCCTCCCGCACATTCAACAAATTGTTCCGGTAACCTTTTTATATTCCGTGGCGCCCAACCTTAGCGCGATTCAGTTGAAGAAATTGAAAAAGTGGTTTTGGAAGACATCTTTTTCGAGTCGATATAAAGATTCCACCGACAAAAAAATGAACGAAGATATTTCTAGATTTAAAATTCTTGCAACTAATGAGGCTGGTTTTGATGTAGATGATTATTCCTACGATGTTGATAATGAAAAGCTGATTAATTCTAAGTTTAGTAAGAGTAGTCCCTGGACGAGGGCTTTCTTGTTGCTGATGGCGCAAGGTGAGCCTAGAGATCTCGTTAATGGTGCGAAAATTGACCTTGGAAGAGCTTTATCAAGTTACAACAGCAAGGAATATCATCATGTTTTCCCAAAGAAACACTTGAAATCGAATTACAACGGAACGATGCCAGTAAACTCACTTTGCAATTATTGTTTTCTCCCCGCAGATTCAAATAAAAAGATTTCAGGGGCTTCTCCTTCTTACTACTTTAAGAACATTGTTCGACAAGAAGAGAAAACAGAAGTACTTAATTCGAACTTACTTCCAATAAAACCCGATATTTATTTGAAGGATAATTATGAAGAATTCTTAACCCAGAGAGCCAATCTTTTGCAACAAGCTTTAGACAGAATTCTGGTTTAATAAAAATAAAAAATGTGTGTCACGGCCAAACGATGACATCTTCAGTTCTATTTAGTTTCGTTACTTAATGCAGGTAAATATGTGATTGATTTTCCAAAAAAACATAAATTTGAAATCTGGGCACAATTATTTCTTTGTGAAAAAGATTGTTTGCGTATCCGAGAATTTTTTATAACGAAATTTAATATTAAATCCAGATATGTTGTCCGGAAAATGCATGTCACTGTATATCATTCACGTCGTGCAATGCCCGGTGTATTTCCAGTTATTGAACCCGCATCGGTTAAGTTGGCAGCTAATGACACACGATTTATGGTTATGGCACCAGGGGGCGAAAACCCGAGTCCCGATTTAGCTCCAATGAATCATATGGTTGGTTTTAGAATTCAAAAAAAGAGCTTGGGTTTGCCATCGTTCTTTAGTTATCGAGAAAGGCTTATCAACCATGAAACTAAAAGCGTATTAGGTAGTCGCAACCCCAGTACATTTAAAACAAATGCATTTGGCGCGCGATACTACCAACCACATATGGTGGTTCTTGAAGCAAAAAGTGGTATCGGTCATGATTTAAGTAACGTCGGAATCCCTTTTCGAGAATCTCTAGGAGATTTATTTTTGATAGGTTTGTTATTAAAGTTGTTAAACGCCTTGGTGAAACACAAAGCTAATAATTTAACAATAAATGGGCCTGGCCCCTTTATTGCGTTTGAGTTTCTTAATATTAAATAATTTTTGTATATGTAAAATTTCAAAAGAAAATAACGGTGCTTTTATGGACTTAACCACGGGTTTAGGTTTCAGCTCATTATTTGTTGCCCTTGCGATTGCGTTTTTTCCTGTAAATGTCATTTCTGAAAAAATCCGAATTTGGATTTCGATATTATTTTTATTTATTGGAACTTATTTTCTTATTTATCCGATGATTAACAATAACAAGGCCCAAGAAGCAAAATTGAATATTACTTTCCCCCGACTTCACAAAATCTCGTTTCGGAAACATTGAAACAATCGATAGAGAAACTAGAGTTTTATGAACGCAATGGGGAAATTGCGTTAACCGAATGTGAAAACAATAGTGGTGATGTATCTCCTGAGCAATACATCTGGGATCATAAAAAATGGATAGATGATGTTAGGGATTATTTGGGAACCGACCCAATAATTCATCTAAATCCAATTTGGAAAAAATGGTATGGAAACTCAGCTGATGGTTATGAAAATAGAGACAAGTGGGAAAAACGAAGCCCGACACCACCTAATGCTTGTTCAGATTATTCGGATATCCAAAGACGTTTGGAATGTATTCAGTTTTATTTAAGCGTAATGAAAAAAGAAGATAAGAAAGAGGAACAGATAGCAGAAGAAGCTGATGAAAAATTGAATAATAAAAAGGTTAAATTTAATCTTATAAGAATTGGGGTTTTGATATTCGCTTTTATCGCCTTTGCGATATTTAGATTAGTGAACAGTAATTGGCGTCGCACCATTCAATCCTTAAGCATCGTTCAAATGCCACGGCATGCACATTGGGCAGATGTTTCAGAAAATAGTAACCACAGAATTCAACTGATGGGTTGCTTAATTGTGACAAATAACATGATTGGAACCGATATACGAATATTGAGGGCGATAATAAAAAATACTGACATTGAAGCTTTTGTCACGGTAAGTTATCTAGACCGGAATGAAGCGCTGCCTCCAAACGAAAATCCAATTTCACCAAATAATTCTATTATTGTGAATTTAATGTTTTTTGAAGAAGTAAGAAGTGTTCCAAGCAATAGAAGAATAAAGCGTGACATTGTTTTAATTGACCAAAATGGGAATATACATGAGATAAAGAAAGTGTTATTTACACGTGTTGCTTAAATATCGATAAGTTCTAACTAGATATCGGGGTTAGGTATGAAAAATGAAAAATCCAAAAACCCCACGTATAAAAACTCAGAAAGTTTGTGATTTAATGGCGACCGTTTATCTTTCTTTGGGCGGCAATATGGGCAATCGGGATGAGTATCTGGCGGGGGCCCGTGGCGCGATAGAAACCGCTTTTCCGGGAGTCCGGTTCTCCGGGGTCTATGAAACCGAACCGGTAGACTTTTTGGACCAGCCCTGGTTTTTAAACCAGGTGGCCGAAATTCAAACCGACTGGACGCCGGAAAGTTTGTTAGAATGGGCGCGCTCTTTGGAAGAACGTTTCGGCCGTCAAAGAAACATTCCCAAGGGTCCCCGAACGCTGGACATCGACATCCTTCTCTACGACCACCAAATCCTCACAGGGGCAACGCTGACATTGCCGCACCCTGAATTGTTGAACCGGAGGCATGTTTTAGTGCCACTGGCCGAACTGGCATCGGATAAGATGCTTCCCGTTGGGCAGATGACCATTGGGCAAGCGCTGAAAAATGTGAAAGACAGGTCACAGGTAAAACTTCATGCTTCATCATAAATACATCGCCATCGAAGGCCCCATCGGAGTGGGCAAGACCAGTCTGGCCGATATTTTGGCCAAAAAACTCAACGCCCGCCTGGTATTGGAAGGCGCGATTGAGAATCCCTTCATCCACGATTTTTACAAAGACATGGGCAAACACGCCTTTCAAACCCAGATGTTCTTTCTTCTGTCCCGTTTTCGTCAGCAGCAGGAATTAGTGCAGAATGACCTTTTTCAGCAGGGCATCGTAAGCGATTACGTTTTCGCCAAAGACCGGATTTTTGCCAATTTGACCCTGGATGATAATGAACTGAAGCTTTACGAGCAGATCCATTCGATTTTGACGGGGAATGTTTTAAAACCGGATTTTGTCATTTATCTGCAGGCTTCCACGGATGTTCTGTTAAAGCGCATTTCCATGAGAGGCCGCAAATTTGAGAATCAAATTACGGGGGATTATCTGGCCGAACTGAATCAGGCCTACAATTACTACTTCTTCCACTATTCCGAAACGCCTTTGATGGTCATCAATACCAGCGAGATTGATTTTGTGCACCGCGACGCCGATTTGGATGATCTTTTGACCCATATGGAAAAGGTCACCACGGGTACGGTTTACTATAAGCCGGTCAGTGTAAAAGGCTAATCCTTGGGGAAATCCTATGCCTAAAAAAATAACCGTATTAGATTTTCAAGCCAAGTGCGATAAGGGCCAAAAACTGGCCATGGTTACCGCTTACGATTACGCCATGGCTTTGGCGGTGGACGCGGCGGGGGTGGACGCCATATTGGTGGGCGACAGCCTGAACATGACCATGCTGGGCCGGGAAAACACCCTTTCGGCCACGCTGGACGAGATGCTGCACCATACGGCGGCGGTGGCCAAGGGCGCGAAAAACGCCATGGTGATCGGCGACATGCCTTTTTTAACCTATCAATTGGGACCGGAACAGGCCCTGGAAAACGCCGGTGCTTTTTTGACCGAGGCGGGGGCCCAGGCGGTGAAGCTGGAATGGTGCCCGAGAGCGAGCGAAATTACCCAGTTTCTGGTGGAAAACGGCGTGCCGGTGATGGGGCATCTGGGTTTTACCCCCCAACAGATCAACCGCTTTGGCGGTTATCACCAACAGGGAAAAGATAAAGCCTCGGCGGCACTGTTGCTGAAAGAAGCCAAGGCGCTGGAAGCGGCGGGCGCTTTTGGAATTGTTTTAGAATTAATCCCCGAAGCACTCGCGAAAAAAATTACGGATAGCGTTTCGATCCCCACTATCGGCATTGGCGCGGGGCCTGATTGCGACGGCCAGGTGCAGGTATTGCATGACCTGTTGGGTTTGATGCCGGACTTCCATCCCAAACACGCGAAAGCCTATCTTCAACTGCATGATTCCATCCGCGACGCTGTCGCCCAATATGTGTCGGAAGTTTCCGCCGGCCAGTTTAAGCCCAAGGGCTGAAGCCTTGAAAGTTCTCGCTGAACCCGATTTAATCCGCCAGCACACCCGCAAGTGGTTAAAAAACAGCGAGACCATCGGCTTTGTCCCCACCATGGGCGCCCTGCACGAAGGCCATTTGGAACTAGTCCGTCAGGCCCGAAAAGAAAATGATCGCGTGGTGGTTTCGATTTACGTGAATCCACTTCAATTCGGCCCCCAGGAAGATTTCAGCAAATATCCCCGCACCCTGGTGGCCGATCTGGCCCTTTTGGAAAAAGAAAAAGTGGGGCTGGTTTTTACGCCTTCGGATAAGGAAATGTATCCCGAAGGTTTCTCCACGACCGTGAAGGTAACCGGTTCTTTGGTAACAGGACTTTGCGCCGCCTATCGACCAGGCCATTTTGACGGGGTGTCCACAGTGGTCACGAAACTTTTGGGGGCGGTTTATCCCACCCGGCTTTATCTGGGGCAAAAAGACGCCCAGCAGGCGGCCATGCTGCGACAGATGATTATTGATTTGGATTTGGGAATCGAAACGGTCATTTGCCCCATCGTGCGGGAATATGACGGGCTCGCCATGAGTTCCCGCAACAAACGATTAACCCTGGAAGGGCGTGAAACCGCCCCGGTTTTGTACAAGGCGCTTAAAGTGGGAAAGAGCGTATTTGAACTGGGAGAGGTTGAAACGGACAAGGTTTTATCCGAAATTAAAAAGGTCATTCACGAAAACAAAATGGTGAAGCTTCAATATTTGGAAGCGGTCGATTCCAAAACGCTCAAGCCGGTCGAACGAATCGAAAAGGGAACGATGCTGGCCCTGGCGGCGTTTATTGATGAAGTGAGGCTGATCGACAATATTGTCATTTGAAGGCAAACAAAAGGCTATTACCACAGAGGTCACAGAGTACACGGAGTAAAGCCTAAGATTTTTTAATTAAAATTTTTACTCTGTGCTCTCTGTGAACTCTGTGGTTCAAAATTGGGTTGGGGTTGGTAAAAGAAGGCTTTTCCGCTAAACTAACAGGCCAATTTAATGACGCCTTTTAAAACTAAGGAGAAACCAACCCATGGCCCGGATTTTTGTTAAATCCAAAATTCATCAGGCAACCGTCACCCAGACCGATCTGCGGTATGAGGGCAGTATTACCCTCGACCCTAAATTGATGGAAGCGGCCGATATCGAGCCCTACGAGCAGGTGCATGTGTTAAACATGACCAACGGGTACCGCCTGGAAACCTACGCGATTAAGGGAAAAGCCAATTCGGGCGTGGTTTGCATGAATGGGGCCGCCGCCCGGCATACCGAGGTGGGCGACCAGGTAATTGTGCTGACTTATGAAAGCTTTGTTCAACTGCCACCGGCGGGGTATAAGCCCACGGTGGTGCAGGTCAACGCCAAAAACAAGATTACGAAAATCAAGTAAGGGGGCTGACTATGTCGCTGGATATCTTTTTGGATGATCAGGAACTGATCTCGCGGATTCAGAAACTCAAAAAAGAGCGCAACGCGGTTATTTTGGCCCATAGCTACGAAAGACCCGAAATTCAGGATATCGCTGATTATGTGGGCGATTCGCTGGAATTGTCCCGCCTGGCGGCGAAGACTGACGCCGATGTCATCGTGTTTTGCAGTGTTCACTTTATGGCGGAAACGGCCAAGATTTTGTCCCCTCAAAAAACGGTTCTTTTACCTGCCGCTGAAGCGGGTTGTCCCTTGGCGGATATGATTACGCCGACCCAATTAGCCCTTAAGAAAGCCGAACATCCCAACGCGGCGGTAGTGGCTTATGTGAATTGCTCGGCGGAAATCAAATCCATGGCGGATGTCTGCTGTACCTCGGCCAACGCGGTGCAGGTGGTGGATGCCATGCCGCAGGATGAGATTTTGTTCGTGCCGGACCAGCATTTGGGCCGCTGGGTTCAAACCCAGACGGAGAAAAAGATCATTTTGTGGGCGGGCTGCTGCCCGACCCATCAGCGCATGAAGGTGAAGGATATTCTGGATTTGAAACAACAATATCCGGACGCTGAAGTGATTGTTCACCCGGAAAGCAATAAAGACATCTGCGATCTGGCGAACGCCATTCTTTCTACTTCGCAAATGCTCCGCTACTGCCAGGCTTCGGAATCCAAAACCTTTGTGATCTGCACCGAAATGGGAATGCTGCACCGCTTGCGCACCGCCATGCCGGAAAAAACTTTTTTACAGCCCAGCAAGGGTTTGATTTGCCCCAACATGAAGATGACTCAATTGGAAGATGTGTATGAGTCGCTCAAAGAACTTCAACACCCGATTGAGATACCGGAACCTATCCGGATCAAAGCGCTTCAGGCGTTGAATGGAATGTTAGCGGCGGTTCCGACCAAGTGAGTTCCTCCCGGCCCGGTCACCGACTGGCGCTGGTGGGTTGCGGCGCCATCGGTTCCTTAGTCGCGGAACTTTTGGAGAAGAAAAAGTCGTCTTTTAAAGTGACCGCACTTTATGACGCCCGTCCGGAAGCGGCACAGCTTTTATCTAAAAAACTCAAATCGAAACCCAAAGTTTGTCAAAGTTTGTCCGAAGTTTTTTCTGTTTGCGATTGGGTTTTAGAGGCGGCTTCGGTGAAGGCCGCTTTGCCCACGGCGCAAGCCTCCCTTCGAAAAAGAAAACCGCTGGTGATGATGAGTACCGGAGCTTTTTTGCTTCACCAGAAACAGCTGACCAAACTGGCCCAAAAATATAAAACCAAAATCTATCTGCCCTCCGGCGCTCTTTGCGGCCTGGACGGTTTAAAAGCGGCCCGGCAGATCGGTTCCATTAAAAGTCTGACGATTACTTCTACCAAACCCCCCCGGGGATTCGCGGGAGCGCCCGGATTAACTTCGGCGCAAAAAAAAATGCTTGAAAAGAATAAATCCGCTTTTTATCTTTATCAGGGCGATGTTTGGGGTGCCATTCAACGGTTTCCAGCCAATGTGAATGTGGCGGCGACGACGGCGATCGCCTCGGGAACTCCCCAAAAACTAAAGGTGAGGGTCGTGGCGGACCCCAAGGCAACCATGAATCAACACGAAATCCATGTCGAGGGGGATTTTGGCGAATTAACCGCCATTACCCGCAATCGGCCCTCTAAAATGAACCCCAGAACCAGCGCGCTGGCCATTCAGGCGGCGCTGGCTTTGTTTGAACGCTTGGAAAGCTATGTTGAGGTAGGCAATTGACTAATTCATCGATTCACATCGAAGGCCTTTCGAAAACCTACAAAACCGGATTTTGGTTTAAACCTAAAGTCACCCACGCGCTGAATAACCTGACACTCGACGTCTATGAAAAAGAAGCCTTTGGGCTTTTGGGGCTTAATGGCGCGGGTAAGACGACCGCTATTAAAATCATTTTGGGTTTTTTAGCTCCCACCTCGGGTTCGGTTCAGGTTTTGGGCGGTAAAATTTCGGACCGGAAAGTGCGCAACCAAATTGGTTATCTTTCCGAACTTCCTTATTTTTCGAGACAACACACGGGTCGGGAGCTTTTGGAATATTTTGGTTCGCTCCACGGTTTTTCAGGGCTAACGCTTCAAAAGCGGGTGGACGAGGTTTTGGAACTGGTCCGCATGACCAAGGCTTCCCGAGAAAAAGTTTCGGGTTATTCCAAGGGGATGCTTCAGCGAATTGGCATCGGGCAGGCTTTGATTGGAAAGCCGAAACTGCTCATCTGCGACGAACCCATGAGCGGTTTGGACCCGGTGGGTTACAAGGAAATGCGCGATATTTTTATCGATCTCAAAAAAATGGGAACCACCCTCTTTCTCAATACCCACATCATGGACGAGGTGGAAAGGGTTTGCGACCGGATCGGCATTCTGCACGGCGGGCAATTGCGGGAAGTGGCTTCAGTTTCCGATATCCTTCAGTCTTCGGTCCATGTGGATTATTGGGTGGACGTGGATTCGCAGGACGCTTCCAAATTGGCGGGGACGCCTATTCAAAAATCCATCGCTGAAAACAGCGGGGTTCAAATTAAAGGGTCGGATTTGTCTGAAACGCTCAATTTGCTAAACCAGCGTCAGGTTAAAACCAAAGGGGTGAGGCCTCTTTCGTCCGTGATGGAGGCTTATTTTTTAAAGTCCATCGCCGCAGAATCGGTTTCAGAATCAGGGAGGGCCTCGAAATGAAAAGGATTTTTTGCGTCGCTCATTTTACCTACCGTGAATTGATCCGCAGCAACATGTTGTACATCTGGTTTTTGAGCGTGGTTGTTTTTTCCGCTTTGTCGTTTCTTTTGTCCATTTTGAGTTTTGGCGAAGTTCAAAAGATTTTTATGGATCTGGGCCTGGTGGGCATGGAATTTTCCGGTCTTCTGGTGCTCGTTTTAAGCCTGGCGGTAACCTACAACACCGAGTTTGACCAGAAAGCGATTTATCTTCAGCTGGCGAAACCCATTACGCGCGGGGAATATCTTTTGGGCAGGGTTTTTGGTTTTTTCTCCGTTATTTCGCTGGTGGTCATCGGAATGGGTTTATTTATCGCCGGTTTGGTTGTTCTTGTCGGCGGAGGCCAGGTTCCGGCCTTTTTTGTGTACAGTACGATTTTCTTGCTGATTGAAATGTTTGTTTTAACCACGATGGGGTTGGCTTTTCAAATGATTGGGACTTCGATGGTGGGTGTGGTTCTTTACACCATGTTTACCATTTTTTTAGGCCATTGCATGGGTCAGGTAGAGTGGCTGCTCAACCAAAGGCTGGCCCCGGCCGTCAAGACGATGCTCCGAATTGTTCATTTTCTTCTCCCGAATCTGGAAGCCTTTAACCTGAAGGATCGTATCTATGACCCTAACCTGGTTTTGGGATGGACCCAGTGGCAGGAAGTTTTACTTTATGCTTTTGTCTATTCTTTTGTGGTCTTTCTGATCGGTTGGATCAATCTTGAAAAAAGAGAATTCATGTGAATTGGACCGTTTCGGAAAAACCTATTCAATATACCGCGCTGGGTTTAGCGGTTCTTTTTACGCTTCAGGTTTTTTTGTGCGTTCAATTGGACAAATGGGTTCATCCGGAGCCTTTTGAAAGTTCCCAGGCGGGCCAATTAGACCCGAAAATCGTATCGTCGTTGAGAGCGGCGGCTTTATTAAGCGGTTACAAAGTTTTGGTCGGCCACGTTTTTTGGATTCGTGTGATTCAGTATTACGGCGATGGTTCTAACGGGGCGGATCATTATGCCAAACTTTATGATTACTGCCGTTTGGCTTCGGATTTGAACCCGCAATTTCTTCCGGTTTACACTTATGGAGCCGCCACTTTGGCCTATCAACAGAACCGCATGAATGAGGGTGTGGAGCTTCTTCAAAAGGGCATTTTGGCGAATCCGACGGCTAACAGTCTCAAATTGATGCTGGCGGCTATGACTTATCACAACAGCCAGGATTACGCGAAAGAGATTCCTTTTTTAGAAATTCAAATCGCCCAGGGAAACGCGCCGACCATGCTGGTTAATATTCTGGCCAATACCTATACCAAGGCGGGGAGAACTGACGACGCCATCCGTCTTTGGCGGCAGATTTTACAAACAACGGATTCGGACGTTCAAAAATATGAGGCCGCTCAGAAGTTAAAAGGACTTTACGCCATCGCTAAAAAAAATCTTTCCCCAAAAGATAAATCTTGATTCATCTAGTTACTCTCAATCCGGCACTGGACCTGTTTTTTGATCTGGAAAAACCTTCTTTTGGGAAAATAGGAAAAGTTAGCAACGCCACAGTTGAACCCGGCGGTAAAGCGCTGAACGCGGCCAGGTTCCTTAAAAAGTTCAAAACGCCTTCGGCTGTTTGGATGGGAACTGGCGGCGGCTCCGATCCGACCCATGTTTTATACCGCTCCTTATTGGCTCATGAAAAATTAAAAGCCTTTTTTTTAAGTCAGAAGACGCCGATTCGTATGAATTTGGTCACGCGGGTCAACCGGGAATCCCATAAATACAATCATCCGGGTTTTGAAACGAATATAAACGGCTTTCCAAGGCTTCTCGCCAAAGTTAAAAAGGGCGATACGCTGGTTTTGACCGGACGTCTGCCCCAGGGCGTGAACGATTCTCTTTACGCTTCCTGGGTCGAGGCCTTTAACCGCAAAGGCGTCAAAACGGTGGTGGACGCATCTGGGAAAGCGCTGCTCCACGCGATAAAGGCCAAACCCTGGTTTTTTAAATCGAATTTATTTGAGATTTCCGAGGCGCTGGGCCAAAGGGTTAAAAACCTAAAACAAGCCCAAGTTCTCGTTCGGAAAAATTGGCTGAAAAATAATTTTAGACATGGCGCGCTGACGGATGGCTCTTCCGGCGCGATTCTATGGAAAGACCAGGAATGTTATTCCATTCAAACGCCGAAAGTTACGTCGTCGCTGGTGGTGGGGGCGGGTGACGGCTTTTTGGCCGGCTATTTATACGGCTTACGGAAGGGCAAAAGTTTAAAAGAAGCCGCGGCCTGGGCTGGCGCTTTTGGCGCGACGGTGGCCGCCAGCGGTATTCGAGGTTTTAGCCGAGAGAAAGCAGGGCGTTTTTATAAACAGGTAAAAGTTCGGAGAGTGTTGTGAAGGACGATCGAGTAATTTATTCCGTGACCGAACTGGTTCAAACCGCCAGGGCCCTGCTGGAAGCGAAGTTCGCTTATGTTCTGGTTCAGGGCGAATTGGGACGCTTTACCAAACATCCCTCGGGCCACATGTATTTTGATCTGAAAGATGAAAAATCGCTGATCTCCTGCGCCTTTTTTAAAAACAGCAATCAAGCCTTAACTTTTCAGCCCGAAACCGGATTACATGTGATCGTCGGAGGCGTTTTAACGCTCTATGAGGCACGGGGCCAGTTTCAAATGAACGTTCGCATGATGGAGCCCAGGGGTTTGGGGGGCCTGCAGCTGGCTTTTGAACAGCTCAAACGAAAGCTAATGATGGAAGGCCTTTTTGAAGAAGGCCGCAAAAAAGCCATTCCGGCTTTTCCCAAAAGAATCGCTTTAATTACGTCGCCCTCCGGCGCGGCGATTCAGGATTTCATGAAAATTCTGGAAACCAGGGTGGGCATTGAGGAAGTCGATTTATATCCCGTGAAAGTTCAAGGAGCTGAAGCGCCGATTGAAATTAGGCAGGCGATCGAAGAAGTTTCGTCACTAGGAAAACATGATGTGGTGGTGATTACCCGCGGTGGCGGAAGCCTGGAGGATTTGGCGGCTTTCAACGATGAGGGCGTGGTGCGGGCATTGGCCAATTGTTCGGTACCGACCATCAGCGCGGTCGGCCACGAAGTGGATTTTACGCTCTGTGATTTTGTAGCCGACCGGCGGGAACCGACCCCAACCGCCGCCGCGGCTCATTTGGCCCCGGGCCACGATGAGGTCAAACAACAATTTGATCACCTGGAACATCGTCTGCGTGAGGCGCTTGAAAATCAGATTAAAGACAAAAAACGCGACTTAACAGAACTTTTAAAAACCCTGCGGGATCGAAGGCCTGACCTGCTGTTGGATCAGGCCCGCCAGGATTTGGACTATCGGACGGATGATCTCAAAACCGCTTTGGAAAATCTTTTGAAAGACAAACAGCTCCGCCTGCAGCGCATGGGAGATTTTTTGTCCCGGGTAACGCCGTTACAAACGATCAAACCCTATCAAGAAAGATTGCGGGGATTAGAGGCCCAATTGCAGGCTTATCATCCGCACGGCCCTTTGAAGCGGGGTTATGCCATTGTGACGGAGAAGAAAAGCGGCAAAATTCTGCGCACTCCCCAAGGGTTGGTGAAGGGCGAGCATTTGATGATTCAATTGCAAAAGGGCCGTGTGGAATCGGAAGTTGTTTCAACCGATGATGAAAACGAATAAAATAACCGCATTCACTGAGGAGAAGGTATGGCCAATCAACCGTCGTTCGAAGACTCTCTGGCAAAACTTGAGGAAATTGTCGAAAAAATGGAGTCGGGTGATCTGAAACTGGAAGATTCTCTGAAGCTTTTTGAAGAGGGAATGAAACTCACCAAAGACTGCAATCAGCGCTTGAGCGAAATTGAAAAGAAAGTCAAACAACTCCTCAAAACCGCTTCGGCTAAAGAAGAAGGCGGCTCGACCCGCGCCTCCAAGAGCAAAGACGAATGAGTTTTTCGTTAGAAAACTATCTCAAATCCAAACGTCTAAAAGTGGAAAAGGGACTTCGGGAGGTTTTTAAAAAGCCCGGAGACTGTCCCAAAGTACTTTGGGACAGCATGAAGTACAGCATCTTCGCGGGCGGCAAACGGCTTCGGCCTGTTTTATGTCTGGCTTCGGCGGAAGCGGTGGGTTTGGCCGAAAAACCGGCCTTGCGGATAGCCTGCGCTTTGGAGCTGATTCATACCTATAGTTTGATTCACGACGACCTTCCGGCTTTGGACAACGATGATTACCGTCGGGGGCGTCAGACCAATCATAAAGTTTATGGCGAGGCGATGGCCATTTTGGCGGGCGACGGGCTTTTGACCCTGGCTTTCCAATGGTTATCTGACCCTTCAGCCTATCCGGCAAAATACTGCAAAAATCTAGCTTCGGTTGTTTATGAATTGGCTTGGCACGCGGGTTATCCCGGCATGGTGGGAGGACAGGTTGATGATGTGATTTCCGAAAAAAAGAAACCCAGCTTGCCAAAGGTGTTGTCCATTCACCGGCGAAAGACAGGAGCTCTGCTTTTATCCACCACTAGGTTACCTGCGATTTTGGCCGGCGCTTCTGCGAGCAAAGTAAAAGCTCTTACCGAGTACGGTCGTTCGGCTGGTTTGGCATTTCAAATTGTGGACGATATTTTGAATGAAACGGGCGACAGTAAAAAGTTGGGTAAGTCGGCCGGCAGCGATCGAGAAAGAGGTAAAATGACTTATCCGGCGGCGATAGGATTAGAGAAATCGAAAAAAGAAGTTCGGTTGCTGACTGAAAAAGCGGTGACGGCATTAAAAATTTTCGGTTTCAAGGGTGAACCGTTGAAGGCCTTGGTTCTTCACATGGCAGAGAGAACGTATTAATTATGAGTCCTTTTTCATCAAAAATTCTTTTATCTACAACGGTGGCGTGGTTTTTGGCCCAGGGTTTTAAGGTGTTGCTTTATTGGTATCGTCACCATAAAATCAATTTTCGTCTTTTTGTGGGTACGGGGGGAATGCCAAGTTCCCATTCGGCTTTTGTATCGTGCCTATCCACCGCGATTGGGCTGGAAACGGGATGGACTTCGCCGGTTTTCATGCTGTCGCTGGGAATGGCCCTGGTCATTATGTCGGATGCGGCGGGAGTTCGAAGGGCGGTCGGCCATCAGGCTCAAATCCTCAATGAAATTATGGATGATTTAAATAAATCCAAACCAGTTCCGCAGGCACGTGTGAAGGAATTGTTAGGGCATACGCCGGTTCAGGTTTTTGTGGGTGCCTTTTTGGGTATTGTGACGGCTTTAGCTTTTTATACGTTTTGAAGGAGCAGGGAACCAGTGGTTTACGAATATCTCGATAAAATACAAACTCCGGATCATTTACGGGCTTTGCCCGTAGAGGCCTTGCCCAAAGTCGCCCAGGAATTGCGTGATTTTCTGGTCACTTCGGTTTCCGAAACGGGCGGTCATTTGGGTTCCAGTCTCGGCGCTGTCGAATTGACCCTGGCCATGCACTATGTTTATGACACCCCCAATGACCGTATTGTTTGGGATGTGGGCCATCAGGCTTATGGCCACAAGGCCATTACGGGTCGTAAAGAAAAGTTCCCCACCTTGCGCCAGTTTGAAGGTTTGTGCGGCTTTCCCAAGCGTAACGAGAGCGAATACGATACCTTCGCGGTAGGGCACGCCGGCACGGCCCTTTCGGCGGGTTTCGGTATGGCGATGGCCAGAGACATGCAAAAGAAGAAGTTTCATGTGCTGTCGGTGGTCGGCGACGCGGCCATTTCTAACGGTCTTTCCATGGAAGCGCTCAACAACATTGGCGATCATCCAAACCTCAATATGACAGTTATTTTGAACGATAATGAAATGTCCATTTCGCCCAGCGTTGGGGCCATGACCTCTTATCTCAATAAAATCCTGGCGGGTAAGTCTTATAACGAAACTAAAAATCGAGTCGAGCATTTCATTAATAGCATCCCTAACGTAGGCAAGCAGATGCTGAACATGGCTCACCATGCCGAGGAAGCGTTAAAAGGCTTTATGACGCCAGGAACTCTTTTTGAGGAATTGGGATTGAGGTATTACGGCCCTATCGATGGTCATAACATTTTGACCTTGGTTGAAATTTTCAAGCGGGTGAAAGAACTCAAGGGCCCCATCATGCTTCACGTTGTAACCCAAAAGGGCAAGGGTTACGCCCCGGCCGAGGAAAATCCTGAAAAATATCACGGCGTTACCGTATTTGACAAAGAAACGGGAAAACTAGTGGCTGCCTCCTCCGCGCCTTCGGCGCCGCCGGCTTATACCAAAGTGTTTGGCGACGCTTTAATTGAATTGGCTGGAACCAATCCCAATATTGTTGGGATTACGGCAGCCATGCCGGGAGGTACGGGACTTAATAAGTTTGGCGAGCTTTTTCCGGACCGCTATGTGGATGTGGGTATCGCCGAAGGCCACGCGGTTTGTATGGCGGCGGGGATGGCTTGCGAGGGCATGAAACCGGTTGTGGCGATTTACTCCACATTTCTTCAAAGAGCTTATGACCAAATTATTCATGATGTTTGTTTACAACAGTTACCCGTGATTTTCGCTTTGGATCGCGGTGGTTTAGTGGGTGAGGATGGTGAAACTCATCAAGGAGTTTATGACCTTTCTTATTTGCGCTGCATTCCCAATATGGTGGTAATGGCGCCTTCCAATGAAAATGAAATGCGAGACATGCTTTATACCGCCGTACAGCACAATGGACCGGTCGCGCTCCGCTACCCACGAGGTAATGGTGAAGGTTTAACGCTGGAAAAAGGTTTTAAAAAAATCGAGATAGGCAAAGGCGAAATTATTGAAGAAGGTTCGCAATACGCTTTTTTAGCCATTGGCCGCATGGTAGGTGTGGCTAAAGCGGCACACGGTCTTTTGAAAAAAGAGGGTATTCAGGGTACGGTTGCCAATATGAGGTTTGTTAAACCGATGGATGAGAAACTTTTAGTTTCCGTCGCCCGAAAGATTAAGGTGCTGGTCACCCTGGAGGAAAATGTCGGTATGGGTGGTTTTGGCGGAGCGGTTTTGGAAGCCCTTCAAAAAAACGGCATATCGGATTGCGCGGTGAAAGTCATCGCGATACCGGACGCATTCATTGAACATGGAAAGCCCCAGTTACAGCGGGAAATGTGCGGATTGGAAGCGCCCCAAGTCGTTGCTGCGGTGAAGAAATTACTGTTGAACCGCGAGCCGGCTTTGGGAGTCGTATCGTAAATGGCGTTTACTCCCAATCGTCGTTTTTGGATTCTAGGTCTCTTTTGTTTAACTGTAGGTGTTATTTATATCTTAGCCCGTCATACAAATACTCCGTCCGATAATACCAGCGCTTATATTTTAATCACCCCCACTGTCGTGGAAACGACAGGTGAGACGCCATCAATAACTGCGATGCCCTTAGCCACCGTCCCGGTGGCGCTTGCTTCAAGACCTGTTGTTACGGCTACGGTTGAGGTTGTTTATAGCGAACCGGTTTCTTCGGATGTGATTGATCTTAAAAAACTGAGGGCAAAAGACGTAACTGTCACTGTTCATAAAGTTGATTTTGGCGAAAATTATTGGACATTGGCCAAGCAAGCGAACATTGATATTTATACGTTGATTGGCGCGAATCCGATCATGCCGTTTAAAGCGGCTTATCACATGACGCTTAACATACTTTCGCACAAGGGTGTATTACATACGGTTCATTCGGAAGACACTTTGTCTAAACTTGCCGAAAAATACAGGACAACCGAAAAGATCATTCAAGACGCTAATAACATTCATTGGTGGCACCCCATACACACGGGCGATGTTCTTTTTATTCCTAACGCCAAGCCACTTCTGATGGTGAAAGAATGGAGAGATTACTTTAGTAAACGCGGAATGTTTGGTGTGCCTTTTTCTAAGTGGGCCACTTGGACATCGGGCTTTGGTCTTCGGGTGGATCCCTTTACGGGAAAACACCGTGAGCACACAGGAGTAGACCTTAGGGCTAAATACGGCGATCCGGTTTACGCTTCGGCACCGGGCAAGGTTATCTTTACCGGTGTGGCGGGAGGCTACGGTAATTTAATTAGAATCGCGCACGCGCACGGGTACACCTCTTATTACGGACATCTTTCGAAAATATACGCGAAGACAGGTCAAAAAGTGCGGCGGGGAACTCTGATTGGAAGAGTGGGTGCCACGGGCCGAGTTACCGGACCGCATTTGCATTTTGAAATTCGTCTCAACGGGAAACCGTTAGATCCTTTGCAATTCATTTGATAAATCAAACGGAATTGATTTGTCTTGGTTTTTTGTTTGGTTGCTTTCCAAAAATATTGAAGGTATGTTAATAAAACGATGGATCCTCGATTTGTTAAAGATAAAGGCATTGAAACCTACACCGGCAATGAGCTGATTCTCAAAGGCGGTTTGGAAGCGGGAATGGCCCTTTTAACGGGGTATCCCGGCTCGCCGGTTGCGGACGTTTTTGAAGCGGCCGCCAACGCTTCGCCCTACCTCAAAGAGCATGGAATTCTCGCTCAAATCGCCAACAATGAAGCCTTATCCGCTGCCCGCTTGAATGGTGCTCAAATGGCGGGTTTGCGGGCTGTGGCTGTGATGAAATCGGTAGGGTTTCATGTGGCGGCAGACGCTCTTTTTTCCGCGAGTTTGCTGAAAAAGGACCATAAGGGAGCGGGCGTCATTGTCATTGGAGACGATCCCTGGAGTGACACAACCCAGGTTCCTGTAGATTCCCGGCGCTTATCCGATCATCTTTTTATACCCGTACTAGAACCCGCGACCTTTCAAGAAGTGAAAGACTGGATGAAAGTGGCTTTTGAATTATCCGAAGCCGCCGACCTTTTTATTTCTTATCTGCTCATTACTTATACCGCCGAGGGCGGCGGCAGCGTGAACGTTTATCCCAATCAGCCTCCCCAGGGGTTTTCGACCCTGAACAAAGTGACGATCGACAGTTCCAAGATAGATGTTTCCCACTCCATCATGTTGCCTCCTTTTACCGTTCCCATGGAAAAAGAAGCGCTTGAAGTAAAATTTCCAACCCTTTTAAAGGCGGTTCGGAAGCAGGGGATCAATCAAATTTTTCCGGGTAAGGAAAAAGACGGCATCGCTTTTATCACGGCCGGAGCGTCTTACACTTATTTAGAACAAGCCTTGGATGAATTTGAGATGACGGGGAAATTTCCCATTCTCAAGCTGGGGATGACCTATCCGGTTGATCCTGAGGCCATTGAGGAGATTTTAAAATACTCTAATACGCTGGTGGTGGTTGAGGAAAAACGGCGTTTTATTGAAAGCCAAGTCCGCAGCATCGCGATGGATCTTTACCAGGCGGGTAAGGTTAAAGAAATGCCGACCGTCTGGGGTAAAAGTTTTCCAGATCAACTGAAACCATTTCCAACGGATCAGGGTTTGAGCCCATCTGTTGTTATGACTACTTTGGCGCCTTTGTTTAAAAAGTTTGAGGTTTCCACATCTAAAGTCGAAAAAGAAGTTCAGTTTATTGAAAGTTTAAGTGATCTTGAAATTAGTATTCCCAATCGAACGCCTTCTTTTTGTCCTGGTTGTCCCCACCGCGATTCCTCGTCCGTGTTTTTGGAATTAGTGGCCGATTTTAAAAATCCCCTTTACATGAAAAAGAAATATAAACGACAGCCGCTTGATATTCTTTTTCATGGAGACGCTGGCTGTTATGTTCTTCTCTTTATGCCTCCCAATGGAGCCTTGATGCATAACTATATTGGTATGGGTCTGGGCGGAGGGACGGGTGCGGGTTTGTCCCCTTTTTCTACCAATAAATCTGTCTGTTTTATCGGAGATGGAACCTTTTTTCATTCTGGTTGGTCTGAGATTTCCGACTCTATTAAGAATAATCAAGATGTGCTTTATATCATTTTGGATAACAAGACAACCGCCATGACAGGCCATCAGCCGCATGCGGGGATGGGTGCTGACCTAATGGGCAACCACACCTTCGCGCAGGATATCGAACAGGTTGTCATTGGGTTGACTCAGGGCGAAGACGTTTCTATTGCCAGGGTGAATCCTGAAAAAAGAGATGACTACCGTGAAATCCTTGAGGACATGCTTTTAGAAGACGGAGTCAAATTCGTCATTGCGGACAAAGAGTGCGGTATTACGTTTCAACGCCGCAAGCGGCATGAACTAGCCAAGCAAAAAACGAAAAAGGGTTATCTGCCCAAGCAAACTCGAATTAACGTCAATGAACATACTTGTGAGTTTTGTTTGGAATGTACCCGTTTAACCGGCTGTCCTGGCCTTACGATTGAAGAAACCCTTTATGGCAAAAAAATGGGAACGGACATCTCATACTGTGTTTCGGATATGGCTTGTACCCGTATTAAAGCCTGTCCGGCTTTTGAAGAGTTGGTGATTGTTCGCGCTCATAATCCGCGGAAGCCCAGTGTGCCCGATCCATCCATTCTTCCAGAACCTGAACCGTTTCAATTTGAAGAGGATTGGCGTGGTTATGTGGCGGGTGTGGGAGGGATGGGTATTGGAAGTTCCACGGCGGTGTTAGTCACGGCGGCTCGTAAACATGGTTATCACGTTACTTTCTGCGATAAAAAGGGAATCGCTATCCGTAATGGCGGGGTTTATTCCCAATTGACCTTCTCAAAAAAGAAAAAAGTTGTTTCGCCCCTCATGCCCCAGGGAAAAGCTGATCTATTATTGGGATTGGACATTCTTGAGGCGGTCAGAGGAATAGATCCCCGATTTAATTTTAGGATTGGTTCCAAGCAATATACCCATTCGGTGGTGAATACCCATAAGACCCACACTATTTTGACTTTGCTGGGTAAAGACGATTTTAGTCCGGCTCAATTGACGGAAATTTTTAAGAAATACACAATGGATTACTTTGGCGGTGATTTGAGTCAGATTGCCGAAGACTACTTGGGAAATAAGGTTTTCGTCAACATTATGCTTTTGGGGACGGCGTTTCAAAGAGGTTTGCTACCATTAAGTCTGCACGATCTTATTGAGGCCATTAAAGATAATTTTGAACCTCGAACTGCTAAACACAATATTGAAGCGTTTCATTTAGGTAGAAATGTCGTTTTGCATCCGGAAAAATATCAGGTTGAGGTTCGAGAAGGTTTTCAGGAAGTTATGGCCCGCAAAGCCCGTCTTTTGGGTTCCTCTCGCGGGACCGACTATCTGGCTATGACAGCTCAGTTTTTAAAAGCCTGGGATGGCGATGAAGAAACCAGAACTCAGTTTGTCAGCCGGCTTTATGATCTGATTCAATTTGATAATACCGCTTACGCCCACAAGTATTTAGACAGGGTTTTAGCGGTTCTGCGAAAAGATTCTAAAACTCATTTGTTCGCCGCAACCACCGCTGTGGTCAAATATTTACATAAAGTCATGGAAATTAAAGATGAGGTCTATGTGGCGCATCTTTTAACAAGCCCGGAGAAATACGAGAAAGATGCCAAGCGTTACAAGCTCGATTTAGCCGGAGGGGATCGTATTGAATACCGCCATTTCAATCGTCCGCAATTCGACTTTTTAGGTTTCCATATCAAATTTGATCTTAAGAGCCGTGACTGGATGCTCCGTCTTATGAAGCGCATGAAGTTTCTGCGAGTTGTGATGCCTCAATGGCACGAAAGAGAAAAAGCCTTCCGGAAATGGTATGAGGAACTAGTGGACCGGTTTGAATTTAAAACCACTGAAGAATATGAACGCTGGGTCTGGGCGCTATCCGTGCCTGAAGACGTGAAGGGATATCGTGAAATCCGATATCCGAAAATTGAAAAAGCAAAGGAAACAGCTGGTAAAATTTTATCCGGGGAAGAAAAGGCTAAAACCGAAACTTTGATTATGAAAGTGTATTCTCCAAGATAATTTTAGGGTATGATTGCGGTCGTTGGAGTCGTTTACAGCTATCGGCTGTCTTCGGACAACCGATAACTGTCGCCGAAACCCCGTTTTGGCGATGTGGTTAAAATTTTTTTAAGAGGTTAGTCGGCATGGCACAAGGTACAGTAAAGTGGTTTAAGAATGAAAAGGGTTTTGGTTTTATTTCCCAAGATGGAGGCGAAGATGTGTTCGTTCACTTCTCTGCCATCCAATCGGACGGCTTCAAAACTTTGAACGAGGGCGACCGCGTTGAATTTGAGGTTGCTAAAGGGGACAAGGGTTTGAAAGCGGAAAACGTTCGTAAGATCTAATCCGACAAATCTGTAAATGAAAGCCTCCAAGGTTCTCCTTGGGGGCTTTTTTATTTGTGTTGTTTAGCGTCCTGATTAGGTATCGGTAAAAAAAGATAAAATCCAAACTAGAAGTCAGCTAAATATCCCGCATCAAAAACCAAAGCGGCGTTCTCGACGGTTTGCCCTTCGTTTGAAGCCCAGGAAGTCGCTCCCGGTCCGTCAAAAAAGCACTTGGCAGGCGGAGTACTAGTGTTTATTAAACCTAATAACGAAGGGTCGGCGCCAGTTGGGTATTGATTAGCCCCGCCGCCTACCCAGCCGGGTATGACAATGTGATAAGAAGCGTAATCCCAATGGTGGGGATGAGATTCGGCTTTTTCGCCGTGTCCTGTCACAAAGGACGTCTCCAAACTGTTTAAACCCAGTATATAGTTCATCTGTCTGAGGGCGGCCTGCCGGTATTTTCCATCTCCTGTGAGGTGATAGGCGAACAAGAGGGCACCAGTTTTATCCAAAATGTTTTCGTTGGAACCCCAATAATATTCACCGGGCGTGAGACATACTCCATAGCCGTTGGCGCCAGTTTTTTGAACCAGATCATCACAGATTTGGGTAAGTGATTGGGTGATAGCTTGCTTTTCAGTGATGGAGGTTTTAGAGCTGAGCGCCATGGACATATAACCGAAAAACTGGGGAGTCATCCAGGAGAGGGTTTGAAGTCTGGTTGTGGTGGATTCTTGTTCGAAACGGGCTTCGAGAGATTTGTCCCGGCTCATACGCGCCATTTCACCCAGGGCCCAAAACTCCTCTTGGGAAGGATCATCATCGCCGTAGTCGGGGTCTTTAAAACGGGTGTCGGGGTGCTGGTTTAGCCATGCCCAGGACTTATTGGCGGCTGCCCAGCATTTTTCCGCGAAGGGTTGGTCGATTTTCCAAAAGACCCGGGTTGCCTGGCACATGACGCCGGTGAAGACTCCCGCGTCGATAGAACCCTCGCCCTGAAGAAAACGGCTGGTGGGGTCTTTGTCCGGCCCTATACCCACGCAAAAATGATCTTCCGAATCCACCTTGTGGTAAACACCGCCGTCGGGGGCCTGCATTTTTAAAAGCCAAGTGAGTCCCCATTTTGCCTCGTTAAGGAGGTCCGAAATTCCATTTCCGGATTCGGGGATATGGTTTTGAAAGCCAACCATTTCCTTAGTCTTCAATTCGTAAAGCCACATCATCCAGGCGCAGGAAATGGCTTCCATGTGAGTCCACTTGCCATAATCGCAGGCGTTATGCCAACCTCCCGTAAAATCTCCGCTTTGGCCTGGATCGCTTTGAAATGGGGCGTCTTTCATATGGCAGGCATCGTGCTTAAGTCCGGTGACGGGATCATTGATGGCGGTGCCGCATCTAATGAGATAAAAACAGCGCAGCGAATCCTTGAAGAGGTTGTTAAAAAGATCATTTTTGTTATCGAAATGGACGGATTTCAAACCATCCACTGAAACCGTATAGCGCCCGGGAAGGGTAAGACCGGTGAAATCAACACGAAAAACCTTTTCACCACTTGAGACAGTGTCATCAATCGGATCGGCTGTGATAATGCCCGAAAAAGCCGTTTTGTCAGTTTGGTTGATGATTTGAAAAGAATCGCCTTTTTTAACCTCGGACAATTGACTGATGACAAAGTACTTTTCGCCGTTAGGCAGGTATCCCTCTTGGCTGACTTTGGGTTCTTTGATGATTGGATTGTTTTCCAAAGCTTTGGTTTGTTCCTCGCCTTTTTTGTAAAACTCGATCTCGTCCACGCAGATAAAACCTTTGTCCCCGGCCATAGTGCCGGCGCTAAATTGGATACCCGTGACGGCCGAAGGATCCCACGGTTTGGGTGTTCCCCAGGGTTGTTTGAGCTTGGTAAAAGGTATTTCGTAAAGCTTCCAGTCCGGTTCCGGGGCGATGGGCGAGGAATAGTGGTTATATTCGGCGGCGGTGGCGGGGATGGGAATCATGCAGTTCCAAATACCCTGGCCCTTGGTCCAAAAACGCACACCCTCGTAATCGGCAAGATTTTGGGGAGTAAAACTGTAGGTCATTCCCGCGAAAGGATATTGGGCACCTTGTTTCAATTCAAAATCCAATCTGGCGCATTGATCTGAGTTGTGGCCGTTACCGGAAAGAAAAAAGGGATTGGGCGAAATGTGGGAATGGGGGTCGACAAAGGAAACCCAATGGCCGTTGAGTCCGGTTCCGGCAAAGTTATCCACCCGCATAGCCGCAAATGCTGGGGAAGTTAATAGTAGAAATGAAAGAAAGAATTTGGAAAATCGGCTTTGGCCAGTAAAAAACATGTAGTCGCTTCCTTTTACAAATATGAGCCAAGCCTATACCGGCTAGTGAAGGACTACAAGTCTTCCTAATTCCCGGCCAAAGGGTTTAATCAGAAAAACAAAATAAACTCCGCTTGAAACCTTTTGCCCGAATTTATTGGTTCCGTCCCAGTTGATCACCGTTGGTGAAAGGGGAGCGGTTAAAGTTTGGTCCAATAAGGTTTTAATGTGTTCACCAGCCGAGTTATAGATCCGCAACGCTATTTTACCCGGGTATTGATTCGTTCCGATGGTGACGCAGACCTCGTTATCCGTAGTTTCGTTAAATACGTTTTTGCAAACCTTGAAAATCTCCGCTACGGCCGTTGGCGTGGCAGTCCAATTAGAAACCAAGGTGATGGTAGGAGTCGGTGTTGACGTTAATATTGGAGACAATGTCATGTTAGGTGTGTTGGTCGGGGTGTTGGTGAAAGTGTATGTGGGGGTCAAAGTTGGCGTATTTGTAAAGGTGATGGTCGGCGAATTGGTTTTCGTTGAAGTGGCAGTGAGCGTTGGTGTGTTGGTTACCGTGTTAGTTGGTGTACTGGTGAATGCGGGGTTAGCGGTATTGGTCGGTGAAGCCGTGGTGGTTGGTGAAGGTGTATTGGTTACTGTATAAGTTGGAGTATTGGTTGTGGTGGTGGTAGTGGTATCAGTGGCTGTATTCGTGGAAGTATTGGTGGGAGTGTTGGTTGACGTATTAGTCGTTCCGGCTATGGGAGTATTTGTCATTGTGTTGGTTGAACTATTCGTCGGACTGTTTGTGGGTGAATAAGTAGCTGTTGCGGTCATTGTGTTTGTCGGCGAATTAGTGACCGTCGAGGTTGCCGTGTTGGTAAGGGTGTTAGTCGGTGTGGAAGTCGGCGTATTGGTAGAGGTATTCATTGGTGTATTTGTCGGCGGAAGTGTTCCAGTCGTGGTATCGGTCGCCGTATTGGTAATGGTGGATGTAGGTGAGTTAGTCGGGGTTAGTGTCGGTGAAAATGTTGGAGTTGTTGTTGGCGAAAAAGTGGCTGTGTTAGTGGGTGTATTGCTGGGAGAAGCTGTTTTGGTATTTGTTGCGGTGCTGGTTGCTGTATTGGTAGTTGTGTTTGTTACAGAGTTTGTGGGGCTATTAGTCGGCGATAAAGTTGCCGTATTGGTAATGGTATAGGTTGGAGTACTCGTACTCGTATTCGTTGGAGAGTTGGTAGCGGTATTGGTTGGACTGGTGGTAGGAGTGCTGGTCGGAGTTCGTGTCGGCGAGTTAGTAGGAGTGGTAGTTGCCGCGACTCCACTAACGGTTATGGGCGCATTCAAGGAAACTTCCACTCCCCGGCTGGGTGAAGACATTGTCGCTGTGTTGGGTATTACGGTTCCACCGGCAGCGGTTACCTGACCAATCCATGTTTCGGTAACACTGGCTCCTGGAGCTACATTTCCGACATTCCAAGTAATTGGAGGTGTGTTCGTTCCACCGTTTGTGGCTGAAACAAAGGTTTCACCAGTAGGCACGGTATCCGTAATAACTTCGTCACTGTCATAATCTGGAGTGAATGAAAAATTCTCAAATTCGGGCCCTCCAGCTTGGGTGTAAAAACCGAAATTGCCAGGAGTGGTAATGGTTGAGTCGGTAACGGAAAAGTCTAGGTTGTAAGATCCGCTGATGTCCGAATAGACCTGAAAACTGCTGCCGTTCAAAATAACTTCGACATTCAGGAATCCCGCTACCGGCGAGACAAAGTTTCCCGTGCCAATGGTGGTAAAACTGCTCCCGCCGTTGGTCGTCACTTCCAGTTGAATGACCCCGGGATTAGTGCCGGTGTTGGGATTGATCCAAAGATAATAAAAACTGTTTCCCGACTGCCGCAGAACCGCGCCGCCCGGCTGGTAGGCGGTGCTGGCGATGCTGAAAGTCAGGGTGCCGTTGGTGCCGTAAGACCCGTTTTTAGTGATGCCGTCGGTGGTAAATCCGCCGTGGTTTAAGATCCCGCCTGAAACAGTCCAATCCGTCAGAGAGCCCGTGAAAGCGGTCCAATTGCTGAGGGCGGCGCCTGGAAAGTTGTCGGTGATGGTTCCGGAGTGGGTGTTGGTGTAAACGAGCGTATAGGTCACATTGGTTCCTGAGGCCGGGTTGGTCGGACTGGCGGATTTAACAATCTCCGCGGGAGTCGCGGTGGCGGTTGGCAGGGGAGTACAGGCAATCGTCAAGGGCACTGAATTGGACTGTTCCGTTTGTTCTTTGCCAAGGGGGTCCGTAAAGGTCGCCTGATTGGTAATCACCGTACAGGCGGGCGCTGTGTTTTTAACCGTTGCCCAGAAGGTAACGGTGCCCGATTCCGTCGCTAAAAGATCAGGCCAGGTCCAGGATACGGTGTTGGTGCCGGCGTTATAAGTGGTGACCGCGTCCGAAGGGCCGCCGATGAAACCGCCAAAAGTCAGGTTTGAATTAAGCTGATCGGTCAGGGCGGCGTTATAAATGTCCCGTCCATAGTAAGGCGCGTTACCCGCCACCACCCGCCAGGTATAGCCGTCCCATTCCTCGACCAAAAGATTGGTGACCGCCGCCGAGCCTGCCTGGTTGCAGGGGTCCGCGTATCCGCCGGGATTGGTAATGGCCGTCTTGATGTCGATATAGTTGTCGCCCGAATAGGATCCGCAGGGATTGTTTAAAGGACCGGCGTTGTAACTCCAATCGGTGGTGTTGTTGCGGGTCGCGTTGGAAGTTTCCGAAAAATTAACCTGGGTTTGCACTTGGCCGCCCCAGCCATTCCATTGTTGAATCAGATAACGATCCATCAAAAGACCCGCGGGCATATTGGGTGTGGTGCCGGCCCAGGTGGTAACGAGTTTTTGGTTATAACCGGTACCGGGAACCATGGGCAGGTCCGAAATGGTATAACCCCCGGATGTGTCGTAAATCGTTTGGGCCACAAAGGGATTACCGGTCGGACCGTTCATATCCGTTCCCGCGTTGGTCGAGTTCAAAAAGTAGGACACCCTGTAGTTCTGTAAATTTACATCCGCGTAGGATTCGTTCAAAAATTGGTAATCGGTGGTCAGGTATTGGGCCGCGGCCTGGTTCGCCGAGGCGCTGACGTTGTTGTTAAATTGAACAAAAACCTGGGGCCTGGTTCTTTGCAAACGCTCGGTGGACCCGTTTTTATAAGTCAGCATATAAGTGACCGCTTGACCCGGGTTAAGAATGGACACACTGGCGGATTTATTGGTTTGCAAGGCGCAATTGACCACATCCACGTAGTTCATCGTGTAGGTACTGCTGGTCGTATTCGGATAAGGCGAAGTGGTGCCGCCCACTCCATTGGAAGGGTCCGCGTCCACGGAATTGATCACGGTTTGCCCGGAAGCGGCCGTCCCCGCGATTTGCATTTGAACGGTGATTGTGGCGGAAGCATTGGGAGCCACGCTGCCGACATTCCAGGTGAGGACGCTGCCCGAATCGGTGGCGGAAGGGGAAGAGGAAACGTAAGCGGCGTTGGTGGGAATGGTGTCGCGGATTTGCACGTTGGTGGCGGTCGCGGCGCCCACGTTGTTGTAAACCAAAGTGTAATTGATGGTTTGACCGGGACACCCAAAAGTACGGTCCACGGATTCCGAGATTTTCATGACGGATTGGTTCCACTGGGTGTCGCAAGGCCAGGGGAAGTTGCCGGTATTAATCAGCATTCCCAGAATATCCAGATCGTTATTGAAGTAGATCAAAGAGACAGGGGCATAATCAGTTCCCCCCGGCCATTGCCCCACTAATTGGTAGGTGGAACCTAGGCGATAAGCTTCATTGACCCAGGTTTGATCCGCCGAACCGGTGGCTACCGCCGCGATGGTTCCCATGGCCCATTGACCGGGAAGACTGGCTCCCCAGGTGCCGTTGGTATTCCACTGCAAGCCAATATTCCAAAGTTTATCGGCGTTATTCAGAGCCACCACATTGTTGTTCTTGAGAGAGGTGTTGGTATTGGCAATAAAATTAGCCAGGGTGTTATTGGCGTTGTAAACCACATCTATCACGTAGCGCCAAGGCCCTCTCATTCCTTCCGAACTGGCGGTGGCTCCCGCATAAGCAAAACCCGTGGGGGCTGTGGTGGTGGATTCACCGGTTAAATTAATATTGTCCGAATTGAATCCATGGTTACCTGCCGCCGCATCCGCGCCAACCAGTGCATTGGCGACGTTATCCGCGACTGTCGTCCAGGAGGCTCCAGTGGTTGCCCGATTCGGGTAAGTGACGCCGGAATAAAGACCTCCCCAACAGCGGTAATAGCCGGGGGCCCAATAGTCCACATAGGTGCCGCTGGCCACGCCATTCTCGTAATTTTCATCACCGGCGCCGTAGTAGTACCATTTGTCCACGTCCCGGTACCAGGTCTGCGCGGGACTGCTTGCGGGAATGACGCCCGTATCCATCATGTTTTGAATCATGGTTTGGGCTTCACCGGCGTAATTGATGGCGCCGGTGGAAGCCCACTGCTGGCTCGCAATGACAAGGGACATGGCTATGTCGTCATCCCCGTCACCCGCCGAACCGCAACCAATAACGCCGAATGGCGGAGTCATGGAAATCGACCAATTGGCAAGATAATCCAGATTGGCGTCACAAGGAGTCACGAGGTTCGATTTGATCATGTAGGTTCTGACAAACATATAAAGACCGTCGTAGAGAGGTTTATCTGCAAAAGAGGCGGCAATGAGAAGGGAATAACCCATACCTTCGGTTAAAACGGTGTGATTGTTGATGCCGTTGTTGTTGGAGAAATTCAGGATCAGTGGAACGCCATTATTGGTTATCCCCGCATACTCCAGTTCGGAACCAATGTATAAATCGTAATACTTGGTCCACATAGCTGTCATATCAGCGTTGGTGACGCCCTCCGGCTGGGCAATGAGGCCATTGGGAAGTTGAAGATATTCGCCGAATGGATGGGCAGGATTGCCATAGTTGACATTGCCGTTGGGGTAAGCAGCCCCATACATAGTGCCATAAGTCTGCGGGGTGTATTGAGCCCAAGAAATCGAAACCATGCCAGCCAAAATTAGAATTGTGGCTGTGAATGATAAAGAAGAAAACTGAAAACGATTTCTGGACACATCGAACCTTGTAATATTCTTTCAGGGTAAAAACGGCAATTTTTATACTGAAAAAATGTTTATATTATTAACTTTGAAAAACGGTATTCTCTGCCAATTTTATCACGAAAATTTTAATAATCAGGCTAAACACGAGTTTTTTTCATATTTTTAGTTAGCTATAAAAGGCAATAAAATCAAGAAAATCGAAATGATTTTTAAAGTCCGATGGCTTTTTCCCATTCGGGGGTAGGGTCAATCAATCGACGGGTTTGAAGATCGAAGAAACCAAAGGTTAAGTTAAGCTCGGCGGCCACAGTTCCATCTTCTTTAATCATATCTTGTTTGAATTTTGATACTTTTCTTTCGTGACTGACCAATTCGAGGGTGATTTTTATTTTTTCTCGGAGTTTTATTTCTTTTTTAAAGCGCATGTTGATGTCGAGAATCACTGGGCCTTTTTGATGGCTAAGAACTTCATTGAGGCCATAACCGTTGCGG
>Ga0206855_10029_pt1 | contig 45848 bp, 38 predicted proteins | sample Alteio_BWOrgCont_51_FD_152637 | JGI IMG/M metagenome (GOLD analysis project Ga0206855, IMG submission 152637) | Enriched cells from forest soil in Barre Woods Harvard Forest LTER site, Petersham, Massachusetts, United States -... | ecosystem: Environmental > Terrestrial > Soil > Temperate forest >...
GAATTTGCGGAAGAACGGTTTGAGCTCGTTTTCCAGCTTGTGGCAGCGCGTCAACGCGCGTTTTTTGGCCGCTTCGTTGCTGTTGCGGTGGGCGTCCTTCCACGCCTTGGTCAGGCGCTCTTCGATGCTCTCGGTCTGGTCGATGAGCTTGGGCAGGTGGAGAAAATAGTGTTCGCGGCTCTCGATTTTCTTGTCGAGCACGATGCGGTCGAAGCGCTCCTGGCGTTCGAGCAGTTTTTTCGCCAGCTCGATCTGGTAGCGGCCGGTGAGCACCACGCTAAAAAGTATGTCCAGCGCCGTCTGCTCGGCTTTTTCAATGCGCTTCGAAATGGCGACTTCCTGCTCGCGCGTCAGCAGCGGCACCTGGCCCATCTGCTTGAGGTACATCCGGACGGGGTCGTCCAGGATGTCGAGCTGCGAGGTGCGCATCTGCTCCTCTTCGCTCTTTTCCTGGCGCTGCTTGTAGCTTTCCACTTCCTCGGCGTCGAGGATGTCAATTTCCAGATTTTCGAGGATGTTGATGACGTTCTCAATCTCCTCCGGGTTGTTCACCTTTTCCGGCAGCGCCTCGTTGATGTTCTGGACGGTAATGTAGCCCTGTTCCTTCGACAGGCGGATCAGGTGCCGGATTTTTTCATTGAGGCGGACGTTTTTCGGTGAAGTGGGGTCGGCAGTGGCGGCCTCAATGGCGGCGCGCGTGGCTTCTTCCTTCGTGGGAATATGCCCATGGGTGTGTCCATGGGCGTGCGCGACAATGGCGCCATGCGTGTGGCCGTGGCCGTTGGTCAGTGACAAGGGAAGTTTTTCCGCGTGGACATGGGCATCAGCCTTGGGCAAATGCGCGTGAACGGCCGCGGCCTTGGCCGGAGCAGGCACGTGCGCGGCCGGCTTGGCGGCTTTGGCCGGTTTGGCCGGTTTGGCTGGTCGGGCAGCGTGGGCGGGCTTGGAGGATTTGTGTTTGACGGCCATGGACCGGGAAAGGTTGGGAGAGAGTTAGACCGGGAAAAGTGAGGGAAGTGCCTAAGGATTAGGCATCGGGTTGGGGTATTTGTGGAGGCTGGCGCAGCAGTTTTTGCACCTCTTTGATGCGGTGGTGAAGTTTGGCGATGGCGGCAGGGTCGGTTGCGGACGTATTGGTGATGCGGGTGTTGAGTTCGGTTAGTTCTCTGCGGTAGTGAGTTTCAAAAATAGCTTTGAGACATTGGTTGGCCGCTTGCACCGGGTCTTCGGTGTGAAAAGGCCGCGAGCGCAAATTGTCCAACGCCTGGCGCTCTTCATCAGTTTCAAGCAATTCATCAAGGTGATCAAAGCCCGGCCAGACATCCTCGCGGTGGGCGGCAAGACAGCGATCTAGGAGGCGGCCCTCCAGCTTCCGGGTGTCAAGCCATTGATGTTCAATCGCATGAGCAATCGAGGGTGCGAGGTCTTCATGATGCAAAACGAGCACTAATAGCTCATATTCGGCCGTTGTCAACTTGTCATTAAGCATTTCTCCCTTGGAATTTGGGGTGCTGACCGGGGCAAAACCTTCTTTATTGGCCGTTAGATTTTGTTCGGTGCGCCTTGACCGTTGGGCCAGGTGCCGGGCAAAGTCCCGTTCCGCTCCCGTGCGATCCACCCCGGCATATTTACAGGCCTCGGCCAGGTAATCCGCCCGCATCATCGCCGAATCAGCCTGTTCCAGGATCTCAAACAACGCGCGCAGGGCGTCAGCCTTCTCGCTTGGGGATGGGTTGGGCATTGGCAGTAGTGACCGCACTGCAAACGCCATCGCCGATTGCGCGTTTTTGTCCAAGTCGGCCAGAGCCGCCGCGCCTTTCTCCAAAAAAAGTTCGTCCGGGTCTTCATCGGGCGAGAGCGGCAGAAAACGGACTTCCAGACCGGCCTTGAGCGCCAGCGGCAGGGCGCGCATCGCTGCTTTCTGGCCCGCGGCGTCGCCATCGAGCAGGCAATCCACCCGCCCTGCATAGCGTCGCAGCAAAAGGAATTGATTCTCCGTTATCGCCGTGCCCTGTGGCGCGACGACGCTGGTGACGCCCGCCGACCAGCACCGCAAGGCATCGAGCTGACCCTCCACCATCACAAAGCGTCCGGCCTCGCGCACCGGCGTATGCGCGCGGTCGAGGTTGAAGAGCACGTCGCCTTTGCGGAACAACGGCGTCTCCGGTGAGTTGACGTATTTGGCTTCACGGGCAGGATCGTCATTGGGCGTGCGCTCCGTCTGTCGCGCAGTGAAGGCGATGACGCGGCCTTGAATATCGCGGATGGGTATCATCAGCCGTCCGCGAAAGCGTGGCCGCCCGCGGGCGGGGTCGCGCTCGCCCTCTCGGTAAAAAAACAAGCCGCAGGCCAGGTAGGTCTCGGCCGCAAATTTTTTGGATTTCAACAACGCGTCGAGCAATCCACCACCATCCGCCACCGCCCAGCCGATTTTAAATTCCTTGGCCAGCGCGAGGTCGAAGCGCCGCGCCTCCGTCCAGTATTTGCGGATGAAAGCGCCGCCGTCGTCACTGCGTAAAAACGCGGTGTGATAATGCGCCGTGGCAGCTTCGTGTAAGTCGAATAATTCCTTGCGCAGCGATTGCGCTTCGCGTCCACCTCCCGCCGCGCCTTCCTCATATTCCAGGGTTACACCGAAGCGTTGCGCCAGCGCCTCGACTGCTTCCTGAAATCCGAGATTTTCCTTGTTCTGCACGAACTTGAAAATATCGCCACCCTGGCCGGAACTGAAGCAGTAGTAGAGATTTTTGCCGGGATCCACGTAGAACGACGGCGTCTTTTCATGCGAAAACGGGCTGAGTCCCTTCCATTTTGCCCCGGCCTTTTTCAAGTTCACGTAGGGCGACACCACGTCGTAGAGGCTGACGCGGGCGCGCACATCGTCAATGGAGCTACGTTTAATTTTCGGCACGGAAGAAGAAAGAATGACGAGGGAGGGACGGCGGAGCAACGAAAAGTCCGAACCCCACCTTAGCGACGGGTCGGTGATTTTTTTGTGCTCTGCCGGTAGGGTGTGCGTGCTCGCGCCCGGCGGGCGGGTGCGACCGGGCCGGCTTTGCCGCTTTTAAGCGCCTCAATTTGGTCGCGTAGAATGGCCGCGCGTTCAAATTCGAGCTTGTTCGCAGCATCGAGCATCTCCTGCTCGAGTTCGGCGAGCACCGCCGCCACTTCGCGGTCACCATGGGCCTCGGCCACGCTAACCGGATCGGGATCCGCATCCTTGTACATGTGCAAACTCGACTGTGCTCCGCGCGAAATACCGCGCGGGGTGATGCCGTGCTCCGTATTGTAGGCCAGCTGCCTTTCGCGACGGTAGCGGGAGACGGCGAGGGCGCGCTTGAGCGAATCCGTCATCACATCGGCGTAGAGCAACACGCGGCCATGCTCGTGCCGCGCCGCGCGGCCGGAGGTTTGGATGAGGCTCGTCTCGCTGCGCAGAAATCCTTCCTTGTCCGCGTCCAAAATGGCCACCAGCGCGACTTCCGGCAAATCAAGGCCTTCACGCAACAGATTGACGCCCACTAACACGTCAAATTCCCCGGCCCGCAAACGGCGGAGGATTTCGACACGCTCCAGTGCGTCAATATCACTGTGCAAGTATTCGACGCGCACTTTGGCGTCGCGCAGGTAAGTGGCAAGGTCCTCCGCCATGCGTTTGGTCAGCGTGGTGACGAGCACACGCTCATGTTTTTCCACGGCGGCCTGAATTTCGCCCAGAAGATTCTCCACTTGACCACGGATGGGCCGCACTTCCATGGGTGGGTCGAGCAGCCCCGTCGGGCGGATGAGCTGCTCGGCCACCACCGAGGATATTTTCAATTCATAGGGTGCGGGCGTGGCCGACGCGAAGACCGTCTGTCCTGTGACTTCGGAAAACTCCTGGGAATTGAGCGGGCGGTTGTCGAGCGCCGACGGCAGGCGAAAGCCGAAGTCCACCAGACGCGATTTGCGCGATTGGTCCCCGGCATACATGCCGCCGATTTGCGGCACGGTCGCGTGGCTTTCGTCAATGAACAGCAGAAAGTCTTTTGGAAAAAAATCGATCAGGCACCACGGACGCGAACCCGGCACGCGGCCGGCGATGTGGCGCGAGTAATTTTCGATGCCGCTGCAAAAGCCCATCTCGGAAAGCATTTCGAGGTCATATTCCGTCCGCATTCGGATGCGTTGCGCCTCAATTAGGCGGTTCTCGCGCTCGAAATATTTCACCCGTTCCTCCAGTTCAGCGCGAATGCCGGCAATGGCGGCGGCAAGTTTGTGCCGCGGGGTGATGTACTGGTTGGCGGGGTAGAGGCTGAATTTTTCCAGCGGCGCACCCGTGTCGCCTGTCAGCGGATCCAACGGGCGGATGGATTCGATGACGCCGCCCCAGAATTCGACCCGGATGGCGCTCTCCATGTACGCTGGAAAAACATCTACCACTTCACCCCGCGCGCGGAATTTACCGCGCTCGAGGGCGATATCGTTGCGCTCATAAAGATTTTCGACCAGGCGTTCGAGAAAGGTTTCGCGAGACATTTCTGCGCCCGGTGCCAGGGGAATCATCATTGCGCGGAAGTCCTCGGGTGAGCCGAGGCCGTAAATGCACGAAACACTGGCGACCACGATGACGTCGCGTCGGCTGATGAGGGCGCTGGTGGCGGCGATGCGCAGGCGCTCAATCTCGTCGTTGATGGACGAATCCTTTTCGATGAAGGTGTCCGTCTGCGGGACGTACGCTTCGGGCTGGTAATAGTCGTAGTAGCTGACGAAATACTCGACGGCGTTGTCGGGGAAGAAGGCCTTGAACTCACTATACAGCTGGGCGGCGAGCGTCTTGTTGTGGGAAATTACCAGGGCCGGGCGTTGGAGGTGGGCCACGAGATTGGCCAGGGTGAACGTCTTGCCTGAGCCGGTGACGCCCAGCAGCGTCTGAAACCGGTTGCCCGCACGCAGGGACTTTTCCAGTGCCGCGATGGCGGTGGGCTGGTCGCCCGTGGGCGTAAAACCGGCTTGGAGGCGGAAGTCCATCCCTGCAAAGAAACCGGTTGGCGTCCGTTTGGCAAGCGGCGCCAGACAGCGGAAGCCAAACCCCGGTCAATTGCTAACGTCGGAATTGCGAGTTGGACGGGGGCGCATGTCCACTCGAAGTGGCGGGTTGACCGGCATTTTGCTCTTGTTGAAGCACCGCTTGCGCGGCCTGCCATTTTTCCTGGTTATCTTGCATGGCTTTGGCCTGTGCCGCCTGATCACGCATTTTTTGCACGTTGTCCAGCGAATCCAACTCGGCCTGGGTAGGATAAGTCATACCTGGGGTGTCGGCGCTGCGATTGTTATAGTAATAGCCGGGGATTTCGTCGGCGTTGAGGCCGGAGCGCAGCATCATGCTATTGTCGACCACATCACGGTAGCTCGCGCCTTGGAGACTGAGGGTGCGGGCGGTGACAAAGATGATGAGGTTATTGCGCTGGCGGATGGTGTTTTTGGTCTTAAAGAATTCGCCGATGATGGGAATGTCCCCGAGGATGGGCACTTGGGTGGTGGCCACGCTGTCCTGGTCATCTATGAGGCCGCCGATGGCGAGAGTGAATCCGTCCTTGATGCTGACGCTGGCGTCGGTCAGCCGGCGCGTGTCGACGCGTGGGTAAGTGCCGTTAAAATAGGTGTCCGAGACTGGGTCAATGCGGCTGAGTTCTGGATTGAGGAGTAGGTTAATAAAGCCGTTGTTGGTGACATGTGGCTTGACCTTCAAGGTGATGCCGACTTGGTAGACTGAATTATTGCCGGCGGTGGCCACCCCGTTTGAGTTGTTGATACTTGGGAAAACGACGGTGATGTTTGTGCCGCTAAAAAGGGTGATTTCCTGGTTGTCCATGGTCACCGCGGTCGGGTCGGAGACCAGCTTGGAGGTGGTGATGGCCTGGAAGGCTTGCAGCACCGCGGTGTATTGGGCCTGATTGAAAAAGGCCAAGTCGAGGGCCTTGCGCGCGGGCACGGGGGGGTTCAGGCTCGTGGACGGTGTGGTGAAATTAAGGTTGTTCGCGGGAGTGGAGGCAGAGGCGACTTGGGCAACGGTCAATTCCGGTATACCGCGCGAAGGTATGGAACCTGAGGCATTAATTGCCCCCAACCCTTCGAATACGCCGTATTGATAGGCGTAGCCGACTGCGCCCAACGGCGTGCCATTGAAGTTCCAGTTAATGCCGAGATCTTTGGTGTCATTGTCCTGGACTTCGACGAATTTTGCTTCGATGAAAACCTGGCTCGTGCCTTTGTCGAGCTTCTCGATCGCTTCCTGGAGGTTGTTCATCTTGCTCGGATGCGCCGTGACGATGAGGAAGTTGGTGCGGGCATCGGGGATGATGGTTTCAGGCGGCTTCGAGGTGGTGTCGAGCCAGGACGTGAGCGATTTGGCGAGGTCGGCCGCTTGGGCGGAATTGACCGGAATCACGCGCGTTTCCATCGGTTCACTCGCCATGTCCGCCTTGTTCTTAATCAGAATCACGGCGTTCGGGCCGGTGCCGTCCACGATGTAAGTGTAACCGAGTGGATCGAGTACATATTTGAAAATTTGCTGCCAGGTGACATCATGCAACTGCAGTGTCGCCGTGCCGGTCAGGGTGTCGGGGATCATCACGTTGAGGTTAAACAGCGTCGCCGTGCTGCTGATGATGGTGCGGACGTCCTCATTGGGGAAGTTTGCCTTATGCATGACATTGGACGGGGTCGCCAAGGTTTCCGCGCTCGGCGCGGTGTCGGCTGAACTCGGTACCGTGATGCTGACGGTCGGCGCGGGGGTTGTTGGGGCCAAGGGGTTGGTCGGCGTCGCGGGTGCAGCGGTCGCCGGTTCAGGAGCGGGCGCTGGCGTCGGGGTGGGGGTTGGCGCGGGTGCCGGTGTCGACGTGTCCGCCGGCGCGGCCGGCGCCGGGGCGGGGGCTGGCGCCGAGGTGTCGGTGGGCGCAGCGGGTCCCGGCGCTATCTGCGCGGTAAGGCTGGCAGTGGCAAAAAACAGGGCAAGGAGCGTACGGATGTTTTTCATGGCACGGGTGGCCGTTAGTCACGGCCCTTGGATTGAGACGGGGAGGTGGAAGAAGGCGAATGCGAAGCCCCGGTGGGCTTCGAGTAATAATCGACCGGCAAAGTGATGTTGTTTAATTTCAGGACGCACTGGTTTTCATTGGCGTCGACAATCGAAATATTGAGCAACGTCGCAAGATCCGGCGGTACGGTGGCGGTGAAGGATTGTCCCACCTCAATCGTGCCTCCGCCCAAACCCGCGTAAGTCACCAGCCGTTTGCCCGCGCCTTCGATCATGCCGGTGGGCTGGAGTTTGTCGGCAACGGCCTTGAGTTTGTCCTCGTCGGACAATGCCGTCGGGGCCGCCGGCTCGGCTGGGGTGGAGCTGCTGGAGTTGGTGTTTGCGACCGGGGTGGATGGTGGCGGGGGAGGCTTGACGTAAAACGGGTTCTCCGCGGTGTTCAAATGTGCGAGCACCTCGGGCTTGTCGCGCACCAGGAAGACTTTGGCCAGCGTGAGCAGTTTGACGCGCAACTGGGGTTCGAGCACTTCGTCTTCCTTGGGTGGCGAGAAGATATACCACGTGCCGGTGGCCGCCGCCGCCGGAGCGGCGGGAGCGGGTGCCGCGGCGGGTTCGTCCGCTGCTGCAAGGCGCGCCAAGGTGGCGCCCATTGCGACCACCGCAACGAGCCAACGCGCAACCGGGCGCAGGTAAAAGTAAAAGCGTTTCATTTGCCGAGCATTTCGACGGTGAGAGTGAGGTTGAGCCGGCCAACTTCGCCGGCGGCGCTGCGCAGTTGCGGCGATTTGGCGAGTTGCATCAGGCTGATGCGCAGCGGGTGCGGACCGCTTTGTAGGGCGTAAATGAAGGAAAGGATGTTTTCCCAATGGCCCGCCACCGAAATCGTGAAGGTGGCGATGGAAGGTTCGGCCGGGTCTTTGCTGTGCTCCGTGGTGGTGTGGAGTGGATCCGAAATTTGCTCCACGCCGGTCGTGCGCTCCAGGTCATAAAAAAATTGCTGGTTGGCAATGTCTTCGACGGGGTTGATTAAACCGGTCGTGAGTTTCGTGGCATCAGCGTTCAGCTCGGCCAATTGTTCGTCGAGCAGTTCGCTGCTGGCGTTGTTTTTGGAGATGCAGTCGCTTTGTTGGGTGACGGTGTCGAGTTCGGTGTGGGCGTCTTCCAGGGTGCCTGAACTGCGCCAGTACGCCCAGCCCGCCAGCACGATCGCCGCCCCCACCAGCGAGAGCGCCAGGGGGTATGCCAGAATTTTGGCCAGTATCTCCTTGGGCTTCATGCGGGGGTTTTGAGGATGATCGTGAACGTGAACTTGAACACGCCGGCGGCGGAGTCGTGTTTGATGTCCGGCTTCGGGTTCTTGTCCGGGTCGGCCACGCGGTTTTTCAGCGCCGGGCTGGCGAGGATTTTTTTTACGTATTCATCCAGCCCCAGCGCCGATGACTCGCTGGCCAGGGTGCCGCTGACGATAATGTGTTGCGTGTACGCTTTTTTATTATTCCCCAGATCGATGACGAACGGGCTGAGTTCGATGGAGTCGAAGAGAATGTTGTTTGGCCGGGCGTCCAGCAGGCTGGCCAGCAGATCGAGCGGGGGTAATTTTTCCGAGAAAAATTTGGCCGAGAATTGCAGCGGCTTGGACTTGGCGACAAATTGTTTGCTGTTGGCGAGGTTCTTGGTGTTGGCCCTCGAGCTGTCATTAATTTGTCCTTGGGCGCGGTCGATGTCCCGGTTGACATTGTGAATCTCAACCTCGGTCGCGACCGTCCAGCCCAGGGCCACGAGCGCCAGCGTGATGGCGATAAAATTGACCAGGAAACCGGTGCGCACCTGTTTGATGTCCGGCAGCAGCTCGGCCACCCGGAAATTCGGGTGCCAGTTGAGGACCGGGTCGGCTTTTTTCTTACGCGCGAGCACTGGTGGCCTCCGTTTTTGCGTCGGATTTTGCTTCGGGCTTGTTTTCGTATTTGACCATCAGGCCAAAGAGACCCAGCCAGCGCCCGTCGAGCGCGGCGAGTTCAACTCCGGGCGCGGCCTCGATGCCGAGGGAGCGCAGCCAGGCGGGGTATTCCGGGGTGAGCGTTTCAATGCCGAGAGTGTGCGCCAGCAGGCCGCCCATCCATGAAAGGTTTTTTGGCAGCATGCTCAGGTGGATTTGGCCGATGGTCTGCCCCGTCTGCACTTCGTAAAAACCAGTGGAGGACTGCAATTCCTTGAGCGTTTTCTTGAGCAATGTCGGCCCCATTTCCGTGAAGTCGAAAGTGTTGGAATAAAAAAGTTTTTTGGCGGACTCCTCATCCTTCAAGCCCAGTTCCTGCTGCACGATGGGAAACATGTGGTTCAAGCCCTGGGGGATGGGCCGGGCCAGATCGAGCTGGTTGCCGCGCAAAATGAAGACCTGGGAGTTTTCCTGCGTGATTTCGAGCAGCAGGGTGGGTGATTTGATTCCCTCGGCTTCCAGATAACTGCCCATCCCGGCGATGGTGGCGACGCTGCCCAGCTCAAGCCGATGCGGGTACATCCCTGCGCTGGTCATGAATTGCTGCCGCTCCCGGACTTCCTCCAGCGGCGCGCCGCAAAAAATCAACTCCTTCGAGTAGCCGGTTTCCGCCGTGGCGGACTGGCCGTTCTCGGCGTTCATCACCGCCACCATGTTTTTAGCCGTGTCCACCTGAAACTGCGAACGGATGTATTCCGAAAGAAAGGCGACGTCTTTGGCCTTGGCCGGGTTCTCCATCGCGCTGCGGCGCACGAATCGGTTGAGCGGATAGACGGATACCACTGTGTGGGCATAGTGACCCGAGGGTATGTCCATCAACTCGCTCACCACCGCTCCGAGTTCGTCCACCGTGCCCGCGGGAATTTCCTTGATGGCTTCGATGACCAGCGGCGGTTCCAGGCTGGAAACCCGTGCGGCCAGCACCGAATATTCGGAAACCTCTACAAAGAGTACCTTGCGGGATTTGGCCATGGTTGCAACCCCAGTTTAAGCTCCGCAGACACCCCTTCCGAACACCGCGAACGGTTTTCGCAAAAGAGGGAAACACCGAGCCGCCAACTGGATAGCAGGGTTAGGATAGTCAAACTGCCAGTCTATTCACAAGACAAAAAAGGCCTGCTAGTCACCAGGCCAATCCCGGGAAACACCCCAGACTCCATCCTGCCCGAATTGATACCGGCACCGTCCTGCCTCGATTATCAAAGCCCGCTCGACTTTGCAGGCCAACTCAATTAACCAAGCCTCTCCCTTTTGCCACTGTCCGCGAAACCTGGGCATTCCCAGTCGCCCGTAAAAACACCCCATGGACGCCATCACCCCCAATCCGTTGCTCGGAGTTGGCCTGCATGCCGTCGGAGCCATCTTTGCCGCCAGTTGCTACACGCCGCAGAAAAAGGTCAAAGGCTGGTCGTGGCAGACTTACTGGATTACCCAGGCTTCGTTCTGCTGGTTTTTGCTGCCCATTCTCGGCGCGTTCCTGACGATTCCCGATTTGCTGGCGGTCCTGCACGAAGCGCCGACGAGCGCCATGCGCAATTCATTTCTGCTCGGCCTCGCTTACGGCATCGGCGGGACGGCCTTCGGCATCGCCATTCGATACATTGGCTTTTCCCTCACCTACGCCATCGCGGTCGGACTTTCCAGCGTCCTCGGCACTCTCATCCCGCCGCTGGTGCATGGGACGCTCGGTGATACTTTGCATAAGACCGGTGCGTCCTGGGTGGTTGCGGGCGTGGTCGTTGGCACAATGGGGATTGCCGCAGCCGGCTGGGCTGGCCGGATGAAGGAAAATGATCTGACCGCGCAAGGCAGCCGTGGGGAATTCTCCCTCACCAAGGGCTTGCTGATATCATTGCTGGCCGGTGTCCTCTCGGCGGTTTACGGCTTTGCGCTCGACGCCGGTGCACCAATTGCCGATGTGGCCGAAGCCCACGGCGCGGGAGTGTATAAGGGTAACGTGGTTTACATTTTTTCCAACACGGGTGCGTTTGTGACCACGGTCATCTACTGCTTGTACCTCCATGCGCGGCACAAAACGCTGGGCGAATTGGTCGAATTACCCGCAGGAACGGAAAAGAGCCGCCTGCCGGTTAATTTTGCGATGGCCGCGCTCACCGGCTTGTTGTGGTACGGCCAGTTCTTCTTCTATAACCTCGGCCATGTGCGCCTGGGCAAAGAGTATGACTTCTCGAGTTGGGCGATCCATATGATCATGCTCGTGCTCTTCAGCAACTTGATGGGGGTGATGCTGCGCGAGTGGAAACAATGCCGCCGCCTCACCCACGCCACGGTTGGCCTCGCCTTGGTGGTGCTGGTCGCCGCGGTGTTGCTGCTCACCTACGGAAACTATCTCGGTGATTTGGCGGCGAAAACCAGCGGATGATTCAACCATGCCCGTGGAAATCTCCAGTTTCGATTACAGCCTCGTCGGCCAGAACAGCAAACTCGCCGAGGAAAAAGGTTTGGCCTCCGCCGCGTGGTACTCCAGTCCGATTTCGCGCAAACGCCTGAAGGAGCTGATGCAGCGGCGCGACGGCCCTGCCATTCGCGACACTTTGATTTGGTTCATGCTCCTGGGCCTCAGCGGTTTCCTCGGCTATTATTATTGGGGCACTTGGTGGTGCGTGCCGGCGTTTTTTGTTTACGGCGTCTTGTATGGCTCGGCTTCGGACTCGCGCTGGCACGAATGCGGCCACCGCACCGCGTTCAAGACGGTCTGGATGAACGATGCCATTTATGAAATGGCGTCCTTCATGGTACTGCGCGAGTCGACCTCCTGGCGCTGGAGCCACACTCGCCACCACACCGATACCATCATCGTCGGCCGCGACCCTGAAATCGCCGTGCCGCGCCCGCCGGACCTCGTCGGCATCGCCATGGCTTTCTTCAGCCTCAAGAGCGGGCCGAAGGAGTTTCGCCGCGTTTTCCTCCACTGCCGTGGCCGGCTCACCGACGAGGAGGCGACGTACGTGCCCGAATCCGAGCGCCCCCGCGTTTACTGCATCGCGCGCATCTGGGCGCTCATCTACCTCGTGGTCATTGCGCTGGCCATTTACACGCGCAGCATCCTGCCGCTGATGTTCATTGGCCTGCCGTCGTTTTACGGAGCATGGCTGCTCGTCGTCTTCGGTTTAACCCAGCACGCCGGTCTTGCGGAAAATGTTTTGGACCACCGCCTCAATTGCCGGACGGTGTACATGAACCCGGTGTTCCGTTTCGTTTACTGGAACATGAATTACCATCTCGAGCACCACATGTTCCCGATGGTGCCGTACCATAATTTGCCTGCGCTGCACGCCGAACTCAAGGCGGACTTGCCCAAGCCGTATAACGGACTTTGGGAAACCTATCGCGAAATCATCCCAACCTTGTGGAAGCAAACAAAAGACCCAACGTATTTTGTGCAACGGCATCTGCCGCCCGGCGCCAAGCCGCTGCCCAGCTAACCTGTTTTGCGCAAAAACTATTCTCATGGAAAACGAACTTAAAGACGGCTGGGTTGACGCCTGCGGAGCAGGCGACATCGAACCGGAAGACGTCCTGCGCTTTGACCATGGCGAGCAGACTTTTGCTCTCTACCGCTCAACGGACAACAAGTATTACGCCACCGATGGTTTGTGCACCCATGAGCAGGTTCATCTCGCCGACGGGTTTGTCATGGACCACATCATCGAATGTCCCAAGCACAACGGGCGTTTTGATTACACCACGGGCAAGGCCCAGGGCGCGCCGGTGTGCGTTAATTTAAAAACGTACCCCGTGAAGGTCGAGGGCGGGCGCGTGTGGGTTAAAATTGGTTAAGTTTTCCTCCGATGAAAATTTTATATTTTAGGTCCGTCTGGGGCTTGGAGGATTTGCCCACGCTTGAGGAACGCTTCGCGAAAATCAAACAGGGCGGTTTTGACGGCGTCGAGGTGGACGTGCCGCTGGAGATAGAAGCATGCAAACGTGCGCGTCAATCGCTCGATAAATTGGGCCTGGCCGTGGTCGCGCAACAATGGCGCACCAGCGGCAAAAACCCCGCCGAGCACATGGCGAGTTTTGCGCAGCAGTATGAACGGGCTTTAGTATTAAAACCGCTCTACCTCAACTCCCACACCGGCTGCGATTATTTTACGCTCGAGGAAAACCTCGCCCTCTTCGACCACGCCGAGGCCCTGGCCAAAAAGCACGGCTTGCCCGTTTATCATGAGACGCATCGTGGCCGCGCCTTGTTCAGCGTTCCGACAACCATGCAAATACTCGCCGCCCGGCCCAAGCTGCGGCTGACGGCGGATTTTTCCCACTGGTGCTGCGTGCATGAGTCTCTGCTCGAAGGCCAGCAAGCCTCCGTGGAGCGCGCGGTTGAGCGCAGCTACGCCATCCACGCCCGCGTCGGCCATGCCGAAGGCCCGCAGGTTCCCGACCCGCGTGACCCGCTTTGGGCGCCCAATCTGCAAGCCCACCTCGCCTGGTGGAAGGCGATTGCTGCGCATCGCCGCACCGAAGGCTGCGAGATGTTGCCCGTTTGCCCGGAATTCGGCCCGCCGCCTTACATGACCTTGCTCCCCAACACCCAGCAACCCATCGCCAACCTCTGGGACATCAATTGCTACATGCGCGATTGGCTGAAAGAACGGTTGGATTAAGTAACTGGCCATTCCCACAAAACTTAAAGCCTGACCCCTTCTTCGCCTTACGGCCATCAGCGTCCATCTTTGTCGTCTATTTATATTTAGAACAAGCTTCAAGTATAACCAACGATTCCGCTGTGAGTCGCACGTTTTCCATCATAACATCTGCAAAACTTCCCTTCGGAAATTTGCCCTCCGAGCCGTAGGCTAAAATTAATTCAGCAACAACAAAACGCATCCCACAGCCGGGTATATGTTTCGTTATAGATGCAAGTGAAATAAGTGCTTCAAGTCGTGCTTCTGGATTGTCCTTAGTAACTTTAGCATACTCTAGAATAGTATCACCATATCCAAGTACTGTTGCCCGATTTTGATTAACGGCAGTACTGATTGGTGAAAATGCCAGTCTAATACCTGCCACGAATTCTGGTCCGTCGCGATCATTCAGACAGGCCCGCGCATCCGCCAAAAACTTTTCAACATTACTGTAGTTTAAATGGAGTGGTGATTCAGTTGGGCACTTTGTAGCCTTTTTGTGTCTTTCGGTAAGTTGCTGTTCGGCCTCTGGTTTTAACTTAATTACCCCGGATTTTACGGCTAAATATGTTATAACATCGTTATGATGTTGGACGTATTCTTTAAGTAGAATATCCATGACAAGGCGCTGTCCCTTATGGCCATTTTCTCTTGTGGTAAGATCATCAAGCAACATACAGATTGAAATATATTCTGCGTCATTTTTGCTTTTACCCTCATCTTCAATAATCATGTCCGCGTTATGGCGGATCATGCCAAGAAGCATTTCTCGTTCTTTATCCCCAAAGAGTTTGCTGAAAACACCCATTGTACGCGTTGGCAATTTCCTAATCTATTTCATTGATTAATCTACAGTGCAAAACACTTGCAATATCAAAAGGTCTGAGCAAAAGGGCCAGGTTTCAAATTTTCCATTCGGCGTTACCATTTAAGCAGCGGTAGCAAGAGCGCGGATTTTGGCCAGGGCTTGCGGTAACTCGGACAAATGTGCGCGGCCGGGTGAGGTGGCCCAGAGGAGTGCGCGGGTTTCATGGGGCCAGCGGCCGGTTTCCGCAAAGTCGCGCAATGCCGTTTGCAGGCCGCGGGGCGCGGGGATGGTTCTGTCCTTGTGCCAGTCGAGAAATTCTTCGGCGATTTTCGGAATGCCCGGCGCGGCGGCGTAAATCAAATCGTTCCACGCGACGAAGGGGCGACAGTTGCGCAGTGACACCACCGGCTCGGTGTGCTTCCCGGCGAGGTAATCGAAATAGCGGCGAAAATTACGCTCCTGCCAGTCGCCCTGGGTGCGCAAGTCAATCGTCTCGCAGCGGCCATCCGGCCAATGGATTTCACACGCCTTGTCGGTGACGTAGCGCAGTTGCGCTTTCTCGCAGAACAAATATTCAACATGCCCTTCGCTCTCGGGCGGGCAGGCATGCGTGGCGGCGAAGCGGAGCACCACGCCTTCGGGCGTGCGCGCCTCGGCCAGCGCGGTGTCCGGGCCTTCAATGGCGTGGGCGTGATAAAGGGTGGAGCGGACATCGAGCACCGTGGCGAACCCGGCGGGTTGCGGGCCGGCCCAGTGCAGCAGATTTTGCAGAAAATGGCCCATCGCGTTACCGACGCACGAATCGAGCAGCGGCACCGGCGAGCCGGCGTGGAAAATTTTGCCCGCCCAGTCGTTGCGCTGGAAATATGCCTTAGGCCGCGGCCACAGCCCGAGAAACGCCGCCGCCTGCAGCTTCCCGAATTCACCCGCGAGCAGCCGGGCCTTGAGCGCATTCCTCGCCGGCTCGGTGATGAAGTTAAAACCCACTTCCGTGGCCCGCTTCGCGCGAGCATCCACCGCGATCATCTCCTCCAGTTCCTGCCACCACAGCGTCGGCGGTTTTTCGAGGTAAACCGAAAAACCGCGCTCAACGCAGGCCCGGTGCATCGGCGCGTGCAGGTGAATGGGCGTCGGGATGGTCACACAATCCACCGACCCGGCAATGCCGTTGAGCATGGCCTCAAAACTCGGAAAAATTTTCACCCCGCGTTCCACCAGCCGCAGGTCAGCACTCAACGGCAAAACACGTTCCGGTGAAGGATCACACGTAGCCACGACTTTGCACCGACCCTCGCTTTCCAGGCGTTGCAGCGTCAGGTGATGGTGCCGGGCATAACCGCCCAGGCCGGTGACGGCGACGCGGAGCGGCGGAGGCGGAGGAGACTCGGACATGGCAAAAAAATCCGGTTTCTTTGTAGGGCCGGCGCCCGTCCCACGCCATCCTTAATGCAAAAACAAACAGAACCGCCAGCCGCGCCAATTTAAATCACGTCACTGGGCGAAAGTCACCGTGCCAAAGGTGTTGGCGGAAATGGACAACTGGGTGGCGGACAGCATGATGGTCATGCCCGTGTAGTCCTCGCCCGCGACCGGGGAGACGTTATGCATGAGGTTGTCCGTGCTCGTGCCGATGAGGTCGGTGTAGACGCATTGCGTCACGGCATTTTCGAGCATGTATTGCTGGGCGGAACTCGAGATCTGGCGCAAATTATTGAGGACGGTTTTTGAGCGCGAATTTTGCCGCACCGCCACGAAGGTGGGAATGGCCATCGCGGCGAGCAGACCGATAATGACGACCACAATCATGATTTCCACCAACGTGAAGCCCCGCTTGCTTTTATGACGGGTCATATTTAATAAATTTTTTTATTAAACAATTGCGATGGGGCGCAGGAATTGAAGAACGACCAACGAGCCGATAACTAGGCACGGACAGCATCATACTGGGGTATATACCTTAAACGGCATCCCTTGGCAAGCACAGCCTTTCCTTTTTTGTGTTTATCGTTAGGTGGCAACCTTGCAACTCACTTCACTCCACTGAATTTCTCCGGCTTGAATGCCTTGGCGGGATCCGCCGGGGCAATTTCGACCGCATAAACTTGCACTGGGCCTTGGATATTTGAGCGAAAGACGACCCACTTTTTATCGGGGGTAATGGAGACATTCGGCTCGATGCCACCGCCCTGAACTCCCAATCGGGTCTGGCCCGTGACGTAATTGTGTTTGGACATGTTGACGAGTTTCTCGCGCGTGACGCTGCCGTCCGGTTGCACACGGAAAAGGTTTATCCACGCGCCATTTTGGGAAAACGCAACCTGGGTCGGGTCGCCGCCGTCGCTGGCAAAGAGGGTGTTGTCGCGCGAGACGTTGAAATGGACGCCCCACCAGTCGCGCTCGATGTGGTATTTGGTGAGCTTGCCGGTGTCGACGTTCACGCCGGCAATCCAGAAGTCCTTGCTGCGCGGCGTTTGCAGGTCGAACCAGACGGTCTTGCCGTCGTAGCCCCAGAATTCATGGCCGGCGATTTCCATGTCCATCTGCCGTTTATACATCAGGCGCTGCGCGGAACCGTCGGTGCGCACGGTCCAGATGCGGTCCACCTCGTGCCAGGTGCCTTCGTGCGCATAGAGGACGAGGTGCGGGTCGGTGGGGGAAAATTGCTGATGATCGATGGACGCGTATTGAAATCCTGTCCAGGTCTGGGTGCCGGTTTTCAAATCGGTGAAGAGAAAACCTGTGGAGGACGGCTGGGCGAGACGCGCGGAGAGGCCGTCTTCTTTGGCCGCGGCGAATTCCTCGTCCGGGGTCAGCGGGATGCCAGCGGCAATTTTGTCGCCAAACATGCGTTGGCGTTGGGGCTGTATCGCCGGCGGCGGCGGGGGCTGGACATGGCCGGTCGGGTCTTCACCGGCCAACATGCCGCCGGCAATGGTTCCGTCGCTGTTCACGCCCCAGACGGTGCCTGCCATGAGTTGGCGGGAGGCCTTGGTGTCGACATTCACGGCAAAGAGGGCGCCATTCGAAGTGTAGTAGAAGTCGCGCGATTTGTAGGCGGCCATCAAAGGATTGACGCGCGTGTTGCGCCCGTCCACCAGCCATTCGAGTTTCGGCGTGCCTTGGCCGAGGGTTTTTAAATCCACGGCCCAAATTCCGCTGGGCGCGCCAAAAATCATTTTGTCGCCCTCGGGGGTGTAGGAATTGTAGTGGAAATAAAGGCTCTGGCTGTTGTCTTCGTCCGAGATGCGAATGACGCGGTGGCCGGTATCAGAGTCCATCCACTCGCGAGGTTTGTCACTGGTGGCGGCCGGGGCGGCCGTTTGGGCGGCGGCCCAGAGAGGCAGGAGGAGCAGGCAGAGTAGGGAGCGCATGGCGGGAAATGCTGGTTTTAAAAAATCACGGTTTCGCCTTGGCCAGTTCAACGGCGAAAACCTGCGAGCCGTGTTGCTCCCCGAGCATGTTCGAGCGGAAGACAATCCATTTCATGTCCGGCGTGAAGCTGACATTCGGCTCAAGACCATAATCGTGATTGGCGAGGTTGACGAGGCGCTCGGCCTTGAACGCCATGGTTTTGACATCTTCATTGCCGACCTTGATGGTCGCGGCGGTGGATGGATCCGGCGTAAATAAATAAATCCACTGGCCGTTGTCGCCGCGCGCGACGCTGCTCGGCCCGCCGCCGTCGCCGGCAAATAATTTGCCATTCGGCGAAACATTGTAATGCACGGACCACTGGTTTTTCAGCAGCGAATAACGGATGTGCTGGCCGGTCGCCAGGTCCATGCCGCCGACCCAGAACTGCGTGCTTTTGGGCGTCTGCAGATCATACCAGGCATGCTGGCCGTCGGCGCCCCAGAATTCGTGGCCGGCGATTTCCATATCCATGGTGCGTTGATGAACGAGTCGGGGCGGGCCTGGCGGCAGCAGGATTTTTTGGCCCGCCTTGACCTCATCGGAGGCCAGCTTGGCGGTGAATTTAATCATCGCGGGGTAGGTGCCGTGCGCGGCGGCAATTTTTTCCAGCGTGTCGCCCGTTTTCACCGTGTAAACATCACCTTCGACGCGGATTTGCCACACCCGGTCCACTTGATCCCACGGACCCTCATGGCAAAACATCAGCAATTTCGGGTCGGTCGGAGAGAATTGCACATGGTTGAGCCAGTCCGTTTCTGCCCGGAAGAATTTTTTGAGTTCCCCGGTCTTGATGTTGATGGTGTAGAGCACCATGGGCACCAGAACGGCGAGGCGCTGCCCAATGGCCTGGTTGCCGGTCCAATCCGGGCCGATGGCGCCCAAGGGGCCGGGTGCGGCATCGCCCGAACCGGCCAGCAATGTTTCGTCGGCGTTGACCGTGAAGCCGGAGCCCCAAAATAATTCATCCGGCAGCGAGCAGATTTTGCGCGTCACGCCGGTGTTGAGGTTGGTGGCCATCACGTCCGCGCCGCGCGTGTAATACACCGTCGGCGTTTTGCGCCCCATGACGATGTGCGCCACGCGCTGTTCCGGCGGGGTGTTGTCATGGGTGTCAATCCGCTGCGTCGGCGTGGAACCCACCACCACCTTTTTAATCTCGTGCGTCTTAAGGTTGATGGTGGCGATGCCGCTGGGCACGGTCACAACCACGCGGGTGCCATCGGGCGTGTAGGTGTTTTGGTGGAAATACAGGCTCTGCGTTTCGTCTTCGCGCGAAAGGCGGATGACGCGGTGACCGGTGTCGGGGTCAATCCATTCCGTGGGCAAACCGTCTGCTGTGGGCGTGGCGGTCGGCGTGGTGGGCGCCGAAGCGCACGCCTGCAGCGCCAGCGCAGCAAATATACAGAGAGGCGTACGGAAACACTTTGTCATAAAAATTCCAGAGCTGGGCGCGAGGCGGGCCCGGCCCGTTAGGCTTTGGTGAAAGCCACATCCAGCTTGCCGTTGCTGTCGCCGATTTTTTCGGTGGGCGCGCCCATCACGTCGAGCATGGAGCGGTAGAGGTTGGTGATGGGGGTCAGTTCGCCCAGGTGGATGTGCTGGCCGGCGGCGATGGCGCCGCCGCCACGGCCCGCGAGCACCATGGGCAGGTTTTCCGGGGTGTGATGGTTGCCGTCGCTCAAGCCGCCGCCATACAGCACCATGGAGTTGTCGAGCAAGGTGCCATCGCCTTCCTTCACCGATTTCATTTTCTCGAGGAAGTAGGCGTATTGCGTCATGTGATATCGATTGATGATGGCGAGCTTGGTCTTTTTTTCCGGATTGTTGTTGTGGTGTGAAAGGTCGTGGTGGCCCTCGGAAATTCCGGACTCATAACCTTGGGCGGTGGCCTTGGGGTAGGGGCGGTTGCTGCCGTCGTGCCCGAGAATGAAGGTCGAGATGCGGGTGGCGTCCGTCTGGAACGCCAGGACCATGATATCCATCATCAAGCGGGCGTGGTCTTCAAAATTATAATCGGAGAGCATCTTAAGCTGGCGCTGTTCCGGAGGCAGGTTGATGGTGAACTTCTCACTGGACTCGATGCGGCGTTCCAGGTCGCGCACGGCGGAGATGTATTCGTCAAGCTTGCGCTGGTCGCTGCCACCCAGGGAGCGGCCGAGTTGGTTCGCGTCATCGAGCACGAAGTCCACCACGCTTTTGTTGTAAAGCTGGCGCTTGGCGCGGGCTTCCTTGGTCGCGGCGTCATCGGCCCCGCCGAAGAGGCGCTCGAAGGCCTGGCGCGGGTCCACTTCGGGGTTCATCGGCATGGAGTCCGACTTCCAGGAAATGTTGAACTGGTAGGCGCAACTGTAGCCGGAGTCACACGAGCCGGCGCGCTGGCCGTGGTCGCAGCTTAATTCAAGCGAGGGCAGTTTGGTCTGGTCGCCGATGCGGTCGGCCGCGATTTGGTCCACCGAGATGCCGGCCTTGATATCGGCGCCGTTGGTCTTGCGCGGGTGAATCCCGGTGAGGTAGCTGGCCGAGGCGCGGGCGTGGCCGCCGCCGCCGTCACCCAGTTCGTTGGCGTTGTTGTTGTCGAGGCTGCTGATGACGGTGATGTCTTTTTTGAAGGCGGCCAGGGGCTGCAAAGTGTAGGGTAATTCGAAATTCGGGCCGGTTGTTTGCGGCGTCCAGTAGTCCATGTTGGCCCCATTGGGAATATAGATGAAGGCCATGCGCGTGGGGAAGGTCTTGGCCGCGGCCGTGGTCGCGCCCAGCAAACGCGCGGGAGGCAGCAGGGACTCAAACAGCGGCAAGGCCATGACCGTGCCGAGGCCGCGCAAAAACTTCCGGCGGGGTAGCTGCCAGGGGTTGCTCATATAATCCACAGGGTGGGCCACCAGGGGAAACGATGGCCAGCCAAGCTTGGAAAATAACCCTCAAGTCTGGTTCCCGCAAGTCCATTTCAGCGGGCGTCTCCGACCAACAAGGTGGGGCCGTTTTTGCCTTCCCCTGCTCGCGTCAGGGCGTCACAATTAAATCCATACCTTATGAAACGATTTTTCCTCATCCTGGTTTTGTTGCTGCTCTGCGGCTGTGTCAGCTCGAGCTTGACGGATTACCGTTACGTCACCGTGGCGGACGTCATGGCCAAACGCCGGGCCAACGAAAGCAACCAGGCCGAAATTTACAACAAGTGGTATTACGCGGGCTCGGACGACAAATACGATTACATCTATGAGTACGCCAAAGGCATCTCGATAACGCCGCCATCCCATTTTCATTACTACAAGCTCGACAAGGGCCAGCTGGAAAATCTTCCCGGCGCCGGGTCTCCCTTCAAGCCCGACCTGAACGCCAACCCGGAAATTTTCACTTTTTGACGGAGGGAGCATGAGCCAGGGATTTAACGCGCTCAGCACCCTCAGCGCCTTCCTTTATACCTGCAAGGCGGCGGTGGCCGCGACCCTCGCGATTTTGCTTTGTGATTTATTTCAGCTGCCGTGGGCCGTCTGGGCCGTCGTGTCGGCGCTCATCGTCATCCAGCCATCGTTGCACCCTTCGCTGCGCGCCTCGGTGGTGCGCGTGGTGGCCAACCTCATCGCGGCGGTCGTCGGCAGCGCCTTGCATGCCATCATCGGCGTCCAGTTGATCGACTTGGTCCTCGGCATCATGGCCGTGGGCATGATTTGCCACCATACGAAACTCGACGACGGTCTGCGCGCCGGTTACGCGGCGGTGGCCATCGTCACCCTCGCCATGCCGGACAACACCGTGGGCGGGGCGGTAAACCGGGTCATCGCAGTTATCCTCGGTTGTTTGTGCGCGTTGCTGGTCAATGTTGTGTTTGACAAGCTCGGCACGAAGAATCCCCGACCGTCCGGCGAAATCTCGGCTGGCGCGCACGAGGAATAGCCGCGGGGGCAGCCTTCAATCATTTTGCCGTTTTTGACCTCGGCCCGGCGGCTTCGGCGGTGGCGCCGGTCCACTTCTTGTATTCCTGCGCGCGGCCCGTGTGGGGTGTTGGTGTTTCGACCGGGCGGAATAATTGGAGGAGTGAAAGGATTTCCGGATGCTCGCGTAATGAAACCGGCAAGGGACGGGCCCGTTCCGGCGGATGATGCCAGGCTTTGCGCGCGGGGACGTGAAATAATTGGCCTGAGGGCAAGTCGGCCTCGTTAATTTCCTGGGGCGCGGCGGCGGATAATTCCGAGGCGTGGTCAGTCTTTATTTCCATGACCTGCCAAAGACCCTGCCGCGCATCGGTAAAAACGGTGAAGGGCGGCTTCGTCCCTCCGGCCAGCGCCAACGCCGCCGCCAGATGCAGGCTGCCGCAGGCCCAGACCGGGCGCATTTTGCCGGGATTTCGCGCGGCATCGTCCACCTGCCACGCGCGGATGGCCATGGCCGCGAGTCGCAGCCCGAGCACCGAGCCGGGACCTTCGACGTAAAGGTAGCCGCCCAGTTTTTCCCATGGCAAGTTGGCCTCAGCGAGAACCGTCTGGGTGCCCGCGAACACGCCCTCCAGCGCCGCCGCCTCGCTCTCGCGCCAGCCGAGCCAGTGTGAGTTTTGCCAGACCCCGACGCGGACCGTCACGCCGCTCGCGTCAAGAAACAACCAGGGGTTTTCCACGTCAAACATCGAACGACCAACATCCGATTTTTACTTCCGACGTTCAATGCTTAACTCGCATCTGTTGCTGAACTGCTTTAGGAACGCCACAATGCTCGTTACGCATACCGCCGTCTTAAATTCGTCGGCAGAATTCCCAATTCCTCACGATATTTTGCCACCGTGCGGCGGGCGATCTGGACGCTTTTTTCGCCGAGGATGGCGACGATGTCCTGGTCGCTGTATGGTTTCGCGGGGTTTTCCTCGCTCACAATTTGCGCGATACGGTCCTTGATGCTCGTGTTCGAGACGGATTCGCCGTTGGCCGTGTAGCCCGGGGTGAAGAAAAATTTGAACTCAAACACGCCCCACGGCGTCGCAATGTATTTGTTGGCGATGGCGCGCGAGACGGTCGTCTCATGCACGCCCACGGCTTGCGCGACCTGGTTCATCGTCAGCGGGCGCAGCTTGGAGACGCCGTGCTCGAAAAAGTCCTTCTGCTGGTTGAGGATTTCGCGGGTGATGCGTTCGATGGTCTGCTGGCGTTGCTCGATGGAGCTGATGAGGAATTTCCCCGAACGCATTTTTTCGGAAATGTATTCCTTTTCTTTCGGCGTCAGGTTGTTCTTGGCGAGCAGTTCTTTATACGTCCCGCTCAGCCGCAGCCGCGGAATGTAGTCGCGGTTGAGGTTGATGAGCCAGCGGTCGCCGTCGCGCTCGATGCGCACGTCCGGTTCAACGACCCGGTTGGAGTCCTCGCCGAAGCGGCGGCCCGGCGCCGGGTCGAGCGTGGCGATTTCCTCCAGGGCATCCTGCACGTCTTCGAGGCTGGCGCCGACCTTGCGCGCGATTTCGGGAATGCGCCGGCGCAAAAGCAGCGCGTATTGGTTGCGCAGAATATTCGCCGCGAGGCTGTCGCCGTGCCCGCGAATTTTCAATTGCTGGATCAGCGATTCCTGCACGTTGGCCGCGCCGATGCCCGGCGGGTCGAAAGTTTTGAGCAACTCGGCGGCGTCTTGCACCGTTTTCAGAGGCAGGTTCGCCATGAGCGCGATGTCGGAAACGCCGGCGGTGAGGAAGCCTTGATCATTGAGGCTGCCGACGAGGTAGCGCAGCGCTTCACGGACCGGGGGCTCGGCGTCGGCCAAATCAGCCTGGCCGAGCAGGTGTTCCTGCAAGGAAGTCTCGCTCACCAGCGAATCGAAGAAATGCTGGCGACGTTCGGCGTCCTCGCGCGTGAAGGTGTTTTGACTGCCCGACTGCTGGAAATGGTCGCGCCAGTCCTGGTCGAGTTTGCGCAGGATTTCGAAGTCGTTTTGGAAGCGCATCTCCTCGTTGGACTCAGGCGTGGGGTCACTTTCGCCGTTGCGTTCGGCGTCGCCTTCCTCGTTCTGCTGCTCAAGGGAAACGCCGGTCATCGGCATTTCTTCGAGGAGGGGGTTGTTCTGCAACTCCTCCAGAATGGTATGGCGCAATTCGAGCGCCGGCGCTTGCAAAATCTTGAGCGACTGGCGCAGTTGCGGCGCCAGGACCTGGCTTTGGGTGAGCTTTTGGAATTGGTGGAGGCCTTGATGCGCCATGGCAATCTTCTCTCTCGGGGCAGGCGAAAAATTATTTCGAGATTTTGTGCATCCAGCGCTGGCTGGCGGTGGTGCCGTGCGGTCCGTAAAGGTCGCGCACGTACTCCGCGAGCTTTTCGTTGGTCGGGCCGTAGCCCTCGCTGTAAAGGTAGCGTTCGAGGATATCGAGCAGCTCGGCGGCGCTTTGATAGCGTTCTTCGCGCGGGCGGGCGAGGGTCTTGTGCAGGATGACGTTGAGCTTGGAGTCCACATCCTCCCGGATTTTGGCAAAATCCGGCAACGGCATCTTGAGAATGTTTTCGCGGGTGGCTTCGGGAGTTTCGCCTTCGAAAATATTGCGCATGCACAACATTTCCGCCAGGACGACGCCGCAGCCGAACAAGTCTGCGCGCCCGTCGGTGACTTCGCACTTGGCTTGTTCGGGGGAGAGGTATTCGTCCTTGCCCGCGATGACTTCGCCTTCTTCGTTGTACATCAGGTCGAGTGCCTTCGCGATGCCGAAGTCGGTCAGTTTCACGTCGCCCTCGCTGGCGAGCATGATGTTCTTCGGGTTCACGTCGCGGTGCACGATGCCCAGCAGGCGGCCCTGGGTGTCGCGTTTCTGATGCGCGTAGGCCAGTCCACGGCACACGCGGGAGACGATGAACACGGCGAGCGTGACGGGAATTTTCTGCTTGGTCTCGAGGTGACGAATAATGAATTCCTCGAGGTTCTTGCCGTTCACGAACTCCATGACCATGTAATACTGCCCGCCAATGACGCCGAGATGGTAGGTCTGGACGATGTTGGTGTGAATCAGGTCGGCCACCAGCCGCGCTTCCCCGACAAAGTTGCTGCGGAATTCCGGAATGGCCGAATACTCCTCGCGAATGAGCTTGATGGCGACCTGCTTGCTGAAATTATCCGAGCCCAGCTGGCGCCCCTCGAGCACCATGCCCATCCCGCCCTCCGCAATGGAGCGGACCAGCTCGTAGTGGATTTCGTTAAAAATGTGCTTCAGCTTGTTCAAGGGACATGCAGCAAAGTCTTTTCTCGCCTCGACGGCAACCCATTTTTCGTAAACTCGCACGATTCTTGCTGTAGAAGGATTTGCTTCAAGCGCGCCAGTTGACAAAGCCGGCCGTCTGCTTCATGCTTTGTCCATGATTTCCCTCACCGAAAGCGCGGCCCGCCGCATCGAGCAGCTGCAACGCGAGCAAGGCGCTGTGGGCAAGTTGTTGCGCTTGTTCATCTCCACTGGCGGCTGCTCCGGCCTCGAATACGGCATGTCCTTCGACGAACCCAAGGCCGACGACACCCGCATGGAGTCGCAGGGCATCGCCTTCCTCGTGGACAGCGCGACCCTGGAAAAAATTGACGGCTCGTCGGTCCATTTCGACGACGGCCTGCATGGCAAGGGTTTCGAAGTGCGCAACCCGCGCGCCGTCAGCACTTGTGGCTGCGGGCGCTCGTTTAACTGATGTCCATTGCCACCCGCACCGGCGACGATGGCACCACCGCCCTTTTGTTCAACCGGCGCGTGCCCAAGACCCACCCGCGCACCATCGCTTCGGGCGCCGTGGACGAATTGAACTCCGCGCTGGGTCTCGCCCGGGCCACCGCGCAAGACGTGAAGATCGCGGCGATTCTGTTCGCCGAGCAAAAATGCCTCGTCGGCCTCATGGCCGAGCTGGCCACCGACGATGCCGACCGCCCGCGCCTGCTCCAGTCCAAGCTCCAGCGCCTCTTGCCGGAAGATTTGGCCCGGCTCGACGCCCTGGTCGCGGACCTCGAAGCCCGCCAGCCGCCGGCCAATGATTGGGACACTCCCGGTGAAAACCCTGCCCACGCACAGTTGCATTTCGCCCGCGTCATCTGCCGCCGCGCCGAACGCGAATGCGTTGCCCTCCGCGCCACCGGCGCCCACGTCCCCGATTTGATTCTCCAATACCTCAACCGCTTTTCCGATGCTCTCTGGCTCCTCGCGCGGGAAGTAAACTGATAGGAAATCGCTTTTTTGATGGTGGTCTCGGCTCGGAGGCGGCGGCCAATTATGGGGCAACGGGGGATGGTAGTTTTTTATTTATCGAGGGATGCCAGTCACTCAGGAGTTGTCTAAAAGCAGGGTTAAATTGCACAGGTTTTTCGTTTATAAGCCCGAAGTTGAAGGGATCGATATATATCGATTGTAGCTTTGTGTTTTTATCATCAAATAGTATTATTGCATAACGAAAGTCATAAGAACGCGCAACGGTGTCGTCTTTAGCTTTAGGGATCTGATCGTTGATCAGCGTAAGTAAACTGGTTACATATTCCCCCTGGACCGAATACTTAACGTCATAATTGCGTTCTATAAAGTCTTTAGTGACTTCTATTCGAAAACTGGTCCTTTCGTCAATTAACATGACATCAATGCGATCCACGCTTCTCGCATTCAATAGTGACAAGGTACTCGCAGTGTCTTTTGTTCCATTTTGAGCGGAGCGTAGGTGCGGTATTGATACAGCGACCAGCATTACAGCGGCAAACACAACCAAAAAAAATTTCTTTTTTTGCATAAATCCTTTAGATATGTGGGCCAAGCAAGAGGTCAGGTTTCACATTTCCTCCTGAGTAAATACACAGAAGTCTTTATTTCCGCTTCTTCGGCTTGGATTTCTCCCGCGGGTTCAAATACGTCTTTTCGCGCAGAAGTTCCTCATACATTTCCAGCATGCGGACGCCTTCGCGGGGGCGGACTTCGTCGGCCTTCGTCGCGCGGTCGATTTGTTTTTTCATCAGCCGCGCCAGTTCCTCGCCGTCCCACTGGATCATCTCCAAAATTTTGTCCACGCGCGCGCCATTGATGGATTCCTCAATGTAGAAGCCGTCCTCCTCGTCCTCTTCGAGGAACACATGCACTTCGTTGACGCGCCCGAAGAGGTTGTGCAGGTCGCCCATGATGTCCTGGTACGCGCCGACGAGGAACACGCCGAGGTAGTAGGGCTTGTTGGGCTGGAGCGGGTGTAGTGCCAGTGTGCCGCGCACGTCCTCCAAATCAATAAAGCGCGAGACTTTGCCGTCCGAGTCACAAGTGATGTCGACGAGGACGGTCTCGACCGTCGGCTTTTCATCGAGGCGGTGGATGGGCAGGATGGGGAAGAGCTGGTCGAGCGCCCAATGGTCGAGCAGCGACTGGAAAACGGAGAAATTGCAGACGTATTGCTCGGCGAGCATGGTGTTGAGCTGCGCCAGTTCGTCGGGCAGATAGCCGCGGGCGGCGGCGCTTTTCTGGCGGATGTCGGCGCAGATTTTCCAAAAGAGGCTCTCGGCCTCGGCGCGCGATTCCAAGTCGAGGAAGCCGAGCGTGAAGAGCGTCTGCGCCTCCTCTTTTTTCTGCTGGGCGTCGTGAAATCTTTCCAGTCGGCCGTATTGGTCGCTGTCGTTGAAAATGTGTTCGAGCGCCAGGATGACGTCGTGCTTCTTGTGCTTCTTCTTTTTCTTGCCGTTCAGGGAATGGAACGGCGTGGCCTTCGAGATGCGGTCGACGACTTCCAAAATCAAAATCGAGTGCGGGGCGACGAGCGCGCGGCCGCTCTCGGTCACGATGTCGGGCACGGGAATGCCCGCGTTGTCGCACACGCTCTTGATGTTCGAGACCACGTCGCGCGCGTATTCCTCGAGCGAATAATTCATCGAGGACTCGTAGTTCGCGCGGCTGCCGTCGTAGTCAATCCCCAGGCCGCCGCCGACGTCGATGAGCTTCATGTTGAAGCCCAGTTTGTGCAGCTCGACGTAGAAGCGCGTGGCCTCCACGACCGCTTTTTTGATGGTCAGGATGTTCGGCACCTGCGAACCGATGTGGAAATGCACGAGCTGCAAAATATTTTCCAGGCCGGCCTTCTTGAGTTTGCTCACGGCCAGCATCACTTCGCCGGTGGTCAGGCCGAATTTGGCGTCTTCGCCCGACGACGTGGCCCATTTGCCCTCGCCGGTGGTGCGCAGCTTGATGCGCAGGCCTAGGCGCGGCTCGATGCCGGTTTCCTTCGCGATGCGCAAAATGTCGTCAATTTCCGAAAGCTGCTCGACCACGAGGATGACATTTTTGCCCAGCTTGCGGCCGAGGAGCGCGAGGCGGATGTACTCGGCGTCCTTGTAGCCGTTGCAAATCAGCAGCGCGTGCTTGCTGTCGAGCGCGGCCAGCGCGATGAGCAGTTCCGGTTTGCTGCCGGCCTCGAGGCCGAAGCCGTATTCCTCGCCCGCGTCGAGAATCTCTTCGACCACCTCGCGCAGCTGGTTGACCTTGATGGGGAACACCCCGCGGTAGACGCCGCTGTATTCCTCCTGCGCGATGGCGTTGCGGAACGCCTCGTTCAACTGCGTGACGCGGTGGCGCAGCAAATCCTGCACGCGGATGGTCATGGGCGCGCGCAGACCCATCGACGCGGCCTCTTCGACAATATCGAGCAGGCGGATTTTGCGGTGGTCGGCGCACGGGTGCACGCACAGGCCGCCGTCCTCGCCGATGGAAAAATGATTTCCGCCCCAGCGTTTGATGCCGTAGTAGTCTTCCGCGTCGCGCAGCGTCCACGGGGCCGACGTATGAATTTTGAGTGCCACTGCCGAAAAGTTTTGAGCTATACTTGCGTTAAACCAACAACGCGCGCGGTGCAAAGGAAATTTTTGTCCGGTTCCTCCCCGGGCGGACATTATTTAAATAAACCCGCATGAACTCCGATTCCGAATTACTGCGCCGCTATGCGGAAGACGGCGACGAGGCCGCCTTCGCCGAGGTGGTGCATCGTCATGTGGATTTGGTCTATTCCGCGGCCCTGCGCATGACTGGAGGCGACACGCATTTGTCACAAGATGCCGCGCAAAGTGTCTTCACCCTGCTCGCGCAGCGGTCGCGCAATCTCTCCCGGCACCCGAGCATCGTCGGATGGCTTTACACCACCACGCGGCTGAGCGTCCGCAACTTCACGCGCGGTGAACGCCGCCGAATCGCCCGCGAACAACAGGCCTTTGCCATGCAAGACACTACCACTTCGCCGGAATATAACTGGGAATCCTTGCGCCCGGTCCTCGATGAGGCCGTTTGCCGGCTCAACGCCGCCGACCGCGAGGCCGTGCTGCTGCGTTTCTTCCAAAACAAAAGCCATCGCGAAGTCGGCGATGCGCTGGGTTTGCAGGAAGACGCCGCCCGCAAGCGCGTGGACCGCGCGCTGGAAAAACTCCGCGCCCATTTTGCGCGTCGCGGCGTCACCGTTACCTCGGCGTTGTTGGCGGGCACAATTTCCGCGAATTCCGTCCAGGCTGCTCCGGTGGGCTTGGCGTCCGCCTTGAGCGGGGCGGCGCTGGCGGGCGCCGGGGGCACGGGTTTAATGGCCGCATTACTAAAAACTATCTCTATGAGCACCAAAACAAAAACCATTCTCGCGGCCGCAATCATTCTCGCTGCGGTCACCAGCACATTTTTTCAGCAATGGCGGATTTCGCGATTGCAGGCCGAACTGGCGGCTGCGCCAGCGACTCGGTCCCCGTCTGCGGGGAAGACCGGCAACGCCAAGGCCTTGGCGACGACGCCCGCATCAACGGCGGACCAAATCGCGCGGCTGACCAAGATACTGATTGCGCCCGATACCGACCAAGTCGCTCGCTCGCGCCAGATGCTGGATTTTATTGAAAGTCTCGCTCCAGGCGACATTCGTGCCGTGCTCGACAACTTTGGGAAGATACCGTCAAGCACCCAGGCGGATTGGGCCAAAGCCACGCTGATTTCCCGCTGGGCGGAACTGGACTCGCTTTCAGCCTTGGCTTGGGCCAGAGTTCAGCCGACGGGAGCTAACCGCGCGGGGGATCTAGTCTCGGTATTTGATGCTTGGGCGGCAAAAGACACAGCTGCCGCGCTTGCCGCCATCAACCAAGTCAACGATACCAGTGCCCGCCAGCAAATCATGCTCAACACGCTGGGTCGTATGGCTGCCCGCGACCCGGCGGCCGCACTGGCTTTTGTGCAACGGATGCCAGCGGGGCAGCAAGCGGCCTATGGAATTATTTTTTATGCTTGGGGGATGAGCAACCCCACGGCGGGCGCGAGCGCCTTGGCGAACCTTCCTCCCAGCGTATCGCGCAATCAAGCAGCCAACATGCTGGCGTGCAGCTGGGCGCAACAGGATCCGCAAACGGCGCTGGCTTGGGCGGATTCTTTGCCCGCGGGCCCGCTGAGGACGAGTGTGCTCAATTCCATTTTGGGCCCGATGGATCCCCAGTTGGCCGCCGCCAATATTGATCGCCTTCCCGGCGGGCCAACTCGCAACGGACAAATTGTCGGCATTTCGACAAATTGGGCTATCCAAGACCCCGCGGCGGCGCTCACCTGGGTGGATAACGTAACCACCGGCCAGACCCACGACCAGGCGGTGCAAGGTATTCTGGCCCAAGTCGCACAGACGGATCCCACCGCGGCAGTCGGCTATCTCGCGCAGCAGACCGATCCAGCAGTGCGCGATGTGGCGATTCCGCAACTGGCCGGCACTTGGGCGAACAACGACCCGGATGCCGCATTGGCCTGGGTGCAATCGTTGTCCGCAACGGAAGGAGTTGCCCGCAGCGAAGCCCTTAAAAATGTCCTGCGGACATGGACAGTCTCGGACCCCGCGTCCGAAGCAGCTTACATCCAGCAGCACCTATCCAATGATCCGGATTTTAGCACGATGGCCTACCAGGCCGCCAATAATTGGGCGCTGGGTGATCCGGATGCCGCGATGACTTGGGTCGGGACGCTTCCACCCGGCCCGGTGCAACAACGCGCCGCTGGGGCCGTTGTTGGCGCGCTGGCCAGTTACAATCCGCAAGCGGCTTGGGACATGGTTTCTGCGCAAGGGTCAACCAATCCCGGCCTGGACCAAACCTTGTCTGCCGTCTTGAAAGTCTGGAGTTCGCAGGATGCCGCCCAGGCGGCTACGATGGTGAATAATGTGCCCGCTGGCAACGCGCGGGACGAAGCCATCGCCGCCATCGCGGATAATTGGGTGAAACAGGACCCGTTGCAGGCTTCGCAATGGATCAGCACGCTGCCAGCCGGCAACGCCCGGGACAACGCTGTGGCGAATCTCATTACCAATGAAGGCAAAAATTACCCCGCGACAGCCTTTAACTGGGCGTTAACCATCGGCAATGCTGACACACAGAACAAACAACTAAACAATGTTGTCCAGTTATGGGCCAAAAAAGACCCCGTGGCTGCAGCCAACGCCGTGCAATCGGCCAACCTAACCAACCAGCAACGGGCAATCTATCTCGCTTTAATCCAGCAGTCGGTGCTCGCGAAATAAACATGGTGGCTGGAACGATGCCAGCCTGCTGGGACGCGGGTCAGGCGCGGCGCCACTTCCTTTTTGCTATTGTGCGGGGAGTTCCGGAGTACATAATTTTTATTATTACTCCAATACCCCCATGAATGGAAAAATCAAAACCGCCCTTGTTATGATGGTGCTGATCGGGGGCGCAGCTGCGTTGATTGCGCAGTATCGGGAAATACTCCAGTTGCGCGGACAGTTGAATCCTTTCGGAAGCGCGAAAGTTTCCTCCGGCGGCAGTCGCGCCGAGCGCGTCGCCGCGCTTTCCAAAATTCTCCATCTGGCGGGCACGGACCAAATCCAATCCCTGCACCAGGTGCTCGACTTTGTTGACCATCTCAACCCCGCCGACGCGAAAGGGGTTTTGGAATCTTTCAGCAAATTGCCGGAGAATGCCGCTTCCGATCTGGCCAAAACGATGGTGTTGACCCGTTGGTCCGAAGCTGACCCGGCCGCGGCCCTGGCGTGGGCCAAGAGCCAGACCAAGTACGGTGGGCGCGGCGCCGATATCGCCACGGTGTTTCAAGCTTGGGCGTCCAAAGACCCTTCGGCGGCGCTGGCTGCCGTGAACCAGGTGGATGATCCCCATGCGCGGGACGATATTTATCAAAATATTTTTGCCCGTCTCGCGGCCACCGATCCACAAGCTGCCCTCGCCACGCTGAGCAAAATGCCTCCGGGCCAGCAACCCGTCGATGCCTACGGTGAAGTCTTCTACACTTGGGCCATGCAGGACCCGACCGCGGCGTCCGCGGCCGCGCTCAAGCTTTCGCCAAGTTTGGCGCGCAATGAGGCCATTCAACAACTGGCTTATGCCTGGGCCCAACAGGACCCGCCCGCGGCGTTGGCTTGGGCCACCGGTCTGCCGGCGGGTACTGTCCGCAACGACGCGCTCATGTATGCCTTGACCTCCATTGCGAAGGACGACCCCCAAGCCGGCACGACTTACCTGGCCAGTGTACCCAACGGCCCCATGAAGAATTCCCTGACCGTAAGCTTTGCCGCCAATTGGGCGTCCACCGACCCCGCTGCCGCCTTGGCTTGGGCGGATAACGTTACCACCGGACAAATCCACGATCAAGCCCTGCAAGGCATCCTTGCGCAAATGAGCGAGGCTGACCCAGCTGGCGCTGCCAAAGAACTCGAACAGATTTCTCTGGTCAGCGTACGTGACGCGGCTCTGCCGCAACTGGCTTCGGCTTGGGCGCAAAAAGATATTCAAGGTGCGCTGACGTGGGTGCAATCACTCCCCGCCTCCGATGCTGACGGACGCAATTTGGCATTTCGCAGCGTGATGGGGACCTGGGCCCAAACCGACCCCGTGAGCGCCGCAGCATTTGCCCAGACCATCCCCAACGATCCCAGTTTCCGTGGGTTAACCGATGTCATTGCCCAGAATTGGGCCAACGCCGACCCTCAAGCTGCCCTCGCTTGGGCCCAACAATTGCCGATCTTGGTTGCGGGCGCACAAACAAACGCCATGCGAACCGCACTTACGGCCTACGCCAATGTTGATCCGCAGGCTGCCTGGGATGCAACTAAACAAGCTACGTGGCACAATCTAGATCTGCAAAAGGACGGAACTACCGGCATGCTTGAAAAGACGCTCGCGAATGTTGCCATGGCCTGGAGCACCCAGGATCCCGCGCAGGCCGCTGCCGCTCTCGCTGAAATCACACCGGGCCCGATACTTAACAATGCCACCAATGTGGTGGTAAATAACTGGGTTCAACAAGATCCCCAAGCTGCTTCCGTATGGATCAACACCTTGCCCTCCGGCCAGACTCGGGACATGGCGATCACGCAATTGGTCAACGTGGAAGGGAAGAACGATTTGCCCACCGCATTTAACTGGGCGACTTCCATTGACAGTCCTGCCTACCGGAGCAGCGCGCTCACCTCCGTCTTGCAGGAATGGGCCAAACGGGATCCTGCGGCGGCAACTGCGGCCGTGCAATCTGGCAATTTCAGCCCCGCGCAACAGGCCAACTTTCAAGCTGTCATCACAAAATATTCCACACAGTCGATGTTGAAGAATTAAATCCGGATGATCACGGTTTTGCCAAGCAAACAATCTGCGGTATTGCGCAGTGCAATTTGCCCAACTTGACCGACTAACAGCCCGCCGACCTCTTGAAAAATATCCAGCACGCCCTGCGGTAAAATAGCATTCGATCGATTCAATTGAGTCAGAAGGTGGTAGATAAACTGCTCCTTTTTGAGTAACAACAGGATGTATCTTCTTTAAGAAAGATGTTAATTATGAGGCAAGCCGGTGTCTTGATTATAAGTTAACTGACTGTTCAACTCCTCCAATACACCCTGTGCCCAATCCCGATGAGATCACCGTCCCCGGCAGCCAGCCAATCAATTCTCTAGCGCTCAAATATTTCCCATGAAGAAATTTGTATCCGTTCTCTGCAGTGTCTGCCTCATTCTGTTTCTGGCGGATGCGGGGTTGTCGCTATTGGATGACAGTCTCACCCTGGGTCTCGGGCTTCATGTCTTCAGCGTCGTGCGGGCGCTGGCGTTTCTGGTTTTCATCCCGGTGGCGTTGGCGACCTATGTGATGATCGGAGTCACGCCAATGGTTCCGAAACGCTGGTTTTTGCCGATAGTCTTTTTTGCTCCCGCCGCTTTTTTCGGACTGCTTTTGTTTGCGATTTATCATTTCGACCTGGCCCCGCAAGCGGCCTGGTTCATTTCGCTGGCCGAGGTTCTGCTCGGTCTGTGGATTTTGTACCGGGCCCAGGGCAAATTAACTGTGCGCTGGCCGTTGGTGCCCGAGGCGCAACTGGGCAACAAAGTTTTTGGTTGGGTGAATCTGCTCGGCTTCTTGTTCGGGAATGTCTTCGTGCTCGCGCCCGCGGTGCTGGTGTATCTCGCGTTTTGCGCAATATTGGCGGTGGACCATCTCACGCAGGGCTTCTTGAAATTGCAGTCGGACGGCTTGGTCGCGCGCGCCAAGACCTATGTGCGTGACGACGGTAAAACGATTCTGTTGATGCCGATGATGCACATGGCGGAGCCGGATTTTTACGCCCAGGTCACGAAATCTTTTCCGCCGCATTCTGCCATTTTGCTGGAAGGGGTGTCGGACAATGAGCACCTGATGGAGTACAAACTCGACTATTCGCGGGTGGCCACGTCACTTGGTCTCTGCAGCCAGAAGGAAGAATTTACGCCTTCAGCGGACGGAAACGTGGAAGTGCGCCGCGCGGATGTGGACGTGGATGTTTTTTCAAAACCGACCCTTGAAATGCTGAACCTGGTCGCCCGTTTGTATTCCAACGGGCTGGATCCGGTCGTCTTGAAACAACTTTCCCAAAAATCCAAAGACCCAAATTTGCAGGAAGAGATCATGACCGACATCCTCGTAAAACGGAACGAACACCTCTTGGGCGAGATCCAATCCGAGCTACGGCGTTCGAACCTGATCGTGGTTCCTTGGGGCGCCGCGCACATGCCGGGAATCTCCGCGGAAATCGAGAAAGAGGGCTTTCATCTTACCCGGACGCAGGAATTCAAAATACTTAATTTCCGCACGGTGGCGGATGCCCTGGCGTCGAAAAAGGAATAAACCGGCGAATTTTTATTCAAAACCTGGAACTTCTTTGCGATGCCCATTGTTAGGTCACTGACAGTAAATAATTTGCTCCGCCAACCGCGCAAAAAATGTCCTCACAAAAAATGCCACCCATGAATAATGCAACTCTTCGATCCTCCGCTCCCGCACCAACCGTCGCCCGCCGCTTTTGGCGTTTGCTTCCCTTGGCCGCAGTTATCGCCTGTGCCGGCTTGGCTGGCTGTGTCGTAATGACCGGCAAAGACGCCACCACGAATGGCCGGAAAATTGACGACGCCACTTTTGCCCAGGTCGTGCCCGGCAAGACCAAGGATTTTGTCGAAGGCTTGTTGGGCGAGCCCTCGGAAAGAATCCCCAGGGAAGATGGCACCGTGCAATGGCGCTGGCGCTATTCCGAACGGCATGATTCCAACACCGGCTTCATTTTTCTCTTTGCTTCGCATAATTCCACCACCGTTACCCAGGTCCGTTTTGTCGAGTTCAAGGACGGGGTCGTGACCAGGGACGGAACCGAATAACCATTTTGTTGGGGGTGGCTGAAACCGGGCGGGCGGCGAGGGAGCAGGAACCTCGCCGCCCGCTTTGCTTTTGGCCGGAAACCCCTGAAAATCGTAGTTGCCAAGCGCCCGGTCGTTCCGCATAGTCAACCTTTACGCGCAAGGCGAAGTCCCGCCCCGCATTCCTTAATTTCACCCGGAGTTTTTACCGTGAGAGACGAATATCTCAAAGAAGCCCAGAAAATCATCACCGACCCGAACATCCTCATCAATGTGGTGTCGCGCCGGGTGAAGCAGCTTAAATTCGGCATGAAGTCCCTCGTGGAATCGCTGGAAAAGCTCGAGCCCGAGGACATCGCCCTGCGCGAGGTCATCGAGGGCAAGATTGACTATGAACTGTGGGACGGCATAGAAGACAAGGACAGGTAAAACGCAGCGTGACGGCGGGTCGGGTGGGGGGATGGCCGCTGGCCGGGCGTTCTGCCGGCTAGGAATACTGCCTGATTTTTAAATCATGTCTGCCGCGCCCAAAGATTCCGAGCGTTTCACCGAAATCCGCAATTCCAAGGCCTTCCACCTCTACCATGTGGGCGAGCGCCTGGAGGCGGGCATCATGCTCAAGGGCACGGAGATGAAGTCCCTGCGCCAGGGCCAGGCGCAACTGGCCGACGCTTTTGTGCGCATCGACGACGGCGCTCCGGTGCTCCACCACGCACATATCGCCGAATACGCCCTCGGCAATATCCACAACCATGTACCGCGTCGCCCGCGCAAACTCCTGCTGCACATGCGGGAAATCGCGAAACTCCAGGCCGCTGTTGAGCGGCAGGGCATGACGGTCATTCCCCTGCGCATCTATTTCAAGGCAGGACTCGCCAAGGTCGAGATCGCCGTGTGCAAAGGCAAGAACGTCGCCGACAAGCGCGAGAGCCTCCGCCGCAAAACGGAACTGCGCGAAGCCCAGCGCACGCTGCAGGCCTACAAGAGAAAATAAAAAAAGAAATGCTCCACGTCGTCTTATTTCAGCCGGAAATCCCGCAGAACACCGGCAACATCGGCCGGGTCTGCGCGTTGACCCGCTCGCGCCTGCATCTTATCCACCCACTGGGTTTCCGCATCACGGACCGCCATCTCAAACGCAGCGGCATGGATTACTGGAAATCGCTCGACGTGGTGCATCACAAAAACTGGGATGACTTTTTGGCCTTTGGCCGCGGCCCCAAAAGATTGTGGCTTTTCACCACGCGCGCCCAGCAAAGCTACTGGGACGTAAAATTTGCCGACGAAGACGGCTTGCTCTTTGGCAACGAGGGTGGGGGTGCGCCCACCTGGCTGCACGAATGGGCCGGTGCCACCCGTAGTGTTCGCATCCCCCAAGCCGATCCTGCGCTCCGTTCGCTCAATTTGTCCACCGCCGCAGGCATTGGGGTTTATGAGGCCATGCGGCAGTTGCAAATGCCCGGGTGCTAGGCGGCAAAAGGGTCACTGAGGAATCAAGGCCGGAGAATTTTGATTCAGTACTTCGCGCAATTTGTGCGCCAACGCGTCCGGCGCGAACGGTTTTTGCAGGAACGCCACGCTTTGATCCAGCACCGATTGGTGCACCATGGCATTTTCGGGATAGGCGGAGGTGAAAAGGATTTTTATCTTTGGGTTCAACGCCAGGACTCGCTCAGACAATTCCTTGCCATTCATATTCGACATGACGACATCAGTGAATAACAAATCAATCTTCCCGATGTCGTGCGGCGGCACCAGAACCATGGCCTCGACGCCACTGGCCGCCGCCAAAACCGTGTAACCCAGTCGTCTTAACAAGGCTGCCGCCATCTCCTGCAGGGCCAGATCGTCCTCCACCAGCAGAATGGTCTCCGACCCACGCGGTAAATCCGGCGAGTCGAGTCGTTGAAGGGGCATTTCCGCCTTGGGTTCAGCCTGGGGTAAATAAATTTTGAAAGTCGTGCCCCGGCCCGGTTCGCTATAAACGCTGATATGACCGCCGCTTTGTTCGATAATTCCATAACAGGTGGACAGGCCCAAGCCGGCCCCCTGGCCGATGCCCTTGGTCGTAAAAAACGGCTCGAATATGCGGGATTTCACTTCCTCGCTCATGCCGGTGCCCGTGTCCGTGATGGCGAGCATGACATATTCTCCAGCCTTTAATTCAGGAAAACGGCGGACATATTCCTGCTCCAGCGTGATGTTGGCGGTTTCGAGCGTAAGTTTGCCGCCGTTGGGCATGGCATCGGCGGCATTCATGGCCAGATTGACGATCACTTGCTCCATTTGCCCCGGATCCATTTTTACCGCTTTAAGTCCAACGGCGGGGACCAGGCGTACGTCCGCACCCTTGGCTAACAAATGGCGCAAGATGTTCTCCATCCTGGCCATGATCGAGTTCAGATTCAGAATTTCAGGCTGGAGAACTTGTTTGCGTCCATAGGCCAGCAACTGCCGGGTCAAGGTTGCGGCCCGCTCTGCCGATCGGCTGATTTCCGCGACGCTTTTTGCCTGTGCGCTCCCGACGGGAAGAGCACCCCGTAGCAGTTCATTCTGGCCGATGATGGCCGTCAGGATGCTGTTGAACTCGTGCGCAATGCCGCCCGCCAGCTTGCCGACGGTTTCCAGTTTCTGTGATTGCAGAACCCTTTCTTCCAGTTGTCGCCGCCGGGTGATGTCTTCGGCGATGCCAACCAGGCGATAAACCTTCCCTGCAGTATTCCGAATGGGGAAACCGCGATCGCGGATCCAGCGCATGGTGCCGTCTGGTCGGATGATGCGGTAGGATTCGTCAAAAGCATTGAGCTGCGCCGCGGCCTCAAAAGCTGCTTTGACCCGTTCTTGATCCTGCGAATGGGTGGCATCGTTCCAGCTATCCGGTGAATCGTAAAGGCTTTGGCAACTGCGTCCCCAGATGGTTTCATAGGCGGGGCTCAAATAATCGATTTTGCCGTTTTCCAAATCAGTGATCCAAAACACCTCGGTGATATTCTCGGCCAATTGTCGAAACCGGTCTCCGCTCTCGCGCAACGCGTCCTCGGCGGTCTTGCGTTCGCTGATGTCGCGGAAGGTCCAGATTCGACCGTAGTATTTTCCGTCTTTCCCCATGACTGGGGCGGAGTAACGGTCTAGAATCGTCCCATTCTTCAGCGCAATTTCGTCGCGGCTGATTTCAGCCGGGTGGGAATTAAGGTAAAGCACTTTCTCGAAAAACTGGGCGGGATTTTTAGTGACGTTCGTGACCCACCGTAATTGCTGCTCGTCGTCATTATTGTCTGCTATCGCTTGGGGAATTTTGAATTGGTCGATGGTCCGCTGGTTTTGCAAAACTTTCCTCCCTTTTTCATCCACGACCAGAACGCCGTCGAGGGAGGAATTCATTTGTGCCTCAAGCAGCGCGGTCTCCAGGCGTAACTCCGCTTCCGCTTGTTCCCGCACCTTGATTTCCTCTTTTGCGCTCAGGTAATCCGTTTTCAGCCGGCGGGTCACGGCCGCGACGGCCAGACCTGTTCCCAGGGCAATCAGGATGGTCGCAATGACGAGCCCATCGCCAATGATTCTGATTGTGGAAATAAACCCGGCCAAGACCTGGGCGGTTTCGGCCGCGTCGTCTTCCACATAGTCGCTCAATTCATTGATGGCTTTTAAGAATTCATCGTAGGCGGGGGCCTGCTTCGAGTTGATTATTTCCGTCGCCGCAAAATCCAGATTGGCCCGGCTGAGCGCCAATACGGGCAGGGTCTGCTCCCAATACGTTTTTCGCGTCTGGATGACCCGATCGTAAAGTTTTCTTTCCTTTTCCGAGCCGACTAAGCCCAGATAGTCGGCCAGGTTTTTGGCGTTGGTTTTTTCAATATCGCGGATCGCGTCATCCAGATGGGTCAACTTTCCCGGGTCGTTCTCCAACACGTGCCGCAGAACTTCGGCCTGCATTTGTCCCGCCTCCTGGTCGGCGTCGCCAATCAAGGACAATTTGTTCAGGACGCTCGACTGTTGCGATTGATTGCTGCGCTCAATGGCACGCAGGCTGAAATAAAACAAGCCGCCGATAATCAGCAGGAAAGCGCAAAGCGCCCCGAACATAAGCGATACCTGCTTGCCAACCGAAATTTGTCCAAGCCTGTTCATGCGGTGGCTTTTATCTGCGGCGCATCGAGCATCTCGCGCACCTTATGGGTCAGGGCCGCCGGGGTGTAAGGTTTGGGTAGAAACTCCACTCCCGTCTCCAGCACTCCGTGGTTGGTGATGGTTTCGCCGGTATAGCCTGAGGTGAAGAGGATTTTGAGCTGGGGATAAGTTGTTTTGAGCCATTCGGCCATCATTTTGCCGCCCATCAGCGGCATGATGACATCGGTGACCACCAGATCAATCGGTGAGCCGGTATGTTCTCGTACGACCCGCAACGCATCCTGGCCGTTTGAGGCAGGCAAAACTTGATAGCCTTGGGCTTCCAGCAGGGTGCAAGCCAGGCTCCTTACCGCGGGTTCATCCTCCACCACCAGCAAGGTTTCCGTTCCGGACGGCAATGGGCCGAGGTGGAACAGCAGCGGGGTGATGCTTAGGGGTAAATCGACCTTGGGAAAATATATTTTAAAGGTGGTGCCCTGGCCCACCTTAGTCTGAACACCAATGTGACCACCGGATTGTTTGACAATGGTGTGGCAGGTGGCCAGGCCCAAGCCCGTGCCCTTACCCAATGGCTTCGTGGTGAAAAACGCCTCAAACATGTGAGCTTTGATTTCGTCGGTCATGCCGGTGCCGGTGTCACTTACACTAAGTACCACATGCTCGCCCATACTTGCCCCCGGGTGCGCGAGTGCATGCGCTTCATCGAGCGTGGCATTTTCGATGGCCACAGTCAGTTTGCCGCCTTTGGGCATCGCATCGCGGGCGTTGACCACCAGGTTCATGAGCACTTGCCCGATATAGCCGGGGTCGGCTTTGATTCGTCCGGTTTGTACCCCCGGCACAATCGTCATGGCGATGTTGGCATCAATCAGCCGGCGCAGCATTTGGTCCAGGTCTTCCACCACGACATTCAGATCGAGGACAATGGGCAGCACCGTTTCTTTGCGGATGAAAACAAGCAATTGCCGCGTCAACCCGACGGCGCGTTCTGACGCATGCCGGATTTCGTTCGTGTATTTTTTTAGCGGATGGTCCGGGCCCAGTTTCAACGCGATCATGTCGCTGCAGCCGATAATGACCGCGAGCACATTGTTAAAGTCGTGGGCCACACCGCCGGCGAGCTGGCCAATTACGTCCATTTTTTGCCCCTCGATAAACTGCGCCTCCAGCCGGTCTCGCTCCGCCTTTGCTTCGACTTCCACCATGGCGCGTCGTACCGCTGACCCGAGCCGGGCGAGCCGGTCCTTCAGGACATAATCCGTCGCCCCGCTCTTCAGCGCATCTATCGCCCGTTCCTCGCCTTGCATCCCGGACACGAGGATTACGGGGATGGCCGGCCAGCGGGCGCGGACAATGGCGATGGCTGAAAGCCCGTCAAATTTGGGCAGGGAGTAATCGGATAGAATCAAATCAATGCCACCCTTTTCGAGGGCGGTCACAAAACCATCTTGGGACTCCACGCATTTTATGACACAAGCGATGCCGGCGGCCTCCAACGTGGCGTGTACGAGCGCGACGTCACTGTCATCGTCCTCCAGATGCAGAATGTGGAGAGGGCTTTTCATCTTTGACCGCTTACTTTGCGGAAGAAACAACTTCGCTGCCCGACTTTGGCGCGGCCCCGCTCCCAGTTTGAGGCGGCGGTTCGTTGACGGCCGCCCAAAAGATGCCGAGCATTTTGACCGCCTTCATGAACTCGGTAAAATCCACCGGCTTCACCACATAAGCGTTGACACCGTGATTGTAGCATTCAACCAAGTCCGGTTCCTCGCGCGAGGAGGACAGCACCACGATGGGTATCATCTTCAGGTTTTCGTCAGCCTTGACGATTTTCAATACTTCCATGCCGGTCACTTTCGGCATCTTGAGGTCCAGCAGCACCGCGACGGGGTTGCCCTCGGCCCGAGTGCTGAATTTGCCCCGTCGGTAAAGATAATCCAGCGCTTCTTCGCCGTCGTGGACGATGAAGACCTTGTTCGCCAGATTATATTCTTCGAGCGCGGCCAGGGTCAACTCCAGGTCGCGCGGATCGTCTTCCGCTACCAGAATGTGTCGGAAGTTCATTTAGGTCTCTTTGGTTTTGGGGATGGAAAAGTAAAATGTCGCGCCGCCGTCCAGCACGCCCGTCGCCCAGACCCGACCGCCGTGCCGCAGAATGATGCGTTGGACGTTCGCCAGGCCGATGCCGGTGCCTTCGAACTCGGTATGGCTGTGCAGTCGCGAAAAGACCCCGAACAGCTTCCCGGCATATTTCGGGTCAAAACCCGCACCGTTGTCGCGGATGAAAATCACCATTTCGCCGTTTTCATTGGGAACTTCCCCAATTTCGATTTTAGCCTCCGTCCGCGTGCTGGTGAATTTCACGGCGTTGGAAATCAGGTTGACCAGCACCTGGCGCAAAAGCGCGCGGTCGCCACGCACGGCGGGCAGCGGCTGGATATTCCAGGCAATGTTTCGGCCTTTGGTCTCCGACTGAAAATCGCTCAGGGTCGTCTGGATCAACTCGTCGAGATTGACGTTCGTTTTTTGCAGTTCCGCCCGGCCGATGCGGGAGAAGGCCAGCAGGTCGTCAATTAAGTTACCCATGCGTTGCGCCGCCAGGGTAATTGTCGCCAGATGGCGGAGGCTTTTTTCGGACAGACTTGGCCCGGCGTCATTGCGCAACAAATCCACGAAGCCCAGGACATGGCGCAGGGGCGCCCGCAAATCGTGGGAGACGGAATAACTGAACGCCTGCAACTCCTTGTTCGCGTCTTCCAGTTGCGCCGTGCGTTCGGCGACGCGTTGCTCGAGGGTTTCGTTCAGCCGGCGGATTTCATCTTCCGCCCGCTTGCGCTCCGTAATGTTGCGAATATTGCATTGAATGAGCCGCTTGTCGTCCACCAGATAGGCATTGCTGATGAATTCGACCTCGACGCGCTGGCCGCCCTTGGTCTCCAGCGGCAACCCTTCATAGTGTATACGGTCTTTGTTTTGTAATTCAGCGAAAGCGATTTTGGAGGCGCCCGTGCCCTTAAAGGGGCCGATTTCCCAGAGTTTCCTCCCGAGAAATTCCTCCTGCGAGTATCCGAGCAAATCTTTCATGAACGGGTTGGCGTCCACCACTTGCGCAGTATCGGCGTCGAGAATCAGGATGCCGTCCTGCGCCGTTTCAAACAGCCTCCGGTAGCGCAGCTCAGAAGCGAGTATCGCCTGTACGCTTCGTGCCTCGGCTTCCACCGACCGCGTCTTGGCCTGGTCGGTCCTTAAATTGGCTTGGTCGGTTCGTAAATTGGCCTCCTGCGTCCGCGAGTTGGCTTCATCCGTCTGGGAATTGGCTTGGACGGTTCGTTCGTCAGCCAATTTTGTTCGCGAGTTGGCTTGGTCGGTTCTTGAATTGGCTTGCTCGGTCCGTTCATCGGCCAATTTGGTCCGTGAATTGGCTTCCGTGGTGCGAGCCTCGGCTTGCTCCGTCCGCACGTCGGCCTGCTGGGTGCGGGATTTGGCTTGGTCTGCTCGCTCGTCCGCCAGCTTTGTCCGCGAATTGGCTTCCGTGGTGCGGGCCTCGGCCTGCTCGGTTCGCACGTTGGCCTGCTGGGTGCGGGATTTGGCTTGGTCCGTGCGTTCGTCAGCTAGTTTCGTCCGCGAATTGGCTTCATCTGTCCGCGTCTCTGCCTGCTCAATTCGACTATTCTGGCCAGTAGCTGCCGTATGCTGATTATTTTTTGTTCCACTTTCGTCACGAACCACGGTGGCGCTTTGTTCTTTATCCGATTTTGGCTGGGGTGGTGGGGTGATGGAGTCTGTCGGATTCATGATTGATGAAAGAATAAACGGAATGACCTGCGGGTGGTATGGGGTGTTACCCTGCCTGCGCTTTAAGCGTGGCAAATCCACTAACGGCGCCGTGATTGGGACCCACCCGTGGGTGAAAACCTGAGCGCTTAAAAACGGATTTCGATGATTTTGTTTTTTGGCAGATCCGGACTTTTAATCCCGCAGGCTCCTGGATGGCCTTCCTGGCCGCGTATTTCCATTCCCCTCGGGAAACCGGGTCTTTTGGCGGGGCCTGCTCAGGAGAAACCCTGAGTCCCCCTCAGGCGGTTACCGGATGGGGGTCAGGTGGTCTCCCTAGAGCGCCTCAGGCGAACGAGCGGGTGAATTACAAGGTCGTGCCGATATCGCAATCACACGGGGTGGGGTAAGTTGGGCTTATGAAAATTAGCACGACAACTCCCCGGACGACCAGCACTCTCCGGATCAGCCTTTTCAAGATGGCGACCATCTTGAGTTTGGCCCTCGGAGCCCTTGTGCCGAGCACCGCCCGCGCCGTGGCCCCCGCCAGCGGCGTCCCTTTCCTCAATGCACTGGCCGATGCCCGCCTCATCACCCACGTGAACACCGGCTGGAAGGTCTTCATGGTCAAGGGCCAATCCATGGAGCCGCACTTCGGCAAGAATTCCATGCTCCTGATTGACAAATGCGACTTTAGCGACCTGCGCGTTGGGATGATGGTAATTTACCAGGATGCCGCCGGCGACTTTGTGGCCCACCGTCTGGTCGAACGCACTGGCACCGGCTGGGTCGCCAAGGGTCAAAACAACGAAAAGAACGATCCCACCCTCGTGACACTGGACAATTTTCAAGGCGTGGTTTTCGGCATCGTCCACTATAAAGAAGGCACCGACCAGCTCGCCACCATTGATCCGGCGAGCAAGCCGCCGGTCGCGCTCGCGAAGACCTACTAACAATTTTTGGAGCAAGTTGCAGGATAGCAAGGAGCCGGGCGTGAAGGGCGCCCGGCTCCTTCATTTTTCCCCACGAAGATTCTGGCCCTTTCCGCCCAAAGAAATACAGTTGATTTCAGCCCAGACGTTCCCTAATTAGTATTGGTTTCCCTATCTGTCAGGCAGTCCAGTCGGATTGCCCAGAGCAACCAATTCAGCCATGAGTGACCCTGCCCCCCAGACCTCCGCGTCGGCCTCGCCGCCGCCCGCTAACCCGCCTTCTGCGCCCGCCGCGCCCAAATACAAGGAGATCCCCTTTAAGGAACTCGACCCACGCATCCAACGCCAGATTGAACAGGCGGAGAAAGCCGTGGAAAGAAACCCGTCCATTGCCATCGAGGTTTGCACCGGCATCCTCAACACCAATCCGGCGATTGTCGAAGCGCGCAAAATTTTGCGCAAGGCGCAGAAAAAGGCCAACCCCGGCGCCGGCAAGGGCATGACCAAGCTTTTTGGCGGTCTCACAAACACTCCCTTCGTTCTCACCGCGGGCAAGCAAATCAAGACCGACCCCAAAGCCGTCCTGGAAAACGCCGAGAAGCTACTTTCCACCAACCCTTCCAATATTCAAGCCCTGAGACTCCAGGCCCAAGCGGCCACCGCCATGGGCCTGTGGGGCACTGCGGCCCTGGCTTATGAGGACATTCGCGAAATCGAGCCCGAAAACCTCGACAATCTGATGTCCTTGGGCAACACCCTCATCGATGCCGGCCGACCCAAGGAAGCCATCAAGTGGGGCGAAGAAATCCTCTCCTTGCAACCTGGCCATGGTGATGCCCAAGCCCTCCTGCGCCGGGCATCCGTTGCCATCACGATGGACAAGGGCAAGTGGGACGAACAAAGCGACTTCCGCCAAAAACTCGCCGACGCCAACAAGGCCCAGGAACTCGAGCAGGCTTCCCGCATGTCCAATGATGCGGACACGCTCAACGCCTTGGTGCTCAAAACCGCCGATGCCATTGCCGCCCAGCCGGAAAACCTCAACCTTTACCGCGACATCATTGGTTACCTCAAGCAACTCCAGCGCTGGGAGGACGCCCTCATCTGGGTCCGCAAAGCCCGCCAGCAACCGCTCGGCAAATCCGATTCCACTCTCGAGAAACTCGAGAACGATTTTACCGTCGCCAAGTTGCGCGCAAAACTCGAAGAAATCGAAGCGGCCGTCGCCCTCGACCCCTCGCGCAAACCCGAATTGGAGGCCCTTAAGCGCGAGGAGTTGGAATTCCGGGTTCAGCAGGCCAAGGCTTTCGTCGAAAAGTATCCGAACGACTATTCTGCCCGCTACGACTACGGCGTGTTGCTCTATGACACTGGCCAGATCGACCTGGCTATCCGCGAATTGCAGCAGGCCCGGCGCAACCCCAAGGTTTCCCACCGCGCCATGCTTCACCTCGGCCGAGCCTACCGCGCCAAGGGTATTTACGACCTCGCCATTGAAGTCCTCGTGCAGGCCCGCGACGAAATACCCGTGATGAACGACCTAAAGAAAGAGGTCA
>Ga0206855_10030_pt1 | contig 45593 bp, 31 predicted proteins | sample Alteio_BWOrgCont_51_FD_152637 | JGI IMG/M metagenome (GOLD analysis project Ga0206855, IMG submission 152637) | Enriched cells from forest soil in Barre Woods Harvard Forest LTER site, Petersham, Massachusetts, United States -... | ecosystem: Environmental > Terrestrial > Soil > Temperate forest >...
AGGCGAGAGCGGTCGAGCTGGAGTCGATATTTCGTTTAAACAGAAAAATTGATGAAAAAGCCACACCGGATACCTGCTGGAAAATGGGCGTTATTTTTCTTTCGAATGGATTTTACGAGGACGCGAAAAATAGGTTTTTAAAAGCCATGGAATTGGACTCGGTTCATCTCCAGGCGTCGAAGTGTTATGGAATTACTTTGATGCTGTTAGGCGACTTGGAAGGGTCTATCGCGGCTTTGAATCACGCCAAGGATTTAGGGCCTTCCTTCGCTGATATTTACTATCACCTGGGAAACGCCTATCTTTTTAATAAAGACCTGGATCAGGCTGTTCAATGTTATCTGCAGGCGCTACAGATTAATCCGAGATACGCGGATGCCAGGCTCCGCTTGGGCACGGCTTGCATAGGCTATCTCCTTCAAACCGGAACCGGTTTAAATGACGCGAAAACTCAAGAGTTGGCGGAACGGGCCCGAAAAGAAGCGGAAACGGCGGCATCTCTTAACCCCAAAGTTCGTAACCGAGCCTTCATATTGGCCGTGGATTACTTGAAATCAAAAAAATACCAGCAGGCTTACCAGTCTTTTCTGGATGTCAGACCTAAATATGTTCCCCGGACCGGTGATGAGATTGTTTTTTATTTCAACCTGACGCTTCTTTACGGTAACGAAGGCATTGATTTGCAGATGACGGAACAGTATGTGGAGAAATTGGGAAAAGTCATTGAGGAATATCCTCAATATGCCGACTTACATCATCATTTGGGAGTCGCTTTTTTAATTAAATGCCGGTTTGATGTGACGCGGTCTTTGAAAGAGTTTCAAAAAGCTTTGGAGATCAATCCCCAGTACAAAAAGGCCATCGTTCATTCGGCGGATACGGATGATCTCAATAAAAAAGTTTTGTCAGTCCTTAAAAAGATCATCATTTCAACAGTAAACAATTAGCCTCGATAGTCTCGGTTACCGTCTTCCAAATAAAAGTTTAGTTCTAAAAACCTTGTTTTTTCAGCGGTCATTTCCTCAAATCGAACGCCGTAAGCAAAGCGCCCCATGGATTTAACCGGGTTTTTATGAATCCAAATCACTTTTCCGCCATAAAACACTGACGGGGTTGAACCCAACGAAGGTAGTTCTAGATTGATTTCGTCGCCGATTTCCATGACCTGGTTGGAATAAATTTGCGCGCCCGACAAACTGATGTTCATCAAGTGGACGCCAAAATCCTGGTCTTTAGCGGTTTTGGAGGATTTGTTATGACTCTTTATAGGGCGGACGACCAAAACGCGCCGGTGTTTTCTTTTTTCAATGGCGTTTTGAGCAGTGGTTTTCGACATGCGTTTCAAGTCCTCCTCGGCGCTTAATTGAAACCTTGCGGCTATTAGAATAGCATTGGCTTTGTTTTGTCAAAATGAAATCTCTGTTTTTAGACAGTGAACGCTTATCTAGTCAGTATTATGACTAAAAAGACAGCAAGGATGGCTCATGCAGAATAATCCGATTCGAGTTCGATTCGCGCCCAGTCCAACCGGTTTTTTACATGTGGGCGGCGCCCGAACCGCTTTATTTAATTGGCTTTTTGCCCGTCATTCCGGCGGAACATTCATTTTGCGTATCGAAGATACGGATCGGGAAAGATCGAAGCCCGAATATGAAGAGGCGATTCTTAGAGATTTGCGTTGGTTGGGATTGGATTGGGACGAGGGGCCTGTGAAGGGCGGAGAGAAGGGGCCTTACTTTCAAACTCAACGGCGTTCTTTGTATCAGGAACAGCTGCAAAAACTGCTTTCAACGGGCAACGCTTATCATTGTTTTTGTACACCGGATGAATTGGCGGCGGATAGGGAGAGCCAGGTGGCCGCCGGCAAAATTTATCGCTATTCGGGTAAATGCTCGTGGTTAACCGCCGATGAGGCGGATCAAAAAACAAAAAACGGGGAATTGTCCGCCATTCGATTAAAAGTAAAAGAAGGGGTCACCACTTTTACGGATATTGTTCGCGGCCAGGTAACGGTAAACCATGACGAGATAGATGATTTAGTTCTGGTTCGCCGGGACGGGGAGCCTACTTATAATTTTGTGGCGGTAGTGGATGACGCGCTGATGGAAATCTCTCACGTTATCCGCGGAGACGACCATCTCCCCAATACCCCCAAACAAATCCTTATCTACAATGCTTTGGGGTTTAAAATTCCCCAGTTCGCCCATATCCCGCTTATCCTCGGTCCGGATCGTTCGCCTCTTTCCAAGCGTCACGGCGCCAGTTCAGTGAGTGAATTTAAACGGCAAGGCTATTTGCCGGAAACGATGATGAATTATTTGGCTCTTTTAGGATGGTCGTTTGACGGCAAAACAGAAATATTCAATCGGGAAGAATTAATCAAGAAGTTTGGTTTAGAGCGGGTGGTGAAAAGCGCGGCGGCGTTTGACTATGAAAAGCTTCAGTGGCTGAACGGCCACTATCTTCGGGCCGTTGATGATGAAAAGATGTTTCACCTATGCAGGGATTATCTTGTGGAAAATAAGATAGTCTCCCCGGAATATGTCGAGTCCCAAGAGGCTTATTTAAGGCGCGCGGCGGGCCTGGTTCGGGGCAATTTAAAGATTATTTCCGAAGTCGGCGAACAGTTAACCTATTTTTTAAATGATGTTTATTCTTACGACCCTCAAGCGCTGATAAAATTCAAAACAGCTGAAAACGCCCCGATTTTCGAGCAGGCGATTAAAGTTTTAAAAGAAACGGACTCTTTGGCCCCGGCGCCGCTGGAAGAAAGATTCAGAAAAGAAGCCACCGGGATGGGCCGGAAGTTTGGCGAATTGGTTCATCCGATACGTTTAGCCATAACGGGGCGTACCCATAGCCCTAATCTATTTGAAATTATGGAAGCGCTGGGTAAGGACCGCTGTATTGACCGTCTCCATCGATTTTTAAACAGTATTCAGCCAACTAACGCTTAAATGAAATGGCGTATAGGGGTATCGAGAAGAGAAGATGATTATGGTTATAATAGGGTTAAGCCAGTACCAGTTTTTGACGAAAGGGGATGACCATGACCGACATTATTAACTTTGTATTTCAACGGGGCGATCGCAAAGGCCGTTTGAGGCCTGTGAGCCGCAAGGATTGGGAGCTTATTGTGGGCTGGTGGAACAATTCCGATGTTCGTCATTTATACGACGTCCATTTCGTGAATCAAACTTTTTCGGACGCTGAAAAATGGTTTCTTAAAGAAACGGGCGAACAGGATCGCAAACCCCGTTCTTTCGTGATTGAGGTCGAGGAGAACGAAAAATGGCTTCCGGTGGGAACCGCGGAACTTTACAGTGAACGGCCTTCTCATAAAACCGTGGAGTTTGGTTTTTTGATCGGGGTTAAGGAGTGGTGGGGAAAAGGTATCGGTACGGAAATCGCGAAGAAAATGGTGGCCTATGGTTTTAAATTGGGTTATCACCGCATTGGCGCTGTCTCGGCGGCCTATAACACCCGATCCATGAATACGCTTCAAAAAGCCGGGTTTCAAATCGAGGGTATCCGCAAAAGTTATGTTTTGCGCGACGGTCAATATCATGATCAAACCCTGATGTCAGTGGTAAAAGAAGTCTAGTGACCGGGTTATTTTAGACTTTTGCCTTGTGTCAAAGCTTGTTACAATTCTGCCTCTTTTAACCCTTTAAAACCGATTGGGAGATCGTCTAACGGTAGGACAGCAGATTCTGGATCTGCTTATCTAGGTTCGAGTCCTAGTCTCCCAGCCAATTAAACCCAACCTTTCCCCGGAGAGGTTGGGTTTAATTATTTAAGGGGGACTCGAACCTGGGGTTCATAGGGGGCACCCCTATGGGTGTTAAAAGGGGTACACAGGGGGAACTTCCCCTGTGAGCGAAGCGGTTCGAGCCCTGGTCTCCCAGCCAATTAAACCCAACCTTTCGTGAGAGAGGTTGGGTTTAATTATTTAGCGGGGAAAAGTAATGTATTCAGGCGTCTGAATGGGAAGTGTCCTTGTCACGAACATATTTCTATAGGATAATTTGAACGTTGTTTCGATTCCTTCGGTTTTAAGGGTTTTAAAGCAGGGTAACCATCGGGTTTGATGGGCAAATTCAGTTTTATCTCGGGCGAATAACGTCTGGAAAGAATACTAGGGTGAAATAAGTTGAAGCCTTTAAAATACCTCGTCTTGACAACACTTTTTTTAGGGCTGGCTTCCTCACTCAAAGCTGAAGTTAGTTTGAGCTTTGACGAGATGGGGCAGGGAGCTTTTACCCAATCCGGCAGTCAGTTCGCGGGCATAGGGGATGCGGTATTTCTCGATTGGCGTCCCCTTCAGTTCATTTCCTTCGGCGTTGGCGGCCAATTCACTTACTTATTCGACAGCCCCTCTCTGCGCTGGTTAGACACGTTTGATGTGGGCGGGCGCCTCTTTCCCTTCCCGGCCGCGAGTACGGGAGAGTTTTACCTTCAAGGCGGGGTGGGTTTAAACCTTTTGGATACCCCGGGCAAATACCATGGGTCCGCGGGTTTCGGCTGGCGTCAGTTCCTGAATTCCGATGTGGCGATGGACATGGGCATTCAATATGATTTCTTTTCACCGCTCAACAACCCCATTAACGGGGTCGCCGGCAAGGTCGGGCTCACCTTCCTTTTTGGAAAAAACAACTGGTCTTATTCCGCTCAAGCGGGCAATGGTCCCACCACTATCGTGCTGGGAACCAATTGGAAAGGCGAATCTACCTACATCTGGAAAGAAGGGGATAATGTGCAGGCCCTGGCCTATGCGGCTTACGGGGATTCAGGTTTGTATACTTTAATTTTGGACGCGAACAAAGACCTGATGTACCGGGATGGCTTTAGCCCCGGCGATAAGTTGAAAATCCCAGCCATGCCCCACATGAAGATTGATGTCAACCCTGGAACCGGTCAAAACGGGTCGCCTCATAATCCTATGGTTCATTCCTATTTTTGGAAGGCCGGCGATAAGCTTCCCGATGTGGCCCAAAAACTATACGGCGATCCGAATATGTATCCGCTCCTGATCGACGGCATCGAAAACGGTCTGATGGATCCGTCCGATCTGGTGCCAGGCAAAATAATTGAGGTTCCGAGCTTCTCACCCGGGGACGTGGATGAAATCCACAAAAAAGCCACAGACCCAGGCTATATCTGGTGGCGCGATAGCGTCGGGGAAAAGTAATTCCCCTATGATGATTTATTCCCGAACCTACCGAATTTTGGCGGCCTGCACCGTTTTTTTCTTTTCTTTTTCTTTGGCGCTGCCCCTTTTGGCCGCTGAAACCGAAGACACCCAAACCAAACCATCCCCGGCGGTTGTAGACGCGAAGGATTATCCCATTCTGCGCATCGGCTCCGGCGATCTTCTGTCCGTTTTTGTTTACGGTGAAAACGGGGTTACGGGCAGCGGCGGTTCCACCGGGGTGATGGACCAGCTTCCCACGGACTACCAGGTGGATTCGGACGGCGTTATTGTGTTTCCCTTTCTGGGCCGCGTGAAGCTGATCGGTTTGACGCCGGTGGAAGCCAGCGAAAAAATCGCCGGCCTGCTTTCCAAACCCCGCAAAGTCACCGTGCTCATCAAATATTCCAGCGCCTTCTGGGTTTCGGTTTTGGGCGATGTGGGACGCCCGGGCAAATTTCAAATTTCGGGCAGACCCACGCTTCTGTCGGTTTTATCCGACGCAGGCGGCCCGCTGACGGACGCGGATATGGGCGGTGCCATTTTGATCCATAACAACGTGAAAACCAAAATTGACCTGAATCAATATCTGAAGGATACGGACAAGCAGGTAGAAGACCCTTATCTATATCCCGGGGATATCCTTCTGGTTCAAAAAAGCGCCTGGCCTTCCACCAGCGAATGGGCCATCATCGCCAGCATCCTGGCCAGCGGGGCCATCATCGCGGTGGAGTTAAGCAACATTAAGAATTAAAAGTTTTTTCATTCACTAAAGGAATTGAAGTTGAACGAAACCGTCCCTTCTAACACCAACAGCAGCGAAGAAGAAATCAACCTGCAGGATATTCTGCGGGTAGCGCTTTCCCATGCCCGGTTTATCGTTACCGTCACGGTGTCCGTTTTGGTCCTGGCCCTGCTTTACGCTTTCTTTTGGCCAAAAACTTACGAAGCCACCACCACCGTCAAAGTGCCGGATATGTCCCAGACCGCCCAGGGTATGCTGCGCCAGTTGGTGCCCATGAGCGGCAGCGGCGACCCCATCGAGACTTACGTTGAAATCTGTCAGTCCGTCACCATCGCCTCCAGTGTGGCCAATCAGCTTCATCTGGACCAAACCTCCGAATATTCCGGTTTACGGGATCAGGAAATCACCCAAAAACTTCTCAAGAGCACCGTCAAGGTCACCAACGTTAAAACTTCCAACGTTCTTTCTATCGTCACCCGGTCGCATGATCCCCAATTGGCGGCGGCGCTGGCCAATGCCTGGGCTCAGGCTTTCATCGCGCTCAATCTGGACTTGTCGCATAAGGGCGCCGAATCGAAAAGGGAATTTCTCGAAGGTCAGGCCGCCGAGATGAAACAACGCCTCACCAACCCGGATCTGCGTTTGAATGACGAATCCAAAGCCGACGAAGTTATCTACGCCCAGCTTCTACAAGAATTGCAACAGGCCCAGATTGAGGAAAAGGTCAACGACGCGGGCATCGTAGTGGTGGATGCGGCCCAGGTGCCGGAAAAGCCAGTTTGGCCAAAGAAATTGCTGGTTCTCATTTTGGCTCTCTTTTTAGGGCCTTTGGCGGGTTTACAGACAGCCTTTTTTCTGGAAAAGTTCCAGGATCGGGTCAAAAGCGAGGAACTGCTCAAGCAGACTACCGGCCTTTCCAACTTCGCCATCGTTCCGGATTTTCGTGAAGATTATCCCGAAGGGTTAAGCCTGCCGGGTGACTCAGAACGGTTCAGTCCCAAGTTCCTTATCAACAACCCCGTCTTCCAACATGCTTTTTACCGGGAAAGTTTTAAAGTTCTGCGCACCAACCTCACCTTTGCCCAGGCGGGCAAACCGTTAAAAGCCCTGGCGGTTTTGTCTCCCGGTCCGGAAGAAGGCAAGACTCTGGTGAACGCGAACCTGGCCATCTCCCTGGCTCAGGGCGGCAAGAAGACTCTTTTGGTGGATACGGACTTCCGCAAATCCTCCGTGCGAAAAGCCTTTGGGCTGGAAAACGGCATGGAAACCGGGTTGCCCCTGGCCCTGACTTCTCAAAAATCTTGGAGGGAAATGGTCCGTCCCTCGGGTGTGGAAAATCTGGATCTTTTACCGAACACCGTTACCCCGCCCAACCCGGCTGAATTATTGGGCAGTGAAAGCATGAATAAATTGATCGAGGAAATGAAAAACAGTTATGACTTTGTGGTCTTCGACGCCGCGCCCATTTTGGCGGTCACGGACTCCGTGGTGCTTTCCACCCTTTTAGACGGGGTGGTGCTGATGGCCCGCTTCAATCAAACCCGGTCTTCCAGCGTGCGTCGGGCTTTAGAACATTTAAGCCGGGTGGGCACCCATGTGGTTGGAACCGTTTTGAATTACGTGCCCATGAAAAAAGGTTTTTACGGCTATGGCTATCACTATGGATACGGGCATTACCACGAAAAAGAACCAAGCGGCAAAAAAGTGAAGAAGTAAGAATCTGGGCATTTGTTGAACGGGCATTCGGGCTTTTTGACAGTGGTATAATTTTTCGGGGTGCTTCAGTGAAAATCTTCTATCTACAATCCATTTTTCTTTTGTCTCTGGTATTTTCCCTGGTATTGACGCCTCTTTTCGCCAAATTGGCCCGCCGTTTGCGTATTGTGGACCGTCCCGCCCACCGCAAAACCCATAAGGAGCCTGTTTCTTATCTCGGGGGCCTGGCCGTCTTGTTGGCTTTTATCCTGGCTTTCGCTTTGACCTTTTATTTTTATAGGGCATTGGACGATATTTTTTCTTCGCGTGGGTTCGCGAAAGCCTTCCTGATATTGGGTTCTTCTCTTGGAGTAGCTTTGATAGGACTCTGGGATGACATCCGCAATATTCGGCCCCGTTATAAATTGATGGGCCAGTTGATTTTCGCTCTGGCCTTCACTCTTTTTGGTTTTCGTTTTGAAATTCTGCAGCTGCCGGGGCTTCCTGCCGCGCATCTGGGGCTTCTTTCCATTCCGGTTACTATTTTTTGGATTGTGGCGGTGGTGAATGCCTTCAATATGGTCGACGGTTTAGACGGGTTGGCTTCCGTCATTATCGCCGGTTCACTCACCCTTTTGGCTGGCGGCGCCGCCCTGGTAGGAAGCAGTATGGAACTGCTTCTGGCTCTGGGGGCTTTAGGGGCGGTTTTGGGCTTTTTGCCTTTCAACTGGAAACCCGCTGTGATCTATCTGGGCGACGCGGGCTCCGGGGGATTGGGAATGTTTTTGGCCTGTTCTCTGGTGACCCTGGGCCAAGGCTATCGACAGCTTTCCGTGGTCGATACGAATAAATATTTTGGACAGCCTTTCTTTTACCAAATTTTGATCGTTACCCTTCTGGTGGCCTATCCGGCTTTGGAAATTACCCTTTCGGTCGCCCGCCGGCTCTTACATGGAAGGTCTATTGCCAGCGCGGATAGGGGACATATTCATCACCGTCTTTTGAAAGCCGGCTGGCAATCGCAGGGTGTTTGCCTGAACGCGTTGGTTTTGACCTTCCTGCCCGGCCTTGCCGCTTTAGAAATTATTTCCAATTATCACGGCCGGGCCTCCTGGCTTTTGCTTATCTTCGGTTTAATTTTGGGTTTCGGCTTTTCCACACTGGGTTTTCTGGACTTCCTGCAGCCCAAGCTGGTGGAACGGCTCAGACCTCATTACCAAATTGCCCGCCATTTTATTTCCATGCAAAAAATCAAACTTTCCCTGGCTGAATCCCGAGAAGACGTTCTGACGCTCATCAATCAAACCTGCCAGGAAATGGGCGTGAAGGGATATCGGTTAATAGTTTTGCCCGATGGAAAAAAAAGAGGAGGGTTAGACTATACCCATTCTTTTGATCCCACCCGGCTTTCTAAAGATGATAAATCGCATGGCCCTATGGATCGCGTTCGCCTTCCCGATGGTCAAGGCGGGGCTGAGTGGGTTTTTGAACCCCAAGGCGTTGAAGAGGAATTGGATGTGGAATACCGGGTGCTCTTAAGCGAATTCATGAGGCTCTCTCTCGAGACCGCCGCTAAATTGGGTGATAACCAAGAAACCCTTGAGCTTCCCAGTGTGGTGGCCTTTCCCCAAGGCCATGTGACCGGACATCATTTACGGAAAAAGCATAAAAACGAGAGAGCCTAAGTTTGCGGCTCGCCGCAAATCACGAAATCCAGAAGGTGAGATCACGTCCGGATAATTCTGAAAGTTTGACGACGTCCTCGGAGCAGTATTTTTTTAGTTCGGATTTGAATTTTTCCGAAATCGAAACTTCTTTAGTTTGTTTGCTGTTCAGCATTAAAAGATGCGTCGCGATGCCATAGCTTTTTAAACCTAGTCCGAATTTTGAGCGGATTTTTGAAAATGATTGGATCAAGTAGCGCAAAACCTGCTGCAAAAAAATTGAATTGACGGATTTTCTTTCGTTTATCTTTGGGAATTTTTTTCTTCCATCCGGGGGAACGCCCAAAAACGATAAGACTTCCGTGTAAGTTTTTTCGGGAAATTGAATAAAATCATCGAAGATGATCAGCTTAACGTTTTTTTTGTCCACTTTAGAAAGCAATCGTTCAACTTGAAACCCGGCTTTTATCCACTCGGAATATATAAAATGTTTCGGATCGGCGCTAAAAAGCGGTATGTTTTTGCCTTTTTTTCTTTCGGCTTCCATTTGCCAAGCTTTTTCCAAATCGACAACATTTTCCTCGCCCCAAAAAACCCTTTGGGCATGAAGTGAAATTAGCAAATCAATAGGATTGCGTAATATTGCGATGAATTTTGCGTCCGGATTGAATTTCAATATTTCAGAAACGGCGCATTCTGAATGAAGGTATGTGGGCGAAGCCTCTCCCACGGCGGAGTGGATTTTTGGGTCTGCTTCTTTAAAGAGAAGCAAATATTTTTCCAAGTTTAATTTATTTTTTTTGGTAAAGTCGAAATCGAAGTAGCAAGGCTCTTTCATCGGACTGATAAATATGTTCGGATGGTTTTTCAAATAGGCGCTTAACGCTGTGGTGCCGGCTCTGGGCATCCCGATGATAAAAAAATTTGGTTTATGCACTTTTGCCTTTTTGGGAAACTGTTTTGGCAGCCGGATTGATTTTAACAAAACAACAGTTTAAAAAAACAGACATTAATATTCCGCTTCTCCAAATTTGTTTCTTAGAGAGAAAAGGAAAGACTTGAGTTGAGATATAATGTGTCATGCCGAATAGACATAAAGCTGAAAAAAACGGAAGAACAACAAGCGCCAGCTTTGATGTCCGAGGAGAAGTTAAACGGAACCGGCGTCCGACAAAAAAACATCAATACACGTCCTATTCAGTTATGCTTTGCGTATACAAAAATGACAAACCCGCTTATTTTCGCGAGGCGCTTGAAAGCATTATTCATCAAACTGTGATTCCAAGTGAGATTGTTGTCGTCGTTGACGGCCCCGTCCCATCAAAAGTTTTAGCGATCATTGCGGAATACAGTCAAAAGCACCGTTTCATCAAATCGGTTCGGCTCAAAAAAAACCTAGGTGCTGGAGCCGCGAGAAAAATCTGTCTGGAAAACTGCACCAATGAATTAGTGGCTAATATGGATAGCGACGACATATCGGTTCGGGACCGGTTTGAAAAACAATTGAATTGTTTTAATGATGATGCGGAATTAAGCGTGGTGGGCGGCTACATCTTTGAATTCACCGGCGACACCAATAATGTGGTTGCGGTTAGAACCGTTCCGCTGAAGAACGAAGAGATAAAGAAATACATGAAATCAAGAAATCCACTCAATAATATGTCGGTCATGTTTAAAAAATCCGCCGTTTTAAAGGCGGGCGGCTATGTGGACTTTCATTTTTACGAGGATTATTACCTGTGGATTAGAATGTGCGTTCAGTCCTGTCAATTTAAGAACATTAACAGCAATTTGGTTTTCGCAAGGGTCGGAGAAGCGATGTATAAGCGTCGCGGAGGGGTCGAATATTTTATCAGTGGGGCCAGGCTTCAAGTCTACATGTATAAGATTGGGTTTATTGGTTTGGGCCGTTGTATTTACAACCTAACTGCGCGTTTTTTGGTTCAGATATTAATGCCGAATTTATTAAGATCGGTTGTGTATAGAAAGGTTTTGAGACGGGATATGGAAAAAGGAAGTTTAAACGAAAATAGGGGCGTGGGCCATTAACTCTAAAAGCGTGGAAAATTCCAAATTCGATTCGACTCATAACTATACAGTATTCGTGAATTCTTCTGACGGTTTTGAGGATTGTTGGGGTCCCTTCTTTACCCTCTTTACCAAGTATTGGCCGGCTTTCAATGCCCCGCTTTTTTTGAATACGGAAAAGAAAAAATGGTTTTTCCCTGGAATGAATATTCATTGCACCGTGGTGCAAGGGGATACGGAACCGCGTTTGACTTGGAGTGAATGTTTTTTGCGCGCCCTTGATCAGGTGCAAACGCCGTTGGCGCTTTATTTTCAGGAAGATTATTTTTTGCACCAGCCCGTGCGTGCCGACATCGTTCAGGCATCGGTTGACTACATGATGGCGCATCCGGATGTTGAACATATTGCCCTGACCCGGCATGGCAGCCACGGGCCCTACGAAACTCACGCTGAGGAGTGGCTGCAAGGAATACGTCAAAAAGCGCGATACCGGATTTCGACTCAGGCGGCTCTATGGCGGGTGGACGCGCTCAAATCCTATATACGAGCCAAGGAAAACGGCTGGATGTTTGAGGTTTTTGGGACTTGGCGCGCGCATAATAAAAATGCTGTTTTTCTTTACGCAAAATTTGACGAGGCCCATGGCGGCCCGGCTTTCGATTATTTGCATACCGGCGTTATCAAAGGGAAGTGGCTGAGCGCCATACAACCGGTGTTTGCCGCCCACGGTATCCAGGTGGACTATACACGGCGTGGTTTTTTTGTCCCCAAACATCCCTTGCTCCATAAATTTGATGTTGGGCGAAAATTGTTAGAGCGCCCGTCTCTATTGGTCGCGGCGCTTTCTCAAAACGTCATGTTTAAATCTTCTGTTTTCGTTACGGTCATAGGGTTGTTGGGCAGTATTTTAGGATTTGTGGGTCAATTGTTGCTGGCACGCCTTTTTGGCGCGGGCACCGATGTTGATGCTTATCTTTTTACGCTTAGTTTGCCTACCTTTTTGGCGGGGATGATGGGCGCGGCCTTAAGTTATAGTTTTGTTCCGAGCCTGGTATTGCTGGAAGACCAACCGGAATACCAAAGGCGGTACCTGGCCACCGCCTTTCTGGGCATCAGTGGAGTGGCAATGGGTTTGTTGGTTTTTGGCACCCTCATCGGCTGGGAACAGATAAGGATATTGCCCTCGATATCTCCCATCCGTCAACGATCGGATTTGGGCGGTTTGATCATGTTGGGCTGGTTTATCTCCGCTTGCCAGGTGATACAGGCTTTTTTAATTGCCGCCCTCAACGCGTCGAGAAAACATCTTCAAGCCGCGCTTCTGGGGCCTATTCCATATCTGGGTGTGATTTTTTTTCTTTTAGTATGGGGACATACAGGGCGAATCGCTTTTGTCAGTATTGGATTGCTGTTGGGTACCATCGCCTCCGCCATAGCGGCGGTTTATTTATTACGAAACCAGTTGTTTCCCATGAGGAGCGATAAGCGGGCATGGAGTGATTTTAAGGAGTTATTAAGCTCGATACCTTTTATCGTCGTCGCGTTAAGTTGTTTTTCAGCTTATTCGGTTGTGGACGCTTATTGGGCGCCACGTTCGGGTAATGGTGTTTTGGCCACATTAGGCTATGCCCAGCGGATCATGATAGGACTAGGAACTTTCGCGGTGGCCGGTCCCTCAGCGGTGTTTGTCCCTTATTTCAGCGATTTTGTCCGGGAAAATAACTATAAAGACTTCCGCCGTTTTTTTATACAGGCCCTGATGATGGTGGGAGGCATAGCGGTTTTTATCGCTTTGTTTTTAATGGTATTTTCTAATGATTTAGTCAGGCTGCTATTTGTGCGCGGCGCCTTTGGCGTGCAAGAATCAATTATGGTCGCGAACACGCTGCGGCATATGGCGCTAGGCATGATAGAAATGCTAATGTCGGTCATTATTTTACGGGCGTTATTTTGCATGGAGGGTGTGGCCAAGATCGCCGCCGGGTTAGGTCTTTTATGGACAACGCTCTATTTTTCAACCTCCTATTTTTTATACCCTCAAGGCGCCGCCGGCCTGGCTTTGGGATACAGCCTGGCCTGGTCTGTTTTTTTCATCATCGTTTTAACCGTCATTTTTAGACGAATCAATATTCTTGAAAAACAGGGTTCAAAAAAATGATTTCATGGCTGATAAAAGCGGTTTTGTTTTCACAAGGTTATGGGTTCGGGTCGAACTCCATTAAAAATGAAGTGATGACCGCGAAAAAATTCGTAAATGGCGGCTGTTTTTTTGACGTGGGTTGCAACAAGGGGGTTTACGCCAGAGAACTTTTAAAAGTCTTTGACTCTCAACTGCAAAGTTTTCATTGTTTTGAACCCTCAAAAAAATTGGTAAGTGAATACCTTACTTTCAATGATCCGAGGGTGAGGGTAAATCCTGCGGCCTTGGGGGCCAGAAAGAGCGTGGGAAAGCTTTTCAAAGTCAGAAACCAACCGGGGCTTAATAGCCTCACGAAACGCCGTCTTGATCATTTTAATTTGAAAATGGATGAAAAGGAGACAGTCAACATTGTCACTTTGGACGATTATGCAAAATCCCAAAAAATTAACAGGATTGACTTTATCAAACTGGATGTGGAAGGGCACGAATTGGAAGTTTTAAAAGGCGGGACCAAGTTGTTTGAAAAACGCGCAATCCAATGCATTCAATTTGAATTTGGGGGCTGCAATATTGACACCCGAACCTATTTTCAGGACTTTTGGTATTTGTTGAAAGACAAGATTCGATACACGATTTACAGGATTACGCCTTTTGGCGCTAAAAAAGTAAACCGCTATCGAGAAAACGACGAGATATTTCTGACAACCAACTACATCGCGGTTCTCGATCAGTAATTTTATTCAGTGCGACTATCAATTATTTGAAGGGTTTGTGAATGGCCTGCTTTCTTTTGGTAGCGGAAACATTGATTTTTTTATTCGGTTTTCTTTATCTGTTCAAGCGTGACATATTTTTTGGCGTTTATTATTTTTTTTTGTTTGTTTACGGTTTTTTCGCGCAAGTGGGTTATTTTTACAAAAAAGAACTTTCTGCGGTGCTGGGGGCTTACTTTGGCGAGGATGCCTGGTATCCGGCGACGGAATTGATCATCCTTTCGTTGGCCGCCGTGTGGTTTCTTTTTATGTTTTTTCGTCAAAAGTTTCTGAAAATGATACCGATCGCTTTGGTTGTTAAATCCCGGCGGATCAATTTTTTGGGCTGGTTTGCGATCACTTTCGTGTTTTACGTGCTTCTATTTGAAGTGGTTTATCTTTTGATTAACTTTGACAATATCAGCTGGTACACCGCGCAAGACGAGACGTTTGTGGCTCAAAATCCCCTGTTTGGTGTGTTTATTTTCGTGTTTAAATTAATGGTGGCGATTAATCTGGCTTTGTATTGCGTTATCAGAAGTAATGCAGGGATTTTCTCCAAGAGCTTTATGAAAAGTCTTTTAGCCATATCATTGCTTATCTTTATGTTCATTGCTTTTCGTTTGGGGAACCGCACGGATGTGATCGGGCTTTCGCTGGGGGCAGCGGTTTACGAGTTTTATCAGATTCGATTCACTTGGAAGATTGTTTTAAAAGTAACGGCTGTCAGTGCGGTTTTATTGTTGTTTTTATCCACGATCGAATCCTTGAGATACACGGATGGCAAAGTTGATTCGGATTTATTGACCAGCATATTGTTGAAGGATTATTACGCGCCCGCCCATATGCTGTTCGCGGCGGTTCATTTTTCCTATGTAGATCCGCTTGAGGTTCTCAGTTCGAACTTTAAAAACGCGCTTATCCTTTTTAAATACCCCTATTTGCAATATGCGGTCAGTGAGCTGTTTCGACCCGGCCTGACGACCCGGAGTTCGTCCTACGCTTTCTATCTTTTCACCGAGGGTTATCTGGTCATGGGGATGTTCGGCTTTATTTATAACGCGTTTATCGTTATGACCGGCCTTTCCCTATGGCGGCGTCTGGCGATGTCCAATAGCAAGACGTTCAATTTATTTTTACTGGGGCTGATGGGATGCATGCTGATTAATCTGGTCAGGGGGCAAAGCTCCTATTTCATTAAATATCTTTATACTTTTGTGCTGCCAGGCGTTTTATTTTATCTGCCGCTGGCCGGACAAAAGATTTCAGTGGTGATCGGCCGTCAGGCCAATCTTCAATTTCGTTTTCCCCAGGGTGATCCATGAAATCCATACTGGTTTTCCGGCCCGCCGCCCTGGGTGATTTTGTCATGTCATCCCCGGCCCTGAGGGAAGTACGCAAAAATTTCCCTGAAAGGCATGTGGTTCTATTAACCGTCCCATCCATCACAAAAGATCAACGGGTCAGAGTTTCCAAGTACACGGGTGACAGGCTTTCGGTTCCGTGGCTTGAATTGGTAATGCCTCACCTGGTGGATGAGTTCTTTATTCTGGATAGCGTTACTCATTTGGGTTTTTTGTGGAATCTGCGCCGCAAATTACGTTCTTTTCATTTCGAAGCGGTGATACTCATGATTGATTCGGGCGCGAAATGGCAGGGCCGGATTAAAAAAGTGCTGCTTATGTTTTTTCTGGTGGGCTTTGTTCCTGTGCTAGGTTGGCGGGGCCCCGGGACGCTGACCGGCAACCGGGTTGGATTGAAAAAAAGGGGCCTGCTTCGCCATCACGTTCACGGCCCTCTACATTTTCTGGCCGAACTGAATCCGCCGAAAATATACAAAGATGAAGATTTGGTATTTGATCTTAGGCCGGGTCAAGTAGCGGAAGAATGGGTGTCAGACTGGCTCGTCGAAAATAAGAAGGAGTCAAAGCGACTGGTCGCCATCGCGCCCGGATCGATCCAGCCCCACAAACGGTGGCCCGAACAGTCGTTTATGGAACTGATATCCCGGCTGTTGGCCGCCTATCCGGACGTCGCGATAGTGGTTTTGGGAACCCCCGATGATAAAGGGCTCGGAGAAACGCTCATGACCATTTCTTCGAAAAGAATTTTCAACTTGGCCGGTGTTACTTCGATTGTTCAGTCGGCGGCGTTGTTGAGGAAATGCGCACTTTTGGTGGGGAATGACGGCGGTGCGGCCCATTTGGCTGACGCGATGGGTTGTCAGGTCGTTTCTATCATACCCGGCATCGAATATCCCGATTCGGTTGAGCCGTGGCACAATAAGGCTTTGGCGGTTCGTTACCCGGTCTCCTGCGCGCCTTGCTACAATTTCATCTTTTGCCCTGAAAAGCATAACAACTGCATGAAAGATTTGCCCGTGAATCTTGTTCTTGAGAACTGTAAAAAGGTTTTAGGATGAAACCTTTTTTTTACTGGAGGAATTATTTTTTACTGATTCCACTCATTATGCTCATTCAATTCGTCTATGACGCGAAAATGATGCGGGTGTCGCAAAATGCTACCCCTCCAGCTGACTTAGTCCTGGTCTATAGCGTAGATCCCGTCCGTGTACCGGCGGGGATAAACCTTGCGCAGAAATGTCAGGCGCCTTATTTCATGGTTTCGGACAGGGGATTACATGATTTTCAAGACCAGATCAAACGGTATGGCAGGCCCGGCTCGGCCCAAATTCTTCTGGATGGCAAAGCAACCACAACCGATCAAAACGCCCGCTTTACGGCGTCGATGATTTGCAAGCTTCAGGTTAAAACGGTTCTCCTAGTAACTTCGTGGTATCACATGCCGCGTGCTTTATTTCTGGCGCGATTGTATCTTTTGGGTTCTTCCGTGAAAGTCTATCCTTTTCCCGCTGATGTCGCTCCGGCTGATTGGTGGCGAGAAGGTATTTTCTGGAAGGAATACGTTAAATTCTGGGGAAGTTTGGGACGGGTTGGCTTAGCCGTTATCGGTATCGAACGTCATACACTTGGTTTTGACGGCGGATAAAAAAGCCTTTAATTACAATGTATCTATAGGATGGGTCACTCAGTTGTTAATAGACATCCAAGGGTTACGAACATGATTAATATAGTTGGTGGTTCGGGATTTATTGGTACCCGTCTATCTCGCATGCTTGCCAGTGCCAATACCCCTTTCAAAATTGTCGACAAAGCCCCCAGTCACACTTTTCCGGAAAGTGTCTCTCTGGCGGATATTCGATCGCCGAATGAATTAAACCGTGTTTTATCGGACGGTGGAACACTGATTCACCTCGCCGCCGAACATCGAGACGATGTTCAGCCAAAATCTCGTTATGACGAGGTCAATGTTCAGGGAGCTAAAAATCTATGCGAGGCCGCTCGAAATAAAGGTATCCAAAAGATTGTTTTTGTTAGTACGGTCGCCGTCTATGGTTTTGCGCCATTGGGAACCAATGAATCTGGAATGATTAATCCTTTTAACGATTATGGCCGAACCAAAGCCGAAGCGGAATTGGTTTTCGAAGCATGGCAGGCAGAAGCGTCTGCCCAAAGAACTCTGATTATCGTTCGGCCGACGGTTGTTTTCGGTGAGCAAAACCGTGGGAATGTTTATAACCTGTTAAAACAAATCGCCTCGGGCCGTTTTGTCATGATCGGCGACGGAAAAAACAGAAAGTCGATGGCGTATGTGGAAAATATTGCCGCTTTTTTAATTCACTCCCTTAGTTTTTCTCCTGGCGTGCACCTATTCAACTATATCGACAAACCTGATTTCACGATGAATTCTCTAGTGTCCCATGTTCGTAAGATAATGGGGAAGAGCGAAGAGATTGGGTTTCGCATCCCCTACGGGGTTGGTTTTTTTATTGGGAAATTTTTCGATTTGGGGTCTCGGATCACTGGCAAGAGTTTCGCAATCAGTTCAATCAGGGTGAAGAAGTTTTGCGCTAACTCCGTTTATGAAACCTCCATTGAGAAAACAGGTTTTGTTCCGCCGGTTCTCTTAACGGATGCTTTAGCTCGAACGATTAAATTTGAATTTATGGAAGATCATCAAGCGGATAAGTTGTTCTATTCGGAATAAAAAACTTTGTTAAGTTATTTGCTTTGCGGCCCAGCTGTTTTTAGGATAAGTTCAGGAATGAGGAAGAGTTATTATGAAAAATAAACGCAAAGCTTTTATTACCGGTATCACTGGACAGGACGGCTCCTGGTTGGCGGATTTTTTACTGGAAAAAGGCTATGAAGTGCATGGCATGGTGCGCCGGTCATCCTCTTTCAATACCAGCCGTATTGACCACATCTACCAGGACCCCCATGTTCTTAAACGGCGGTTTTTCCTCCATTACGGGGATTTGTCCGATTCCTCGGGTTTGTCCAAACTACTGACCCAAATAAAACCATCAGAAATCTATAACCTAGGCGCTCAAAGCCATGTGCGGGTTTCATTTGATCAGCCTGAATATACGGGTGAAGTGACGGGGATTGGCACAATGAAACTTTTGGAAGCCATGAGGGCTGTCTGCCCTAAAGCCCGTTTTTATCAAGCCGGCAGTTCGGAACTTTATGGGGGTCTGAATTGCCCTCCGAAAGGTTACAACGAAAACAGCTCCTTTTACCCCCGAAGTCCATACGGGGTAGCCAAGCTCTATTCCTTTTGGGCTGCCAAGAACTATCGGGAAGCCTATGGTTTACATATCTCCAACGGAATCCTTTTTAACCACGAGAGCGAGCGCCGTGGAGAGACCTTCGTAACCCGCAAAATAACCCGGGCGGTAGGACGCATCAAAGTCGGGTTACAGAAAAATCTATTTTTGGGAAATTTAGAAGCCCAACGCGATTGGGGTGACGCCAAGGAATTTGTGAGAGCCATGTGGATGATGCTTCAAAAGCCCAAGGGTGATGATTATGTGGTGGCCACCGGGGAAAGCCATTCTATAAAGGAATTATTAGAAACAGCTTTCGACTATGCGGGACTTTCCTGGAAAAAACATGTCAAATTTGATTCGCGTTATTTACGGCCGACGGAAGTGGATTTTTTGAAAGGCGACTCTTCCAAGGCCCGGAAGACATTGAGATGGAAACACGAAACTTCATTTGAAAGTTTGATTCGTCGAATGGTAGATCACGACTTGGATTTAGCAGAGAGAGAAAAGAAAAGGGATTCATAAAGTGATGCGTCTTTTTATCGCGGGTCATAAAGGCATGGTGGGTTCGGCTCTGGTGCGCCGGTTTCAGGCGGATAAGGGTGTTGAATTGATCCTAAAGGACCGATCCCAGTTGGATCTTTGCGACAAAAATCAGGTTTTTGATTTTTACCGTGAGACACAGCCTGATGCTGTCATCGTCGCCGCCGCTAAAGTCGGCGGGATTATGGCCAACAATACCTATCCCGCCGAGTTTCTTTACCAAAATCTGGCTATCGCTTTGAATACCATTGAAGGGGCTTATCGGTCGGGAGTAAAACGTCTTTTGTTTTTAGGAAGTTCCTGTATCTATCCCAAATTGGCGCCCCAGCCGATGAGGGAAGATTGTCTTTTAACCGGACCGCTGGAACAAACCAATGAAGCCTACGCGGTGGCCAAGATCGCTGCCTTAAAACTCTGTCAGTATTACCGTAAACAATACGGTGTGTTGTTTCATTCGGCCATGCCGACTAATCTTTATGGACCAGGAGACAATTATCATCCCGACTATTCGCACGTTTTGCCCGCGCTGATTTCGAAATTTCATGCCGCCAAGGAAAAGGGGCTGCGCTCTGTTATTTTATGGGGAACGGGAACGCCGCGCCGTGAGTTTTTGCACGTGGATGACCTGGCCGATGCCTGTGTTTTCTTATTGGGCATAGAAAACCCGCCCGATTGGGTGAATGTGGGGGTGGGGGAAGACGTGACTATCCGAAAACTGGCTGAAATGGTTGCGAAAACAGTGGGGTACCAGGGTGAAATAGAATGGGATGCCACAAAACCGGATGGGACGCCACGCAAACTCATGGATGTTACGCGTTTAAAAATTGCAGGTTGGCATTACCGCATTCCCCTTGATGAGGGGATACAAAAAACCTATCAAAATTACTTGGAAGAAAAGGCTTCGGGCCTGCTGAGAACGTAAGTAGTTCAATTCATCTGGGCAAATTTATCGAGAAACCACCCCCTTACTCCCCGGCCGGCCTGACCAATGGTGGACCAAGCGGTTATTCCAGTTAGAGCTCTTCAAGATCTGGGGAAGTATGGGACGGGTGGTTTTGGCCTTCTTGGGGTGGCAAACCGGCCCGACTGGGCCCCACAGCTAGAGCACATTTGGACTTTGTTTGGTTATCTTCAATGGGTACTCGAATTACTTCAATAGGCGCTAAATCTACTTCAATGGGTACTCCGACATGCTTCAATGGGCAAATGGGTCTACTTCAATGGGAATTTTGCTTACTTCAATAGCAAAACCGGTTTCTTCAATGGGAAACCCGGGTTCATGCTACTGGACAGGCCGATCGATGCTACTGGAGATTTCGAACCATGCTAGTGGGAAATTGATTTATTGAACCCCAAAATAAGGGGATGCTACTGGAAAAAATGGCCCATGCTACTGGGAAAATGAGGTCATGCTACTGGGATTTCGGGCAAATGCCACTGGGAAATTCCCAAAATGCCGATAGGGGACCCGACTAATGCCGACAGGAAACTCGGCCATTAGGGGTAAGCCGAGAAATACCCGAAAGGTACGTTAGGGAATTTAAAAAGAGCTCAGCCAGTGGAGGAACTCAGGCGGGTTTTTGAATTTCAGGTCGTAGTACCGGGGGGGAATGCGTTTACCGATGGCGATCTTGACGCCTTTCCTGCCCAAAACCTTTAAAGCCGAAATATCGGCGATGTCGTCCCCGGCGTAAATGGCCAGATGGTCCGGAAAGCGTTTTAATAAAGCCTTTACGGACTTTCCCTTGGAAAAGCCTTTGGGCAGGGCTTCGATCATCTTTTTGCCCAATTCCAGGGTCCAAAGCCGGGGGGTGACCGTGCGGAGGAAGATTTTTTTGTATTCGGAAAATAATTGATCGGCCTGTTTTTGAGAAAAGGCCATTCCGCGAAAATGAACCGTCGAGGAAAAGGGTTTGCGCTCTATATATATGCCGGGAAAAAGGCGGTCGAGGCGCCGTACCGCTTTCCAAAGCGCGAAGGCTTCCCTTCGATAGAGCTTTTCCTGGGCCGGGGAAGCGAAACGCAGGCCTTTCAGGTTTCGCGATTCAAAACCGTGGCTTCCGATGACCGGGAAGTTTTTCAAGCCGGAAATTTTATAAAAGCTGTCCGCGTAACGGCCGGTGACGATGACGGCTTTGTGTTTTTGCTGAAGCCGGAGAAGAAGCTTGCGGGTGGCGGACGAAATCAAGGAATGTTCGGGGTTCTTTTTAAAGTCGGTCACGGTGCCGTCATAGTCCAAAAGAAAAAGAAGCGGCTTTTTCTGAGCGGGGGAGAGGAGAGGGTGGTTGTTTTTTTTCACAGGCTCAATTTCTTTTATGGGATGAGAATAATTTTACCATGGGCGCCGGGTTTCATGACGGCTTCGTGGGACTGGGCCGCGTCTTTTAAGGGAAGTTCTTGTCCGACAATGGGTTTCAGAGAACCGTCGGTGAGGCCCTTGATTAAATCGGCGTGAATGGTTTCCAGTTCGGACGCGCTGGAGGTGGCGTTGACCATCCCCAAAATGGCCGCCTCCCGGCTCATCAAATCCCGGGGATTGATTTCCACGGTTCCCCGGCTGCCGACCACCACCACCCGGCCCTGTTTGGCCAGATAGGTCAGATCTTTGCCCAGGTTTATGTTGGCGAGCATTTCAATAATAATGTTCACGCCCTTGTTTTCGGTGACTTCCAAAAGTTTTTGGGAAAAGTTGGGATCGTGGTGGTCCAAAACAAAATCCGCTCCCAGGTTTTTGATCAATTGCCTGCCCTGGTCGGTGCCGCCGGTGCCGATCACGGTCAATCCGGCGCGTTTCGCCAATTGAATGGCCGCCGTTCCCACGCCGCCGCTGGCGCCGTGGATCAAAACCGATTCTCCCTTTTGGGCCTGGGCGCGGTGAAAAAGGGCGCGGTGGGCGGTGCTGTAGGGAACGCCCAGTGCGGCGCCTTGAGCGAAAGTGATATTTTTCGGAAGAGGGAAAACCTGGTTTTCCAAAGCTAAAGCCTGCTCGGCGTAGGTTCCGGTTTGAGAGCCGATTAAATAAACGGAGTCACCCGCTTTAAACTTGGTTACTTGAGCGCCGACCGCTTGAACGACACCGGCGCCATCCGCGCCGGGGGTATAGGGAAGATTCGGTTTTAAGGCATAAGTGCCGGTTCGCACATAATTTTCGATGGGGTTCACGCCGACCGCTTTGAGGGCCACCAGCACCTGGGTGGGGGCTGGGTTTAAATCGGGGATTTCTTCCCATTTTAAAACTTCGGGTCCTCCAAATTGACTGACGCGGATGGCTTTCATGGTTTTCCTCGATGATTTAATTTTAAAATTCCTGATAATTTTGACCGACGATCATCCGGGGGTCAAGGCACCACGGCGCGTGTTTTTTGACGGGCCAGGACCATCGAAATAATGGGTTGCGACAAGTTTTTTTTCGTTTAAACTGCCTATTGCGTATTTGACACAGTATTCCCAAGGACAGGCTAGTTTAATGAAAATGGTTAAAATCGTTTGCCGGTTGACTGTCACGGTTTTTCTTATGTTCCTGGCGGCCGGAGCCCAGGCCCAAACTTCAGATACCTATTATCAAGCCGGATTAAAACTTTATTCGGGCCAGGATTACGCCAGAGCGCTTCAGTATTTTGGCGCCGCGATTAAGCTGGATCCCCGGAACGCCGCGGCTTATCAGGGCCGGGGCAACTGCTATTACGCCAAAGCGGATTACCCAGACGCGTTACAGGATTACCGTCAGGTTCAACAGCTCAGCCCCTCACCCGCCATTGATCAATTCATCAACCGCATTCAGGCGAAAATGGGGGTAACCTCCTCGCCGGACATGATGGCCGGCGGCAACGCGTCTGCCGATGATTATTCGGGGCTTTTTCAAAAGGGAAAGTTTGATTTTCAGAATAAGAAATACACTGCCGCGGCAAAAGATTTTGAAAAGGCTCTTCAAAAAAATCATACGGACTACAATCTTTTCTATTACCTGGGACTGACTTACAAGGTTTTGGGCGATATGAAGAACGCGACCCTGGCTTTGGGGTTGGCCAATCAAATGAAATCTAATCCCCAGTTGTCGTCTTACGTGAAGGCCTTTCGGTTAAAACTTTCCCAGGATGACCGGGACTGGGTGGACCAGCAGTTGTCCGCGGCGGCGGGCGGCAAGGAAATCAACTTGCACCACCGGCCGGCGGACGCTACGGATTACGCTTTGCGCCTTGAGGGCGGGACGGCCTTTCCGAATTTGAACGACTTTACGGCTGAAGCCAATAACGGAACAACTTACGCGCTGGCTCAAAACGGGACGGCGTCTTATAGCGCTACGGAACCCAGTATGTCCGCCTATCTAGGTTTTGAGCCGGTTGTCAATCTGGAACAAGATATCGAGCTGGGTTTTATCGTCGCGGTCGAACCGGTGGGTACTTTTAATGAACAGTACAGCCAATATGGAAATACCACCACCAACTCTTACACGATTACGGCCTATGAATTGGGATTGAATTTGAGATGGCTGATCGGCGAGGGGCCGGTGAAATTTTTCATTGCGGCCGGACCTTTGCTGGCGCCGATTTCCATCAATTATTCCAGTACGGTTAACAATGTTCCGATCACCGGCAATTTCAGCAGTTGGGGATTTGGCGGTCAGGTTCAATTGGGCGTCGATTTTCGTATGTTGGGCAATATATCTTTTGGACCTTTTGTGACCTTGCAAGCGATCAGCGCGAATAATTTTACCGGCGATCTAATCGACAACTCCAACAACCTGGATATCGGCAGCACGCTTTATACTTTGCCCAACGGACAATGGCCTTCCGTAAGACCAATAGCGACGGGACAAACCCCTCCGACCGGGTCAAACCTCACGAATGTGGATTTGAGCGGGATAGTGCCGGGGATTCACCTTTCGATGTTCTTCTGATTCCTTTTCGACTCTCGCTTTCGCCTGTCTTTTTAGTATAAAATCCACTTCCTCAATCTTTAGTTCATTTGGAGAAACTATGAGCCTTTTCTGCAAGCGGTTTTGTATTTTTGCTTTTATCTTCGCGATATTGACTGCTTTTTTACCTCTGGCGGCTCAAGAAACGACTGATTCGGATTCGGGGTTTAACCTTCCGGTGGTTGAAAAAGTTCTGCAAAACGGATTAACGGTTTTGATATTGGAACGTCCGGGAATTCCGGTTGTCTCCTTCTCCCTCATGCAGCCGGTGGGGGCACAAGACGCGCCCAAGGGCAAAACCGGACTGCCCCATATGCTGGAACACATGATGTTCAAGGGGACCGAAACCATCGGGACTCTTTCTTATGCCAAAGAAAAACCGATTCTGGACGAGATGGACAAGGTCGCCCAGGAAACCAATGATGAGAATGAAAAGCTTCAGCCCTCGGCGGAGCGTTTAAAAGCCCTGGCGGACCAGATGGAAAAACTGGAACAAGAGCACCATCAAGTGGTGGTGAAAGACGAGCTTTCAGCCATCTACACCCAGAACGGCGGCCAGAGCCTGAACGCCTGGACCAGCCAGGACGCCACGAATTACACCATCACCCTGCCGGCCAATAAATTTAATTTGTACGCCACCATCGAGCAGGACCGTTTGTCCCATCCGGTTTTTCGTGAGTTTTATTCCGAACGAAACGTGGTGGCCCAGGAACGCCGCTGGCGGACCGAGTCGAATCCCGAGGGGAAATTGTCCGAGGCGCTGGAGTCCACCGCTTTTTCAGCCAGCCCTTATAAAGACCCGGCGATTGGATGGATGTCGGACATTATGAAACTGATGCGCCCGGACGCGGAGGCTTTTTACCACCAAACCTACCGGCCCGACCAGGGTGTTTTGGCCATTGTGGGCGGGGTGCAGGCGAAAGATATTATTCCCATCCTGGAGAAAACCCTGGGACAGGTTCCTAATCCGACGGTGCCGCCGTTAAAAAAGAATTGGACGAAAGAACCGCCGCAGGAAGGGCAAAAGACCGTTCACGTTTATTTTGACGCGGACCCGATGGTCATGATGGGCTGGCACATGCCGAACTTTCCCCATCCGGATGGATTAGCGCTGGATGTTTTGTCTGATATTTTGACAACCGGTAATACTTCTCGTTTGATCCAGCATTTGTTGTTTGGAAAAAAGTTGGTGACTTCCATTTCAACTGAGACAGGTTTTCCCGGCGACCGAAGCCCCAATCTTTTTGTGCTTTCCTTTAACCCCGCGCCCAAACACAGCGCGGATGCCATTGTGGCGGCGATTGACGCTGAAATCGCGGACATCCAAACTAATGGGGTCACCCAGGCGGAACTGGACCGGGCGAGGCGCAATATTGAGTCTTCCTTTTTGTGGGGGAAAATATCGACGTCGGATTTGGCCCAGGATTTAGCTTACAACCAGGCGGTCCATGGCGATTGGCGCTATGTGACACGCTACATGGATATGGTGAAGGCCTTGACCCCGGATGATATTAAGAAAGTGGCGGCTGAATACCTGACTTCCCCGAACCGAACGATCGCTTATTTAGAAAGGCCCGCGAAATGATAACCATGAAATTAAAAACGACTCTCCTCTCGGCGGCTTTTGGCTTTATCGCTCTCGGTTTTCCATCGCTGGGTTTTTCCAAAGCGCCGTTTGTTCCTGAAACAGCCCCGCTGAATATTCAAGTTCCTCCATTTGACGTCAAAACCCTGACCTGCGGCATTAAAGTGGTTTTCCTCAAGAACGACGAAATGCCCTTGGTTTCGGTGAATTTGTTGATCCCTGGCGGCTCGATTTTGGACCCGGAAGGCCAGGAGGGGTTGGGATCGCTCATGACGGCCCTTCTTCGCAACGGCGGGGCGGGGGATTTGACGCCGGAAGTTTTTGACGCCGCGTTGGAAGATAAAGCGGTGGATATGTCCGCTTCGGTGGATAAAGAATTTTTTTCCGCGGGTTTTAAATGTTTGTCGCAGGATCTGGCGGATGTTCTTCCGCTCTACGCGGACATGCTGCGCCGCCCGCAATTTGATCTCAAACGGTTTGAAACCGACAAAGCGGATTCGATCGACGAGGTGAGTCGTCTGGAAGATACGCCGGACGCGTTGACCCGGGTGCTTTTTTCCAAGGCGCTTCTGGATCAAAGTCCTTACGGCCATTCGGCCAGCCCCACATCGCTTTCGATGGTGAAGCCGGAGGACGTTTTGAAATTTTACCAGGCCCATCTGGGTCCCGCCGGGTCGGTTTTGGAAGTGACGGGCAATGTGGATGAAGCCAAAGTTTTGGCCCAGTTGGAAAGCCTCTTTGGGGATTGGACGGCCCAGGAGAAACTTCCGGATAATGTGGATGCCAAGCCTCTGGGGCCGGTGATTTATTTTTATCCGAAACAAGTGAGCCAGGTTTTTATCCGCTTCGGCGTTTTGGGACTGAAACGGCATGACCCTCAGGACATTCCGCTTTCGGTGGCTAATTATATTTTGGGCGGCTCCGGCTTTACCTCCCGCTTGATGCACCAAATCCGTTCGGACAGGGGGCTGGCTTATTTTGTGGACAGTGTGACGGTTCCCTTTAACATCCGGGGGATTTTTGAGGTGATCGGCGGGACCAGGCCTGATTCGGTCAAAGAGTACCTGACGGTGATGTTCCAGGTGTTGAATGATTTTGCCAAGACGGGGCCGACTGAATCGGAACTTCAGCAGGCTCAAAAATCCATGGTGGAAGAATACGCTTACAATTTTGAGTCGCCTTTTTCACTGGCGGACTATCACACCAGTCTGGTTTTTAACGGTTATCCGGATGACTATTTGCAAACCTATCGGGATAAAGTGAAAGCGGTGACTCAAAACCAGGCCGCCGCCGCGGCCAGCGCCGTTCTTTCCCAAAAGAACTGGGTTTTAATCGTGGCGGGACCGGAAGAGCTGGAAAAGGACCTGGAAGCTTTTGGAACGGTGCACAAAGTGACGAGTGTTTTTGATCCTTTGGTTTCCAATCCCTGATTTGGAGGTTGTAAAAAGGGAGTGCTTTTTCTAGAATTTCGCTCCGCTTAAGTTTCTTTAAGTGGCCTCATCGTCTAACGGTTAGGACGGATGGTTCTCAGCCATTAAATCGGGGTTCGATTCCCCGTGGGGCTACCAAGTGAACCCAGGTTCGAAAGAACCTGGGTTTTTTTATTAAAGTCCCACAGGGAATTGGGAAAGTCTGAAAACGAGAGTTTTCAGGATGTTAAATGGGGTACACAGGGGGAATTTCCCCTGTGATGGTTTTAACCGGGGCTACCAAGTGAACCCAGGTTCGAAAGAACCTGGGTTTTTTTATGAAGACCCACGGCGAATTGGGAAAGTCTGAAATAGGTTTTTATTTATATAGATCCACATAGTAGAAAACAGACGCCTTCCCGCTTTTAAAACCGATAATTCACTTTTATTGTCCGCTTTTGGCCCAAAGGCTGAAGTTGAATAGGATCCGATTCCTGTGGGGAAGGCCGGCAACTGCCCTATCTGTTTAAATTTTATTATGAATTTAGAAAGAGAAGACGCCTACTTTTCAAATATTAATTGAAGTTTTCCCTTTAAAAAGCCTGATAGGGCTTGAAAGCCAACCCAAGCAACGCAATAATACACCCCATATTTGTATCACTTAAGGACACTATATGCAGAACATCACGGTTGCCGATTCGGCTCATCCACAACACAAAGATATTACTTTGCTTTCGGTTAAGGGTTTCATTGACACGAATACAGCCCCTGAATTTGAGAAAACTTTTCAAAAAGTATTAGCCGACAATAAATTCAACCTGATTATCGATCTCAGAGAAGTCAATTACATCAGCAGCGCCGGCTGGGGGATTTTTGTCGGTGAAATACGGCGCATCCGCAGTCAAAAAGGGAATCTATTTCTGGTCGGCATGAGCCCCGAAGTGACTGAAGCTTACGAACTTTTGGAGTTTGAGACTATTTTGAAATCCTTTCCCAATGTGGAACTGGCCGTTCAAAAAGGTTTTGGCAAATCCAAGACAGGTAAAACCTCCGAAAAGTCCAAGGTCGAGAGTGTGGCTGTTGAGAAGTCTCAAATGGAAAAAAGTTTTGAGAGCCAGGGGGCGGGAATTCGCGTCGAACAACCGCAGGTGAATCAAGAATCAGCCAAGAAAAAGAATTGGCTTGCCAGACTTTTTTCGTGGAAATTGTTTTAACTACGAACTCCTTCTTGTGTTTTAAAAATCTTCGTTACTCCCGACTTTAATTACAGAAAGATTTCGTGGATTTATGAAACTATCAGAACTTTTCGGCAAAGACTCCGATGTTTCAGCCACTTACAAACGCTTTAAAAAAGCCATGGAGCGCAATTCGGGCGACTATGGACTTAAAGCCCAATTTATCAAGTTCTGTCTGTTAAACCGCTTCACCAATACCAAAACGATCGAAAATTATATCGCGGAAGCCCTGGCGCTATTTGAAACCATTGAGAATAGCCACGGTTTTGACATCCAATGCCATTACCTGGTCGGCAAGTATTACCAGGAAGACAAGAATTACCGCAAGGCCTACTATATTTATCTGACCGCGATTAAGCGGTTTAACCAATATGTGGAAAAGCATCCCAATCTTAAATCTGAAAATTCCGAATTAGCCTATTCCATCGCGCTGAACCTGATGATTCTGCAATCAAACCCGGTGGATCCCGAAGTGGAAAAGTGTTTCAAAATCATTCATAAATCCTTTCCGCTTCACGTAAAGCGTTTTGAGTTTGAAAATGAGATGGCGAAACCGGCGCCGAACAAAGACCGGATCAAGCAGCTAAAAGAGGAAATTCGCCAGCTGAAAATTGATGAAGAAAAAGAAGTTTTGACCGCGACGGTGGAAGAAACACCCGCCAATCCCGTTGAATATAATCAGCTCAAAGCGGAGATGGAAAGTAATCCGGAAGATTACAGCCTCAAGACGAAATTAATTAAATTCTGCATGGGAAACCGTTTTACCAACCCGCAGATTACAAAGAGCCATATGGCTGAGGTTTTAGCGCTTTTTGACAGTATTGAAAACGCCCATGGATTCGATATTGAATGCCATTACCTGGTGGGCAAGTATTACCACGAGGAAAAAAATAAAAATAAGGCCTGTCAGATTTATTTGAACGCCATCAAACGGTTTAACCAATACGCGGTGTTGAGCCCTGATGTGGAGTCTGAAAACTCCGACTGGGCTTATTCGATCGCCTCGAACTTTTTGAACCTTCGGCCTGAACCGGTGGATCCGGAAGTGGAAAAATGTTTTAAGATCATCCGCAAGCCCTATCCGCTGGATGTGAAACGAGCCGCTCTTAAACTTGAAATCGAGGAAGACGCTCCGGAGCCTTCGCCCATTGTCATGCGGTCGAATGAGCCGAAGTCCCAGGCGCAAGCGGATCAAACTCCCGCGTCCGCCAGTGAAAAATCACCGGATAATCCGGCCGAATACGATCAGCTGAAAAAAGAGATGGCGGGCAAACCCGGAGATTACGGCCTCAAAGCGAAGTTCGTTCAATTTTGTCTGCAGCATCGATCTACCAACGAGAAGATTAATCAGAACCACATCAATGAAGCCCTGAAGCTTTTTGAAACCATTGAAAACGGCCCGGGTTTTGATATCGACTGCCATTCACTGGTGGCCAGGTATTATCAGGAAGAGAAGGATGGCTTAAAAGCGTATCAAGTTTATCTCAATACAATCAAGCGGTTTAACCAACAGACCGCGGCGAATCCCCACGATGAGTCAAAAAACTCGGAAACCGCTTATACGATCGCCTTGAATCTTATCGTGCTTAAGCCGACCCCTCCGGAACCCGAGCTGGAAAAATATTTTAAGCTCATTGGCAAATCTTATCCTCTTTATGTGAAGCGTTTCGAATTTGAAAAAGAAATGGCGAAGCCGGACGCGGACCAGGAGAAAATCAAAAAGCTTAAAGATGAAATCAGCCAGCTCAAGGCTAAAGAAGAAAAAACGGATTCGGAATCCGCGAAAGAAGAAGCCGCTCCCCTCAAAGCCGCGGAAGAAAAAGAAACGCAGACAACCCAGAAAGAAAAAACAGCGGATGCTCTTGGATTTAAAGCGAAAGATAAAAATGATATTTTTTCAAAATTGCTAAAAGTTCCTTCGCCATTCGCCGAACCATCCGCTGTGGTTAAGGACACCAGTCAGAAGACGGAAAAGACGGCTGAAAATAAAGACTTTTTCTTTTTGTCGCCCGTTTCCGAGCCGTCCGAAGGTGTTTCCTTTATGATTTTTCAAAACCATGTCTGGGAAGGTCCTTTCACCATTTCGCAACTGCGCGCGAAAAAGAATTTAGATAAAAATTCATGGGTTTGCCGGGTCGGAAGTCAGTTAGTGGTTCAAGCTTACGAAGTGTCCGATTTGCAACCTCTTATTGAGCCATAACTTCAAGACAGCCGCTTCTCTATCTGCCCTGTTGTCCGGGAACGTTTTAGTCAATTAGAAAAATTAAAAACCGCTTTTGGGATTTTCAAAGAAATCAACTTCTTCCTTTCGAAGTTCCAAATAAATCATGGTCGTGAAAATAGGAGGTGTTATAATCTGTTAATCCAGTATTACGGTTTTGTATATTTTCAAGGATCGACACATGACCTCCACCGATGAAGTAAATGAAATCGATTTAAAAGCCATTCTGGAACAGGAACTGGTAAAGGTTCACTTTCAGCCCATATTTTCCATCCGCGAAAAAATGATCGTGGGCTACGAGGCGCTTTCCAGGGGTATTCATCCCGTATCAGGAAAAATCATTGCACCTCTTCCGCTGTTGAAGGCCGCGAAAGAAGCCGGTCTCATTATGGAAATTGACCGTATCATGCGCAAAAAAATATTGGAAAGCTTCAACCGTTATTTCCCGCAGCCGCACGAATTGATTCTTACCCTTAATTTTGAAACGTCGATTATCGACAAGGAAATCGGTTCGCTCCAGCTGATCCAACTGGCCCGCCACTTTAATTTGAACCCCGCCAATATTGTCATTGAGATTCTCGAGTCAAAGATCAAGAACGTTGACGCTCTGGCTAAATTTGTCGGTATTCACCGGGATAACGGATTTCTGATCGCTCTGGATGATGTCGGTAAAGGCCATTCGAATTTTGACCGTATTCCGGTGATTCACCCGGACATCATTAAAATTGACCGTTCGCTGGTAATGAACCTCCAGGACGATTATTACCGGCAGGAGATTTTTAAAGCGATAGGCCGTTTGTCCCACAAAATCGGCGCGGTTGTTTTAGCGGAAGGCGTAGAAACGGAAGAAGAGGTCTTGGAAGTGATGGAATTGGGAACGGATTTACTTCAGGGTTATTACTTATCCAAGCCACAGGAGCCCAGTTTCGATTTTACCGGCCTGGTTAATCGTCTCGTTGAACCCATGGCGAAAAAGTTTAAGAAGCGGATGGTGGAAAAACTGAATATCAACAAAATCCAACATGAACGCTATACCCTGATGATTGAAAACCTGGTTAACGAAATTTCAACCCTTACGGATGAAGAGATGGACGGAAAACTATCGGCCGCTCTTTCGAATCATTCCATCGCCAAGGCGTTATATGTACTGGATGAAAATGGACTTCAAACATCATTGATGGCCTGCATGATGGATCATCAACCCCGAAAAGGGATTTTTAGAATACCCCCCAAAGGAACAGACTATTCCACTAGGGATTTTTATTATGTGTTGATGGACGACGGGTTTAACCGCAAATCCTACACTAGCGAGCCCTACATCTCTCCCGCGACGGGGCTTTTTTGCCTATCCATTTCAACGCGTTATGAAGATAAACATGGGAAAACCAAGATTCTTTGTGTGGATGTCGTGCCCAATTACCTCAAAAATATGGGCCGGATTATGACCCTATTTGGCGGTTGAACTCTAAGTTGGAACTTTTTCTTGAAAACAGGCTAATTGTCTTGAAAATGTCCGATTAGAGGACTTTTCCATTCGCGTAAAATACCTCAAAAACCCAGTATAAATTGACGAAAATACGTGTTTTGCATGGTAAACTCTCGCATCTTACCTTGTGAACGTGGAAAATGAAATTTTCTAAGAATTTACACACTATTTTAATTTTTACTATGGCATTTGCTTTTGTTGGCTGGTTTTTCCCCGCAAGAGCTTCCGCTCAAGTCACCGATACCCCCACTGATACTTCTACGGACACTCCAACCGATACTTCGACAGACACAGCGACCTTTTCACCCACTGATACGGTGACGGATACACCTACCAATACGCCTACAGACACGGCGACTTTCACAGTTACGGATACGGCCACGAATACACCGACCGCCACACCCCAACCGAAACTGGTGCTTTCGTGGAATAACGAGCCGGCATCCCAGAACTATTTATTTAATCAGCAAAATGTCACGGGAATCCAAGTCGTGCTCAAGGCTTTGGGGCAGGAATCTGTCACCGTGAGTCAATTGACTTTTGGTCTGAGTGGAACGCTTGGCTCTAGTGAGGTAGGGAGTGTGGAATTGTATCCGGACACGGGTACGAGCGGTGATGACGCGGGTGGAAACGGGATTTATACCACTGCCACGCCTACCCCGACACCGATTGCCAGCGGAAGTTTTTCCAGCGGGACGATCACTTTCAGCGGATTGACAAATTTAACGGTGCCTCTGGGTGCTCCCCAAACCTTCCTGTTGGTCTATGATCTTCACGCCGATGGCGGCGAAACTTTTTTAAACACGATTAATCCCACTTCGATTATGGCGGCGGGAATGAGTACGGGTACGACAGCTTTGATTTTGGGATCCACGGTCAACGGGAATACGCATACGGTAGTGGGACCAACAGTGACTCCGACTTCTACCAATACGTCAACGAACACACCGACTAACACGCCTACAGATACACCCACCAACACCCCTACCAATACGTCTACCGACACGCCCACCAACACACCCACGAATACCCCAACGAACACGCCAACGAATACACCGACCGATACACCGACTAATACGCCGACGAATACGGTGACCAACACACCAACGAACACACCGACTTTTACACCCACAATGCCGGCGATATTGCTGTCGATAGGGACATCCACACCGGTGCCGTCCTCAAACCAGTTATCGGGAGCGAGGAATGTGCCGGTGTTGTTGTTCAACTTGGACAATACATCCGGGGAGTCGGAACAGTTGAATTCGATGGTATTGAGTTTGGCGGGAAGCGGAAGTTCCTCGGGAGTGTTTTCGGTGAAGTTGTGGCTGGACAATGGAAGCGGGGTTACGACGGGAGACACGCTGTTGTCGACAGAGACAATGCCAGCATCGGGAACAGTGACGATGTTTGGAGGTCCGGCATTACAGACATTGAGCGCGGGGGTGTCGCAATATTATCTGGTGACCTATAGTTTCACCAGCACGGCGGCTTTGGGAACTTATGGGGCGAGCCTGACCACGGTAAATGGAGTAGGGATAACGACAGGGCAGCCGGTACAGGTGACAGGAGGACTGCTGCCGCTGACTCAGGGACTGATTTCAATCGAGGGAACACCCACACCAACCTTTACGCCAACCAATACACCCACGAACACGCCGACCAATACGCCGACGAACACGCCAACCGATACACCGACCAACACGCCGACGAATACCACCACGAATACAACGACGGATACACCCACCAATACCCCGACTAATACGCCAACGAATACCCCGACTAACACACCAACGAACACACCCACCAATACACCCACTAACACGCCGACTAATACACCAACGAACACGACGACGAATACCCCCACCAATACGCCAACGGATACACCTACCAACACGCCGACTAACACAACTACGAATACTCCGACTAATACGCCAACCAACTCACCCACCAACACTCCGACGAACACAACAACTAATACACCGACTAATACGCCGACGAATACGGTGACCAACACACCGACGGCTACACCGGAGACGATGAATGTGATCCAGCCAGTCCAAATTGCTAATAACACCCAAATTCCGAATACGGCGGGAGTAACGGTCCTATTGGTAAATTTGAATAATACGGGATCGGTCGCCGTAACTTTGAGTTCGTTGACTTTTGGTTTGACGGGTCCTGGTACACCGTCTTCGGATATTGGGCCGGTGAGACTTTACGATAACGGAACATTAGTTGGTACGGGAGTCTATCAAGGATCGTCTGCGACGGTGACCCTGACTGGCAGTCCGCTGGATACGATCGCTGCGGGAGCGACGAATGATTATGAACTGACCTATTACTTCGAAACCATTGCGACAACAGGAACCTACGTGACGAGCTTGTCATCAACCGGGGTGGTGGGCGCGACAACAAGCGGGAATTTAATTACGGTAACGGGAGGCGCGACGGGAGAAAATGTGACAATTGCGCCGCCTACCTTTACGCCGACGAACACACCTACCAATACACCCACGAACACCCCAACGAACACACCGACGAATACGCCCACCAATACCCCTACGAATACGCCTACGAATACGCCGACGAACACACTCACGAATACACCCACCAATACACCCACCAATACACCGACTAACACGTTGACGAATACACCCACGAACACACCTACGGATACGCCGACGAATACGATTACCAATACACCGACCAACACACCTACCAATACACCGACCAATACGGTAACGAACACGCCCACTTCGACGCCATTACCTGCCGATCATTTGGCTATTTTGGGGCCTCTTCCTTCATTTGTCGCGGGAACCAGTACGGGTCCCTTGGTGATACAGGTTCAAAATAACGTCGGTGGACCAGCAACCTTCTCGACGGCAGTCACTTTCGATTTATCATCCAGTACGACCGGTGATTATAGTTTCTCGCTTTCGCCCTCTGGAATACCAACAACCAGCTCCTGTGTTCTTCCGGCTGGGACGTCCAATCAAACCATTTATTACACAGGGTATAAGGCGCAAAATGAAAACTTGAACGTGACAGCTCTCGCGGCTATCACCACCTCTTCGGTTTCTCAGGCGATCGTTGTCTCGCCGGCCGCTTATTCAAAACTTCAGGTTCTCATGCCAAACCAGGTTTCAGATCCTGGGAAACCCAATTCGGATCCTTTGGGACGGATAGGACTTCCCAACTCCACTCAGTCTGGTAATTCGGTGATCGCCACGGTTAACGCCGTTGATACCTATTTCAATTTGGTGAATACGGCCCCGAACGACAACTTGATATTCACAGTCACCGATGGAACCGTGCAGACCGCCGGGACCTTGGCGACAGGTACGGTAAACCATTCGGATATATTTATCACCGCGGGATCTCAAACTTTGACCGTTAAAGACGGATCCACTGGTTTTACCGGTACCAGCGATACCATACAGGTACTGCCAGGATTGAATAGTACCCAATTAAACGTTGTCCATAATTCACCTAATCTTTCCACAGTCATCCTTGGTCAAACAGGGGTTGAGGTGTTTACTTTTAACCTTTCAGTTCAGACAGGTACCCATACTATCCTTGTCGACAGTTTGGCACTGAACGCTCAGGATCAATCAGGGGTCGGAGTGGCTTTAGGTTCTGCTTTCCAGTATTTGATTTTGGAAGGGCCGTCGAGTGTGCTTCCTCAACCGGTTACTTTAAATACGTCCAATTCAGCTTTGACGACCGCGACTTTTTCAAGTCCGATTTCTGTAGTGACGGGCCCATCTTTGCCTCTGACCCTATTGGCTGATATTCAACCAGCGGCTACGGCAAAGACGGTTTCATTGTCTCTGGGACAAAATGGTATCGCTGCCAACGACGTTACCAGCGGCACAACCGTGGTATCTACTTCTTTCGGCGATTCCACGGGGTTCCCGATGAATTCTAATCTGATGCTGTTCGAGACATCTGATGTGGCCAGTACCTATGGAAACTATCCCAATCCCTTCCACCCTGAAACGGGCAATACGACGATCGAGTTTAACTTGGCGAATCCTACAGCTTATTCTTTGGTGATCTATGACGTTCTTGGGAAACGAGTTAAGACTTTCCAAAGCAACGGTTCTCAAACGGGACTTCAACAATTGTCATGGGACGGAAGAAATGATGTTGGAGTCATGGTCTTAAGCGGTATTTATTTCGCTCAATTGAACGCGGGTGGTACCTATACCCTGAAAATCGCGGTGGCAAAATGATGCGTCAACGTTACAAACCTCTCAACAACCTTTTATTTCGGCGATTGAGCTGGATCATTTTGGTATTTATCAGCCTGGGAACCTTTTCTGCCAGAGCACAAGTGGGGACGGGGGGAACGGAATCTCCTTTTGAATTGGGCGGGTCGGCTATGGCTCTGGGTATGGGGGGGGCTGTTGGAGCCATTTCGGGATATGGCGAGGCTTTTTATGAGAATCCGGCGGTTCTGGCAACGGTTCAGGATCACGAAATTTTAACTTTTCACGCCCCTTTATTTCTCGACACTATTTACGACTCGGTCGGTTATATCAATCCGATTGGAACGAGCAGTGGTTTTGGATTGGCCATCACCCGTCTGGGAGTCTCGAATATTCTTCAAACCACTAACAATATCCAGGCAATTTCCACTTTCTCATCGGATGAATACGAGGGGCTTTTGGGTTATGGTTTCAGCCTACTGCCTGATTTGGATTTTGGGGCAAACGTGAAATATGTTTTCGAACAATTGGGTTCCTATCAGGGGAGTGGTGGCGGGATGGATCTGGGTCTCCTTTTTCACTTTTCAAAAAAGCATTCGGATTTTAATAAAATTGGAATCGATAACATCGCGCTGGGCTTTTCAGAAACCAACGTGATCGCCCCCCAGACTGAACTTTATCAGGTCGCGGATTCTCCAGCGAGGGTTTACCGCCCCTCAATCTCCTACTATTACCAGTTTCCAAGGTCTCAAAGCGACCTTTGGTTAACCGGAGAAGGAGAATTTCCCGATGGCGGCCAAAGCATTTTCAAAGGCGGCCTGCAATATGGCTGGAACAAGACGGTTTTTGTTCGGGCGGGTTTTAACGGAAACGGAGCCACGGTGGGCGCGGGATTAAGGTTTTTTGATTTTGAATTTGATTACGCCTACGACCAGCAGGATTTAGGCGACTTGAGCCAGTTTTCTTTGACCTACCGCTTTGACCATTTTGTGGACCCGCTTCAGACTCAGAAAAACTTTCTGCTGAAATGGGTGGCCCGTTTTTACACTAAAGACCAAGACTTTGACCCGGCTATTAAAGCCTGGAAAAACGTATTGCGCGAATTTCCTGATGACAAGGAAGCGGCTCAGGGCATTCTGGATGTTGAACAACAACGAAAAATTCTGGTTCAGGAACAAATGAAACTAGCGCAGTCGGATTTGGCAAAGGGTGACTATGGGGATGCGGTGCCTCTGATCGCGAAAGCGCTCAGTTTGGATCCGGATAATTCAGCGCCAAAGGCGCTTTTGAAACAAGTGGACAAAAAGACGCTGCTTCAGTCGAATTATACGATGGGAACCGAGGCTTACATCCGGGGGGATTACGCCTTGGCAGTCCAGCACCTGAAAATGGTCTACGAAATCGATCCCAAATACAGGGATGTGGATTTCCTTTTTCATGACGCCCAAAGCTACTATCTGCCTCTGGCAACCCTGCCCAAGGATTTAACGGTGCTTTATGCCAAGGGAGTGGATTACTATTTAGCGGGCAACTATAAAAAAGCCATTGAAATATGGGAGCAAGTGTTGAGTCGGAATCCTAAAAATTTTCTCGTGAGGCGTAATATTGAGGAAGCCAGCGACCGCCTCCGGGATTTCGTTCCTGAAAATTCTTCCTCTGTGAAACGGGAGTCAAAGAAAAAGCCATGAACTTATACCCACTTCTTTATCGAGTTCTTTCCAATATTCCTTATGAGCCTAAACGGCGCCGTTACCATTTGGAAGTAGAAGCCAAAGAAATCGAGCTTTTAACCATCAAGGATTTCGTTCAACGAGTTTGCGACTCGGCGGGCTGTTTGTCGAAGGAAACTTCTACCATCAAACTGGCCGTCGATGAGGCCTGCAGCAATATCATCCGCCACGCCTATAAGGATAAAGAGGGGGGGAAGATCAAGCTGGAGATGGGTATTAGTTATTCTGACTTGAGGATCAAGATTGTCGATTACGGAAAATCGTTCAATATTATGAGCGCTAAAAATCCCGATCTGGAACATTACGTTGATATTGGGAAAAAAGGCGGATTGGGTATCTATCTTATTAAAAAGATCATGACCCATGTTCGATATCGGGCTTTTTCTGATCATAATGAACTGATTCTTTACCGCCGTCTTTTGAAGGCCCCTCCCTCAGAATTGGGACTTAAACAGGGTTCCTATTCGGTTTCGGCAAAATTCACACTTCGTTCTACTTTATTGGTTCTTCTCCTCACCTCGATGGTCTATTTCTACCTGAGTGAGCGGCATGAAAGTTCGTTTATTAGTCAAGAGCACGATCAAATTACAACAATTCTTCAGACAATTTCGACGGAGGCGGGGGAATTGATGGCCCGCAATAACGACCTGGAATTGAATCGGATGATTCAGGCGCTCATAAGGAACGATAAGGATAAAGTATTAAGCTACACGTTTGTAAGCACCGCGGATAGAAAGTATCTGGCTCATTCGGATTTGAACCAGATGTTCGGAAAGTACACTCCGCCGCCAGGGGTTCAAACAACCCAGATACCGGGCATTCAAATTTTTAAAATTCATAATTCCGACGGTCCCCTGACTGATTACGCGTCCGCGGTTTATTACCACGGACGGTGGATGGGCGAGGTTCATGTTGGAGAAAGTGATGCCGCGCTTCATCACGCGGAGAGCAGTGCCAAGATTGAATTACTACGACTAATGATTTTGATTTCGTTCTTCAGCGTTCTGGGACTTTATTTACTTTCCCGCGTTTTCATCAGGCCGTTCCAGAAAATTTTGGAAGGCGTTCAGGCGATGACAATGGGCGATTTAAACGCCAAAATTGAGGTGGAAAGCCAGGATGAATTCGGACAATTGGCTACTATTTTCAATGAGATGACGACCAAAATTCAGGATTCTCAGAAGGGAATGTTGGAAGGCGAGAGAATGCAAAAGGAAATGCAGGTGGCTCAGGAAATCCAGCACACCCTCTTGCCGGCCGAGTTTCCGCAAATTGAAGGTTATGAAATCGGCGCGACCTACCGTTCCGCGAAGGAAGTAGGCGGCGATTATTACGACTTTTTCTGGGTAGATCCCACGACCCTGGGCATTGTAGTGGCTGACGTTTCCGGCAAAGGGGTTCCTGGATCGATGGTTATGACCATGATTCGTACCGCCATGCGACTGGAAGCCCGCGGTAATAAATCCTCTTCAGACGTGCTGGCCAAGGTGAACACCCATGTCACAAGTGACATGAAAAAAGGCATGTTCGTGACGATGTTTTATATCATTCTGGATTCACGGAACCGTTCCATCAATTGCTCCAGCGCCGGACATAATCCCATGATCCTATACAGGGGAAAGACAAAAGAAGTTTACTTTCTTAAGCCGAAGGGTTTTCCCGTGGGGATCGACCTGCCGGAAGAGAATATGTTTGAGAAGAGCATGGCGCTTCAAAAGGTTAGTCTTGAGAAAAACGATATGCTGGTGATTTATACGGACGGTATTACGGAAGCGATGAATCCGGAAAAGGATCAGTTTGGAGAGAATCGACTCACCCAGGTTATTAAAGAGAATGCTCATCTCACACCGGCGGAGTTCGTTGAGAAACTCAATGAAGCCATCGCCCAATTTACCCGAGGAGCTGAGCAGAACGATGATATTACGGTCGTGGCCATTAAGGAAAAAATGAAGGCTGAGAATGTGGAGTTTAAGTTCCGGAAAAAGCTTCTGGATTTGGTCGAAAGGAAAGGTTTGTCTGTGGCGGAAGCTTGCCGGCAAATGAATACGTCCACGCATACCTACTATCGGTTTAAAAAGATATTTACTGAAAAGGGCAAGGAAGGCTTAAAACCTGTTAAAAACAAGAAAAGGGGAGATATTAAAGAATTGTCTTTTCCCGAACAACAGGCTGTTATGGCGATGATCAGGGAAAATCCCCAATTTGGACCAAAACTCATTGTGGAAGCTATTGAGAAAAATTCTGGCCATTCGATGAAAATCATACAGAAGTTGGTTTCAGAGTTTCTGAAGCGAAAGGGTTTATCGGATGTGAAGGCTCGTGAAGCTTTTGGTAACAATGAGCTGGGTGGCGATCTGACGGATGCCTTAACCGCGTCCGAAATAAAAAAGACACTTAAAAAGCGCAAGAAAAAGGCAAAAGTGAAGCCACGGTTGGAAGTTGTTCAAAGTGAGTCGACGGCAAGAGACGCGACATCTGTTCAAACCGAGGGTTCCCAACCATTGGAGAGTTCGGAAAATCCAAAGTCTGATCCAGGTCACACTGATCAAACGGATAACACGCCAAATCCAGGCGAACCCTTAAATTAAAACGCATCATAATCCATTAGAATCCCACCAAAAAAATCACCCTTCCGGTATGATTTTGGCATAATTCTGTCTAACTCATTTCGGAGGTTCAAATGCAAATAAATGAAAAGACGGCTAATAATCTTTTAGAAGAACTTTTTAAAGCTGAGCCCAAATTAAATAAATGGCGTACCCACGGAATTGGTATTGTGATGTCGAAGGAAACTTTTAAAGCTCTGAATGAGTCGAATCACCCTAAAAAAGATTTTATTTTACAGGGTGTTTTGGTTGAAAGGCGAACTAAGCTTAGGTTTTGATGAGGAGTCTAGGCAGTGTTTGTGACAGCGAGTAAAAGTTGATGAGAACAAATAACGTATCTTGAAAGATTTTTTATGCCGATGATTTTCAATCTATATGTTCCAGCGGAATACACTTTTGATAGTTATTTTTTTCCAAAGATAAAAAGTCCGTCATTGGAATTTTTTGATGTCGATAAAAATCGACGTGGAATTCAGCGCAAAGGCAACAATCATCTTATTGTTTTTTTGGATTTTTGCTTGAAAAAACCAGCTTCTGAATTCACTAAAAACAGCGGTGGTGAGGCGGATGACTTCCGCATTGAGGCTCCATCTGACATTAAGTTTTTTTACCGCATGTTTGGCAAGGAAAGTGAAGTGTCCGTTTTTTCATTGTCCTATCATGGCCGCATGTCGGTCATCGCTTGGGAAGTTTTGATTGAGATTGCGAATAATCCAAGGGTTGTGGTTGAGGATGAAACGGGAAAGCTGGTGGGCGGGCCTGAGTGCATACGGGAATATAAAATACTTATGGGCCAAGGTTAGACACGAGATTTGAAATGGAAATACGAAATTAATTAAAGGTTTAACGGGAATAAAATTGAAACAAGTTGGTCAAAAACCCTTATTTTAAGGCTTTTTTACGATATCATTATTTTATCGAACTGTTTAATGCCTGCCAGGCCAATCGTGCCGCACCCACAGCTCCCATGTTATCACCCAATTTTGCCATCCTGAACTTGAGTCCTTTGAGATGGGATTTGAAACAGCGGGTGTTGATTTCTTTATACATGGGTTTAAACAAAATGTTTCCAGCGTGAGAAACACCGCCGCTAAAAATAATGACGCTTGGATTTAACAAATGAATCGCGGATGTGAGTCCGATGCCAAGCATTCTTCCGGCGGTTTCAAAAACTTTTTTTGCTTTTATATTTCCGTCTAGTGCCATTTCTTTGAAAGTTTTGGGACTGGCTTTTTGACCACGTAGAGGTTTGAGTCCCATTTCTTTTGCGAGACGGGCAATGCCGAGGGCGGAAGCGTATTGTTCTAAGATGCCTTTGTTGCCGTAGGAAGATTTGGGGCCATCCGGATCGACAATCACATGACCCAGATGATTACTGACTCCGGTGGCGCCGTGATAAATTTTTCCGTCAATGACCAAACCGCCGCCAACGCCTGTTCCCAGAGTTACGCAAAAAACAACTTTCTCGTCTTTGCCGGCGCCAATCCAGCTTTCGCCAAGTGTTGCGGCATTGGCGTCATTCTCGAGATATACGGGCTTGTGCAATTTTTTTTGAAGAAGGCTGACAATGGGAACGTTGTGCCAATTGAGGTTAGGAGTGTAAATGATTACGCCTGTATTTTGATCCAACGGACCGGGAGAGCCAATGCCTACCGCCATATGGGAAGACCAGGGTAATTTGCTTTGTACGCTGGCCGCATGGACGCTGTCCACGATACGTTGTATGACTTTTGGCGAGCCTAATTTGGCCAAGGTGGGCCGTTTGTCCGTTCCTAAAACTTCTCCCTTATCATTAACTATCGCGGAAAGAATATTAGTGCCGCCCAGATCAACGCCGATGACCGTTCGCAAAGCTACCTCCACACTTTTTTCAAAAAAAGAGCAGCTAGGATAGCATCAGAAAAGAAGCAGTAAAAAAAAATCTCTTTTAAAAATGAAACTCAAAAGTGGTTTCTAAAACTTTAATCACAAGTGGATAGCTGTAGAAAAGATCATTCATGGTTTTTGACGAAACGAAAATTGATAACGAAGTTTTGTAAGGGTGGGTGATGGAGGGGTGTTTTTGTTCTTTCGAGACCTTGCCAGAAACTCGGTGTTCGGGTTTGAAGGGAATTTGGGTGGCCTAAGAGGAGCTGGGTTGGGGAGGACTATTGACAAAATACTGACTTAAATTGACTTTTGGTTAAAATCTTCAAAAAAATCTTATTTTGGCATGGATATTGGTGATGCACAATTTGCAGGTGTTTTCGAATGAATTTGCAGTGTTATACAGGTGCTCAAAATATTTATTTTCCTTGATAGAGAACCCAGAAAGACTTCGTTTTTTCTTTAAAAATGGCACTATTTTGACTATTTAAACAACTTCTAATTTTTGTATAAAAAGTGGACATTAATTGTGTAAAAGTAGGTTATTATTAACAAGTGAAAGTGGCATAAAACCGCTTGATTAATGATAGAAACGTAAACTTTCTGAGAATTTTATTTTTAGTTTTAAAACGATTTTAGTTAAGGCGAATAGGGAAAAGAATTTGTTATTTAGAAAAACAAAAATTCACGATAGCCCTTCGGATTTTTTTCGGAGTGTGTTGCTTTTACTTAAAAGTCCATTTTCAAGGATTTTTGAGTTGAAGACAATTTTGCTTATTGGTATTCAATTTTTATTCGCGACGGGTTTTGTATTTGCACAAACTATTTCGATGACTGAGACCCTCAATCCTACGACTGTTGCTCCTGGTGGCACAATGGCAGTAACGGTTGTTAGTACGGGAGGTATTGCTTGGGATACTTTTTATTTTAACGTTATTCTTGAACCCTCATCCGTTACGACTGCCCAAGCCTGTGCTACCCCGCAAACGTTTTTGGTCGATAGCAACAACACAACGGGACCGACTAGTCCTTTAACCTCCGGGCGTGCAGATGTTTCAAGCGGAAGTAACAGCTACAGCGGATGGGATGCGAATTTTAATGACGGTGGTAATACCGCGACTCCAGTTACCCAAGTTTTCAATGTGACGATCCCTGCAGGTACACCGGGTGGAAATTACAACATTGTTATTGCGGCTTCGGAAAATTATTTGCAGGCTTGTGGTACCCAGGGAAGTAACGTTAGTTATCAATCTGCCGCTTTTACTGTCGCGACTGGTCCAACCAATACGCCGACCAACACACCAACCTTTACACCGACTAATACCGTAACCAATACGCCGACAAAGACACCGACTAACACAATCACTAATACACCGACTAATTCGCCCACTAATACGACGACGAATACGCCTGGTGGACCAACCAATACGCCGACGAATACTCCAACGAATTCTCCAACGAACACAGCGACGAACACGGTTACTAATACACCGACGATTACACCTACTAACACAGTTACGAACACAATAACGAATACGGCTACCAATACGGCTACAAATACTCCGGCCGGATGTCCTTCGGGAGATCTTTACGTTACCATTGGCGGGGCATCCGGACCCTCGACTTTTACCAGTATACAAGCCGCGATTAACAGTCTTCCCAACAGCAATTGCGCGGCGACGATTATTTTGCTCAACAATGACACTGAATCGGTGTCGATTATGCAAAGCGAAACGCTTACCTTTGAAGCGAATCCTTTGGTTGCGGCGGGTTCGATCACATGGAACGCTGCCGGATCTTCTCCAAATGGCGTTGTCAGTCAATTTCAAAATGAAGGTGATCCTGTCACTTTCTTAAATTTCACGCTGAATCAGCCTAATTCAACAGGCGATGTTTTTCTCTGGAATAACATTAATAACTCTTCCGTTAATTTTACTGGTGACACGATTCTAAGTACTGGTTCGACCTCTTCTGCTTTGATCAGCTATTCCGCCGCGAATAATGTTAGTGCTGTGTCTTTTGATCAATCCTACATTCTTGGGAATGGGACTTCACCGGAAGGTATTATTTCAACAACAGGAAATGGCGCTTCTTTATACCTGCAAAACACGGTTGTGGCTGGTTTCACCGCGGCTGGTGCGATCGGTATTGACCTACCCGATAACGTCTACGGGACAATATTAGATTCGACAATAATGAATAACACTATTGGCTATTATCAAGATGACCAAAATGACTCTCCTGTAATCGAGGGTGTGGCTTTTGATAATACGACCGACGTAGAAGGTACTAGCGTTAGTAAGATTATGGCTGGATTTTCTTATAGCGCTGTTTCGAGCACGGGCGGAGATACCTCTTACTTAACCGCTGGACAGCATAGTATCACTATTACAAGCGCTGATTTTTCCGGTTATCAACCAGTTTCATCAAATGATCCCCTGAACATTGATGGAACTGCTATTTCAGGAATCAACTTTGACATCGTGGGTAGTCCGAGACCTTGCGGGGGACATTACTCGATCGGGGCGTTTATAAACTGCTCACCAACACCTACGAATACACCCACTAATACGCCAACCAATACCCCGACCAATACGCCTACGAATACTCCGACTAAGACACCGACTAATACCCCGACTAACACTCCGACTAACACGCCTACAAATACGGTAACCAATACCCTGACCAATACAGTCACTAACACACCAACGAACACACCCACCAATACACCCACTAACACGCCGACTAATACACCAACGAACACGACGACGAATACCCCCACCAATACGCCAACGGATACACCTACCAACACGCCGACTAACACAACTACGAATACTCCGACTAATACGCCAACCAACTCACCCACCAACACTCCGACGAACACAACAACTAATACACCGACTAATACGCCGACGAATACGGTGACCAACACACC
>Ga0206855_10031_pt1 | contig 45552 bp, 40 predicted proteins | sample Alteio_BWOrgCont_51_FD_152637 | JGI IMG/M metagenome (GOLD analysis project Ga0206855, IMG submission 152637) | Enriched cells from forest soil in Barre Woods Harvard Forest LTER site, Petersham, Massachusetts, United States -... | ecosystem: Environmental > Terrestrial > Soil > Temperate forest >...
GCTCTCCGCAATAGGATGACAGCTCTCCGCAATAGGATGACAGCTCTCCGCAATAGGATGATAGCTCTCCGCAATAGGATGATAGCTCTCCATTACAGCGATGACACCTCACCCTCATTGCTGGCATGCCAGACCGCTATTCCCTATACTATTGCTTCCACCGACAGGAGCATTTCCGACACATGACTATTCCTAACCAGATTTTTGCTTTTTTTCTGATCCTGATAATAGCCACGCTTGTATATTTGCTCTCACCCATCCTCACGCCTTTTTTATTAGGCGCATTGTTGGCCTATCTCGCCAATCCACTGGTGAAGAAGCTCGAAAGCTATCATGTCCCGCAATTATTAAGCGTGATTGTGGTTTTCTCATTAATATTCAGTGTCATTTTATTATTGATCCTGATGGTCATTCCGCTCGTTAAAACCCAGATTGGAATACTCGCTTCTCTTCTGCCAAAAATGATTGCATGGCTACAAACCTCAGTCATTCCACATTTATCCGAATACATCGATGCAGAATCATTAAGATCCACTGTTGCTTCGAAATCGACCGCCATATTTGGCACGGTGATCAAATCCGGTTATGCAGTACTCAGCTGGACAATCGACATTATTTTAACCCCCATTGTCACTTTTTATTTATTGCGTGACTGGGACCTGGTGTTAAAAGCTGCAAAGAATAGCCTGCCTAAATCAAGTAAATCCAATGTGATGGAACTTGCAAAAGAAAGTGATGAAGTTTTAAGTGGCTTTGTTCGCGGTCAACTCATGGTTATGCTCGCATTGTGTTTTATTTATGGAATTGGTTTATCGTTAACAGGTCTTGAAGGTGGTTTTACGATTGGTATCATTGGTGGCTTATTAAGTATCGTTCCTTATCTTGGTTCTGCATTCGTGCTTGTTTTCTCAGTCGCTACTGCCATGATTCAGTTTGATACCTGGCATTCAGTTGCATTGGTGCTAATCGTTTTTCTGGTGGGTCAATCGATTGAAGCGTGGGTATTAACACCTTATCTCATCGGCAACAGGATTGGTTTGCATCCAGTTGCAGTTATTTTCGCCATCATGGCTGGCGGAACATTATTTGGCTTTTGTGGCGTGTTACTGGCATTACCAGTAGCAGCTGTCATCATGGTGATGCTGCGGTTTTTATATCGCAAACATTATGTCAGGACATGATCATCGCTGTTGTTAAAATCATGCTCAAGCAGATATCATAAAAGTATTCCCTCATTCTGATACAAGGACTGTTATGAATCAGGAATCAATCAAGACTCATCTGAATCACATTTTGCAAATTGCTGATATCCATGCGGATGGTAATAATCCCTGGGACATCAAAATCCTTAATCAGAATTTTTATCCACGTCTCATCAAGGATGGCACGCTTGCACTGGGTGAATCCTATGTTGATGGCTGGTGGGATTGCAAGCGTCTGGATCTTTTTTTTGAGCGTGTTTTTAAAGCCAATCTTGAAAGTAAAATTAAATCCGATAAATGGTTGCTGCTGAAATTAATGATGTACAAATTTGTTAATATGCAAACTAAAACACGTTCGCTTGAAGTTGGTAAAGTGCATTATGATCTTGGCAATCAATTATTCGAGTGCATGCTCGATCACAGTATGAATTATACCTGCGGATATTGGCGCAATGCGCAAACTCTGGATGAGGCGCAAACCAATAAAATGCAATTAACCTGTGACAAATTAATGTTAAAACCAGGTATGCGTTTGCTGGATATTGGCTGTGGTTTTGGTGCGCTGGCAAAATTTGCGGCACAAAATTATGGTGTTTCCGTTGTTGGCGTTACGATTTCAAAAGAACAATGTGAATATGCACAGAATAATTGTGCAGGATTACCAGTGGAAATTCGTTTTCAGGATTATCGTGATGTGCATGAGAAATTTGATCGCATTGTTTCGCTAGGTATGTTCGAACATGTTGGCTATCTGAATTATCATGCTTATATGAATGTTGTGCATGAATGCCTGGCAGATGATGGTTTGTTTTTATTGCATACCATTGGCAGTAATGTTAGCACAACAACATGTGAAGCCTGGTTCAGGAAATATATTTTTCCGAATGGCATGTTACCTTCCATCAGACAGATTGGTGATGCTTCGGAAAAGTTATTTGTTATGGAAGATTGGCATAATTTTGGTGCGGATTATGAAAAAACATTAATGTGCTGGTTTGAAAATTTCAATCAGAATTGGCCACAATTACGTAAACAATACGATGAGCGTTTTTATCGCATGTGGAGTTATTATTTATTATCCTGTGCTGGTATGTTTCGCGCGCGCCTTGCACAACTTTGGCAGATCGTGTTTTCCAAAAACGGTGTGCAAGGTGGCTATCATGTGCCGAGGTTATAATTAGCGGTTTATCGTGTTATTCGATTTTCATGCGTAAATTGTGTTTTCTCGCCAGATTTGCATGATTTGTAGCGCGGATCATGCCTGAAAAAATTTAATACCGACGTAGCCTGGCTATCAGCATAGACAACATATTTTTCACCAGCTTTATCCAGATTTTTATGTAAATATCTCGCACCTTCTGTCCAGTCATGGCCATCATCGACAGCATGAGCGGAACCTGCAATGAAAACACCATATTTACGTTTATCCCTGGTTAATGCAACGTTTGCCAATTCAACATTTCGTTCATATAAAAAATATCTTGTGCGTTTAAATTCAAGCAATGATTTTTTCAAATCAAATATTTTTTCAAAACTCATGTTTTCATTTATATTTAAATAAATCATTTCTTCTACTGCTTTATATGCATAGAGTAACTCCACAGCTGATCTGACAGGTCGATGAGGATCGTGAATAATCATATTTAGTATATTCCTGTCAGCCACGCCTATATTTTTCATTTCATTTTCCAGCATATTGCCGTATACGTGCATACTTGCGAAAAGTCTGGCCGTAGTATCTGCCCAGGGTGAAGTATCTTTTTGATATATCTCGTACACGTCTTTGTAAGAGTGGGACATGGCTAATGTGCGGTCATCAGCATATGTCTGAGATATTAATTCAGGATTTTCCCAACCCATACATGTTCTACCAGGTTTTTCTGCGATGGAATATCCAGAACAATTGACGATTAAATCCCTTGGTGTGCATTCGAGATATACAATGTGCTCACCCTTGTTTCTGGTCAATTCTTCCAGCACCTCAATAGCTGAATTTCTACGGTCATGATTTTCACCCAAAAATGCGAGGTTGGCTGTTTCATCGCCCATTATCTTTCGATAATCATGTATACATTGATGATTATCCAGATGCAGTGCATCAGGCTCAACATTATTTCTGCGAGATCTAAAAGGAATAGCTGCTAATAAGATTGAAGCAAAGATGCTAAAGCCAATCACTGCAATGATAATTAAACCTGCAAATAGGATGCGATACCACGTGAGTTCCTGTTGCGATTTATCTTTTTTATTAGTGCGGCTTTTCATGATGATATTCCTGATTATTATCTGCCAAATGTTAAACTCTGATTGTTATAAAACTGCTGTTTCAATATCTGAATATAAGCTTGCAGAAATGCTTCGATGGAAAAATGATTGGTGCCAGTCATGACGGCGTCAATTTTCGGATCCCTGCGTGGATTAAGATCAACAAATGATCCTTTGCCGGGTGTAAGGAAGAAAGTGGCAAGTCTGTATTTTTGATCAATCGTATTAAATTAGAAAAATATTTACTCGTCAGGCGCAGACTTTTTTTAACTTGGCAATTAGATGCGAGGATGATTTGTTGGTCTAAATCCTGATTAAAATTCAGTAATGGAAATCTCTTGTCCTGTACTTGTACTGAACTCTGTAAGTTTGCCTGGGGTTTATTGATGACAATGGCATTCTTTGGCGCTTGCGGTTTTTTTTCTGCAGCAACATTTTTTTTTGCTTTTTGTCTCCTATTACGCGGAATATTGCTGGTATCGCGTAACTTTTGCGTTTCAATAAATGATGGACGTGCGTTCATTAAGGAAGCTCTCTCGTTTTGTTTTGTTAAATTTTGCCCAAGGTTAACACGAGGGAGGATGTGTAGTATTAAGAAAAGATTAAGTGAAGCGTGGATTGAGCTGGGTTAGTTGCATTGGCTGGTAAGTGGTTGAAGCATAAGTGATAGAAGCTTGGTTGAGGTGTGCGTATGAAGCAGGTGTGCGTGTAGCAGGTGTGTGGTGCATGCAGCAGGTGTCTGTCATCCTGAGCACAGCTTTTGCTTTTGTGCGAAGGATCTCTTAATGAATTCCGTGTGCTTTCTCCATGAGATCCTTCGCACAAAAGCAAAAGCTGTGCTCAGGATGACAGCTCTCCGCAATCAGGATGACAGCTCTCCGTTTCAGGATGGCAGACACCCAAAACCAGTCTTAACTTCAATAAAAAACACAAAAAAAAGCCATCTTGCGATGGCTTTTTTATTCGATTGGAAGCTAAAAAAATTACTTTTCCTGGCTTTCCTTGTCATCCGCACCATTCATATTAAACAAATCGCCTAGCGTTGTTTTTAATCCTGATTCAGATGCTTTCTTTTTCTTGCCAGTTGCAGCAGTGCTTGCAGCTTTGGTGGATTTTTTGGCCGAAGAAGCTTTAGCTTCTTTTGCCTTCATGGACAAGGTAATCGCATGAGTTTTTCTATCTGTACCCATCACTCTTGCTTCTACCGAATCACCCACATTGAACTTCTTGCGCACATCATCCACTTTTTCTGCGGATATCTCAGCTGCACGTATCACTCCGCGAATACCATCTTTGAGTTCGATAATGGCATGCTTCTGGTCGACTTCAACTACTTTACCAGTCACCATGGTGCCCTTCTCATTCTCATTTAGATAATTGGCGAGCGGATCTTCAGCTAATTGCTTCAGGCCAAGCGCAATACGTTCACGCTCAACGTCAATAGCAAGAATAATCGCTTCCAGCTCATCGCCTTTCTGATATTTACGCAAGGTATCCTGCGCTTCAGCTTCACCCCAGGCAATGTCTGAAAGATAAATCAGACCATCTATGCCGCCTTCCAGTTCAAGGAAGATACCAAAGTCAGTAATCGATTTGATTTTGCCTTTGACGTGCTCAGCCTTTTCATGGTTTTCAGCAAACGCTGCCCATGGATTAGCAGTGCACTGCTTGATACCAAGGGAAATACGACGACGTTCAGCATCCACATCAAGAACCATAACTTCAACTTCCTGGCCAAGATGGATAACTTTATTTGGATTGACGTTCTTGTTCGTCCAATCCATTTCAGAAACGTGTACCAGACCTTCGATACCTTCTTCAATTTCAACAAAACAGCCGTAATCCGTAATATTGGTTACGCGGCCAGAAATTTTGGAATTAACAGGATAACGCTGACTGATATCGTGCCATGGATCGCCACCAAGCTGCTTTAATCCTAATGAAACACGAACGTTTTCACGATCGATCTTCAGGACTTTCACCTTGATTTCATCACCAATATTTAAAATTTCGCCCGGATGCTTGATACGTTTCCAGGACATGTCAGTGATATGCAGTAAACCATCCACACCACCGAGATCAATGAATGCGCCGTAATCAGTGAGGTTTTTAACCACGCCTTTGACTTCATCACCTTCATTAATATTTTCCAGCACAGCCGCACGTTCAACATTGCTTTCTGCTTCAAGAACCGCACGACGGGAGACAACGATATTGTTACGTTTTGGATCCACCTTGATGACCTTGAATTCAAATTCCTTGCCTTCAAAGCTTTCTGGATCACGAATAGGCTTAACATCAACGAGTGAGCCTGGCAAAAATGCCCTGACCTTATTGATTTCAACAGTGAAGCCACCTTTGACACGGCCAACGATGGTGCCGCGAATGGTTTCCCTGGATTCGTATGCTTTTTCCAGGTGAGACCAGGATTCAAGACGCTTGGCGCGTTCACGCGATAATCGGGTGCTACCAAAACCATCTTCAAGCACTTCAAGTGCTACTTTAACTTCATCTCCAACCTTGATTTCCAGCTTGCCAGTTTCATCATAGAATTGGTCGATGGAAATATAGGATTCGGATTTCAAACCAGCATCGACAACAACATACTTGTCTTCGACGCGTTCTACGCTGGCGCTAATGATGCTGCCAGGTAACATAGGGGTGTCTGTTAAACTTTTTTCGAATAATTGCGCAAATTCGGTCATATCTTTGTTACTCACTCAAACCTCAACTTGGAAGTTTCAATAACTGGGAGTTATTCAGCTTCCACTACAACGGGTTATGTTTAATGTGCTTACTCTGCTATCTCAAGTTCGGCGATTTTATTCACCATCCAGTGAGAGATAGCAGGAAAGGCCTTTTTTACTCTTATCTCCGATATAATTCGTTCGACAACCTGATCAATGCTTAAACGATCGGTGTCTACACGGATTGCATCTTCGGCTGGTTTGAGCGGGGCAATCGCACGTTCCTGATCACGCTTGTCCCGTTCATGCAGTTCTTTTATAAGGTCGCCAAGATTAACACTAATACCCCGCTGCTTCAACTGGTTATAGCGGCGGAGAGCGCGTTCTTCCGCGCTTGCGGTCAGGAAAATCTTGAGTTCGGCATCGGGAAAAATGACAGTTCCCATATCCCTGCCATCAGCAACCAGACCCGGTGTTTCACGAAAAGCGCGTTGACGACTAAGCAAAGCGGTACGCACAGCCGGTAATGCACCGACGAGAGAAGCGCCATTGCCAATTTTTTCGGTACGAATGTCTTCTGTGACATCTTCACCTTCCAGGATAATGCGGGAAGAAAGATCTTCCTGAACAATGAACTGGACATCAAGATGTTCAGCGAGGACTTGTAATGCTTCTTCATTATCGAATGCCACGCCATGTTTTTGGGCAGCTAGCGCAAGGACGCGGTACAATGCTCCACTATCCAGAAATTTCCAGCCTAAATGCTTGGCCAGAATCTGACTAATTGTACCTTTCCCTGTACCACTGGCCCCGTCGATAGTGATGACAGGTTCCTGTTTTAGACTCATTCCTTTTCTTCTCCTTTGATACTTGCAATTCTTTCGAGACTGACAAGGACTTCGCCTTCATATAACTGAATCAGACGTACGCCCTGGGTATTGCGTCCTATCACGGATATTTCAGCAACGGGAACACGCACTAATGTGCCTTTATTGCTAATCAGCATAACCTCATCTTCTTCCTGAACTTGCACAGCGCTTACTACTTTGCCATTACGTTCGTTAACGTGTATGGAAATGACGCCCTGACCGCCTCGACCACTCAAACGATATTCATCAAGGGCAGTTCGTTTGCCATAACCATTTTCAGTAGCTGTTAACACATCACCATGACGCGAGACAATTAACGAAACAACTCGTTGTCCATCCTGCAATTTCACACCACGTACACCTGTTGCCTGACGTCCCATGCAACGCACTTTGGCTTCGGGGAAACGCACGACTTTACCCGCATCGGTAAATAACATGATGTCATGTTCACCATCTGTGATATCGGCCTGCACCAGATAATCACCTTCTTTCAGGGCGATCGCAATAATGCCGGAAGAACGTGGACGCGAGAAATCCACCAGCGCGACTTTTTTGATTAAGCCCATGGAGGTGGCAAATACAACAAACTGATTTTCAAGATATTCACGCACAGGCAGGAAGGCATTCACTTTTTCGCCTTCTGCAAGCGGCAAAATATTAATAATGGGACGTCCGCGTGCCGTGCGATTGGCTTGCGGCAATTGATAAACCTTGAGCCAGTAAACTTTGCCATGATTGGTGAAACATAAAACTGTATCATGTGTTTTGGCTGCGATAAGGAATTCAACAAAATCTTCTTCCTTCATGGTCGTGGCAGATTTTCCTTTACCACCGCGATGTTGTGCCTGATAAACAACCAGTGGTTGTGTCTTGACATAACCTTCATGCGAAAGCGTCACCACTACTTCTTCATCCGGAATCAGATCTTCAATGAAGACTTCCCCTTCTTCCGCCGCAGTAATTTCAGTACGCCGCGCATCACCAAATTCAGCTTTGACTTCATTTAATTCTTCACGGATGACTTGCATTAATTTTTCTGGATTTTGCAGGATTTCCAGTAACTGTGAGATCAACTGCTGTAAATCCTTATGCTCAGAAATAATTTTATCTTGCTCAAGTCCAGTCAAGCGATGCAAACGCATTTCGAGGATAGCTTGTGCCTGCTCAGGAGATAAACGATAACCTTCATCGGATAAGCCGTATAATTCTGTGGTATGACTAATGGCATCATGTTTTCCAACACGCGTCAGTATTTCAATGGTTTGTGCTGCTTGCCAGACACGTTGCATTAATTGTGATTTCGCATCAGCAGCATCTTTTGCCTGTTTGATAAGGCTAATCATCGCATCAATATTGGCAAGTGCAACGGCAAGACCTTCGAGAATATGCACACGTTCACGAGCTTTGCCTAAATCAAAAACCGTGCGACGAGTGACGACTTCACGACGATGATGAACAAACGCTTCAATTAATTGCTTGAGATTCAGTAATTTTGGCTGACCATCTGCCAATGCCACCATGTTAATCCCAAACACGCTTTGCATTTGTGTCTGTACAAACAGATTATTCAAAATAATATCGGCATTTTCATTACGACGAACTTCAACCACAACACGCATGCCCTGTTTATCAGATTCATCACGTAATGCGGTAATGCCCTCGATTTTCTTTTCCTTGACCAGTTCGGCAATACGCTCAACCAGACGCGCCTTGTTAACCTGATAAGGTAATTCTGTGATGATAATTTTTTCCTTGCCGCCTTTTTCATCACTTTCAATATGGGTTTTGGCACGCACAACCACACGGCCACGACCGGTATGATAGGCTTCATAAATACCATTTTTACCCTGAATAATGGCTGCAGTTGGAAAATCAGGACCTGGAACATATTCCATTAATTCAGCAATAGTGATGTCAGGATTATCAATGAGTGCAAGTGATGCATTGATGATTTCCGTTAAATTATGTGGAGGAATATTGGTGGCCATGCCAACGGCAATACCAGATGAACCATTGACGAGTAAGTGAGGGATACGCGTCGGCAGCACAACGGGCATCATTTCATTTTCATCATAGTTCGGCGTGAAATCGACAGTTTGCTTTTCGATATCGGCTAATAAGGCATGCGCGAGTTTGGACATGCGGATTTCGGTATAACGCATGGCTGCTGCTGCATCGCCATCAATCGAACCGAAATTTCCCTGCCCATCCACCAGCAAATAGCGCATGGAAAAAGGCTGCGCCATTCTGACGATCGTGTCATAAACGGCTGTATCACCGTGAGGATGATATTTACCGATGACATCACCGACGATACGGGCAGATTTTTTATAAGGTTTGTTCCAGTCATTGCTGAGTTCATGCATGGCAAAAAGAACGCGCCGATGAACAGGTTTTAAACCATCGCGCACGTCAGGAAGCGCGCGACCGACAATGACACTCATTGCATAGTCTAGATAGGACTTTTTTAGCTCACTTTCTACACTAACTTTCTGGACTTCTTTAGCGACTGGATTTTCCATGGTTTTGGCTGATTTCTCTGATTTTTAACCGCGAAATTATAGCATGATTTTTCAAAAAAAGGTCAGAAAAAATAAGGGTGGTTGAGGTAGCGCTGTTATGCCATGAAGTGGACTGTCATGTTCATTGCGAGAAGCCGTCATTGCGAGGCGCTTTTCAGCGTGACGCCATCCAGTGTCAGCAGGTGTTTATGTATATTCGCAATGGCTCGTCGGCCTCCGGCCTCCTGCGCTTTATTTGCAAATATACATAAACACCTGCTGACACTGGATGGCGTCACGCTGAAAAGCGCCTCGCAATGACGGCTTCTCGCAATGAACATGACAGTCCACTTCATGGCATGACAGACGTCAAATGACTTTTCACCAGGCATCAAGCCGTTCTTTCCCGTAATTCCCTTCTGAGAATTTTCCCCACATTACTCTTCGGTAATTCGCTCATAAATTCGACATACTTCGGGATTTTATATCCTGTTAAATTTGCGCGGCAAAACTTGATTACATCTTCCTGTGTTAAAGCCGGATCATCTTTCACGATAAATGCTTTTGGCACTTCGCCTGAATTTTCATCAGGAACAGCAACGATTGCAACTTCACGTACGCCTGCCAATTGTGCAATGACATTTTCAAGTTCATTGGGATAAACATTAAAACCTGATACCAGAATCATGTCTTTCTTACGCTCAAGTATGCGTACAAATCCTTGTTCATCAACGGTTGCAATATCACCTGTTAATAACCAGCCTTCTTTTGTGAATACTTTCGCGGTTTCTTCTGCATGTTTCCAGTAACACTTCATCACTTGCGGGCCTTTTACAGCGAGCTCGCCTGCTTCGCCAACAGGAACTTCCTGCTGTTTATTATCGAGTATGCAGATATCGGTAGAAGGAACGGGTAAACCAATGCTGCCATTAAATTCTTTTAGCGTGACAGGATTAATCGTGACACAAGGTGAAGTTTCAGTGAGTCCATATGCTTCAAGAATTGGTGCGCCGGTGATTTTCTTCCACTGATCTGCCACGACTTTCTGTATAGCCATCCCACCGCCAAGGGCAAGATGCAAACGACTAAAATCCAGTTTTGTAAAATTCTTATCTTTCATTAAGGCATTAAACAATGTGTTTACACCAGTAATAGTGGTGAACTGGAATTTTTTTAATTCTTTAATCATTCCCGGAATATCGCGTGGATTAGTAATCAGAATATTCAAGCCACCGATTTTCATAAAAAAAAGACAATTGGCTGTCAGTGAAAAAATATGATAAAGCGGTAAGGCGGTCACAATGACTTCCCTGTGATCGCTCAGGATTTGTCTGAACCAGACATCAGCCTGTTCAATATTGGCGAGCAAATTGCGATGCGTTAAAACAGCACCTTTCGATATACCTGTTGTTCCACCGGTATATTGCAAAAAAGCAGTATCTTCGCGATTAATTTCCACAGGCGAAAACGATAATTTTTTTCCGCGTGCAATGGCGTGTTTGAAGTGAATGACTTGTGGAATATGATAGGCAGGTATTTTTTTATAATAATATTTCAGTACCATGTCGACCATCAAGCCTTGTAATGGTTTCAGACAATCACCCATTTTTGTCAAAATGACATGTTTGACGGTGGGTGTTTCAGGTAATGCCTTTTGTAAAGTGGCAGCAAAATTTGCCATCACGATTATTGCATTGGCTTCTGAATCCCTGAGCTGATGAATTAATTCGTTTGCAGTATAAAGTGGATTGACATTTATTATGACGAGACCTGCACGTAATGCGCCAAAAACTGCAATGGGATATTGCAAGGTATTCGGCAGCATGATGGCCAGACGGTCACCTTTTTTTAATTTCAATTCCTGCTGTAGAAAAGCCGCAAAATCCAGGCTGAGTTTTTCAAGTTCGGCATAGGTAATGGTATTGCCAAGATTGTAGTAAGCAGGATAACTGGCATGCTGTTTGCAGCTTTCCAGAAAAACCTCTATCAAAGAAGTGTAGGTATCAGGATTGATTTCCGAAGGAATACCTTTTGGATAACTTTTTAACCAGATTTTTTCCACGTACTCTGTTCCTTAAATCCTATATCATCATCGGGACGGCCGGATTTGAACCGGCGACCCCTTGCGCCCCATGCAAGTGCGCTACCAGGCTGCGCCACGCCCCGTGAGAATAGTTATTCAGGAAGTCATTCAATGACTCGCTGTCATTTCCGCTTGCAGATTTTGCAAAACACTTTCGAGTTCTGCAATAACTTTTTTTACTGTGATATTCATTTTTGCGGATTGACTTTCGGGTTCAGGCGTGTTTGTTAACTTGGCGCGTGCGCCTTCGATGGTAAATCCTTCTTCATATAGCAGATTGCGTATCTGGCGGATAAGAAGAATATCTTCCTTTTGGTAAAAGCGTCGATTACCCCGCCGTTTGATAGGTCGCAACTGGGAGAATTCCTGTTCCCAATAGCGAAGCACATAAGCTTTTAATGCACAAAGCTCGCTGACTTCGCTAATCGTGAAATAAAGCTTATCAGGAATGTTCGGTAACTCACGTCTGATTTTTTGCTTACGCTTCACTTGTGTTACTCCGTGTTATCTTTATCCTTGCCACTGAATTTTTCCACACGCGCTTTCAGTTTTTGTCCGACATGGAAAGTTACTACACGTCGTTCAGTAACAGGCACTTCTTCACCTGTTCTTGGATTACGGCCTGGACGACTATTTTTATCGCGAAGAATAAAATTACCAAAACCAGATAATTTTACTTGCTGACCTTTGATGAGTGCATTGCTGATAAACTGATAAAACAATTCTACGATTTCCTTGGCTTCACGGTTCGTTAAGCCAATTTGTTCATCAAGATGTTTTGAAAGATCTGCTTTAGTCAAAGTCATATCATCTCCTTAGCTCTGCTCCTAGTTGTCTTTTCAACGCTGTGATAACGCGCTCCATTAACGCTGTTACTTCATCGTCTACTAAAGTGCGCGATGGATGTTGCAAAATTAACGCCACCGCAATACTTTTTAGACCAGGTGAGATTCCTTTCCCTTGATAGACGTCAAAAATAAAAACGTCTTTTAACCAATCACCTGCAATGACTTTTATTGTATCCTGAATATCTTGCGATGGTATAGCTTCATTTATCATGAGTGCAATATCACGACGGATTTCAGGAAATTTTGAGATGTTTTTTGCATGTGACAAATCTTCTGTTTTTAGCTTAAAAAGCGCTATTTCGTGAAGAAAAACATTGCCAGATAAATCAAGCATTTTCATTGTTGCAGGATGTAATGCACCCACTACACCAATTAGTATCTCATCCTGGTAGATACCCGCAGTTTGATGCGGGTGAAACCCAGGATGTGTTTCAGATTTAAATACAATTTCACCGCTTGCGTGTAAAAATCGGAATAAATGTTCAAGGTCTCCCTTGAGATCAAAAAAATCTGCCTGACGTGATGGAATACTCCATTGTTCAGGATAAACAAGTCCGCTTATTAATCCTGCCAAGCGTGTTTCCTGTAAAAGTTGCGTATCACTATTTGCAAAACAGGTACCAATTTCAAATAAACGCACACGTTGTTGCTGACGACTTTTGTTATATTGCAATGTTTGCAAAAGTCCTGGCCAAAGATTCGTGCGCATGACAGTCATTTCGGCTGTAATGGGATTCACTAATTCAATAGGTGTTTCATCCGGTGAAAAATATTTTTGTAATTCACGATCGACAAAACTATAGGAAATAATTTCGTGATATCCCTGATCTGCCAATAATTGTTTTAATGGCTGTAAATCCTTTGCATTTTCATTTGCGTGTGCAGGTTGCAAGGTTGCTTCCAGTGTATGCACGGGAATATTGTCATAACCATGAAGGCGTGCAATTTCTTCAATCAGATCTTCTGGCAAGGTAATATCAGAACGCCAGGAAGGTACTTCGACTATCCAGTTATTTTTTTCATGTTTGAAAGTGAAATGCAGTAATTTGAAAATATTGTCGACTTCATTTTCCGTTAATGAAATTCCCAGTATTTTTCCTATTTTTTCGTGCGGCAAAATAATGCTGCGCGAAAAAAATTTTTCCTCTGCAGCAGGAATGATTTCCCCTGCTTCGCCACCTGCAATTTCAAGAATCAATTGTGTGGCTCTTTCAATTGCTTCCTGTTGAATACAAGGATCCACTCCGCGTTCGAAACGATAAGCAGAATCTGAATTCAAACCATAATATTGACGTTGTCTGGCAACAACTTCAGGTTGAAAAAAAGCACTTTCGAGAAAAATATTTTTGCTTAATGAGGTCACACCTGAATTGATGCCGCCCATTACGCCAGCAATAGCCAACGGTTGTTTTTCATCTGCAATGATTAGTGTTGCATCATCCAGTTTTTTTTCACTGCCATCGAGCAATGTAATTTGCTCCCCATGTTTTGATAATCGCACACTGATTTTTTTTTCCAGTGTATCCAGATCAAATGCATGCATGGGTTGGCCTAATTCCAGCATGACATAATTTGTTACATCAACAATGGGATTGATGGAGCGTATGCCACCAGCGTGTAAGCGTTCAGTTAACCATGCAGGTGTGCTTGCATCTGCTTTTACATTTTTAATTACGCGACCAATGTAAACAGGACAAGCTTTTTTATTTTCAACTGTCACAGGATAGTTTGTTGCAGATTGTGCTTTGATTGCAGCAATAACAGGTGTTTTTAGCTGGGATTTTGTCAGCGCGGCAATTTCACGTGCCATGCCTTTTATGCTGAGACAATCACCACGATTAGGAGTGATAGCAATATCGATAATATAATCGTCTGATGCAAGTCCGGCTTCTTCCAATTGGCTTGCATGGATGATTTCTTCGACTTCAAGACCTGCCATGGTCAATGTCTCGCATAAATCATCGCGGGATATTGCTGGATTGACCCACTCACGTAACCAGGATTCACTGCATTTCATAGGATATTTCCAATTAAAACTGTTTCAAGAAACGTAAATCATTTTCAAACAGGGAACGTAAATCAGTGATGCCGTATTTCAACATGGTGAGGCGATCTATTCCGGCACCAAATGCAAAGCCACGATAACGTTCGCTATCAATGCCGACTCCATTTAATACATTGGGGTGTACCATGCCGCAACCCAATACTTCCAGCCAGCCTGTATTTTTGCAAATGCGACAACCTTTGCCTTCACAATTAATACAACCAATATCAACTTCAGCAGAAGGTTCTGTAAATGGAAAATAAGAAGGACGAAAACGAATCGCTGTTTTTTTATTAAAAAATTTATGCAGGAATTGATGTAATAATCCTTTCAAATCTGCAAACGTGACATTTTCATCTACCATAAGACATTCAATCTGATGAAACATGGGTGTATGCGTCAAATCGAAATCACGTCGATACACTCTTCCCATCGCTACCATGCGCAATGGTGGTTGCAGTTTTTTCATCGCATGAATCTGCACAGGAGACATTTGGCTACGTAATACAAGCCCATTTGCAAAATAAAAAGTATCCTGCATGGCGCGCGCTGGATGCAATGGTGGCACATTGAGTGCGGTGAAATTATAAAAATCTTCTTCTATCTCTGGACCTTCCATGAAGATAAATCCCATATCACCAAATATTTGCCGCAAATCTGCAAATGTTTTGGAGACAGGATGAATGCTACCCATCCCTGTATTGCGACCGGGCAAGGTAACATCAATGGTTTCACTAGCCAGCTGATTTTCAATCTGGGCTTGTTGCAAATCGATGGAGCGGTTGTCAATCGCGGTTTGAACGGCTTGTTTGGCTGAATTGATTTTTTGCCCAGCAGCAGGCCTTTCTTCGGGAGGTAATTGTCCGAGTGTTTTGAGATATTCTGTTAATAAACCTTTTTTACCAAGGTAATGAACACGCAGCAGATCAAGTGCTTTTAAATCAGCAGCGGAATGAATGGCAGTTTCAGCTTCGCGTAAGATGTCTTCTAAAGCTTGCATGCACAGATATACTCCTTTTACGGACTGTCATGACTGCAGGGCTTTGCCTGAGAAGAGCTGTCATCCTGAGCGCGGCTCTTGCTTTTGCGCGAAGGATCTCATGAGGAATATCTCAGTCTTCTTCATGAGATCCTTCGTGCAAATGCAAGAGCCGCGCTCAGGATGACAGCTCTCCTCAGGCAAAGCCCTGTAGTCATGACAGTCCCGTGATCATGACAAAACGTAATAACTTCTTATGCGGAAGTATTTAATGCCGCTTTTGCCTGGTCGACCAATGCTGCGAAAGCTGCCTTGTCATACACAGCAATATCAGCAAGTATTTTACGGTCGATTTCAATGGAGGCTTTTTTCAGGCCGTTCATGAATACACTATAGCTAACGCCATGCGATCTTGCGCCTGCATTGATACGTGCAATCCAGAGAGCACGAAATTCACGTTTTCTCTGACGACGATCACGATATGCGTATTGAGCAGCTTTGATAACAGCTTGTTTGGCAGTACGAAGAACACGGCTGCGTGCGCCGTAATAACCTTTAGCTTCTGCAAGTATTTTTTTGTGGCGGGCTCTTGCAGTGACACCACGTTTGACTCTGGACATATTGCTATCCTCTTTAGGTTTAGCCCGTTACCTTTATCAGGCGACAGGCGGGATTGAATGCTCAGGCTTAAAAATGATTTATAAAGCCTGAACATGGTTTTTTAGGCATAAGGAAGCATTTGCTCCACTCTACCCAAATCTTCATCACGCACCATGAACCCTGTACGGGCATGACGCTTCATTTTAGTGGTCTTGCAAGTCATCTGGTGACGGCGCTTTGCTCCAAAGCATTTGAAACGCTTCTTTCCAGAAGCTTTCTTGCCTGCGGCGCGAAATCGCTTTGCGGCACCTCGATTTGACTTTAACTTGACCGTTTTCTTACCTTTGTATGCTCTTGGCATTTCTTACTCCAGACATAAATAACAAAAAACATAAATAACAAAAAAATCATTGGACATCGCGAGCGATGTCCAACCTACACAAATTCTTTATTTCTTCTTTGGTCCCAGCACCATTACGATTTGTCGTCCTTCAAACTTTGGATATTGCTCAATACTCGAATAATCAGCCAAATCAGCCTGCATTCTTTGCAGCAATTGCATACCCAGTTCAGGATGCGACATTTCACGGCCACGGAAACGTATGGTCACTTTTGCCTTGTCGCCATTTTCAAGAAACTTGATAATGCTACGCAGCTTGACCTGATAATCCGCTTCTTCAGTCGCAGGTCGTAACTTGATTTCCTTGACCTGAATCCTTTTTTGTTTTTTTCTGGCAACAGCGTTACGTTTACTAAGCTGAAACTTGTATTTACCAAAATCCATGATCCGGCAAACAGGGGGTTCCGCATCTGGTGAAACTTCGACTAAATCCAGACCAGCTTCCTCGCTTAATTTTTGTGCTTCTGTGATTGATACAACACCAAGTTGCTGGCCTTCTGCATCAATTAAACGTACCTTCGGAGCACCAATCTGTTGGTTAATCCGCGGTTTCTTTTCAGTGCTAATTCGACATCCTCCTATTCAGTTCTTCCAAGACGCGCGATTTCTGCCTTGATCAGGGCAATAAATGCGTCTACTGGCATCGTTCCCAAGTCTTTACCGTCCTGCGTTCTGACAGAAACCGTACGTGATTCCACTTCACGGTCTCCAGCTACCAGCAGATAAGGAATATGTTCCAGGGTATGCTCGCGGATTTTAAAGCCGATCTTCTCATTTCTCAAGTCCGATTTTGCCCTAAGCCCATGTTTTCTCAATTCTTCAGTCATTTCTGATACAAAATCGGCCTGTTTATCCGTAATATTCATGACCATGACCTGAATCGGTGTTAACCAGACAGGCATTCTTCCAGCATAATGCTCCAGCAAAATGCCCATAAATCGCTCAATTGAACCTACAATTGCCCGATGGAGCATAACAGGAACTTTTTTACTGCCATCTTCGGCAATATAGTAAGCTTCCAATCTTGCTGGTTGGGCATAATCGAGTTGCAAGGTACCACATTGCCACATGCGGCCGATACAATCTTTGAGATGAAATTCGATTTTTGGCCCATAAAACGCGCCTTCACCAGGCTTGATCTCATATTCCAGTCCAAGCCCTTTAAGCGAATCAGCCAGTGCGCCTTCTGCATGGTCCCATAATTCATCTGAACCAATGCGTTTATCAGGTCGGGTAGCAAGTTTGAGAATAATGTTGTTAAAACCAAAATCGCGATAAGTATCGATCACAGACTGAATAAACTTCGATGCTTCCTGCTGGATTTGCTCATCCGTACAGAAAATATGACCATCGTCCTGGGTTAACTGGCGTACACGCATTAAACCATGCATGGCACCTGTCAATTCATTGCGATGTACACAACCAAATTCTGCAAGCCGCATCGGCAAGTCACGATAGCTTTTCAAACCCTGTTTGAAAATTTGCACGTGACAGGGACAGCTCATGGGTTTAACAGCGAACTTGCGGTCATCTGCTTCCACGGTAAACATTTCTTCGCCAAAATTCGCCCAGTGACCGGATTTTTTCCATAATTCCAGATCGACAATTTGTGGCGTCACGACTTCTTCATAACCACCATCGGAAATTTTTTTGCTGATGTAATCGCGAATGATGCGGTAAATTGTCCAGCCATTGGGATGCCAGAAAATCATGCCTGGCGCTTCTTCCTGCATGTGGAAAAGATCCATGGTTTTGGCTAATTTGCGATGATCGCGTTTTTCTGCTTCTTCAAGATTTTTTAAATATTCGTCGAGGGATTTTTTATCTTTCCAGGCTGTGCCATAAATACGTTGCAACATTTCATTATTGGAATCACCACGCCAGTACGCACCAGAAACTTTGGTGAGTTTAAATGCTTTCAATATGCCAGTGGCTGGAACATGTGGGCCACGACATAAATCAGCAAAATCACCTTGCTGATAAATTGTCAGTGTTTCATCTTCTGGAATATCCTGAATAATTCTGACTTTATATTCTTCACCCATATTTCTGAAAAATTCGATGGCTTCATTACGACTGACGACACGTCTGGAAACAGAATAATTTTGACCGGCGATTTCTGCCATTTTTGCTTCGATTTTTGCGAGGTCTTCAACAGAAAATGGACGTGCAAATGAAAAATCATAATAAAAACCATTTTCAATGACTGGGCCAATGGTAACTTGTGCTTCCGGAAAAAGTGTTTTGACTGCATGTGCCAGCAAATGTGCGGTGGAATGACGGATGATTTCCAGACCTTCTGCATCACGATCAGTAATGATGCGCAGATCAGCATCTTCGTTGATCACGTGAAAGGTATCTACTAATTTGTCACCAATTTTTCCAGCAAGAGCAGCTTTTGCAAGACCTGCACCAATACTTGCTGCTACTTCTGCTACCGTAACAGGATTATCAAAATTTTTTTTACTGCCATCTGGCAATGTCACTACGGGCATAATCATGGCTCAGTCATCTAACTAGAATTTTGGGAAGATTTGGTAGGCACGAGTGGGATCGAACCACCGACCACCACCATGTCAAGGTGGTGCTCTACCACTGAGCTACGTGCCTTTAAATTCGGGTGGTAAAGATACAATGAGGCTTGGGAAGAAGCAAGTGTTTCGTCGCAGTTAAAAAAGGATATGGTGTTTGTTGTTTTGGTGATTGCGGAGAGCTGTCATCCTGAAGCAGGAGTCTGTCATCCTGAGCGCGGCTCTTGTTTTTGCGCGAAGGATCTCATGAAGAATGCGCATAATTCTTGGGAGATCCTTCGCGCAAAAACAAGAGCCGCGCTCAGGATGACAGACTCCTGCTTCAGGATGACAGCTCTCCGCAATCACCAAAACAACAAACACCATATCCTTTTTTAACTGCGCCAACACACCATCATCTTCCCAGCGCCAATTCCTGCAACTGGTGAATCAAATCACGCATTTCTGCTGCTTTTTCAAATTCAAGATTATGTGCATGTTCATACATCTGGCTTTCCAGTTTTGCAATTTTGGTAGAAAGCTGTTGCGGTGAAAGTGCCAGATATTCCGTCGTGGAATCTGCTGCTTTATGTTTGGGAAATAATCTGCCGCGCGGACTATTATCTGCATACGCACCTTCCATCACATCATGCACTTTTTTCACGATGCTCGTCGGTGTGATGCCATGCGCTTCGTTATATTCATGCTGTCGTTGACGGCGACGTTCTGTTTCATCGATAGCACGCTGCATGGAACCAGTCATGCGATCAGCATATAAAATAGCTGTACCATGCAAATTACGCGCGACACGACCAATGGTTTGTATAAGTGATGTTTCAGAACGTAAAAAACCTTCCTTATCCGCATCAAGAATAGCCACTAGTGATACCTCCGGTATATCAAGACCTTCACGCAATAAATTAATTCCAACTAGCACATCGAATGTACCCAAACGTAAATCACGAATAATTTCCACTCGCTCGACTGTTCCCACATCGGAATGCAAATAACGCACGCGTACATTATGCTCTTCCAGATATTCCGTCAAATCTTCTGCCATGCGTTTAGTGAGTGTTGTTACTAGTACTCGCTCACCTTTTTCCACACGTTTATTTATTTCTGATAACAAGTCATCCACTTGTGTCGTTGCAGGTCGCACTTCCACTTCTGGATCAAGCAAACCGGTTGGTCGTGCCAATTGTTCAGCTATGACATCCGATTGATCGAGTTCATATTGTGATGGTGTAGCGGAAACATAAATAGTTTGCGGTGCTCTTGCAGTAAATTCATCAAAACGCATGGGGCGATTATCCAGCGCGGAGGGTAAACGAAAACCATATTCCACTAATGTTTCCTTGCGCGATCTATCGCCACGATACATGCCATGTAATTGCGGAATGGTGACGTGTGATTCATCAATTATTAACAATGAATCAGAAGGTAGATAATCAAATAAAGTGGGCGGTGCTTCGCCTGGTTGTCGGCCGGATAAATAACGTGAATAATTTTCAATTCCCTGGCAATATCCTAATTCTTTCATTAATTCGAGATCATAGGTTGTGCGTTGTTCCAGTCGTTGTGCTTCGACTAATTTATTCAGTTTATATAATTCTTCGAGGCGATCACGTAAATCCACTCTAATCTGATCGATCGCATTGACAATCGTATCGCGTGGCGTCACGTAATGTGATTTGGGATAAATTGTTAAACGCGGCACACGACGTGTGACTTCACCGGTTAATGGATCGAAATAAGATAAATTTTCAATTTCATCACCAAATAATTCTACGCGTACCGCTTCGCTATCAGACTCAGCAGGATAAATATCGATAACATCACCGCGTACACGATAAGTTGCACGATGCAAATCTACATCATTACGCGTGTATTGTAATTCTGCGAGGCGTCGCAAAATAAAGCGCTGATCGACTTTGTCACCGCGATCCAGATGCATGACCATGCTTAAATAAGTACGCGGATCACCCAGACCATAAATTGCAGAAACCGTTGCGACAATGATGGTGTCGCGACGTTCGAGTAAGGCTTTGGTCGCTGACAGACGCATTTGTTCGATGTGATCGTTGATTGAAGCATCCTTGGCAATATACGTATCAGAAGAAGGAACATAAGCTTCAGGCTGATAGTAATCGTAATAAGACACAAAATATTCAACAGCATTATGCGGAAAAAATTCCTTCATCTCGCCATAAAGTTGTGCAGCGAGAGTTTTATTGGGCGCAAGAATCATCGTAGGACGACCAATCGATTGAATGACATTTGCCATGGTAAACGTCTTGCCAGAACCAGTGACACCCAGCAAGGTTTGATAGGCCAGACCATTGTTAATGCCGCCAATCAGTTGTCTGATAGCGTTTGGCTGGTCGCCGGAAGGCGCAAATGATGATGTTAAAACAAATTCTTGTGTCATATAGCTATATGAATTTAATTTATTTATAATCCCACCCAATAAAAACGAGGGGCGTTCATTTTCAACCTCTTGAATTCTTCCTGATTATAGCGACTCGGAGCAACATCACAATGACAAAAGATTTAGCATTGGAATTAGCGCAACGTATTCAACGTATCAAACCCTCACCTACCCTGGCCGTGTCAGCTCGTGCAGAAGAATTACAGGCCGAAGGCAAACCGATTATTAATCTGGGTGTTGGCGAACCCGATTTTGATACACCGGAGCATATCAAGGAAGCTGCAATCAGGGCGATTCATGATGGACGTACCAAATATACTGCAGTTGATGGCACAAAAAGCCTGAAAAAAGCCATTATAGACAAATTTTCCCGTGAAAATCATTTAAATTATGAGCCAGCACAAATTTTAGTCTCCTCTGGCGCCAAACATAGTATCTATAATTTATTTACCGCCGTATTAAATCCTGGTGATGAAGTCATCATTCCAGCGCCTTACTGGGTGTCTTATCCTGATATGGCAAAACTCGCTGATGCCAATCCCGTAATTGTCAAAACAGATTTTTCTACCCATTTCAAAATGACACCTGCGCAATTGAAAGCTGCAATCACAGACAAAACACGCATTGTCATTCTGAATAGTCCTTCCAACCCAACGGGTATGGCATATTCTGCTAGTGAATTAAAAGCGCTGGGTGAAGTTATTCTGCATTATCCGGGCATTATTGTGATGAGTGATGATATCTATGAACATAATTTGTGGAACCATTTACCTTTCACCAATATCGTAAATGCGTGTCCTGAATTATATGATCGTACGGTTGTTATCAATGGCGTTTCAAAATCCTATGCCATGACAGGCTGGCGTATTGGTTATGCGGCAGGTCCTGCGAAAATTATTGGTGCCATGAAAAAAGCCCAATCACAAAGTACATCCAATCCCGCGAGTATTTCGCAATATGCTGCAGAAGCAGCTTTATCAGGTGATATGAAATATGTGCAACTGATGACGGAGGCTTATAAAAAACGACACGATTTTCTTATCAATGAATTTAAAAATATACCAGGCTTAAAATGTTTGCCTTCCGATGGCACTTTTTATACGTTTCCCAATATTGAAGCATTTTTAAATCGGGATCCGTCGGTAACAAATGATATTGAATTTGCCGAATTTCTTTTGACTCAGGCGAATATTGCACTTGTTCCTGGTTCTGCTTTTGGTACACCAGGTTATGTGCGTCTCAGTTATGCAACCAGCATGGAAAATCTTGAGCAAGCAGTAGCAAATATTAAAAAAGCACTGGGATCCATTCAGTAAATAAAAAATAAAACGGGATAATTGTGTTGAATTCCATTATCAACCTGCTGGATTCAATTTTGAAACCAGCGGGTTATAAGAAGACAAATAAAAATGCAAGTCAGGTAAATAAACCACTCAGGATACAAACTATTTATCGATCAGGAGCGTCGCTAAAAAAAATAGTTCCGCGCGTGACCGATGATTTGTTACTGAATAGACAAAAGGAATTTTTGCTCAGGGAAACAAAATACGCTTCAGTGGAAGAAATTGTTTTGCCAAAAAATAAATTGGTAGTGGGTTTGACACGACACGCTCATTTATTTATGGGACATGGTGTGTTTGTTTATGAACGTGATATTCCCTATACAGATGAGTGGCGGGAATTAAAAACCAAAGCGCAAGGCTATTGTGGCATTGCATTTTTTCAAACCAATTGCGAAATAAAATGCTTGCGCATCATGCAACATTCCCAGTCGGGCAAGCCTGCTATTTGCCGATATCTGATCGATCACAAAGCGATCTCACTAGCTCCAAGGGAATGGTTAATCAGGCATGAGGTTTCTTGCTGAAATACATAAAAATTCTATTGACGATGACATTATCCGATATTAGTATTCTCGTCACTTGAAGTTACATTCCCCGGTAGCTCAGTCGGTAGAGCAAGTGGCTGTTAACCACTGGGTCGGCGGTTCGAGTCCGTCCCGGGGAGTAAAAATATTCGAAGTCTGCATTCCCTCGCGAGCTGGATGCCAGCTAAAAACATGCTGGCATGACAAACCAAAAAAAACATTGGATCATCTTTTTGCACAAGGAAAATATAAATGACAGCGAAAACTGGAGGTCTGGAAGGAATTGTTGTTGGTGATACGACGATTTCTACTGTTGGCAAGGAAGGTGTTGGGTTAACTTATCGTGGCTATGATATTCATGATCTTGCAAAATATTCCACCTTTGAAGAAGTCGCTTATCTACTGATATATGGTGAACTGCCAACCCTTGCGCAATTGCAAGCGTATCGTGAAAAACTCATCAAGATGCGACGTCTGCCGAATGAATTAAAATTATTACTGGAAACCATTCCAGGTTCTGTGCATCCCATGGATGTATTGCGTACTGGAATTTCCATGTTAGGTACTCTCGAACCAGAAACCGCGCAATATTCCGGTCAGCAAATTGCAGATCGACTGATTGCCTGTACACCGGGCATGTTACTTTACTGGTATCAATTTCATCGAAACAACAAACGCATTGAAACCTGGCAAAGTGAAGAAAAAACCATTGCTGGTTATTTCCTGCATTTACTTCACGACAAAAAACCAGAAGATGAACAACGTCAGGCGGTCGATGTTTCACTTATTCTATATGCGGAGCATGAATTTAATGCTTCCACTTTTGCTGCGCGTGTCACGACATCCACTGGTTCTGATTTTTATTCTGCAATTGTTTCTGCGATTGGCACTTTGCGTGGACCTTTGCATGGCGGCGCCAACGAAGAAGCCATGCGATTGATTACGCAATTTAAAACACCAGAACAGGCAACAACGGGTGTGAAGGAAATGCTGGCGAAGAAGGAAAAAATTATGGGTTTTGGCCATCGTGTTTATAAAATTTCTGATCCGCGTTCTGACATTATAAAAAAATGGTCAGAAAAACTTTCGCAACAAGCGCGCGATGGATATTTATATGCAGTGTCCGAAGCGATAGAAAAAGTCATGTGGGATGAGAAAAAATTATTTCCCAATCTCGATTTTTACAGTGCGACTGCCTATCATTTTTGCGGCATTCCTACGCCTTTGTTTACACCGATTTTTGTCATGTCACGTTTAAGTGGATGGAGTGCGCATATTCTTGAACAGCGTGCCAACAATCGTTTGATCCGACCGGAAGGCAATTATACTGGCCCTGCTCCGCGCGCATTTACTCCTATCGAAAAACGAGGTTAATAATGGCATTGCATACTGTTGATGAAAATATTCGTCCTGCACCTGATGCAGAATTAGTAACCATTGCAGATTATGTGCTGAAAAATAATTTGCAAAGCGATGTTGCTTATACGACAGCACGCTATTGTTTGATGGATGCACTGGGCTGTGCCATCCTCGCCTTGCAATATCCAGCTTGCACAAAATTACTGGGCCCTATTATTCCTGGCACGATTGTTCCAGATGGTGCGCGTGTGCCTGGCACTGCTTATGTTCTTGATCCGATTCTTGCTGCTTTTAATATTGGCACGTTGGTGCGCTGGCTGGATTTTAATGATACCTGGCTTGCTGCGGAATGGGGACATCCTTCTGATAATCTCGGCGCCATTCTTGCGATTGCAGATTATCTTAGTAGAAAAAATATTGCGAATGGAAGAAAACCGCTGGTAATCAAAGATGTATTAACAGCCATGATCAAGGCACATGAAATTCAGGGCGTACTCGCACTGGAAAATGGCTTTAATCGTCTGGGATTTGATCATGTGATTCTGGTGAAGATTGCCTCCACTGCTGTTGCCACACAAATGCTTGGCGGTACACACGAACAGATTATCAACGCGCTTTCACAAGCCTGGCTGGATGGTGCCGCATTACGTACGTATCGTCATGCACCCAATACAGGTTCACGCAAATCCTGGGCAGCTGGTGATGCTACCAGTCGTGCTACACGTCTTGCCTGGCTCACGATGCAGGGAGAAATGGGTTATCCCAGTGTGCTGACAGCAAAAAAATGGGGTTTTTATGATTGCATCCTGAAAGGCGGTTCTCTCAAAATCGGCCGTCCATTGGGAACGTATGTCATGGAAAATGTATTATTTAAAATTTCCTTCCCTGCTGAATTCCATGCACAAACCGCTGTGGAATGCGCGATATTATTGCATCCACAAGTGAAAGATAAATTAAATCAGGTGCAAAAAATTATTTTAACCACTCAGGAATCTGCAGTGCGCATCATCAGCAAGTCTGGCCCGTTACATAATCCAGCTGATCGCGATCATTGCTTGCAATACATGGTGGCGGTTGCCCTGTTACAAGGCGATCTTAAAGCAGATTATTACGAAGACAAATTCGCGCTTAATCCTGCTATCGATCAATTGCGCGATAAAATGGTGGTTGAAGAAGACAAGGTTTATACGGTTGATTATCTTCACCCTGAAAAACGTTCCATTGCCAATTCCATCCAGATATTTTTCAAGGATGGAAGCAGCACAGATAAAATTACAGTTGAGTATCCTGTCGGCCATCGCAGACGTCGTGAAGAAGGTATTCCATTAATGTTTGACAAGTTTGCCAAGGCTGCAGCAACGCATTATCCAGCACCAAAGGTTCAGAAGTTATTGTCCTTGTTTAAAGACCCACAAACACTGGAAGCAATGCCTGTGAATGAATGGATGGATTTGTTTGTTGTTTGAGCTATTTGCTTTTGATAAGATAGCTGCGCAACGTTGTTTTTTAATCATTTAAATGACTTTCAAAAGGAGTTTGATATATGAAGAAGATTGCTACCATTATTGCTACCACAGCTGCAGTTGCATTTATTGCTGCTCCATTCACAGCAACCGTTGTGAATGCAAAAAATGTTAAATGCTACGGTGTGAATGCTTGCAAAGGCAAAAGCAAATGCAAGACTTCCCAAAATTCTTGCAAAGGCAAGAACAGCTGTAAAGGTAAAGGCATGAGTATGATGTCCGCCAAGAAATGTTCCAAGAAAGGTGGCACGACATCAGATAGCATGTCATCCAATGATACGACCGGCACCACCGGCGGCAATGACGCTACCAACGGTAGTTAATTGATCATGAAAAAAGAGCATTTCGAAAGAAATGCTCTTTTTTATTTTCCCTCTTATGAATAATCTTCCCTCTGAACGTTTACAACTTGGATTTGGTCTGGGCTTACGACCAGAGCATTATGAGGCTATTCTTTCGGCCTCTCCACAAGTCGACTGGTTTGAAATCCTGACGGAAAATTATCTGGTACCTGGCGGCAAACCACTCTATTACCTCGATAAAATACGTGAACACTATCCAATGGTCATGCACGGTGTTTCCATGTCTATCGGAAGTTGTGATCCACTCGATTGGGATTACCTAAAATCTGTCAGGGAATTGGCAAAGCGTATTGAACCTGAATGGATATCTGATCATTTATGCTGGACAGGCGTAAATCAAAAAAATGTACATGATTTATTACCTCTGCCTTATACCGAAGAAGCGATTGATCATTTGGTTGATAGAATCAGACAGGTGCAGGATTTTCTGGGACAACGAATTTTACTGGAAAATGTTTCCAGTTATTTAACATATAAACATTCTGCATTAACAGAATGGGATTTTCTGGTGGAAGTCTGTGAGCGTGCTGATTGTTTGTTATTACTGGATGTGAATAACGTTTATGTGAGTTCCGTCAATCACGAATTTAATCCAATGACTTATATTAATGCGTTGCCAGCAAAACGTATTTATCAAATTCATTTGGCAGGACATGATGATATGCAATCCTACATTATCGATTCGCATGATCATGATGTATGTGATGCAGTATGGGATTTATATGCCGCGACTATCAAACAGATTGGTCAGGTTTCCACAATGATAGAAAGAGATGATGATATTCCTGCTTATGAAGTGTTATTAAAGGAATTGCAGCGCGCACGCCATATTAATCAGCTCATATTAAGGGATGGCGCAGCATGAGCGATTTGCTGAATTTGCAAAAACAATTTCAGTCATATTTGCTGCATGATGATGTCGATATGCAAAACCATATTGTTAATACGCAACAAGTCTCTGCTGATACACGTTTAATGATTTATGCTGATGCGTATCGTTCACGTTTGCTGGAAGCGCTGGAAGCGAGCTATCCTGCATTAAAAGAATATCTGGGCGATGAAGCATTTTATCATCTGGGACATGAATATCTTGACTGCTACCCTTCCACCTTTCGTTCGATTCGCTGGTTTGGCGATAAGCTGCCGGATTATCTGCAAGTACACGCAGAGTATCATGAATATCCTTATCTGGCAGAATTAGCGCGAGTGGAATGGATCATGTCGCTAGTTTTTGATGCAGAAGATTGTGAAATATTGACAGCTGATGATTTGTTACAACTTCCAGCCGAAGCATGGGAAAATTTACAAATTGCATTCACACCTTCTGTGCATGTGTTATCGCTTTCCTCGAATGTCGTGCAAATCTGGCGTGCACTGACAGATGATGAAGAAGTGCCTGAACCCGAATATTATGAGCAACCGCTGCATTGGGTTTTCTGGCGTAATGAATTAATCAATCAATATCTTTCTGTGATAGCTGATGAAGCAAGTGTCATGAACAATAAAAATATGACATTTACTTTTTTATGCGAAAACTTCTGTCAGGAAATGGAAGAAGAGCAAGCTGTGATGCGTGCGGCTTCATTGCTGAGAAAATGGATTGATAATGGAATGATTCGTAATATTAAATAAGGAGATTGAAATGAAAAATGAATATTTGTCACGTGTAATAAAAACTCTTTTAACCCTCGCCGCTGCAAGTTCAGTATTGGCTTCCACATCAACACTCGCAGCAAAAAATGAGCCAGCACAGGAAAAATGTTATGGGATTGCAAAAGCAGGCATGAATGATTGTCAGACCGCAGGACATTCCTGTTCGGGTTCAGCCGTAAAAGATAATCAGGCGGATGCATTTATATTTTTACCCAAGGGACTTTGCACACGCATTGTCGGCGGCAGTCTGGTTACAAAATAAGGGAGAGTATCATGAAGTTTATATCTAAATTTATTTTTGCCTGTTGCATGTATGTGATTAGCATGAATATGTTTGCTGCAGATACTTATACGTTTGATCCCAATCATTCTTATGTGTTGTGGCATGCCAGCCATTTTGATTTTTCCCATCCGTCGGGAAAATGGCTGGTAAATGGCACGTTAATACTCGATAAGGAAAATCCGGACAAAAGTAAAGTGGATATCAGTATTAATGTCACGGATCTTGCAACAGGCATTCCTGAATTTGATAAACATCTGAAAGGCGAATTATTTCTTGATGTTGCCAAATATCCAACAGCAAAATTTGTCAGTGATAAAGTGATAGCTCATGGTAATACAGCAAAAGTGCAAGGCATGTTGACATTGCATGGTGTCACAAAACCAGTCACTCTCAATGTCAAACTAAATAAATCAGGTGTAAGTCCAGTCACAGATAAAATGACAGTTGGTTTTACCGCATCGACAGTCATCAAACGTTCAGAGTTTGGGATTACCTCTTATTTGCCTGGTGTGAGTGATGAGGTGAAGATTGATATTGAAGCGGAAGCTTATAAGCAGTAACAGTTTTTTTGATTTTTTTAGCAATAAAATCTTGTATCAGTTGCGTAATCGCTTGCTTGCGTTGTGGCAGGGTTTTCTTCAGGCAATGCTCGTAAATTTGCGCAACTGGTTTCTTGCTGAAAATATTACTATTGCCTGGCTGGTTTTTTTTAGAAACACTTTCATGATATATCTTTATCATTCCCGTTATTTGCGCACCATTACGTTCGCCAATCAGCTCAGCAACCTGATTATCGCTTACGCTTTGTGACAGAATATTACCTTCGTGTTTATCAAGTTTCAGGTAGATATTTTTCAATATATCGCACGCATCTGTGAATATCAGCTTACTGAGTTCAGCATCATAAAACATGTCGCTAATCAATTTTGCCAGTGAATCAACTACCAGAAAATCCTGTCGTGAAGAGATAAGAGAAAAAATAGCTTCTGGATTATTAGTTCTTATTTTGCTGAAAATATGAAAGGAATGATTGTGAGTTATATTAACCTGATTGAGAAGGGTTGAATATTGTAAAATAATTTTCAGGACATCATCAGGAAGTGATACTGTGTTTTTATGTATATACAAATAAAATTTTAAAACATGCAACACGTTTTCCAGTCCAGTAATTTTTAATCGGTACGGACAATTTTCCGAGATGAGCATTTGCAACAATATACTGATGCATTCAGAATCAATATCCATATGGGATAAATCAATATTGAGATAATATAAATCACGATGAGATTTGGCTGCTGTCAGACGCTGTGCTAGCGTTGTTATACTTGCTACGCCGAGCGATGAATCATGTATGTTTGTATTTAGATTGATTGTATTTTGCTTAAAAGGTAACCCTTTGGATATTTGATCCAGTATCAGCTGAAATCGCCTGTGATATTTCATTTCATGTTTGTTTACAAATGAAGAGACTAATGGAGGTATTCCACATTTAGTCAGGCATTTATTGATTTGATGAAATGGAACAGCGGGTGAATGTAAATTATCACGATAAACTAATTCCATTGTTGTTCTAAGATCCTGTGCAGTAGCAGCAGTAATTTCACCTGTGAATACAATTTCTGATTCAGGCATGTCTTTTTCATTTCTAAAAAGATTGATTGCTTTAGCAGATGTATACATTCCACTTTCATTATATCCATAATATTTAAATCCACTTTCAGTACACTCTTCTATCAAAACCTGAAATACTCTGGAATCAAATTTTATTTGCAGGAAATTGCAGCCGACATAATGCATGACGGCGGGCATGAGATGAGAATGTAATTTTTGGCTATTCATGGTTTGAAATTCTGAGTAAATTTATATTTATTTAGCGGCTATTTTGTTCAATTATTGTCAGCATGTCAAATGTTACAAATTAACTCATTGATGAATAGCATTATTTGCTTTACCGCCAAGCTGATTTAAAGCACCTTTGGTGCCATCAATTATTGAACTGAAGCTGGATTTCATATTATCCAGCGCGGGAGAAACAACAGAACCTAACCATGCGACTTGTGGTGCAAAATAAGGAACGAATTTTGATTGTACCCACCAGTCTTCTTTGGCAAACGGTGATAATTGCACGAGAAAAATAAGCGCAATCACAAATAAAAATCCGCGTAATAACCCAAACACTGCACCTAATATTCGGTTGCCAAAGGCAATAAAGCCACGTTGCACAAAAGCATTCAATATCATTTTTATCAAGCCGCCGACGATCAGTGTCGCAAAAAATAAAATGGCGAAACTGACGCAAATGGTCGTATAAGAAGCTGCGGTTGCAGTGCTAGTGCCAACTGCACTCGTCGTATGATTGACTGCATCCTGAACGACAGAAGTCTGATTAAAATAATTTGCCAGTGGTGTAGTGAATGCGATTGCGACAGCAAATGCGGCAATTAATGTTAGCAAGGAAGTTAATTCACTGATGAGCCCGCGTGTAAAACCGATGAGGATGGATAAAAATAAAATGGCGATAATAAGATAATCGATAATATTCAAACCACTTAGTAAGCTATCCATCAGTTCACTCCTTGCAGGTCATCGATTTGTTTATTATATCAAGACTGTGGCTCGGTCACGTTTTTATTGGGCTAATTAATTGAATGTATGAAGTTATTCTATCATCCTGAGTGCGGCTCTTGCTTTTGCGCGAAGGATCTCCTGTTCAGTTCAGTAGCGTCATTGCGAGCGCTTTTCAGCGAAGCAATCCATGCATGGTATGAATGGATTGCTTCGCTGAAAAGCGCTCGCAATGACGCTACTGAGATGACAGCTCTCCGTAATACTCACCTATCCTGTCTGGCACATCGCTAAATACCGCATCAACGCCCCATGAAAATAATTCCTGTGCACGTGCAGGATCATTCACGGTGTAGCACAATAACCATTTCCCCTGCTCCTTGATTTCGCGTGCCATTGTTTCTGTCATGATTCTTTCATTCACATTAATGGAAACACATTGCAATTCATCGCTTATTTCTCGCCAGTTTTTTTCCCAATCATGTAACAACATGCCTAGCTGGCAATTGGGTGCATAACGACGTAGCAGGCGTAAAGCTTCAAATGAGAAGCTGGAAAATAAATAATTGTCATTGGCTTTTTGTAAATAAGGCTGCATTTCCCTGATGACATGTTTCACCAGATTTTCCTCATGTTGCGACAATGTTTTTATTTCAATATTTGCTGCAATATGTGCTTCCTGCAAAAATGCAATGACTGTCATCAATGAGGGAATGCGTTCGCCAGAAAATGCTGTATTAAACCATTTGCCAGCATCCAGTGATTGTAAATAAGCATAAGGCTGGCTGCATAATAAGCCGCGCGCATTTGTGGTGCGATCAAGATCATCATCATGAAATATGACGGGAATGCCGTCACTACTTTGCATGACATCAAACTCAACCCATTTCAGATTTAATTGCGCTGCCTTGATGAATGAAGCCATGGTATTTTCCGGTGCATAACCACATGCACCGCGATGGCCAATTACACGAGAATGAAATTTCAATGTCACAAGTTATTCCTGTTATGTTCACCACGACAACACATCAATGATTTATTTTTTGCAAGATTACATCAGGGAACGAAGCAATCACAACGGTTGCCTGCATGCTGACTTTATTGCCTACCTGCACAGGCGCGCTTGCTCCTGCCATTTTTGCCATCATGATTTGATTGCCAGCCACCATTGGTGCCGGTGCAATCGGTGATGCGCCAAAATCAATGCTATATAAATAATATTTTTGTTCGGGATAAATCTTGTTGAGACTATCGATTTCAGCTTTGGCTTGCAGATATAAATTATTACGCAAATCTGCATTGGCTTTTTGCAATTCATCCTCAGCAGGTGTGAATGCAACATTATCTATCGTATATGTCTCACCGGGTTTGCTGATTTTTTTGGCTTTATCTCGCAAGCCTGATAATTCATTTTGTGGCAATCTTGCTTGTGCAGTAATTTGTACACGTTCAAGACCGGATTGATCCAGTGAGCGATTGAAAGCAATCATATGCCAATCACCTTTATCAGAAAGTTGTTTTAATTTATTCATGACATCATTCTGAATCGCACCCATTCCCTGATCATTAATCGCAGCATTTACGCCGACATAAACAAGTGCTGTATTGGTGGTCACCCATTGATCGGCTTGTAATTGCAGCGACACCTTGTTTAATAAAGGCGCAGGATCAATATCGGCAAAAGCAGGTAAAGCAAGAAAAAGACTAATAATGAACAACCAGAAACTTTTTATCATGGATAACCACTCCTGTTTAATATCCTTATATTATGAAGGCTTCCCATTCCTGGCTCAACTGCTAAAATACCCCTCTACTTTCTAACCTGTTAAAACTGATGATTTTTATGCAAACTGCTGATGTTTTCCATCCACCACTTCCAAAAAAATCCGGGGAAATTTCCATCTGGAAAAATTTGCAGGGATCAAGCACAGCGCTTGCGATTGCATCTGTTATGGCCGAGCGCAAACAGCCATTGTTGATTATTGCCGAAGACAGTCTTGCTGTTGCGCATTTGCTGGATGCCTTGCAGTTTTTCACACAAGCAGCGGAAAAACTGCATTATTTTCCTGATTGGGAAACTTTGCCTTACGATCATTTTTCACCGCATCAGGATATTATTTCCGAGCGTCTTGCGGTTTTATCACGTTTGCCGCACATGCAAGATGGTGCTGTCATTACGACCGTTGCCACCATGATGCATCGTCTGCCGCCACGACATTTTCTTGATGCACATGGATTAATGCTGAAAGTGGGTGATAAATTAAACCCCGATATTCTGCGCACACAATTAACGCAAGCTGGCTATCATCATGTCAGTCAGGTGCGTGAACATGGCGAATTTGCCATTCGTGGTTCCATCATTGATTTATTTCCCATGGGTAGTCATACACCTTTTCGGATTGATTTGTTTGATGATGAAGTGGATTCCATACGCGTTTTTTCCACTGAAACACAATTATCACAAGATAAAATTACTGATATTCATTTATTGCCAGCACGCGAATTTCCCATGACAGAAAATGCCATCGAACATTTTCGTCAGGCATTTCGCAGCCAATTTAGCGGCAATCCACTGAAGTGTCCGTTGTATCAGGATATAACAGATGGTATTTATTCACCTGGTATTGAATATTATTTACCTTTATTTTTTGAAAAAACCGCAAGTTTATTTGAATATTTACCGGAAAATACGCTGATTATTACAATAGGTGAAATTCAGACAAAAGCAGTGGAATTCTGGCAGGAAATTGCTGCACGTTATGAACAAGGTCGCTACGATATCACTCGTCCCTTGCTGCCACCTTCGCAAGCTTTTATTCCAGTGGATAATTTAAATCAATCCTTGCATCAGTACGCTGATATTCAAATTAATAATGCAACCAGAAAAAATGCGCATGAATTTGCAACCTTACCTGCTCCGCAACTGGAAATTAATCACAAGGCTTCACAACCTTTGCAACCCTTGCAGGATTATATTGCAAATAATGAAACACGAATTTTATTTTGCGCGGAAACATTAGGTCGGCGTGAAGTGATTCTGCAATTATTTCGTGGCATTGCCTTATCGCCAAAATTTTTTCATGGCTGGTCAGATTTTTTAGCATCAAACGAACGTTTTGGCATGGTAGTGACTGCACTGGAGCAAGGATTTGTACTGCAACAACAAAAGATCACTGTGCTGCCGGAAACACAGTTATACGGTCAGCGCGTCATGCAACGTCGTTTACGCAAAAAGACGGTGCAAGATCCTGATGCATTAATTCGTGATCTTACTGAATTACAAATTAATGATCCTGTTGTGCACATTGATCATGGTGTTGGACGTTATCGTGGTTTGCAAACCCTGAAAGTGGGTGATCATGTTGGTGAATTTTTAATGCTGGAATATCAGCACCAGGCAAAATTATATGTGCCTGTTTCATCCTTGCATTTCATTAGTCGTTATACCGGAGCAGACCCTGAACATACTCCCATGAATAAATTGGGTACTGACCAATGGTCGCGTGCCCGCCGTCGTGCTGCAGAAAAAATTCGGGATGTAGCAGCAGAATTACTCGATTTATATGCAAAACGTGCAGCTCGCAGTGGACATGTTTATGAATTGCCAGAAGAAGCGTATGCAACATTTGCAGCAGCATTTCCGTTTGAAGAAACACCTGATCAATTACAGGCAATTGATCAGGTGTTTGCAGATATGACATCCACCAAACCCATGGATAGAGTGATTTGTGGTGATGTTGGTTTTGGCAAGACAGAAGTGGCATTACGCGCTGCGTTTCTTGCGGTGCAAAATAGTAAACAAGTCGTATTACTGGTTCCCACTACTCTTCTTGCCCAGCAGCATTTTGAAAATTTCCGTAATCGTTTTGCTGAATGGCCAGTGCAAGTGGAAATGCTTTCACGTTTTCGCACTGGAAAAGAAAGTAAAAATGTTTTGCAGCGCATGGAAGAAGGCAAAGTGGATATTGTCATTGGCACGCATAAATTATTGCAGGACGATATTAAATTTAAATCACTGGGACTAGTGATTATTGATGAAGAGCATCGGTTTGGTGTCAAACAAAAAGAAAAATTAAAATCCTTGCGTTCCATGGTTGATATCCTGACATTAACTGCGACGCCAATTCCACGTACCTTGAATATGGCATTGGCGGGTATTCGTGATCTGTCTGTGATTGCTACACCACCGTTGCGTCGTTTATCCGTGAAAACATTTGTGCATGAATATCAGGATACGATTATCAAGGAAGCGATCCAGCGTGAAATCATGCGTGGTGGACAAGTGTATTTTCTGCATAATGAAGTAAATACGATTAATAAAAAAGCCGAAGATATCAAAGCGCTTATTCCTGAATCGCGTCCATTGGTTGCTCATGGACAAATGCATGAACGTGAACTCGAACGTGCGATGACGGATTTTTATCATCGTCATTATAATGTGCTAGTGTGTTCAACGATTATTGAAAGTGGAATTGATATTCCAACTGCCAATACAATTATTATTAATCGTGCCGATAAATTTGGACTTGCACAATTACATCAATTGCGTGGACGCGTGGGTCGTTCACATCATCAGGCTTATGCTTATCTACTCGCTCCACCGCGCAAACAAATGACATCGGACGCGATCAAAAGACTCGATGCCATTTCTTCGCTGGATGAGTTAGGCATTGGTTTTACGCTAGCAACACATGATCTTGAAATTCGTGGTGCAGGTGAATTACTGGGTGAATCACAAAGTGGTGATATTGAAGAAATCGGTTTTAGTTTATATATGGATTTATTATCACGTGCGGTCGACTCATTAAAAGCTGGCAAGGAACCGGATGCTGAAAAATCGTTATTGCAACATCGTTCAGAAGTTGATTTGCATATTTCAGCCTTGATTCCCGAAGATTATTTGCAGGATGTGCAATTACGTTTGCAATTTTACAAACGTATTGCCAATGCGCGCACACTATCTGAACTGGATGAAATTCAGGTAGAAATGATCGATCGTTTTGGGTTGCTCCCAGATCCTTTGAAAAATCTGATTGCGATAACGGAATTGAAACAGCAGGCAGATGCATTGGGAATTACCAAGATTGATGCGGGAGAAAAAGGCGGTAAATTTGAATTTAATGAACGACCAAATATCAAACCGGAAACAATTATCCGCCTGATACAAATGAAATCTGCGCGCTATAAACTGGATGGTGCGAATCGATTGCGATTTACACTGGATAAACATGAAGCGAAAGATAGAATACGATTGGTCGGTGAGTATTTACAGGAGTTGTCATCCTGAAGCAGGAGTCTGTCATCCTGAGCGCGGCTCTTGCTTTTGCGCGAAGGATCTCCCAATGAATTATGCATATTCATCATGAGATCCTTCGCGCAAAAGCAAGAGCCGCGCTCAGGATGACAGACTCCTGCTTCAGGATGACAGACTCCTGCTTCAGGATGACAGACTCTTGATTACAGCTCTCTGTTGCAGAAAGACAGCAAAATTTCGGTTATAAATTTAGGAATCATCATGCCATTCTCACATTTCTTTACCAGCTTTCCTGCAGACAGCGTTATCCTCACGCCTAACCGGCGCTTATCCGCCACACTCCATTTGCATTATCATCAACATCAAATTGCCGAAGAAAAATCCGCGTGGCCAACACCAGCGATCTTACCGCTCACAACGTGGCTGACTCAGTTATGGCATGATCATGCGCGAAAATCCTCAACTTCGCCTCTCTTGTTAAACGATGCACAAGAGCAATTTATCTGGGAAAAAATTATTGCAGAATCCAGTGAGCATAATTATTTATTACAAGTTTCTGAAACAGCAGAACTTGCACGTACGGCATTTGCTTTATTACAGCAATGGGAAGTCGATATACATCATCCGCTGTTCGCAAGCAGCGAAGATTATCAGGCTTTATCACGCTGGGTGAAGGTTTATCAACAACAATGCAAGGAAAATAAGTGGCTGGATACAGCAACCTTGCCCATTCATCTCATCAATAATTTACATTCTCTCACCTTGCCGAAAAATATTATTACTTACGGATTCACGGAATATTCACCACAACTGAAACGTGTTTTTTCTGCCTGTGAAACAATCGGTAGCAGTGTCGAAATATTATATCCAGAAACGATTACCCACTCTTCGAGTCGAATTGGTTTGCTGGATAGTGAAATGGAAATCGAAACACTCGCTCGTTTCGCCAGAGCCATTCATGAGCAGGAACCAGGGGCTAATATTGGTTGTGTTATTCCGACGCTGGATAAAATGCGTGATCGCGTCGTTCAAGTATTTTCTCAAGTGTTTGCAACAGATAACTTTTATGCGATAGATCAGGCGAACGTGCCATATAATATTTCTGCAGGAAAAAAATTATCACAAACTCCCATTATTCATACTGCATTATTATTATTATCACTCAATAAAAAAACATTGCCGCTCGAAAAATGCAGTCATTTACTTACCACACCATTCATTGGCGAAGCAGAACTTGAACGCATTCAACGTGCAAAATATGAATCGCAATTACGTTTCGACAATAAAAGCATGCTGACGCTTAAGACCATTATTGCCAGTCAAACGTGTCCACAATTAGGCAAACGTTTACTTAAAGTGATTTCTCAACTGGAAATGAGCGAAACCTATTTGCGTCATTCCGAATGGGCAAATCAATTTTGTCAGTTGCTTTCCCACATGGGTTGGCCAGGTGAGCGTAGTTTGAATAGCGAAGAATATCAGATTGTTGAAAGCTGGCTGAATTTGCTCACAGAATTTGCCACACTGGATGTTATTTCCCAACCGGTAACATACAATCAGGCATTACATCGTTTAAAAAAAATGGCTGCAAATAAAGTTTTTCAGGCGAAATCACCACAAACATCCATTCAAGTATTGGGTTTGCTCGAAGCTGCTGGCATACCATTTGATTATCTCTGGATAGCGGGAATGGATGATATTTCCTGGCCGCCGCAACCTAAACCCAATCCATTTATTCCGAAAAAATTACAGCGTGATTTGCAAATGCCGCATGCCACTGCTGAGCGTGAATTAACTTTTTGTACCTTGCTGATGCAGCAATTTACACAATGTAGTAAAAATATTATTTACAGTCATGCAGAAAAACAGGATGAACTGGAATTACAGCCTAGTCCATTAATTCGGGATGACAAGGAAATTACCTTGCATAACTTGCCATTGACCACGTGGTTATCTCCGGCTAAAAAAATATTTTTCAGCAGACAACTTGAAGTGATTTCTGATGACAACGCTCCTGCTATTACAGCAGATGAAAAAATACGTGGCGGTGTGAGTGTACTCAAGCATCAAGCACTCTGTCCTTTCAAATCATTCGCAGAATGGCGATTACATGCACGTGCAATGGAAAGCCCATTGCCTGGTTTGCGCGCCAAAGATAGAGGGAATGTCATTCACAAATCACTTGAACTCATCTGGAATCAGTTGCTAAATCAGGCTAATTTGCTGGCCATGGATGATGATGCGCTGCATACATTAATTGAAGAATCCATACAGTCAGCATTAACCAGCGTGTCACATGCACATCATGAATATAAAATATATATTTCGCTGGAGAAAAAACGTTTGCAGCGTTTGTTGCATGAATGGATTAATTTTGAAAAAAGCAGACCACCTTTTAGTTTAATGACTAATGAAAAATCCCTGCAATATTCCCTGGGTGCGCTGGTGTTAAATATGCGTGTCGATAGAATTGATCAACTGGAAGATGGGACAAAATTCATCATCGATTATAAAACGGGAAAAAATAATGATGTAGGCACATGGTTTGGTGAACGACCGGAAGAGCCACAACTCCCCTTGTATGCGCTGATGGATGATGCCAATACCAGTGGCATTACTTTTGCGCAAGTGCATACAGAGGAACATTGTTTTAAAGGTATTAGTCATTATGCGATGGATATGAAAGGTGTGCGTGTATTTTCTGATATAAAAAAAACATCAGCCATATCCTGGCAGGAACAATTGCAACAATGGAAAGATATTCTCACGAAATTGGGAACAGATTTTTATTATGGTATTGCAAAAGTTGATCCCAAGGATCCCAAACAGACATGCAATTACTGTTCATTAAAACCATTCTGCAGAATTCAGGACGTGCAAGCATGAACCTTATCGAACAAGACAAACAACATCGCCTGCAAGCTCTCGATGCCAGCAAATCATTTATCGTGCAGGCACCAGCAGGTTCTGGCAAAACTGAATTATTAATTCAGCGTTTTCTCACTTTACTGGCAACGGTTGAATTACCAGAAGAAATTCTTGCCATTACATTTACAAAAAAAGCAGCGAATGAAATGCGTGCACGTGTCATCAAGGCATTAAAAAATGCCATGTATGAGGCAGAGCCTGAATCTGCACATGCAAAACAAACCTGGCTGCTGGCAAAAAAAGTTTTGCAGCAAGATCAACATTTTCAATGGCAATTAATTAATAATCCTAATCAATTACGCATTCAGACCATAGATTCACTATGTTCGCAACTCACGAAACAATTACCATTGTTATCGCATTTTGGCTCACAACCTGATATGGCTGATCAACCAGTGATGTTGTATCGCGAAGCAGTTCAGGAAGTATTAATGACGATTGAGGAAGATTGTGAATGGACACCCTCCCTCATGAAACTGTTGCTGCATCTCGATAATGATTTAAACAAGCTGCATGAATTACTAATTAATTTATTGGGTAAACGTGATCAATGGTTACCTTACATTCAACTAAGCTCGAGTGATATGGATCTGCGTGAGCAATTGGAAAAGCAATTGACCCAGATTATTACTGATGCACTTTCTGAATTACGCCGTTTATTTCCAGAGCAATTCGTACCAGAATTATTGGCAATTGCACGTTTTGCAGCGGCGAATGTGAAAGCAGAATCGAATTTACGTGCTTGTGAAAAATTAACGGCATTACCAGGAATCCGTGTGGAGGATAAAATAGCCTGGTCAGGCCTCGCCAGTTTGTTGTTAACAAAAAGCTTTAACTGGCGCAAGAAAGTGGATGAAGACATGGGTTTTCCCGCGCTTAAAAATATAAAAAATCCGCAGGAATTAGCTATCCATAAAAATTATCGTGAACGTCTGATGGATTTGCTGGAAAAACTGGAAGTAAACCACAGCTTGCGCGCAGCACTGGAAGAATTATCCTTTCTCCCCTACTCACGTTATAGCAATGAACAATGGGAAATCCTGCAATCACTTTTGCATATTCTGAAAATTTCCGCTGCGCAATTACGTGTAACCTTTCAGCAACATGGCCAAATTGATTTTATAGAAAATACGCAAGCAGCCCTTGCTGCATTAGGCAATGATGAGCATCCTACTGATCTTGCGCTGGTGCTGGATTATCGCATACAGCATATTCTCATTGATGAATTTCAGGATACTTCCTACACGCAATATCAATTGCTGGAAAAATTAACTTATGGTTGGGAAGCGCAGGATGGACGCACCTTGTTTGTTGTCGGCGATCCCATGCAATCCATTTACCGATTTCGTGAAGCGGAAGTGGGTTTATTCATTCGCATGCGTCGTAAAGGTTTGCCGCATATTCCACTTATTCCATTAACACTCGCGGTTAATTTTCGTTCCACTGCGAATATTGTCACGTGGAATAATACGCACTTTGACCGGATTTTTCCTGGCTTTAATGACATGGCAAGCGGTGCTGTAGCCTATAGTCCGAGTGTTGCGCATCATGAAAAGGAATCAGGTGAAATTAAAGTACATGGTTTTATTGATGCCAATGATGCTGCCGAAGCCATGCACATCATTAAAATTATTCAACAAACATTAGCGCAATATCCGCAAGATAAAATTGCGATACTGGTGCGATCACGTCCGCATTTATCAGCGATTATTCCCGCATTGAAATCTGCAGCAATACCTTATCATGCAATTGATATTGATCCGCTCGCATCATTGCAAGCGATTCAGGATGTGTATTCACTGACGTGTGCATTGATACACCCTGCTGATCGTATTGCATGGTTATCCATTTTGCGCGCGCCATGGTGTGGTTTGACACTGACAGATTTACTGGTGATTGCAGGTAATGATCCTTATGCAGCAATTTATTCGCAATTACAATCATCCATCATTCGTGAAAAATTAAGTGAAGATGGGCGTAAGCGTGTTGAAAAAATTCTGCCAATATTACAGGAAAAAATTGCTGCACGTGAACGCATGCCTCTGCGTGCGTGGGTGGAAAGCACCTGGTTATTATTGGGTGGTCCTGCAAGTTTGCAACATGAATCGGAACAGGAAGATGTGAATGCTTATTTTGCATTGCTGGATGAATTTGCTGATAAGTATCAATCGTTAAATCTGGATAAGTTAAAGGAAAAGATGAACCAGCTTTTTGCCTCGACGCAACATCAGGATGCCAAAGTTTTTATCATGACGATTCACACAGCAAAAGGTCTGGAATTTGATACAGTTATTCTTCCGCAATTACAGCGCAAAAATCCCAATGATGAAAAAGCATTATTATCGTGGATGGAACAACCTTTGCTGAATGAGCAAGTGGCATTATTGCTGGCACCTGTTCATGCAACCGGTACTGAAAAAGATTTATTGTATGAATATATCAATCGTAAGCAACGCGTGAAATCAGATTATGAAATGGCAAGATTATTGTATGTGGCAACCACGCGTGCCAAAAAACGTTTGCATTTATTATTCAATGCAACACGTTCTGAAAAACAGGAAATAAAAGTTGAACTGGGAAGCTTCCTTGGCAAGATCTGGCCGCAGTGGGAAAAGCAGCAAGCGAATATTTTTGTTGATTCTGTTTCAGCCGATACACCAGTAACTTCTGAACCAGTGACACATTCGTTGCGACGTTTTGCAACCGCATGGAATAATCCAGTGCGGAATATTTTGCAGGTTGTTTCAGGCAAACATCAAAAATCATCGGGTTTTATGCTGCCGGATTATACTGCACGATTGATTGGTACGATTACCCATGGAATTTTGCAAATGATTAGTCAGGAAACTTCTGCCTGGTGGTTACAGCAATCACAACAGCAACAAGCAGATCGTATCAGTTTTTTGTTAATTCAGGCTGGTGTGCCAGAAGAAAAACGCGGATTGGCCAAACAATCCATTCTGCAAGCAGTTGGCAATACATTGGCAGATGAGCGCGGCAGATGGATTTTGTATCATCATGCACAAGCGAAATCAGAGCATGCCATCACCGCTATCATTGAAGATGAATTGCATAATCTGATTATTGATAGAACATTTGTGGATGAAAATAATGTGTGCTGGATTATTGATTATAAAACATCCGGGTTTTCTGATGGTAATATGGATGAATTTATTAAAAAAGAAAAACAGAAATATGCTGATAAAATGGCGTTATATCAACAAGCCATGCGTTTTCAGCATCATGGTGAAATTCGCATGGGATTATATTTTCCCGCATTGCCGAAATGGGTAGAGTTGTGATGCTATGAAAAAAATATTGCATTGCAAAAACAATTCATGCTAGTTTCGAATGAAATACAGGAATAAACCCATGAAAACCATGACCAGTCAAAATCTTCTGACATTCACTGCGAACACGCAGCAGAATATTTGTTTCTGTCATCACTTGACGGTCATTATCATTACCCTCTGTTTTGCCCTGAATTGGCCTGTTTTATAAAATTATCTGCCCAATTCAGGGCAGATAAATTCCGCAGATAATATAAATTTTATTTTAAATTCTATTTATTTAGAGGAGTATTGATCATGAAATCAAGAGTCGGAGCTGGAATGGCAGCACTTGGATTGTATGGATATTCAAAATACGAAAAAAAATTAGATATCAATCTTGAGTTGAAGAAAGTAACCAGGGAAGATGAAAAAGTCTTGTCTGCTAAACTATCATTGAGTCTATTCAATTCACCTCAACAGATGGTTCAAAATAATCAGGATGTAATGCTAACAAGATCCTCACCAACACCCTTATCACGTGAGTGAAACACAATAAACTGCCCTGCAAACCGGTTGCAGGGTATGTTTTAATCCAGAAATATATCTCTGATCACAGGAATAAAGCGATGCATGGCATATTGTTTGAAATCTGTCGTACCACGTGCGCGCAGTATTTCTTCATCAACAAAAAAATTACCTGTTACTGTTCGACTATCAGAAGTAATAATTTCATATGCAGCATCAGCAACGATTACTGGTTTGCGGCTGGCATGATATAAAAGACGCGAAATATTTACAGCAATAGCAGCTGTTGCAATCAATGTTTTTGGCCATAATGAATTTACTGCCACACCATATTTTTTGAATTCTTCCGCCATGCCTAATGTGCACATGCTCATGCCGTATTTTGACATCGTATACGCAACATGTTTTTTGAACCATTTTGGATTCATGCTGAGTGGTGGTGACAGTGTCAAAATATGCGGATTTTCAGCTTTTTTAAGATGCGGTAAACATAATTTTGAACACATGAAAGTTGCACGTACATTCACTGAAAAAATCAGATCAAAACGTTTCATGGAAATTTCTTCGGTTGAACCGAGATTAATGGCACTCGCGTTATTAATTAACACATCAATACCACCAAAAGTTTGTACTGTCTTTGCAATTGCCTCAGCTACATTTTCTTCGTTGCGTACATCCACCATTAGAGGTAAAGCTTTACCACCTGCCTTTTCCACTTCTTCAGCAACGGTATATATAGTACCTTCAAGTTTTGGTTGAGCTTCTGCAGATTTCGCCGCGATTGCAATACAGGCACCTTCGCGTGCGCAGCGTAAGGCGATTTCGCGGCCTATACCACGACTTGCTCCAGTGATGAAGATAACTTTGTCCTTGAGCTTGATCGACATAAATTTTCCCTTATCCCAGTTCACGCCACATTTGTCTTCCCGCTGTCACGTGATGTGTTTGTCCACTACATACTTTCGCTGAAACCACAGGTTTTACCACAGTACTTTGCAGCAAATAACCCGCCCCTTTTAATTTATGTGGCAGCGCCAGCAAACTAATCCGAAAATATTGTGCGATAAGCGATGATTGATTGCCAGATGTTTCCGCAATCGCGCATTCATCTTCATCCAGTGCTTCAACTGCATAATAATAACGAATGCCATTCACGATATCATGACAGGTATTAGCCTGCCACCAGGTGAGCGATCTTTTTTTCAAATCAATCGCAGACACATGCGAAATAACACAGGAAGCACTTTGTATTATGCGCATTTCCAGTTGCTGCAATTCATTTTTTACCAACAAGCGATATTGATAACCCTGCCAATAATGTGCACTGGATTTAATATTATTCCGGATTTCTTCAAGGCTATATAAACTTACCAGTGAAAAAATTTGCAAAAAAACAATCACAATAAAAAAAATATATCCTCGTTGTGTATGCATGTTTATTCCTTTTTTATAAATACAAACCATGGCTTGGTAAGTGGAGGTGAATGAATTTTCAAAGATAATTCAATAGCTGTAATGTTATGCGCATTTGTTATTTGCTGCTTATCGTCGATGTTAAAATGTATCGACATCGCTGTAATCCCGGAAATTAATTCGTATTTATGCCGCCACTGATCTTCCATGTATAATCCATGCACCGTATCGCCATTCTCATATTGGCGATTTGACTTTGCGATATAAAATTTATGTACGACAAATCGGCTAATCTCAGCATATTTGTTATAGGCATAACGCAATGGCTGACTTAAAGTGATTTCTTGCCTGTCGCTGAACTGATGTATAGCTTGTGGTGAAATCATTTCTGCCTGTTTGCAATCAGATATAATCAGAATATCTTTTTTATCAAATTTAATATTATTGCTAATGTAAATTCTATTGGTGTGCTTATTGTCTTCCAGCAAATAAGCAGAATTTGGTTCTGCATATCGTACCGTTAATTCATTTTGATTATTTGCGCTGATTTGATTATTGACATTGAAAACTTGAGATGGCAGGGAAATTATAGGGAAATCTGCTGTGAGTCGCGCGCAACCAATATGTCCTGCTTGCTGAATTTCCTGCGTTAATATATTCGCAGCTGAGTGTGCGGCAAATTGTATTTCACTTAAAGCAGATTCTACTTTCAATTGACTGATGCAGGAAAAATAAATATCCAGCAGGATAGCGAGCATGCTGATGCTGATCGTGATAGTTATCATGACTTCAATCAGAGTTAAACCTGTTTCTTTAGATGCGTAATAACATGCAGCCTTGTTTGCCGATGATGTTTCTTTCACACTCTCCTCCTTGTTTATTTCCCCAGGCGATGCTGATTTTATCGGATGTTATTTGACCACTCGCTTGCGGGAGTAATTGCTGATTCTGCTGATTCCATGAGGATGTATCGCTAGTGATAGCACTTCTTTCATGCATGTTGATTAATTGCTGTTCGGCAGCTGCAACGTAAAAATTAATTTTCGCTTGCTTGAATGCAACGACTTGCATCGCATCAATGCCAAGTAAAAAGAGACTGATCAGCACAAGACTGATGAGAATTTCAATGAAT
>Ga0206855_10032_pt1 | contig 44762 bp, 31 predicted proteins | sample Alteio_BWOrgCont_51_FD_152637 | JGI IMG/M metagenome (GOLD analysis project Ga0206855, IMG submission 152637) | Enriched cells from forest soil in Barre Woods Harvard Forest LTER site, Petersham, Massachusetts, United States -... | ecosystem: Environmental > Terrestrial > Soil > Temperate forest >...
GAAACTCGTGTCAAAATGCACGAAAAGAGATTAAGTAAATATCGTTTAATGCTTGAGCAGATTCCTGAAGAAAAACAATTTACTTTGAAAGGTGAAACCGATGCGGACGTAACTCTGGTCTGCTGGGGATCGACATCAGGTGTTTTAGTGGACGCAATTGAGCCCTTAAAAGCAAAGGGAATAAAAATAAACATTTTGAATTATCGCATTTTGAATCCCTTACCCATTGCAACCGAAAAAATTCTGAAAAAATCAAAAAAACTTATTTTGATCGAAAGTAATTGGGGAACCCAGTTGGGACATTTAATTCGGATGACGACGGGAGTTTTTATTTCAAATCAAATTTTGAAGTATACGGGTCGACCGATGTCACTGAATGAGATCGTTGATTCAGTTGAGAAAATGATGAAAAAAGAAGTGAAATCTGAAATCGACCCTCTGACGGGGATGTCTATTGAAAAGGTGGTGTTGACCTATGGTCTCTAAACTTCAAACGCCGTTAACCGTTGCGGCATATAAAAGCGACGTGCATAACGATTGGTGTCCTGGTTGCGGTGATTTTGGTATTTTGCAAGCAATTCAGCAAGCCTTTGCGGAATTATCTTTGCCGCCCTGGGAATCCATGGTTTTTGCCGGAATTGGATGCTCGGGAAAAGTATTTAATTACATGGCTTCGCACGGTGTTCATACACTTCATGGACGGGTACTTCCTTTCGCAGTCGGTGCGAAATTAGCAAACCCTAATCTCGAAGTCATCGCTGTTGGTGGTGACGGAGATGGATACGGAATCGGTGCCGGACATTTTGTTCATGCCGGTCGTAGAAATGTTGACATGGCTTATATTGTCATGACAAACGAAGTTTATGGTTTGACAAAAGGACAAGCGTCTCCGACTTTGGGGCGTGGTCAGCAAACCAAGTCTTTGCCGCTTCCTAATACCAACGACGCTATTCAACCATTGGCATTGGCTTTGAGTTCAGGATACACATGGATTGGCCGAAGCTATGCGTTTGATGGTAAGCACTTAAAGGAAATGATAAAAAAGGCTATGGAACATAAAGGGATGGCTTTGTTGGATGTTCTTCAACCGTGTCCAACGTTTAATGATCTTCATACGACTGAGTGGTTTAATAAAAAAGTTAAGGGTGAAGGTGAAAATGTAACGATTCCTCGTATCTTCAATATTAATGAGCAAGGTTATGATGGTGCGGTTAAAGATCCAACAAACGCTGACGAGGTTAGTGAGAAAAGAGCTAAAGCTTTCGAAATGGCTAATTTCCGCGGTGAGCGTATACCAGTCGGGGTTTTTTATGAAATTAAGCTTCCAACTTATTTTGAACGTATGCAAGCACAGGTACCCATGTTGAAGCAATATGCTCCAGCCTTAATGCCGTATCAGGATGAAAGTCATTTACCAACGACGGATTTATCAAAAGTTTATTCTGAATATTTGTTTTAATTCATATTTTTTTCGCCCGAATTCTCAAAAGGGATTCGGGCTTTTTTTTATTAACTTGAAAAAGTGAGGTTGTTTGCCAAAAATCGTAGCCGTTATTCCTGTATTTAATGAAGAAAAAACACTTCAGGGCATTCTTAAACGAATTGCCTCGCAAGTGGATTTTTTAGTTTGTGTTAACGATGGCTCAAAAGATAATTCTCTGATTATTTTGAAAAATTTTGCTCATGAACGAAAGAATGTTTTTATCGTTAATCTGCAGTTTAATTCCGGCATGGCAAAAGCCATAAAAACTGGGTTTTTATTTATTCTGTATCTGAAAGAACTGAATCGAATTGGCGAAAACGATATTGTTGTTACGATTGATGCGGACGGTCAGCACAAACCCGAATATATAAAAAAGATCGCAAAGTATTTGATTCGAAAAAAAGCGGATGTTGTTTTAACTCGAAGGGATTTTTCTGTTTATCCAAAATACAAAATATTGGGAAATCGATTTTTAACTTGGACAAATTCCCTGCTTTCAGGCTTCAAATATTTTGATGTTGAATCGGGTTTAAGGTTTTTGAAGGTTAAAACAATAAAGCCGATACTGCGATTTTATACAGGCTTGAAATACTCTTGCGCACAAGAAATTGCCCTGATATCCGCGCGTGAAGGTTTTAAAATAGACAATGATTTTATAGTAAAGATTTCATACTACAGAGCGGGAACGACTATTTGGGATGGGTTTATTGTTTTGTTTCTTAGTTTTCTAACCTATTTGCGCTGGCGGTTTCGTTTGACCAGTGTTGTTTCCATTGACGAGGTCTTTTTTCAAGGTGCTTTCAATAGTTCTCGCAGTTATTGGCCAAAGGCCAGAAAACGGAATCTTAAATGAAGCTCAATTTGCCTACGGTTAACGCTTTTTTGAATTGTCAAAAGGTAAACCAAGACGTTATTAATAAAAGTTACGAATTGGCAGGAGTGTTTCAAGGATTTAACTCTCCGGGATATCCGCTTGGGGTCGAGTTTGTAACTTTTTGTCGATTGACTTACGAAGAAACTGCGGAATTTCAAGTTGACATTTCACTTCATGATTCGAACGGCATGAAACTTTCCGATAGTCTTCCTCGAAAAATCGCTTTTGGAGAAACGTCTTGCAGTGATTTGGTTACAGCTTGGAGAGTTGTAATTCCCACGCCCGGTACCTATGTGTTTAAGATTTTTTGCAATAATTTAAATTTGGCCGACTTTAAGCTTTATTGTCGATAATTTGTAATGGGGCGAAGGTTCTCTTTGAGTGAAATTTAGGTATAATTATCAGCGCTTTTGTAAGTTCTTTGATGTATTTCTTTAATTAAGGAATAAATGTGTATTTAAAAGCAAAAAAGTTTGCTTGGATGGGATTATTAAGAGAACCTTTATTTTATTTAGCGGTTATTTTGTTCTTAGGGGGATTATTTCGCTTTTATAACCTCAATTGGGATTTCAAACATTCATTTCATCCAGATGAACGGAACATTTTAGGGCAAGCGGCCAGTATTCAACCTAGTGCCGGATATCGGGTTCAATTCTTTGCGTACGGTCAGTTGCCAGTTTATCTTTACCGGTTCACCGGCGAGTTGGTTTCCACACCCGCATTTATTTTATCCTTCTTTAACGGAAATGAATGGATTTCTCAATATTCGTATTGGGGAGTATTGGGTATTTTGAGTTTGATTTTGGGTTATTTTTTAGGTCGAACGTCTTTTGATTTTTATGCATTCGGCGCATCAACGCTATTGTGGATCGGGCTCATTTTATTCAAACTTTATCCCATTTTTAATCTTTGGTTTGAAGCTTTGGATGGTATACAGCTTAAGTTGGCTTGTTTGTTTTTTGTGTGTGTTATTTCATTCGGTATTTCACTCTATACTTCCTATTTTTTTGAAATAGATTTTGTTGGATTACCTCTTTATGTTTCATCTGCGGTTGTTTTTTTTCTTGGGATTATTCCGGGATTTTTAACAGATTCCTTTGCCAAGCCGATTGGTGCGTTAGCCTTTACTTTATCGGTTCTTAGCTTGTCTATTTGGTGGGCTTGGGTTTCAAAGTGGGGGAGAACAATATTAGGGTTATTGGCGTTCTGGTCTTTCTGGGCTGCCTTGAACCATGCGGGCCGTCAATATACAGGCTATGGCGAGATTATGATTATTGGCCGCTGGTGGGCGGCGCTTTTTTCAACCGCAACCATTTTTGCCATCTATGTTTTTGTCAACAAAACTTATCGTAATCAATTAATGGCACTTCTTGCAGCAGCCAGTTTTGCTTTTGCGGTGGTGAGTATTGAACAAGCGCATTATTGCATAACTGAATCCTTTATTACGTTCATGATGGTGGTTATCACCTACCTAGCTTTTGAAATTTCGCAAAAAGGTGATTGGAAGAATTACTTATTGGTCGGTGCGGCTTTTGGTTTGTCCATGGCGGCTAAAACCAGCAGTCTTTATTATGTTTTTATTATTTTAATGGGTCATTTGGTCTTTCTTTCGAAAACGTCAAAACAGGAATGGGAAAAAAAGGGCAAAAAAGAAAAGAATGACACGGATATTCACGGCATTTTTACTGTCATTTTAATTGTTTTGGTTTTCAGCGTATTTGCGGGAGTTGGTTATAAGTTGAACGGCGTTGTTCATGACTTGTTTTCGCAGAATGTGGTTTTGGCTAACGTAATTTGGGGAATTTTGTTTGTTCTATTTATTTTGTCCGGCGGATTACTCTCGATCTGGGGTGCGTTAGAATTTAAGGTATTGAGAGCTCAAATACCACAATGGCATAAATTGACAGCTGTGGGTGGGTTAGCGTTTTTTATTTTTTGTCTACTTTCTCCCTGGTCTCTTTTGGACTTTCAAGGGTTCATGTCCTCACAAGGTTATGAGTGGCATGTTGTTTCAATTTCAGATGCCTGTTACGTTATTCAGTTCAAAGATACCCTTCGTTATATTTACCAATTGTCCAATCTCGCATCTGTGGAATTATGGTGGCCATTAGGGATTACGGTTCTTTTGGGATTGGGTTTTGTTCTGATTCGTTTTGGTTATGGAATGTTTAATCCGAAAAAAAATAAATATTTGGTGCCAGTTCCCTTTATTTTGAATAAAGGTTTCGCTTTTTTACTGCCTGATCTTTTGATTTTGAGTTGGTTTATCCCTTATTTTGGCTTTATTGGGGCTTGGAATACGAAATTTATTCGATATATGGTTCCACTCATTCCGGCTTTTTGTATTTTTGGGGCGGAATTCTTAATCGGCTTGTTTCAGTGGCTTAAAAACAAAGTTAGTTTTGAACCCGTTTTGAGGTGGGTTTTAATTATTTTGGTTATGGGTTCGAGTTTTTTTTATTCTGTTGCCTATATGCATGTTTATCGTTTTTTACATCCGTGGATTGAGTCGTCTATATGGATATTCAAAAATATTCCACCCGGATCATCGATTCTTAAAGAAGCTTGGGATGATGGTTTGCCGACTGGTGTGGACAATAGTATGGATCCGCGAGTTGCGGGGGCTATGGGGCCTCAAAACTATAAACAACAAGATATTACCATTTATGAAATGCATGGATTTCCAACCGACGACACCCCCATCAAGAAAAATTATTACGCAAACATTCTCCAACAAGGGGATTACATTAGTATTGCCTCTAAAAAGCTTTGGTACACATTAACGGCTTGTTCGCCTGAATTTAAGCCCACTGGTTATGATGTTTATCCTGTTACTTCTCGCTATTACCGACTTTTGTGGTCGGGGTTACTTGGTTACAAAATGGTTGGTGAATTTCATAATTTCCCGGGTTTGTTTGGATGGGAACACCCGGATGATATGGCAGAAGAGTCGTTCTCTGTTTATGACCATCCTCGGGTTTATATTTTTAAAAAAATCGAAGCAGTTTCTCCAGATGAAATTTTTAAATTATTGAGCTCGGATGATTACGTAAAAGGAATTGATCGTAATTTAATGAGAACGATTACGCCGGAAAACGTCGATAAATTTATTGATGAACGGCATCAATATCTTCAAGATCATGGATTGTTAGAGCAATTGGATCAAACCGCTCCGGTTTCGACAACTGCCGCGGTATTAACGACAATAGTGGGTCCTGAAACTGATGAAAAGGCAATTGTTTCGGTCCACCATAAAAAAAGAAAAGCGACTGCTTTGGTTGCTGCGCCTGTTGTAACAATCGAACCAACGCCCGAAGTTAAAATCCAAGCGCCGACGACTGTTCCGGGTCTTCCAAGTTCTGAAACGCTTCAAGTTTTAAAATCTTATGTAGCAAATCCGGTTATTGAAAATGATATTTCCCAATTACCCCAAAAGCCGGAGGAAAAGGCTTCGTATCAATGGCGGGCATGGTTTTCTTGGGTGTTGTTGTTAATGGTTTTTGGTTGGTTGGCAATGCCGTTAACGCTGAGATTATTTTCTTCGATGCCTTCGGGTGCTTATTCTCTTAGCAAAATACTTGGTTTTTTTATTTTTGCCTGGGTGGTATGGTTTTTTACAAGTTTTAAGTTATGTCGGTTTACCTCATGTTCTTGCTGGATATGGTTTTTGTTCTTGGTGTTTTTTTCGGTTTATGGTTACTGGCATGATCAAAAATCAATCAAGGCTTTTTATTCCAAGTGGGGTAATTCCTGGCTTATCCAAGAAAGCGCTTTTGTACTTGCTTTCTCGGCATTCACTATAGTTCGTCTCTATAATCCTCACATCCATGACCCGGTAGGGGATGGTTATAACGGCGGAGGAGAAGCTGGCATGGATTATGGCTTTCTTGCTTCGATTGTGCGAGGTGAGACGTTTCCGCCTCAAAACATGTGGATGGCAGGACAACCGATTGGTTATACCTTTTATTACGGTCATTTAATGATGGGAGTTTTGACGAAAACCTTAGGATTAGTTCCGTCTATTACCTACAACCTATCCATTATTACCCTATTTGCTATGATTTTTTCCGGTGCTTTTGGAATTGCCTTGGCTTTATCCGGAAATTTGCTAAGCGGATGGATTGCTGGAACTTTATGTGCTGTCGCCGGTAATCCAGCAGGATCTAGACAATTATTTGAAGCGATACACCAAAGTTTTATTTCCCGTAGTTTAAGTACTTTTGGCGAACATCTAGCCAACTATGATTATTGGGGTCCAACCCGGGTGATTCCTTTTGGAAATAATTCTGGTTCTACTATCAACGAGTTCCCTTATTTCAGTGTTTTGTTTGGAGATATGCACGCACATACCTTGGCGATGCCATTTGCAATGCTTTTAATCGGAGTAATTGCGGCCTTGTATTTATCCGCCTCCGCAAAACCTTTTGATTGGAAAGCGGATTGCCTACTCTTGCTAATAGCAGGGTTTCTCCTGGGCGGGATTGCCTTCTTGAACACATGGGAAGTGCCTGTCTGGTTTGTGTTTTTGGGACTCGTTCTCCTTATTCGAACTCTCGCTCCGCTGAACAGTCTTGTTTTACATAAAGGCTTAAGTGTCGTCTTTGCCGCTTTATTAATGGCGCTGACACTTTTGGGTTTGTGGCTTCGATCTGGACTGGGGAATTGGTTGGCTTCCATTTTGAAGATGGATTTAAATTCTAATGCTTTGGGGGGAAGCACTAGCTATCTTATTTTATTTGGCTTTTTGGGTTTTGTAATAGGTGTGGGTTGGTTGTGGACTCGGAAAACAACCCGTGAGTTGGCTTATAGCTTTTTATTTGTTGCCGGTCTTCTTGGTAGCGCTTTGGTAGCGGCAGGGATTTTGTGGACACCGTTTTTCGCGAATTTCACTCCCCAACAGAACAAAGTAATGTGGGTCAAACCTGACATCAGGACCAGTCTGCTTAATTATTTCAATGTACATGGTTTTTTTCTGACCGTTTTATTGATTAGTTTTGTGGTTGCCTTTTCAAAGGAGATTTTTCAGTGGATTGAGAAAGTACAAGGAAAGAAATTAAAGTGGAAATCGGAAATTCTAATTGAAAAAGTGTTTGAGGAGTTTGAAAAATTTATTTCGCCCGGGAAGGCGTTGAGAGGAATGATGGGATTAGGGATAGCCTCTCTTCTCGTTCTTTGGGGAGCTTCCTGGATTCATTGGGTGACTTCTCCGGGTCTGATGATTGTTTCTCAAGTTTTAGGTACTTTTTGTGCGGGTCTTTTGGCGCTAGCTGTTTATCTGAAAAAACGGTGGGAAATTTGGATGGGATTGGCCTCTATCATTTTGTTGTGGGCTGTTCTTTTGGTCACGAAACTAATTCCACTAGACTACGACGCATCATTATTACTCGACCTTGGACTTTTTTCTATCCTGTGGCTTGTCGCCTTTTTTTATCTGGGGTTGGCTGTCAAAGTTTTTAAAGACCGGAAACTCTCTTTTGCTTATCTTCTTGTTTCTTTTTTCTTTTTCATTACGGCCACACTTGAAATATTTGTCATGAGTGAATATTTTGGTTTCGGGGATGGCATGAGAAATAACTCAATGTTTAAATATGGAATCGTTGCCTGGACACTGGCCTCGATTGGAACAGGAATCTTCATTCCCAAAATCTTTGAATTTTTTAGAAACCTATTCAAGGTTGTAAAGAAAGAAACGTCTTTTTCAAGGGGAATAATGACGGTTATATCTGGTTTATTCCTTTTTGTTCTTTTTCGGATAGTCTTGGATAGTGTCTTGCCTTCCTTGACGAGCCCACTTACTGCAATGGTGAATCTATCTGTTGTTGCGGGACTATTAACCTGGAGTTTGATGGAAAACTGGTTTAAAAATCAAGCCGTTAAAAAACTTGTAATAAGCGTTGCGGCTTCTTTAATGTTGGTGTCGCTTTTTTCGTTGATTCTACAAATGGGTTTGGGAAATGGGGTTATGTTTGCTCAAGCTTGGATCGAAATTGTTGAAACTGATTTCATGGTGCCATTGGTTTTAACATTAATTTTAATTGCTAGTCATTATTTTTTATTTGAAAAAGAAAAGAATTTGGGACGAAAACTTCTTTTTGGAAGCTGGTCAGCCTTATTTATAGTTATGTTTCTGATGATTTCTATATACCCAGTGGCGGCGACCATGCGTAAGTGTCATGATTTTCTTGACGGTTTCCGCAAGCAATGGGTTGGATACGCAGAACCGCCGACTTTAAACGGTCTAGAGTTCATCCAACGGGTGAATCCGGCTGATGCGGCCGCCATCCGATTCTTGAATGAACATGTTCCTGGTCAACCCTGCCTTATGGAGTTTGTAGGTGAGGGTTATAACTCATGGGGTTCTCGTTTTTCCATTTTCACAGGGATTCCAGCGCTCATGGGATGGGATGGACATGTAAATGAATGGGTCGGAGCCCGTCAGGGGGATGACATTCGGAATCGTCGTAACGCGAACGAAACCATATTTGAAACAACTGACGTTTCTTTAGCCAAAAAATATCTTGATGCTTATGGTGTCAGATTAGTCATGATTGGAACGGTTGAAAGAAATGGTGTTCCGGGTCGCAAGGGCGGCTATCCGCAAGCTGGGCTAGATAAATTCTCGACTTTCTTGCCATTAATCTATAAAAATCCGGAAGTGGAAATTTACTATAATCCACCAACTACTCAGGATTAGAAAAAGGGAAGGGCTCGTTAATGGAATTGGTTTTACTTTGGTGGTTTATTTTATTTGTTTTTGGAATAGTCGTGTTTCCAATTTCCTATATTTTACTAAAGCATTTATTCGATAAGGGATATGCCTTTAGTAAAATTCTGGCGCTTCTTTTGGTCGGTTATTTGTCTTGGATTTTAGGTTATATATCATTTAACGGTGTAACCATTTTATTAGCGTTTTTTATCATCGTGGCTTCTTCTTTTTTGATTATTTGGAAAGGTGTTGGCCGATCTTTTTTTGTGTATGTAAAAAAAGAAATGGGCTTTTTATTGTTAGAAGAAATTTTATTTTTGGTTGTTTTTTTAATCGCGGGGGCCTACAAAATGCGGACGCATGACATTGTGGGTACTGAGAAACCTATGGATTTTGCATTTATTAACGGGATTCTTGCTTCTCCCTCGATGCCTCCGCAAGATCCGTGGTTATCTGGAGGAAGTATTTCTTATTATTATTTTGGTTATCTCATTGTGGCGGTTATGTCGAGAGTTTCGCAGGTTTCTTCCGGTGAGGCTTTTAACCTGGCTATTGCGATGATTTGGGCATTATCAGCTCTGGGTGCTTTTTCTTTGGTTTATTCTTTAACTAGGCGATATCGGTATTCTTTTTTGTCTTCAGCGGCATTGGTTTTTTTAGGAAATTTGGATTTTTTTCATAGAATTATTCAAAGCTATCAATTTGGAGATCTACGAATACCCTATTATAACTCGCCTTCAAGCGGTGCGGTGACAGGATTGGGAGCGGCTTGGGATTTTGTCATAAACCCGCTTCAGCATGGGTGGGATTATTTTCAAGCCTCTCGAATTATGGCAGTCTCCAATACTGATAAAATGATCAATGAGTTTCCTTCATTTAGTTTTTTTCTTTCTGATTTACATCCACATGTTATGGGAATTCCTTTTGTGCTTTTGGCCATGGCTTTGTCTTTTAATGTTATTAAATCCTCGGCTTCTGGTTTGGTGGTTTTTGGGGGACAAAGATTTTGGCAAATAACACAAATGTTTTTACTGGCGTTGGTTTTTGGTGGTCTTTCTTTTTTGAATAGCTGGGATTTTCCAACTTTACTTTTATTGTTCGGTCTCTGTCTTAGCTTTCAACAATGGTGGGCTCAGCCAGTAAGTTTTAAATCTTGGTTTGTCTCGATGGTTAGTATTTGCTTACCCATAGTTTTGGGGTCATTATTTCTCTATTTTCCGTTTTATTTTCGATTGCAATCACAAGCTCAAGGGATAGGTTTAGTAAGCGATAGGACGGATATTTATTATTTAATTATATTATTTGGTGTTTTCTTAATTGTCATTGTTCCTGTGTTGATCGAAAAGCTATCTATTAATGGTGTGAAGATCATTAAATCTGGGAAGCCAAAAAAATCTGAAATGTTAATTTGTGTATTGTGTGGAAAAGACGGAACCGGTAGAAATTTTTGTGGCTATTGTGGCGGAGAACTGACGATTTCTGATTTGTCTGAGATCGAACCTATACCGGATAAAGACATAAAAAATTACATATTGAAAATTGGATCTATTTTTTCTAATCCGACGAAATCTCTGTATTCGTGGATTGTTTTTGTTTCGGTTCTATGCCTTCTTATTTTGTTAAATTTTTCTCCAGTAAGAATGGCTACAGCATTTTTAGCATTATTGTTGATCGTTTTCGCATTTGTTTCTCTTGCCTCTATAAAAGACAGCAAAGAAATGGTGTTTTCAACAATTTTAACCATATTAGCTTTTTCTTTGATTTTGGGATGCGAGTTAGTTTATGTAAAAGATATGTTTTCCGGAGGTGATTTATACCGGATGAACACTGTTTTTAAATTTCATTATCAAGTATGGATACTGTTGAGTGTCGCTTTAGGGCCGTTTTTGAAATGGTTTATGAAAAATCAATGGTTAAATTGGTCTTTGTGGAAAAAGATATTTTGGGGAAGTTTAGCGGTCATTATTTTTTGTATTTCAGCCACGTATCCATTGTTATCTTTTAGTTCAAGACTTAATGGAACGTCACCCGATACGGCCACGATGGACGGAGCTTCTTATTATGAAAAAACATTTTCTGCTGATTATCAAGTTGCGGAATGGATTAAAGCTAACATTAAGCCATTAATGGGTAAAATGCCTGTCGTTTTGGAAGCTTGGGGAGGTTCTTATCATCAAGATTTTGGTAGAATTGCAACTAATACTGGATTTCCGACAATCTTGGGTTGGGATTTTCATGAAGTGCAATGGCGTGGTTCTGGAGACAGGGCTGTTATACGGGGTCAAAATCCAGATGATACGGTGACCCATCGTCAAAATGATGTGGATCTGATTTATACGTCACCCAATTTACAGTTAACTACAAGCTTGTTAAAAAAATACGGTGTTGATTATGTTTATGTTGGAGATTCAGAACGTCAAAAATACGCAGCGAATGTGGGGGCTTTTGATAAGTTTAACCGATTGGGAATAATGGTTTTTCAGGTTGGGAATTCAGTGTTGTATAAAATTAACGGATAGATAAATAAAATCTGGAGGGCGGAAGATGCTTAAGATCGGTGATAGGCAGTTATCCCAAAAAGACATTTTTGTGGGAATTGTATTAATTTTGGTGGCAATTGGTGCCGTATGGGCCATGATCGGTGCTAAGCCTAAGCCTGTTGTGATGCGTGCGGTTAATGTACCAGGCGGTTTGGTTCTTCAAGAGGGTGGACAGCCGGGAGTGGGGTATGGCCAGTTTAACTATCCCCGAGGTATTGCGGTTGATAGTGACGGGAATATTTACGTTGCGGATAGTCGAAATCATCGAATTCAAAAAATTAGCGGAAATGATGGAAAATTTTTGAATCAATTTGGAGGATTGTTCGATGCTGCGAAATTGGCTAATGGGGATTCGAAAAAGCTAATTAGTCAGGGTGTGGGAAAATTGAATGAGCCAAACGGTGTTTCTTTTGGAGGGCCAGATGGATTGGTTTATGTTGTGGATACTTGGAACAACCGTATTCAAGAGTTTACAACCAGTGGAAAATCAAAAAAAGTATTTACTTCTGATGATGGTTTTTTTGCGCCTAGAGAATTGGTTGTGGATCCAGCGGGCGATGTTTATGTGGCGGATACAGGACATCATCGTATTGTCAAGTTTGACCCTTCTGGAAAACAAATTCGTTCCTGGGGAGCTATTAAAGTTGACTCCAAAACGCACGCTTCTTCTTATGTTACTGGAACAAAATTGGGTGAATTTAATGAACCGATCGGCCTTGCTTTGGACAAGGATGGTAATCTTTATGTTGCGGATCGGTTGAATTTCCGTATTCAAGTTTTAAGCTCTGATGGACAAGTTCTTCGTTCTTGGCCGGTAAAAGGCTGGTCAAAGGACCAAATTGACATGGAGCCTCATTTGGCTTTAGATCAAGTACATGGTCTAATTTACGCTACAGATGGTAGAGGAAAGAAAATTTATTGTTATCACTTAGATGGATCTGAAGTGTCGACGATCGAAAAGGATTCGACAGGAAATCCTCTTTTTAGTGTTCCGTTGGGCGTAAGTGTTGATGGAAATGGGAATCTTTATGTAGTTGACGCAGGAGCTGCGAGGATTTTTAAAATTAAAGGCCAGTTTTAAATCAAAAATTACCGAAAGATATAGGAACAATGAGAAAAATCAAAAAAAGCATTAAAAAGAAAAAGAACAAAAAAAAATCATTGGGAAAGGGAGCTAAGCTTTTTTTGATATTTTTTTTAGCTGTTATTTTAGTTTTGGTTATTTATCTTTTTGTTGATCAAATACAGAAAGCGATTGCTAAAGGCAAAACTGTTTTAATACCAATCGACATGGTTATTGGATCTTCCCCCGAAGAAAAATTTTCAGAACCGAAAGATGTGGTTGTGGATTCTGAAAATGATGTTTATGTATCGGATTTCGGTGCGAATAAGATAAGCAAGTTTGACTCTAATGGAAAATTAATCTTTTCCATAGGGAAAATGGGAAACCATCCTGGAGATGACAAGGGGCCTTTGGAGTTTAATCAGCCGAGTGGTCTTTGGGTCAGTCAAAAAGGAATAGTTTATGTTGCGGACTCATTTAATCATAGAATTCAGGTTTTTGATTCTGAAGGTAATTTTTTAAAAATGTGGTCGCACAGTTTTTTTGGCCCCAAAGGCATTGTGGGCGATAATAATGGAAAGATATATGTGGTCGACACCGGCAATCACAAGATTGTTGTATTTGATGAAAGTGGAAATTTCATCAAAGAGTTTGGTGGCCACGGAACATCAGACGGTAAATTCGACGAACCGATTGGCTGTGCTTTGGATTCTAAAGGCGTTCTTTATATTTCGGATTCCAATAACAACCGGATTGAAAAATTCAATCCCAACAAAAAGAATGGTGAGGAATATTTAAGTTCTTTTAAGGTTTCTACTTGGCATGGAAAGAATTTGGAATTCCCTTATTTGGCGATTTATAACGACAACATATTTACTTCCAACGCAAGTTTGGGCGCTGTTTTGCGGTACGATTTAGAAGGAAAATTAATTGCGATTTATAAAAAACAAGATGGTTTTTCTAATGTTCAAGGAGTCGCGGTTGATACGTTGGGAAGAGTTTATGTCACGGAAGTTGGTCTAGGCCGTGTCGATCGTTTTGATGTGCCTGATTCAACCGGAAACGTTCCAAAATGAGTTCTTAAAAGCCTGTTTGTGAAAAACAAAGGCAAGTTGGAAACGTAGATAACTTTGTTTGATTTGTGACAATTTTAGGTTTGATATTCTTTTGAAAAGACCTTGCCAAGTTTTTTTGTGTTCATCGTTGGTCAAAAACAATAAACAAACAATGTGTTGATTGGATTTTTAAATGAAAAAAACCATCATTGTTGTGCCAACCTTTAATGAAATTGGGAATATTTTTGTTATATATGAAAAGATTTTTAAGGCGGTTGAAAATTTAAACCTGCTGATTGTAGACGATAATTCACCGGATGGTACTGGTATAGCGGCTGACGAGTTGGCGAAAAAGGATAATCGTGTATTTGTTATTCATCGTGAGAAAAAACTCGGGTTGGGATCCGCTTATATTCAGGGCATGAAATATTCAGTCGATAATGGTTTTGATTTTGTTGTGGCAATGGATGCGGATTTATCTCACGACCCAGCAAATCTTCCGCGAATGATAGAAATGATGAAAGATTCTGATCTGGTTATTGGGTCGCGATACGTTAAAGATGGAGGAATGGTAAATTGGGGGGCTGGGCGTTTTTTTATTAGTCGATTGGCGAATTTCGTTTGCAAAATAATTTTACTTATCAAACAAGAAGATTGTTCTGGCGGCTATAAGTGCTACAGCGCTGAACTTTTGAAAAAAATAGGTTTAGAAAAAATATTTTCTTTTGGTTATTCATTTCAGGTTGAAATTCTTTACCGTGCTTTGCGTTTGAATGCAAAGGTGATTGAAATACCGATCGTATTTGTAAATCGCCACGAAGGTGAAAGTAAGCTATCAGTGCGTGAATTATTTCAGTTTGGTTGGACGGTTTGTAAACTTCGATGGCTTGCTTGGTTCAATAGGGTATAGCTTTATTAAACAAAGGATTAGAACTGGAGATCCTTTTAAAGATCTCCAGTTTTAGTTTAATTATTGAGGCTATGTTTTTTGTTCTTAGATGTTATCGCGGGTGTTGGGGCTTGAATTACTTGTGGATAATCCGACGGAACGTCCGAACGACTATCTTCTGTAAAACCGTATTTTTGAGCTAAATCTGGCCTTACCCACATCCGCATATTGTAACTTCCAAGATCAGACCAGACTTGTCGGTAGAGAACCCAATTTTTTATATCATTCCAATCAACCATGTCAGGCCTAGTTGGGTTCAAAGGGATGAAATTACTGAAAAACCAATCAACAAATAAGCTGAAATTTATATCTGAACTGGGGTAGCCTTTTTTAAACCAAGAGGGAACCCACCATACCCGCATTTTGTACTTTCTGTTTATGTACCCAGCCTTGCTTAAAATAGGGTAAGAAACAGCATCGGACTCGGTCGCGGTTAAAATTATTGGGTTATCCGCGGCTGTAATAGCGGTCGGATGGTTGCGTCTGTTAAAGTTTCTAAATGTCCAAGCAAAAGGCCAAGAGCATTTATCTTCAATAGTAAGCGCAATGCCATCATGATAACTTCTTTCAGCGTCTGTTGCTCCTTCAGGCGATGTTGGATTTGGGCCGCCTGTTTCGTCATAAGAAATTTGTTCTACAATTCGCTCAACTTCTTTGCAATCTGGTCCCGATTGCACATAAACCAATGGTTCTACGGGATTGGCTTCGTGATAGAAGCTAAGCAAGATTGCTGAATGTAATGAATAACTCAGTAACAAGCCAAATATGGCTATGGCCGCAATTCGACTTGTTTGGCCAAAATAATCTAAGGGGTTCGATTCGATGATTTCCCCAACAAAATAAGCGGTTAATAAAAGAGCTGGCAATAGTGGGTGAAGAATCAGCCAAGGCATCTTTTCTCCAGCCCAGGAAAAAAGAGCAAGTGTACCTAAATACCAATAAGCAATAAAAATAGGGAATAGGTTCCAAGCGGCCCATTTTTTATAAAAATTGCCATTTTTAAAGTCGGAAATGAAAAAGGCGGAAACTCTTGCGAGCGCTGGCATCAACCAGTAGTAACCTATGGCAATCATTGAAAATAGAAATGAAACCAGTTCATTGGCTGGCAATTGTATTAAATAGTAATACCAAGGTTGATCGCCGCGGTGGACATCATGCTGTTCCCACCAATATTCTAATCCCCCAAAAGCACCCATGTAAAGAGCATTGAATAGCCCGTGTAACCGCGACCAAAAATCAGGTTGGGAAGCCCCAACTGTAAAGAAGGTTGTAAATAATAGGGTGAAAACGATACTACAAATTGCGATAGAACCGGTTACTGCTGGTACGATATTTTTAATCCATAGCAAGCCGAACCAGAAAACAAGACCGAAATAAATAATGATCATGAGGGTTGAGAATGGCATAGGGATAGCGATGCCGAAATGGGGTAAAATGCCCAAAATCAAAAGGGTAATTATCCACCAACCAATAAAAGCTAGAATTCCCCAACTGATTTTCTCGAAGCCAAGCCCACAAACAATTTCCCATAAGTCGTTTTCAGCTTTACCATTTTTCAAATTCTCCTGCCATCGAGTAAAGAGCTGGAACATGGTATAAAGAAAAGCCGTGCCCAAGAGGAGCATGAAAACTGGCATATAAGCTGGTGATGTTTTATCAAACTGCCATGCCCATAAAAGACCCAAAATTGTAATGCCACCGGCAACCAAAACGTCAATCCAAGGTAATAGCCTTATAAATAAGTAAGTTCCGATAACTGCTACAGTTAAGAAAATGGATTCTTTTGTGCAAAATGCAATAATAAAACCTAGGGAAGCTAGCCAAAGGTCCATCGGCTGGCGAGAACGGTAATAGCGAAACATGAAAACAACCATGGTAAAAGTGGCACCAAGCATATAGGCGTCTTCGCGGGTGAAACGATCGAAATACATAAAACTTGGTGAGAAGACAATTAGGGTTGTTGCTAACAAAGTTCCAATACGTCCCAAAAATGGGCCGAGTAACATGGCTAAAATAACAGTCAAAACTCCAAATGTGGCGGCTAAATATCTTGACGTTGCGTCGGATACCCCAAAAAGATAGTACATTAGAGCGTTTCCATGAAATTGAAAGGGGCCATGCATCATGGGGTTATATTCATAATCACCGTCTTTAAACAGCTGGTATGAATAAAAAGCATGCATACTTTCATCGTGATGGTGTGGTTTGCTACCTAAATGGTCGAATCGAGTATAGATAGTGAGAAGCAACAAAACGCCATAAAAAATGGGTAACCAAATTGATGAAAGATTAATGTTAATAGGAGTTGATTTTATGACCGTTGAAACAACTTGGACTGTAGGTAAAGTATCCTTGGCAATTTTTATGGCGGAAGGTATTTTGCTGCCCTTTTCAACGGGAGATACGTTGGAAAGTTTAGAACCGCATTGTTCGCAAAAATTATTTGCAGCTAGGTTTTTGGTATTGCAATTTGCACATACTTTTGTTTCAGCCATTCCAAACTCCTTGGTGATGTAAAATACAAAAAACCTTAGAAAATAAGCAAAAACTCGAGGTTAACTATAGCTACCGGTAAAAGTGTTTGTCAACAAAACCAATATTGTCAATTTGTATAAGTGGATGTTGATTCTGAAGTTACAAAATGGCTGAAATAAGTTCTGTTTTTGTTTAACTAATAGTAATTACGTTTGCGGAACTAAGGATTGTCATGAATATGGTTGTTAAAACTTAAACCATTTTTTTGAAAAAGCGGTTTTTATACGCTTTATTGGTAATCTTGTAATCTCAGGTTTTAATTTTCATTGTAGATTTCGATGAAATAACTGGGCATAAGCGCTAACGACTATAAATTGATTATTAGCTTTATTAACCGAGCTAGGTAAAGTCAGGTTCCTAAATAGAAAGATTATTCTCGAAAACAATCGTTAGAAGGTATTTAATTGAAGTTGCAATTTACTTCTAGAATCACTAAACTTTTTAAAAGTAATTCAAATTTAACCGTTATTTAATTATCGGGTAGGAGACGTGTTTTGAGTTTAAAACGTTTTCATTTCAATTTAATAGTAGTTATGTTTTTTTTATTACTGGTCGTAAAAGTCCAAGCTCAATCAGTGAATTATGTGGCGGAAGTATTAACGAAGGGTGCTGGAGCTAGACCCTTAGCAATGGGCGGTGCTTTTGTAGGCGCGGCTAATGATGCGACTGCTGCCTTTTGGAATCCATCGGGGTTGGCGTTGATAGACGATATTGAAATTACAACAATGCACGCAACTCAATCCGATTTGCAAAGCTATGACTTTGCCAATATTGCATTTAAAACAGATTTCGGAAGTTATGCTTTTAGCTATCTTCAATTGGGTGTTGATGGGATTAATGTTACGACGACTTCTTCTGATATTTTAGGAACAACACAATATACGGATCAGGCAGAATTGATTTCCGGCGGTTGGAAGATTGGGAATCAAATTGCCATAGGTGCGACGCTTAAGTTTTTACAGACTAGTGCTTATACGGCTTCGGCTTTTGGATTTGGTTCGGATTTTGGAATACTGTATAAACCATTTAAAGAACTTGGAATTGGATTAGTAGCAAGAGACATTACGGGTGGTTCTTTTGTATCGTGGTCCAATACGCCAACTGATCCCACTCAAGTTTTACAGCCTAGCATTACCGCAGGATTGAGCTATGTAAAAGAGTTTGGGAAAAGCTCTGAGCAGGGAACGGCTTCAGTGCCAGGAAGTACTTTGACGGTTAATTTTGATATTGATACGCTTTACGCTGGAGAAGCACTTAATAACTATCATTTTGGCGTTGAGTATTGGTATCGACAATTTGTCGCGCTTCGTGGTGGGTTTGAAACCAAAGGGTTTCAGTTTGACAATGATGATTTTACGCCATCTGCGGGTGTAGGTATTTGGGCTTATTTGTTTGAGATTGACTACGCTTACGTCAGCAATTCCATTGGCGGAATAAATTACATTTCTTTAATTACGCGGTTATAAATTAAGTTGAAATTTTTCGGTTTTTATTGCTTCGCTGAATATTATAATGATCGCAGTTTAACCAATTGAGGAACTAATGAGATTTTCTCTGAAACTAAATCGATTATTTGTAATTGCGGGCTTAATGACTATTTGCTCCATTTCTTATGGTTCGTATGGCATTCCAGCGTCAACCGGTAGTGGATTACCATACTCAGTTGAAACTAAAAATTTAATAAAAAACTTGTTTGATAATAATACAATTGTTGGCGGTCAAGTTATCGCCTTAAAAGATCAACCGGGAAAAAACTATAGTGGAAATTACATAGATATTGGTTCTTTGTCTGGGGTAAATATGGGGGATGTTTTTGCGTTCTTTACTCCGCAAGGTGAGGCTGTGGGTTTTGGCCGTATTGTTGAAGTTCAAAGATACACGTCATCTTTTTCATTTATTGAACTTACAGTGGATCCTACTGATAATTTGATCGGGAAAAAGGTTCCAGAAGAAATCAAAATTAGATTATCTTCGGGAAAATCTATTGATTTACCGATGGGGCGATTCAAAAAGAGCGAAACTTTAGCTTTGAAGAAAAAACATAAAGGTATGTTGCCTGCTGAGCAAAACGGAATGTTGGCCGATCAGTCCGGATTACCGCCTCTACCTGGAGACGGCACTACTACGCCTGTATCAAATGCGGCAGCAAATTTATCTAGTGGAGGGTCGTCGTTACCCGCGTTGCCAATGGATAATACTGGTTCCGGAAATACATCTTCTTTGGGTGGGAGCGGTTTACCGCCTCTCAATACGGGTGAAAATAATTTACCTGGACTACCTGGTGGTGATTCTAATTCGAATACTTCACCGCCCTTGAATAATTCTTCCGCTTTACCAGCTATTTCTCCTTCTGATAATGCTTCACCATCCCTTCCGCCTTTATCTGACAACAATTCAGCTGGTGGGGACAGCAGTTCTTCTTTACCTCCACTAACGATGGGTGATGTGACAACGGATTCGTCTTCGGGAGCAGGATTACCTGGGATGGATAATGGTGGTGGATTGCCTCCGGCGGCAAGTTCGACATTGCCGGGAATGGATAATAGTGGATTGCCGTCAGCGGGTGGAACTGCAAGTTTGCCTGGCATGACAGATACAACGATGGCCTCGGCTCCTGGAGCGGGATTGCCTGGGATGGATAATGGTGGTGGATTGCCTCCGGCGGCAAGTTCGACATTGCCGGGAATGGATAATAGTGGATTGCCGTCAGCGGGTGGAACTGCAAGTTTGCCTGGCATGACAGATACAACGATGGCCTCGGCTCCTGGAGCGGGATTGCCTGGGATGGATAATGGTGGTGGATTGCCTCCGGCGGCAAGTTCGACATTGCCGGGAATGGATAATAGTGGATTGCCGTCAGCGGGTGGAACTGCAAGTTTGCCTGGCATGACAGATACAACGATGGCCTCGGCTCCTGGAGCGGGATTGCCTGGGATGGATAATGGTGGTGGATTGCCTCCGGCGGCAAGTTCGACATTGCCGGGAATGGATAATAGTGGATTGCCGTCAGCGGATGGAAGTGCAAGTTTGCCTGGCATGACAGATACAACGATGGCCTCAGCTCCTGGAGCGGGATTGCCTGGGATGGATAATGGCGGCGGATTGCCTCCGGCGGCAAGTTCGACATTGCCGGGAATGGATAATAGTGGATTGCCGTCAGCGGATGGAAGTGCAAGTTTGCCTGGCATGACAGATACAACGATGGCCTCAGCTCCTGGAGCGGGATTGCCTGGGATGGATAATGGCGGCGGATTGCCTCCGGCGGCAAGTTCGACATTGCCGGGAATGGATAATAGTGGATTGCCGTCAGCGGATGGAAGTGCAAGTTTGCCTGGCATGACAGATACAACGATGGCTTCAGCTCCTGGAGCGGGATTGCCTGGGATGGATAATGGTGGCGGGTTGCCTCCTATGGCTAATAATTCTTTACCAATGGTTTCGGCGGATAATTCACTTTCGCCCGCATTACCAGCTCCTGAAGGAGCGTTACCGCCTGTGGATTCAACAATTCCAACTGGATTTCCACCAACAACTATGGGGTCTTTACCGACAGGAATGGATATGAACGCGGGACAAATGGCGCCACCGGATGTTTCTGCAACGCTTCCTCCAATGATTGCCAATGCATCCTCTGTACCGACCCAAAGTTCTCCGGCCTCCAGTAACTATCAGCCTTCAGATTTGGATATTCCTACGGTTCCGTCAAAAGTAAATCAGGGCTATTTACAAGATATTCCGACCCTTTCATCGAGTAGAAAACCGGCAGCCTAATCCCCTCTAACGTATTTGAGTAAGTTTCCAACGTCCCAGTTGGTTATATAATGATCCAATTACCCATTTCCAGCTGAACAGCAGAAAAAAGAGAAATTATATGCCGGTTTTGGTTCGCTATTGTTTATCAGCAATATGGCCACCTTTTGTGGTGGCAACTGCAACTTCTCTCTTTGTCCTCAACCTGCTTTTTTATTTAAGAGATTTTTTGAATTATCTTTTAGTTTTTCACGCTGGAATCATTAATTCTTTTTTGCTTCTGCTTTATATCCAACCAGGGTTTTTAATTTTGTCTTTACCAATTGGTTTTTTGGTCGCAATTATGATCGTTTATGGACGATTAAGTTCTGATCGGGAAGTGATTGCGGTTGAATCTTCAGGCTTTCCTGTTTCAGTTCTCATTTGGCCGATAATTATCGCAGGAGTTTTATTTAGCTTTTTTTTAATTTTCTTTTGGGATGTTACTTTGCCGTGGGGCAACGTTTCATTTTTGAAATTGAACTATAAAATCGTTAATGAAAAATCGTCCATTGTTCTTCGTCAACGTTCTTTTATTAAAGATTTTGACGGTTATGTATTGTATGTGGGGGAAAAGGATGAAAATAACGATATCTTAAAAAATGTAACGGTTCAATTGTTGGACGACAAGGGTTATCCATATCGCGTCATTCTTGCCAAGGTGGGCAAAATGATACAAAATCCGAAAAATTATCACGTCATGATGAACTTGACTGATGGTGTGATGCAACAAATTGGTTCGCTTAAAAATGAAAATATGGATGAGTTTTTTCAAATGGGATTTCACACATGTTCATTAGACTTAAGTGCCCACAGGTTAAAGGGTGGACCCGGATTTTTTGGTGATCCCAGAAATATATCAATTAGGGAATTGGCAGAACAAATAGCTGAGCAAAAGCAGCAAAAAAAAGATACCCATTATTATGAAATAGAATTTTACAAAAAAATTTCGATGCCATTTTCCGCTTTGGCTTTCGTTTTTATTGGTGTTCCATTGGCGCTCTTAGCGAGAGCCGGATCTTTTACAGGACCTATTTTTGCAGTTGCATTGGTTTTTATATATTGGATATTTGATTTATTAGGTGAATCTGGTGCAGGAATTACAAATCCGTTTTTTGCAATGTGGCTTCCGGATATTTTTTTTATAACGATAGGTGTAATTTTGATTTATTGGCTGAATCACAGGCACGATTTTAGTGAATCCATGGTTTCGAAAACAAGGTCTATTTTTAAATGAAAATAAAAAAGAATGTTTATTTTATATTAAGCGCAATGCCGATATTTTTTTTTCAAGTTTCTTATGTTTCGGCTCAGTTGTCTCTATCGCTTAAATCTCAAGTGCATATACAGGCGGATACAATTGAATATCTAAAAGATCAAAATTTAGTTATGGCTAGAGGACAAGTTCATATCCAACAAGGTGCGGTTAATCTATACGCCGACAATATTCGGTATGACACTGATTCTCAGGACATTCAAGCTGATGGACACGTGGTTTGGCAAGATGGATCCCAGACTGTGGAAATGGAAAGCTTGAATTACAACATGCGAATAAAAAAAGGAAAAGCATTTAATATTAAAACCACGGTACCGCCTTGGATTACCATAGGAAGCGAAGTGGATATCGAAAAAGATAAGATTGTTATAAAAAATGCTGTCGCTACAACTTGTGATTATTCTCCTGAATACCAACACTATCATTTGGAGACGGATAAAATCACAATTTACTCTGGAGATTATTTAGTGGCTGAAAACGTGGTTTTTTATATTGGGAAAGTTCCCGTTTTTTATTTTCCGTTTTTCGTAAAAGCAATACATGATGTCCGCACTCCGTTTTCATTCCAAACTGGTTCGACGTCAGTTTTGGGAAACTATCTTTTATTGACCAATAATTATTTGTTTAATCCGACAAATTACGGAGCGTTGTATACAGATTATTTTTCGAAAAAGGGAATAGGTATTGGATTTCGAAATGAATTTGCGTTAAATGAATATTCAGCTTTTTCTCTTTATTTTTATGGTATTGAAGAAAAGGATACAGGTAAATTTCGATATGAGTCTCGGTTACGTGGTCTGTGGGCGGTTTCGTCAAGTTTGCAGGGGCGTGTTGAGGCAGACTTGCCAGGAGATTCTTTTTTTAGTTCGGATTATTCAGTGGCCCGAAGAGATCCATCGTTAGTATCGACTCAAAGAGAATATGATATTTCAACAACATTAACTCGTCAGCAATATACATTGGGAGTGCTTTTTAGACGTCAGTTGCTAGCTGATCCGAATGATTTAACGGGAACCAATTTCATTGATAGTTTTATTAATTTGCCACAAGTTAATTTCAGTCTCTTTCCGCAGCCCTTGATGGATAAAAATTTTATTAAATACGACCTGACTTTAAATGCCGATCATACATATACTCAAGCCAATGGGTTTTATGTCAGTCATTTAACGGGTGATTTTGGTTTGAGTGAGAGTAAAGTTTTTCTTAAAACCCAAACCTTTTATACTCGTATGGATTTAAACGAAACATTTCAGGATGTTTCAGATGTAGGAGTGACACAGGGTGCGGGAGCGTCCGGAAGTACTAATTCACTTAATGTTAGCTCTACTTGGGCGGGTCGTTGGTCAGAGTTTTATACGACGAACGCAACGTACAGTTTTTCCAAGAAATTGAATAACCTTTTACCTACGGATCCGGCAGATGGGATTTCTGCAAATCTTTTGTCAGCCTATATGGAGTTTACGGCTGGGTCTTTGATTCGGGCACGAACTAGCACGAGTTATGACTTTACTGTTCAGGGAGTACAGGGAGCAAAGCTGAATTATGTAAATCAACAATTTTATTTTACGCCTCTTCCACAGTTTGATTATTTAGCAATTGTTGATTATTCAGTTCAGGCAAATGCTATCAAGGATTTTAATTCAGTTCTCGATTATAAAAGTACAAAAGATCTTTGGCGATTTAGAATATCTGGTAATTATGTGGATCCGAATGTAAGTAATACTGGTTATGTCAATCAAGGTGTTTTTCCCCCGGAAACGCCAACATTTGAAATCGCGGGTGAAGTAGACTTGGCATTGTTTACTAATTATAGAATTTCCGCTTTGGAAACCTATGATTGTACTAACGCGGTTTTTGAATCAAGGAGTATTAGTCTTTACAGGGATTTACATGATTGGGAAGCTCAGATAGGTTATTCAAATGATCCAACGAATGGCGAACAGCTATTTTTTACACTCAATCTAAAAGCGCTTCCAGGCAGACCGCTTTCTGTATCGGATCAACAGCTGCAAAACTTGAATGGAATTCGTAATCAAGGGTTAACTGGAACCGCCTCTCAATTCCAGTAACTTTAATGGGGAATTTATCTTATGAAAATTAATTCGATTGTTGTTCGTGGGGCTCGTGAACACAATCTTAAAAACATTGATGTGGAAATACCAAGGGATGGTTTAACCGTTATTACCGGGGTATCCGGCTCGGGAAAATCTTCTTTAGCTTTTGATACCCTTTACGCCGAAGGACAACGTCGTTATGTGGAATCGTTGTCCACTTATGCGAGACAGTTTTTGGGACTGATGGAAAAACCGGATGTAGACATGATTGAAGGGCTATCTCCTGCAGTGGCCATACAGCAAAAAAATGGAAGCCGCAATCCCAGATCAACGGTCGGGACAACGACAGAAATCTATGATTATTTGAGACTTCTTTTTGCTCGGATTGGAATTCCACACTGTGTTAATTGTGGAAGGGCTATTAGTAAACAAACGTTACAACAAATTGTTGATCGTATTCTTGATTTTTCCGAAGGAACTAAAATTCATATTTTGGCACCGTTAGTTTCAAGCAGAAAAGGTGAATATAAAAAGATATTTAACCAGATTAGAAAGGATGGATTTGTCAGGGTTCGAATTGATGGTGTGTTACAAGAATTAGACAGCGACATTGACTTGGACAAAAATAAAAAACACGATATCGAAGTAGTTGTGGATCGATTGGTTATAAAAAAAGACATAAAAAAAAGACTGACGGAATCTATGGAAACGGCTTTGAAATATGGAGAAGGTGTTGTAAAAGTTTTTGAAGGAACAGGAGGAAAAGGGACTGAACATTTGTTTTCCGAAAGATTTGCCTGTGTTTATTGTGGTTTAAGTATCGAAGAGCCGGCACCTAGAAGCTTTTCGTTTAATAATCCTCACGGAGCTTGTTCAGCTTGTACTGGAATGGGTTTTAAAATGGAAGTGGATGAGTCTCTTGTACTTGATAAGGAAAAGTCAATTTCACAAGGTGCCATCGAGCCTTATGCATCTCCTAAAGCTGTTTATTATCAAAATATTTTAGAAGGTATCTGCAATCACTTTAAAGTTAGTCAGGATGTTTCCTTTAAGAAGCTTCCGCTTAAAGTTCAAAACGCGATTATAAATGGAACTGATGAAGAAATAGAATTCAAAATTAAAAAAGGAAGTTATCAACAAAAGTTTTGGGGTCCGTTTGAAGGTGTCATTAAAAATCTTGAAAGAAGATATAGTGAAACTGATTCGGAATATATCCGCGAAGATATTGAAAAGTATTTGATCAGCAAAGCTTGCCGGGATTGTAAGGGTAGTCGTTTAAAGCCGGAGAGTTTGGCGATTACAATCGACGATAAAAATATTGTTGATATAACTAAATTGTCGGTGAAAAGTTGTTTGGCTTTTTTTGAAGACTTAAAACTGAACTTGAAATCGATTGCTATTGGAAACCAAATACTTAAAGAGATCAAAAGTAGACTTCTTTTTTTAAAAAATGTTGGATTAGATTATCTGACATTGGATCGAACAACGGCTACTTTATCCGGGGGAGAAGCACAAAGAATACATCTTGCTACGCAAATTGGGAGTGCTTTGGTGGGTGTTCTTTATATTCTTGACGAACCTTCAATTGGTTTACATCAAAGAGACAACGTAAAGCTTTTGAATACTTTAAATCATTTGAGAGATATTGGTAATACGGTAATAGTGGTTGAACATGACGAAGACACAATTGAGGCTGCTGATTTTGTTGTGGACATGGGTGTGGGTGCTGGAATTCAAGGTGGAGAAGTGGTCGCTGTAGGTAGTCTTGACTCGATTATTTCTAATAAACGTTCATTAACGGGACAATATCTTTCCGGAGAAATTTCTATACCAGCGCTCTTAACTCCGGATAAAGATTTCGATAAAGCTTTGTTGTTGAAAGGTGCTGTTAAAAATAATTTAAAAAATTTAACAGTTAAGTTTCCGCTTGAATCTTTAGTTGTTGTTACAGGCGTTTCTGGTTCTGGTAAAAGCACCCTTGTAATGGAAACTCTTTATCCAGCCTTAATACACGGGTTATATCGATTGCGGACGAAACCAATAGATTTCGAATCATTGGAAGGAATTGAGAACGTAGATAAGGTTATTGAAATAGACCAATCTCCGATTGGGAGAACACCCAGATCTAATCCGGCTACGTACACAGGTGTTTTTACCATTGTGCGAGATCTTTTTTCTCAATTACCTGAGTCAAAAGCACGAGGGTATAAAGAAGGTCGTTTTAGTTTTAATGTGAAAGGCGGTCGTTGTGAAGCGTGTGAAGGTGATGGTGTCATAAAAATTGAAATGCATTTTTTGCCGGATGTTTATGTGCCCTGTGAAGTTTGTAAAGGAAAAAGATATAATCGAGAAACGTTGGAAATAAGATACAAAGATAAAAATATTTCTGAGGTTTTGGATTTAAGTATTCAAGAAGGAATTACTTTTTTTGCCGCAATTCCAAAGATTAAGAAAGTTTTAGAAACCCTGCATGATGTTGGGTTGGGTTATATAAAACTTGGCCAACCTGCGACAACCCTATCTGGCGGCGAAGCTCAGCGTGTGAAGTTATCAACCGAACTTGGAAAACGTAGTACGGGCAAGACGATTTATATTATGGATGAACCAACGACGGGGCTTCATTTTGCTGATGTTCATAATTTAATTCTAGTTTTGAAACGGTTAATAAAAGCAGGTAATACGGTGGTTGTTATTGAACATAATCTTGATGTTATTAAAACAGCGGATTACATAATTGATTTGGGGCCTGAAGGAGGAGATTCTGGTGGTCAGATTTTGGGCACTGGGTCTGTTTCGGAAATTGTAAAACTTAAAAAGTCTTACACCGGTCAATTTTTGTCAGAAAAGTTATTGAAAGATGCGAAACGGGCAAGTCGTTATTTGGCAAATGTACATTGACGGTCTTTTTAGTCAAAGATATACTTAAAACAACGAAAGTTTGGGGGTTTTTTTGGATAAGACTATTCGACAAACATCACTAAGAACGTTTACAGTTTTTCTTATATTTTTTCTTTTTGAAAACTATTCCTTTGCGCAAAGTACCTCGGTAAATGGACCTGGAACAACAGGTGCCGTTGCATTAGAGATACCCGTTAATCCCCGAGCAATAGCTATGGGTCAGGCATTTACTGCTGTTGCTGACGATTCGAGTGCAGTCTACTGGAATCCAGCTGGTCTTAACCAAATGCAAGGTTCTGAGCTTTTGGCAGAATATGACGTATTTATCAATACTGTAACCTACAACTATCTAAACGGTGCTTTTAAATTAGGAAACGATTTGACAATGGGTTTTGGTTTGAAACTATTGGGGTCGGGATTGGAAAACATTATTAATTCTTCAGGTGTGGCCACAGGCGGAACTTTTGGCGAAACATATTACGATGTTGATATTGCTGTGGCTTATCGCCTTAGTTATTCCTTGGATGTTGGTATTACGGCCAAATACATTACTGAAACTCTGGGAACTACATCGGCTTCAACTTTTGCTGTTGATCTTGGACTAATGTATAAAACCCCCATTCCACATTTAAAGCTTGCATTAGATCTTCAAAACCTAGGTCCTGGAATTACATTTGTTCAGGTATCAGATCCACTACCGATGGTATTTAAAATTGGAGCTGCTTATCAAATGTTTGATGATGATTTCACTATGGATTTGGATGTTGATTTTCCGAATGACAATGTAGTTTCAGCGAGTTTGGGCGGAGAGTATTGGTATAAGAATACATTGGTTGGACGGTTGGGATATGAATTCCAAGGCTCCATAGATCAAAATCAACTAGGTGTTGGTGGAGAAGCGGGACTCTATTTAGGGGCGGGAATTAAAGTGTCTTTGTTTAAAACGTATTTTAGTTTTGATTACGCTTGGACGGATCAAGGGATTTTGGGTTCAAATCATCACTTTTCTTTAGCTTGGTATTTCTAAAACTTGCCTTCCTTTTAAATTTCCTTATACTTCAATTGAGTTAACAAAGTTAAATTTTGATTTATAAGTTTTTATTGAAAAAACCGAGGTGTTTTATGAGTAGTGAACAAGAAGTTTTTGAAAAATATGGACGATTATATAACTCCAATGATGTTGTTTTTCGTGAGGGGGATGTAGGTGCGGAAATGTATATTATCCAATCCGGTAAAATAATGATTACAAAACAACTGAAAAGCGGAGAGGAAAAAACATTGGCTGTTTTGGGGCCGGGCGATTCCTTTGGTGAGATGGCCATAATTGATAAAGATGTTCGATCGGCTAATGCGATTGCAATGGAATCTTCGCGTCTAATCGTACTCGATGAAGATCTTTTTGAAGCACACATTCAGACAAATCCAAAAATTGTAAAAAAAATATTGAAAATTTTGTCCTCGAGACTTCGAGACGCAAATCAACAAATTGCAGCTTTGATGATCAAGAACGATAAACGATTGGTGGCTAATACAATACTATTGGTTGTTCACAAACATGGACAAGATGGCGTCGATGGTATTCATATGGACATACCCTTTACGGTTTCGGATTTAAGTAATAGATGTGGTTTGGATTTGGCTAAAACTCAAGAAATTGTCGATAAAACGATTAATGCGCGGGTCATTAAAATGTCAGGCGATTCTATTGTCGTAACTAGTTTGGATAATCTTGAGAAGTTTATTAAATTTTTGGAAATGCAAGAACTTTTTGGTGAATGAGGTTTTAACACTACATTTTTAAATTAGAGAATAAATTGATACTCACAGATTTAACAAAGCCGATTAAAAAAGATTTAGGACGAGTTGAAGAGAAAATATCAAACGCATTAAAAACAGAAAATGTTTTTATTCAGCAGATGGTTGACTATCTATCTCACTCAACAGGAAAACGAGTTAGGCCTGCATTGGCAATTCTTTCCGCCAAACATTGTGGGAAATTATCCGAGGAAACAATTAGTTTGGGTGCCGCTTTGGAAATGTTACATGTGGCAACTTTAATTCATGACGATATCATTGATAATTCATCGGTTCGCCGCAAACAGAAGACGCTCAATTTTAAATGGGGAAATGAAATTTCAGTTTTGATGGGAGATTATGTATTTGCTTCCTCTTTTTATCTAATGGCAAAGGATTTACCAAAGAATGTCGTAAGCAGTTTGGCGGACACTACGAATATTATTTGCCATGGTGAAATATCCGAAACATTTAACCGCTTCAATGTTGATTTAAGTGAAGATCAATATTTGGAAGTGATCAAAGAAAAAACCGCTGTTTTGTTCGCTGCGAGTTGCCAAACCGGGGCCATGCTGGCGGGCGGGGATAAACAAACGGTAAAAAGTCTTTATCATTTTGGGCTCAATATAGGCATGGCTTTTCAGGTTGTTGACGATACTTTAGATTTTGTCGGTAAACAAACCAAAGTTGGTAAACCTGTGATGAGCGATTTGCGAGAAGGTAAACTAACCTTGCCGGTTATATATTGTTTGACGTCGGCGACGAGAGCCGAAAGTAAAAAATTAAAAACCATTATTCTTCGAAAAATTAAAACCACCTCAGATTTGAAATTCCTTGATCTTTTATTGAGAAAGTATGATGCAATCAATCGATCGCTCCAAAAAGCTCGATATTACGCTGATGATGCGAAGATGGCATTGAGCTCTTTAAACAGTGCTAATGGCAAAAATGAGTTCGTGCAATTTGCTGATTTTTTGATCAATAGAGATTTTTAAAGATAGTTCTACCTTGTGTTATGCCTTGAAATTTTCTTTTTAGAAGTGTATAGATGTGGCTGTTTTATATCGTCTGACCCTTTGGAGAGAGAGTCCTATGCTAGAACAATACGGTTATGTGCTTGTTTTTCTCTTGGCGGGCATTTTTTTTATTCTTATGGCTTTTATAACGGGTTGGGTTTTTAGTCCTAACGGACTGTTAGGTCTTCGTAATAAATATAAAAAAGAAATTTTTGAAGACACCTACGAATGTGGCGTGGAAACCTATGGAACTTCGTGGTTTCGTTTTAACGTAAGTTTTTACCTTTATGCGCTTCTTTTTGTTATTTTTGACATTGAAACAGTTTTTCTTTACCCATGGGCGGTTTCTTTTAAACAACTAGGAATTTTTGGATTTGGAGAAATGGTTGTTTTTATTGCAATTTTGTTAATTGGTTTGGCTTATGCGTGGAAAAAGGAGGCCTTAAAATGGGAGTAGGTTTAAAAGGCTTGTCGCACAAAGAAATTGAATTAATGGAAAGTGAAAGCAATATTCCGGGTCTTTGGACTTTAGAAAAAGCGGTCGAGTTTATTTTCAAATGGGCAAGAAAAAATTCTTTGTGGCCACTCCAATTCGGAACGGCTTGCTGTGCAATTGAAATGATGGCTACTGCCGCAGGCCGGTATGACATTGCTCGGTTTGGCGCGGAAGTATTCCGGCCTTCGCCGCGTCAGGCGGACTTGTTAATTGCCGCTGGTACAATCACTGAGAAAATGGGATATGCCCTAAAAAAACTTTATGAACAGATGCCCAAACCTAGCTGGGTAATTGCGATGGGAAGTTGTACAATTGCCGGTGGTCCTTATTATTATGATTCTTATACAGTTGTGAAAGGAATTGATTCTTTTGTGCCGGTTGATGTTTATGTTCCTGGTTGTCCGCCAAGACCCGAGTCTCTCATTCATGGGTTGATGGCTATCCAAAAGAAAATTGATGATGAACCAATTTTTCGCCGCCGTCGTAACGTTTAAAGTCCATTGTTTTAAAACGGATATGTTTTATTTCTAAGGAATATACTTTTTATGACAAATGAAGAATTGAAGTTCAAAATGGAAGTTGATTTTAAAAACGATATTCAAACCGTGGTTATCTCTACCCAAAAAGAAGTGATCGTCACTGTTTCCACCGAGAATTATGTCGCTTTGTGTCAAAAGCTGCGGGATAAAAGCGAGTATTTCTTCAACCATCTGTCTTCCTTAACGGCTGTAGATTTCCCCAAAGAAAATAAAATGACGGTTGTCAGCCATCTGTGGTCGTATAAGTATTTTCATCAGTTAACAATGAAAGTGGATGTGGATCGCAATGATCCCAAAGTGGCTACTTTGGAAAATGTCTGGAAAAGCGCCAATTGGTTTGAACGTGAAGTGTTCGATCTTTATGGAGTGGTTTTTGAAGGCCATACGGATTTACGCCGAATCATGATGCCCGATGATTACGTGAAATTTCCCCTGAGAAAGGACTTTGCCGATGACGGATTTATTGTTAAGCCAAGTTAAGGTTAGCGGCGAGTCCCAATTTGGAACGGATGAATATGTAGTCAATTTAGGGCCGCAGCATCCCGCGACCCATGGTGTATTGCGTCTGATTGTAAAGTTGGACGGAGAAACCGTTAAAGAAACCGTGCCTATTTTGGGTTATTTGCACCGCTCGATCGAAAAGATTTGTGAAAACCGCACTTATCCGCAATGCATTACTTATACCGATCGAATTGATTATGTTTCAGCCATGAGCGTTAATTTGGCTTTTGCCATCGCCACTGAAAAGTTGATGAATATTCAGTCTCCGGCTAGGGCGGAATGGCTGCGAATGATTTTTGTGGAATTGCAGCGCTTGGCTAGCCATCTGTTATGGATGGGAGCTTTTGCGGGCGATATAGGCGCGTTAACTCCGTTCCTATATGGTTTGCGGGAACGTGAACGTATTTTGGATTTGTTTGAAATGACCTGTGGGCAAAGGTTGACTTACAACTATATCCGCATTGGCGGAGTGATGATTGATATTCTGCCCGAGTTTGTCCCTAAGTGCCTCGCTTTCCTAGATTATTTTGAGCCCAAAATTGATGAGTACGAGGATTTGTTAACCTATAATCCGATCTTTTTGGAAAGAACTAAAGGCGTCGGCGTGATTGAGTCGGAATTCGGTATTAACGCGGGTGTTTGCGGCCCGTCGCTGCGCGGTTCGGGAATTGCCTGCGATGTTCGTAAACAACAGCCCTATCTTTATTATGATCAAGTCAAATTTGAAGAATGCATTGAGACAGCGGGGGATTGCTGGAGCCGCTATAAAGTCAGGATGAGGGAGATGCGTGAGAGCGTATCAATTATCCGCCAATCTCTGGAGCGGCTGGAGCCGGGTCCTATTGAGGCCAAGATGCCGCCGGTTTTAAAAGCGCCGGTTAATAGCGAAATATATTCCAGGATCGAATCTTCCCGCGGCGAGATGGGCGTTTATTTGGTGGGGGACGGAACCGCGAAACCCTGGAAAGCCAAATTCAGGTGCGCCTCATTTAGTAATTTGTATGTTTTGGATCAGTTGACCAAGGGCTGGAAAGTTGCCGACATCATGGCTGTGTTGGGAAGCTTGGATATGATTGTTCCTGAAGTGGACCGTTAATTTTTCTAAGGACTAGGAAATTATGTTTACAGGCGAAAATATTGTTCAAATTGTAGCCGTCTTTTTGAACTGGGCGTACGCTCAGCTTGGAATTTCATTTTTAGCAGGTGTGATTAATCCCATTATTTCCGCTGTGGTGATGTTTGGGTTTATCGCGGTGTTCGTGATGTTTTTGGTTTGGATGGAAAGAAAAGTTTCAGCCCATATGCAGAGCCGTATTGGCCCGAACCGTGTGGGTCCGCTTGGTCTTTTACAAACAGTCGCTGACGCCATCAAATTGACAATCAAAGAAGACGTCAAACCGGTGAAGCGGGACAAGATTCCTTATTTCATCGCTCCTATCGTCGCTTTTGTCGCGACATTTATGGGGATGGTGGTCATTCCTTTTGATAAAGGAATGGTTGTTCAAGATTTGAACGTTGGCATCTTATATATTATCGCTATTACGGGCTTTACGGTTATCGCGATTTTGACGGCGGGATGGAGCTCGAATAATAAGTTCGCGCTGTTGGGTGGTTTCAGGTCCGCGGCTCAAATCATCAGCTATGAAGTTCCACTGGTTCTTTCCGTAGTGCCGATCATTATGATCACGGGCACATTAAGTTTAACGGGCATTGTGGAGTATCAACATCAGGCCGGATATTGGTTTATCCTTCCGCAATTTTTCGCTTTTCTCATCTTTATAACGTCCGCGACCGCTGAAGCGAATCGCGCGCCCTTTGATATTCCTGAAGCTGAGTCGGAACTTATCGGGGGATTTCACACCGAGTATTCTGGCGTGAAGTTCGCGATGTTTTTCCTGGGTGAATATATCGCGGTCGTCGTTTCGTCCGCTGTTGCGGTCACTTTGTTTTTTGGCGGCTGGTTGCCATTGCCTTTCCTGGGTTCACTGCCCATCCCGGGTTTTATTTGGTTTCTCGCCAAACTGCTATTAGTGATTTATCTCATCATGGCCTTCCGTTGGACTTTTCCCCGGCTTCGAGTCGACCAATTGATGGATTTTGGCTGGAAAGTATTACTGCCTATTTCAATTCTCAATATTTTATTAACCGCGGCTGTGTGGCTTTTGCTTTACGGGAAGGGAGCTCAGTAATGGAAATATTCACGTACTTTAAAAATGTCTTTTCGGGTCTCTGGAATCTGATGGTAGGGTTATCCGTCACGACCAGGTATTTTTTCAATTTTAAGGCCGTCACCACCCAGCAATATCCTGAAGAGCGGCTGCCTTTGCCGGCCCGAAGCCGTAGCATGATTAAACTGATTTATGACGGTGAAAAAGACCAGTTTAATTGCGTCGCCTGCCTTATGTGCGCGAAGGCCTGTCCCAACAGCTGTATTAAATTGGAAGGCGTGCGCCAGGCGGACGGCAAAAGAAGAATGACGACCTTCAAGTTGGATTTTTCGACCTGTATTTTTTGCGGTTATTGTGTGGAAGCCTGCGGTTTTGACGCTTTGACTTTCGTCTCGGAAGAATATGAAAACGCCGTTTACAAACGGGGAAGCCTATTGCAAGACGAGCATGCCATGAAGTGGGTACGGCCGCCGCAGCCAGTCGCGGAGGAAGCGCAAAAAACTGAAATGGCAACTCCTGCCGTCGCGGGAGCTTAACGATGGAAAACATGATTTTTTATATTATCGCGGGAGTCACGGTGGCCGCCTCGCTCTTGGCACTAACGGTCCGCAACCTGTTTCATTGCGCTCTTTTCTTGGCGATGGCCATGTTCGGCATCTCGGGAGTATTTCTCTTTTTAAATTCAGATTTCTTGGCCAGCGTGCAGGTTTTGATCTATGTCGGCGCCGTCACGGTGATCATCATTTTTGGTATCAGCCTCACCCGGAACATGATGGATGAAAAATCCAAGGCGATGAACGGACAGCTTTTATTTTCGGTGGTCGTGGCGCTTATTTTAGGCGGCATCATTATCGCGGCCATTCAGGAATCGCCGTTTGTGGGATCCGAACATCCGGTATCCCTGGCGCTTTCTAATACGGTAATGCCAGCTGGCGGGGCCGATTACAGCCAGCATTTTCAAAATGGAGTGTCTTATCTGGCGGGCGCCCTTCTGAAGCCTGAAAATGGTTTCGCTTTTGCTTTTGAGTTTGTTTCGATTCTCTTGCTTTCCGCCCTGGTCGGGGCGATTGTCATCGCCCGAAAGGATCCCTCGTGAACGGTATACCTTTAGTTCATTTTCTTTATTTGGCCGCCATTTTATTCGGCGTGGGCATGTTCGGCGTCCTGGCCCGTAAAAACGCCATTTCGGTTTTGATGGGAATCGAGTTGATGCTCAACGCGGTCAATATCAATTACTTAGCCTTTGCCCGTTATTGGAACTGGAACAGCCTTACCGGCCCGGTTTTCGTGGTTTTTGTTATCACGATCGCGGCCGCTGAAGCCGCCGTGGCCCTGGCCATCATTATTTCAATCTACCGGCATCTTCGTACGGCTAATGTTGACGACGCTCATTATTTGCGCGGTTAAGTTTTAAAAGTTTCATCGGTCTAAATTTACGCCTATTGAGAGGGATGGAATGATCCAATATTCTTGGTTGATACCGGCCTTGCCGGCATTGGCTTATGTTTTTATTGTCCTGTTCGCGAAACGCTCCCGGGTTTTATCGGCGGGAATCTCTATCGCTACTATGGCTTTTTGTTTCTTATTCTCCGTGGATATCCTGTTTGAGCTTTTGAAACTGGACCCGGCCAGCCGGGTGATTACCTTCGGCGCGACCTGGCTTCAAATCAGCCCCTGGCAGGCCAATGTGGGCGTTTTAATCGATCCGCTGAGTTCCAATATGCTCCTGGTGGTCACGCTTATTTCCCTTCTGGTGCAAATTTATTCCCTGGGCTACATGCATGAAGACGAAAGGTTCTCGGTTTATTACTCTTACCTCTCGCTCTTCACCTCTTCTATGCTCCTGCTGGTGGTTTCCAACAACTATCTTCAAATCTTCGTCGGCTGGGAACTCGTCGGTCTTTGCTCCTATCTGCTGATCGGTTTTTGGTATTTCAAGCCCGAAGCCGCCAATGCGGCGAAAAAAGCCTTCGTAGTCAACCGCATCGGCGACATGGGTTTTTTAATGGGTGTGGTGACCATCGGCATGGTTTTCCAAACCTTTGACTTCGCCCAGGTGAAGGATTTGGTGACCGCGGGGCTAGCCAACGGAACCTATCAAACAGGCTACATCGCCGGTATCGCCCTTTTGCTTTTCTGCGGCGCGGTAGGGAAGAGCGCCCAGTTTCCGCTTCATGTCTGGCTTCCGGACGCGATGGAAGGTCCCACCCCCGTTTCAGCCCTGATCCACGCCGCCACCATGGTGGCAGCCGGCGTTTTTATGGTGGCCCGCACCTATGTTCTCTTCTCGGCGGACCCTGTCGCGATGACGGTGGTGGCCTACATCGGCTGTTTCACGGCGCTCTTCGCGGCGACCATCGCGCTGGCGCAGGACGACATCAAAAGAATTTTGGCTTATTCCACCCTTTCCCAGCTGGGCTACATGGTCATGTCCCTGGGAGTCGGTGGCTACACCTCCGGCATGTTTCATTTGACCACCCACGCCTGCTTCAAGGCTTTGCTGTTCCTGGGCGCGGGCAGCGTCATTCACGCTGTTCACAACCAGGACATTTGGAAAATGGGCGGACTGTGGAAGAAGATGTATTTCACGGCTCCGACCTTTCTAATAGCCACTTTGGCCATCTCGGGCATTTTTCCGCTTGCGGGTTTCTGGTCCAAGGATTCCATTTTAGACGCGGTTCATGAAAGCTCCATTCCTCATCACGAGATACTTTATTACTCCGCAGTTTTCACCGCCTTCCTGACAGCCTTTTACATGTTCCGCCTTTTCTTCGTGGTCTTTACCGGCGAGCCCCGCGATCATCATGCGTACGATCATGCGCACGAATCGCCTTTGACCATGACGGGGCCTTTGCTCCTTCTGGCACTTTTGTCCATTTCGGTGGGCTGGCTCAATTACCCCGGCTTTGAGGGCTACACCAAGTTTTTGCATTACGGCGATTATCACGAGCAGGTTTTCAACTGGCCCATGGCCTGGGTTTCGCTCTCGATAGCAGTATTGGGAATCCTTTTATCGGCCTCCTTTTATTACTGGAAGGTTTTTTCCGCGGCCAAGACCGCCGAAACCTTCAAGCCCGTTTATCTCCTCCTGAAAAACAAGTATTACGTCGACGAGTTTTACAGCTGGATCGTGGATAAATTCCTTTTTGGTTTGTCGACGGTCCTAAAGTGGTTTGACGACAACGTGGTGGACGACGGGATGGTGGACGGAACGGGCTGGGTCGCCCGCAAAATGGGCGGCTTGTTAAGCCTCACCCAGACGGGTTATGTCCAGAATTACGCCTTGGTTGTGTTCGGTGCGGTCGCGGTTATTTTCCTGTTGGTCAGCTTCTAATAGCCCTGGAGGGTATAAGTAATGTTCTCAGTGTTAGCGGCCATATTAGTTCCGTTCGCGGTTAGCTTTGGTTTGTTTCATTCGGTGGTTCAGGGGCCGAATTTTTTACCCATCTTGAGCACTTTTATCATAGCGCCCATTATTTCGGCGCTGCTGGTGATGATCGCCCCGGAAAAATATGCCCGATGGATTAGTCTGGTCGTGGCTTCGTTTGTTTTGGGCTTGGGTTTTAAATTGTTTTTGAATTATCAAGCGTCAGTTAGCGGGTTCCAGTTTGTGGAAGATGTTCCCTGGCTCAAAAATCTCGGCATCAGCTACATTTTAGGCGTCGACGGCATGAGCACCCTGATGGTTCTGCTGGTCACCTGCGTTTACTTCGCGGGCGCCCTGATCTCCTGGAATATTTCGCTCCGCCGGAAAGAATATTTCGTCCTCTTTTCATTGCTGGTCGGTGGGGTGGCTGGGGCCTATGAAAGTCTCGACCTGTTCTTCTTTTTCCTCTTCTACGAATTCGCCGTTTTGCCCATGTACTTGCTGGTCGGTATCTGGGGAACAGGGCGCAAAGAATACGCGGCCATGAAGTTGACGGTTTATCTGCTGGCCGGTTCGGCTTTCATGTTGGTGGGCTTTTTGGCCATTTATTTCACCTCCAACGTCCACACCTTTGATATTCGGGCCCTGTCCGATCTGTCGGCCACGGGTCTGAGCGTGAGTTTCCAGAACACCTGGTTCCCGTTACTCTTTGTAGGTTTCGGTGTCATCTCGGCGCTTTTCCCCTTTCACACCTGGTCGCCTGACGGATACGGCTCCGCCCCGACCGCCGCTTCCATGCTGCACGCGGGCGTCTTAAAGAGCCTGGGCGGGTACAGCATCATCCGCGTGGCCCTGCCGCTCATGCCGGACGGCGCCAAACATTGGCTGCCTTACCTGGCGATTTTGGCTTTGATCAATATGCTTTACGCCGCCATCGTGGCTTTGAAACAAACCGACTTTAAATATGTTATCGCTTACTCCTCGGTCTCGCATTGCGGAACCATTTTGTTCGGTATCTGCACCCTTGAGGCCGCGGGTCTCAACGGCGCGGTGATCCAAACCTTTTCCCACGGCATCGTGGCGGCCATGACCTTCGCCCTGGTGGGCACGGTTTACGGCAAAGCGCACACCAGGGAACTGGCCAAGCTCGGTGGATTGACGTCCGTCATGCCCATTCTGGGCGGGTTGTTTGTCGCGGCTTCCATGGCCAATGTGGGCCTGCCCGGGCTCAGCGGGTTCGTGGGCGAATTTTTGGTTTTCCTCGGCTCCTACCAGAGCGGTTTCCATGGCGGCTTCACCATCTTCCAGGCCTTGTTTCCCATTGGGGTTTTGGCGATCGTCCTGACGGCCATTTATTACCTGCGGCTGGCCCAGATGGTTTTCTTCGGCCCCGTGAAAGACCCGCATTGGAAGGAAGAAGTGAAAGACGGTTCTTTTGTCGAAATTCTGCCCATTGCTTTTCTGTTGATCGTTTCTCTCGCGGTGGGGTTATACCCCAAACCGTTTGTTGACATGTCGAATCTCAGTATCGCGCCGTTGATCGACCATATTGGAGGCTTCAAGTGATCCAAGTGCAAGCTTTTTTGCCCGAATTATGGCTGGTGGGTACCGCCTTTCTGGTGCTCATTGCCGATCTCGTTCAAAAGTCCACCGCCACTAAAACACTGGTAAAGGCCATCGCGGTAATAGGCGTCATCGGCGCTTTGCTTTCGCTTTTCTGCGTCGCGGGCTGCGGCAGCTGTCCGGTCAACGCCTGCTGTCCCATGGACGGCGTTCCGCAGGCTTTCGGCGGCTTTTTGAAGACCGACGGTTTGGCGGTGTTTTTCAAGTTCATCATTTTGATGGCGACGCTTTTGACGCTTCTGATTTCTTTCCGCTACTTTAAGGCGAATCCTACGCATTACCTGACGGAGTTCATCGCGGTTCTCCTGTTTTCGGCGGCGGGCGCATCGGCCCTCACCTCGGCTCAGGAAATCATCACCTTATATGTGGCGCTGGAAACCCTCACCATCAGCAGCTACCTTTTGGCCTCTTTCATGAAGAAGGACAAAGAGAGCAACGAAGCGGGCATGAAGTATCTTCTGCTCGGCGCCTTTTCCTCCGCCCTGCTTCTCTTCGGCTTTTCCTACCTCTATGGTTTTACTGGCACGACGGTCATCTCCGAAATCGGTAAATCCCTGGCCAGCCAGGCTTCCTCGCCACTGCTGACGCTGGCGGTGATCATGATCATCGCGGGTCTGGCCTTTAAAATTTCCCTCGCGCCCTTTCATATGTGGACGCCTGATGTTTACGAAGGAGCTCCCACGCCTATTACGGCTTACCTCTCGGTGGCTTCCAAGACAGCGGGTTTCGCTGCGTTCGTCCGCCTCTTCTGGGTGGGCCTGAGCGTTCCGGCCCTTCAGCCGACCTGGATAGGTTTATTCGCGGTGCTTGCGGTGCTCAGCATCATTCTCGGCAACCTTGAGGCTTTGCCCCAGCGCAATATCAAACGCCTGATGGCCTATTCCTCCATCGCCCAGGCGGGTTATATCTCCACCGGGTTTTTGGTGGGCGGGCAGTTGGGACTGACAGCCGTCCTGTTTTATATCTTTGTTTACCTTTTCGCCAACATGGGCGTCTTTTTGGCTATCGCGATTGTCCAGGCCAAGACCGGCAGCGACCAGATTGAGGATTACGCCGGAATGTGGAAAAGATCCCCGCTCATCGGGATTGTTTTACTGGTCGGCCTCCTGTCCCTGGCGGGCGTTCCTCCCTTCGCTGGATTCGCCGGAAAGTGGTATTTGTTCGGGTCGGCGATTTCCAAGGGTTATATCTGGATCGCCTTGATTGGTATGGTTTTCAGCGTGGTCTCCCTTTATTACTACCTGCAAGTCGCCCGGCAGGCCCTGTTTCCCGAGCCAAAGGATTCCTCGCCCATCGAGATGAATTGGGTGGAAAGATTGGTTCTCATTATTTGCGTCCTCATTACCATTACCCTGGGCTTTTGGCCCACCCCGGTCATGCAGCTTGCCCAGTCGGCGGCCTCCTCGCTGTTTAACTAGTGTTTTCGATGAAACCCTCAGTCCCTTTGGGGCTGGGGGTTTTTTTGTTTATGGGCTAAGTGGTTGCCTTGCCCGGTGGGGAGTTGTACATTGAACGCCTGCGCCGGATATCAAAGATAGTCGAGGGCCTTAAGACATGATTCCTGTTTTTTACGCCGTGACCACCTTTATCTACGGTATTGGATGCTGGTTCTCCTTCCGCTATTACAAGACCCTGGAATCTTTCAACGACCAAAAAGCCTTCCAGTGGCTTTTGATCGGCTTTTTGGCCCAGGCCCTCACCTTGGGCGGGCAGTGGGTTTCCGCCGGATTCGCCCCGCTGGACCGCATCGACGGAATCCTCATGATCCTGTCTTTCTCTCTGGCGGCGACCCTCATTTTCGGCCGGGTCAAGGCGTCGGTTCCGATCCTGGTCTCGCTTTTTCTGCCGTTTATTTTCCTGCTTTCCTTTTTGGCCTCCGTGGCCTGCGTCAACAGCGTTCCCTTCATGGACGCCGGCCTCATGACGAGAGGCATGGCCGCCCATATTATTTTGACCTTTTTCGGCTTTTCCAATTTCACCGTGGGCTTCGGCGTCGGGGTCGCCTTCTGGATTCAGGAAGGCCAGTTGAAACAGCACCAGATTAAAAGCTGGAGCTACCGCCTTCCCGCGCTGGAAATTCTGGACGGCCTGACGGTCTTTCATGTGGGTTTCGGCTTTTTGTTCTGGGCCATCGGGCTTCTTCTGGGCACGGTGCAGGCCTACCAGGTCTGGAACCGCCTGCCTCTGCTGGACCCCAAAATCTTCGGGTCCATACTGGTGCTGGCCATCTACGCTCTCTTTTTCATTTTCCGCTGGGCGCTGGGCATGAGGGGCAAAAAAACCATGACCCTGGTGATGGTCGGGTACTTTCTGGCCCTGTTCACTTTTCTGGGCGTCCGTTTCTTTCTGACGACCCAGCATATTTTTTAACCGGAAACCGCGTGAAATTCATCGCCTACGGCTTAAACCACACCACCGCGCCGATCGAGGTCCGGGAAAAATACGCCCTGGAGCAGGATAAGGCGATGGAAGTTTTGCGCGCACTCAAAAGCCGGGCCAGCGAGGGCGTTTTTCTATCCACCTGCAACCGGGTGGAATTTTACCTGACCGCCGAGGAATCGGAAGGCGCGGTGGGTGAGGCCCACAAGGCGCTCGGCGCCCTGCACAAGCTCAAGCCCGCGGAAGTCAAAAAATATTTTTACCTCTATGAAGACTCGGAAGCTTTCGCCCATTTGTTCCGGGTAGCCAGCTCTCTGGACTCGATGGTTTTGGGCGAGGCCCAGATTTTAGGCCAGGTGAAGGAAGCTTACGAGTGGTCCCGGGAAGCGGGCATGACCGGTGTTTTGCTCAACGGCGTTTTCGCCCGGGCCTTTTCGGCGGCCAAGCGGGTCCGCAGCCAGACGGATATCGCCCGGATGCCCACCAGTGTTTCCAGCGTGGCGGTCGACCTGGCGAAAAAAATATTCCGATCCCTTGAACAAAACACCGTTTTAATTCTGGGCGCGGGCCAAATGAGCGAACTGACCGCCCAATATCTGGTAGACGGCGGCGTAAAACGCTTTACTGTGGCCAACCGCACTTTGGACAAGGCCAAGGTTTTGGCCGCCAAACTGGGTGGGGAAGCACTGAGCCTGGAGGCGGGAATCGAAAAAATCGCCGAGGTGGATATTGTGCTCACGTCGGTGGGCGGCGGGTTTTCGCTGAAAAAAGACGACGTTGAAAAACTCATCAAGTCCCGGGGCGGGCGGTCGCTGTTCATCATCGACATTGGCGTGCCGCGCAACGTGGAGCCCGAAGTGGGGCAGATGGAATCGGTATTCCTTTATAACGTCGACAACTTGTCCGCCATCGCCAACGAGAACAAAAGCGGCCGCCAGAAGGCGGTCGAGGCCGCGGAAACCATTCTTCAGGAAGAGGTGGACAAGCTCTGCTCCTGGCTGGCCTCGCTGGAACTGGTGCCGACCCTCACGCGCCTGCGCAATCGGTACGAAACTATTCGCCAGGCCGAGCTCGCGGATTTCCTAGCCAAGTTTCCCCATCTGCCCGAGAAAGAAAAAAAAGCCGTCGAGCGCCTCACCCGGGACATCACTACCAAAGTCCTGCACGAGCCCACGGTTAATTTGAAGAAGGTGGAAAACAAGGTGGACCGTTTTGAGTTTTCCCGGATGCTTCACGAGATATTTTCCCTCAAAGATTCAAATGACACCGATGGAAAGGCGTAAATCCTCATGCCCTTTTTAATCGGAACCCGGGGAAGCCAGCTGGCCTTGGCGCAGGCTGAAATGGTACGCGCCCAAATCGCGACACTGCTCAAAGACGACGGCATCAAACTTGAAGTGGTCAAAACCCTGGGCGACCGGCTTTCGGCCAAAGAAGCCGGGGAAGACGCCAAGGGCGAGCCGGTTATCGGGCTTTTCACGCGTGAGCTGGATGAGGCCCTGCTGTCAGGCAAAATCCGCGCCGCCATTCACAGCCTCAAGGACGTGCCCACGGTTTTGCCCAAGGGCATTCAACTGGGTATTTTTATTCACCGCGCCGACCCACGGGACGCGCTGATTTCTAAATCGGGAAAAACCTTAACCGAATTACCGGCAGGTTCCCGCATCGGCACCAGTTCCCCGCGCCGACAGGCCCAGTTAAAAGCTTTAAGGCCGGATTTATCCGTTCTGCCCCTGCAGGGCAATGTGGACACCCGACTCCGCAAGTTAGCTGAAGGGGAATATGACGCCATCGTGATCGCGGCGGCGGGCATTTCCCGCCTGGGCCGTGAAAAGGAAATCACCGAATTCCTGAATCCGTTGGATATTCTGCCGGCCCCGGCCCAGGGCGTTTTGGTAGTGGCCCTCCGGCTGGAAGATAAACAACTGCAGGGGCTTTTGAGGCCCCTTCACGACATTCCCACCTGGCTTTGTGCCAGGGCCGAACGCTCCTTTTTAAGAACGCTTCAGGGTGGCTGCCGGGTGCCGGTGGGGGCGCTGGCTTTCCTTGAGGATGATGAATTGTTTCTTCAGGGCGTTATCGCGCATACCGACGGAAAGCGAATTCTTCGCTTTAAGCAATCCGGCCTTGCATCGGATCCCGAGTCGGTGGGCAGGGAACTGGCTCAGGTTTTTATGAACAATGGTGCTAAAGACATTTTGGACGGCTTCGGCCGCACGGGCGGTTGAGACTATGGCCAAAGGTAAAGTTTATCTGGTAGGCGCGGGGCCGGGAGATCCGGGTTTGTTGACCCTGCGGGCCAAGGAATTGCTGTCCCTGGCGGACGCGGTGGTTTATGACGCACTCATCCATTCCCGAATACTAGAATTTATTTCACCCCAAGCGCAAAGACTATTTCGCGGCCACCGCGCGAAAAAGGGTGCCCTGTCCCAGGCGCAGATCAACCAACTGCTGATCCGACTGGCTAAAGAAGGCAAACAAACGGTGCGCTTAAAGGGAGGTGACCCCTTCGTGTTCGGCCGGGGGGCGGAGGAAATCTTGGCCTTGGTGAAAGCAAAAATTCCGTTCGAGGTTGTTCCGGGGGTTTCCTCGGCCATCGCGGTTCCGGCTTACGCGGGCATTCCGGTCACCGACCGCAATTTCAATTCGGCCCTTACCATCGTGACCGGCCATGAGGCACCGGCGAAAAGCCCCCTGGCGGTGGATTGGAAAAACCTCGCCCAAAACAACGGGACCCTGGTTTTCCTCATGGGCCTGTACACGCTCAAAAGTATCCGCGAAAAACTCATTGGCGAAGGCAAAAACGCTAAAACCCCCGTGGCGGTTATCCAGCAGGGTACCACCGCCCGCCAGAAAACGGTTGTGGGCACTTTGGGCGATATTTTTGAGCTGGTCCAAAAGGCTGGTCTCTTGGCCCCGGCGATCCTGGTTGTGGGAGAGGTGGTTAAACTGCGTTCAAAGGTTTATTGGCTAGGCCAAAAGCCGCTGTTCGGCCTGCGGATCCTCATCACGCGCACCAGGAGCCAGTCCAGTTATCTGGCGGGCCTGATGACCGAGGAGGGAGCCGAAGTGATAGAGATACCCACCATCGATATTCATTCTCTGCCCTTGGACAAAAAAGCCGGGGACAGGTTGAAACATGTTTCGGATTACGACTGGATCGTGTTGACTAGCGCCAACGCGGTCGAGATTTTCATGGACAAGTTGAAACAATTTCATAAAAGCCATTTAGACATTAGCGCCAAGATCGCTTGTGTGGGCGAAGCCACCGCCAAAACCCTTCTGGATTACGGGCTCAAGTCCGATCTGGTTCCAAAAGACTATAAACAGGAAGGGCTGGTAGAGGCCTTTGGAAAGTTGGTCGTGAAAGGGCGTAAGTTTTTGTTCCCCTGCGCGAAAGAGGGCAGGGATGTGCTGGAGAAGTTTTTAAGAAAAAAAGGCGCGAAGGTCGATTTGTGGCCAATTTATGAAAATAAAACACCTGTGGGTACGCGTGAAAAGCTTTTGTCCCTGTTTAAAAATGAAGGCGGCGTTGATATTTTGACTTTCGCTTCTTCATCTTCGGCCGATAATTTTTATAAGCTTTTTACGGCCTCACAACGCCGACAATGGCTCAAAATACCGGTAGCGGTTATCGGGCCTGTCACGGCTGCTTCG
>Ga0206855_10034_pt1 | contig 44555 bp, 31 predicted proteins | sample Alteio_BWOrgCont_51_FD_152637 | JGI IMG/M metagenome (GOLD analysis project Ga0206855, IMG submission 152637) | Enriched cells from forest soil in Barre Woods Harvard Forest LTER site, Petersham, Massachusetts, United States -... | ecosystem: Environmental > Terrestrial > Soil > Temperate forest >...
GATGTAGAGGTTTCTTACCGCATGAAATTTCCTTTAAAAAAATAGAACTATGAAAAAAATCACTTTACCGGTAGCACTTTATTGCATTATTGTTTCAATGGCAAGTTGCGGTAGTGGCGATAATAGTAAGCAAACCAGTGCAACAACGAACCAGCCACAGGTACCTGTTACACCAAAAGATACAAGCAGAGATGCATTGATACAAGCCATAAGGGCATCGGAAAGGAAGCTGAAGGACCTGAAAACATTTGATGCTGCGACCTATACCATGGCTATGAATGCCTATGCTGATTATGCCAAATATTATCCTGCCGATACTGCATCAGTAGGCTTTTTATTCCTTGAAGCAAGTTACGCTTCCGGGATAGGCCAATTTGATAAAGCTTTGAAAACCTACCAGTTTATTGAAACAAAATACCCTCAAAGCAAAAACATTCCCGATTGTATGCTGGGAGAAGCTGAAATTTATAACAACAACCTTAAGGATACAGCTAACGCGCATAAAAAATTCAGTGAGATTATAGAAAAGTTCCCGGGCACACACCAGGCACAGGATTCGAAAATGGAAATAAAATACCTGGGCATGACTCCTGATCAATTGGGTAAAATGTTCGAAGAACAGAACAAAGCCAAAGAGAAAAAAGAAGGCAATAAAAAAACCCGGACCTAAGCCCGGGTTTTCTTTATATCGTTTCTTTACTACTATTTAATTTGCTTTTTCTTACCTATTACAGATGCTGAATGTGCTGCCTGAACTCGTTTTAAAGCGGCAGTACCAGGTCGTTGATATTCCGGGAACCTTGCGTCTTCATACTTTGACACAACTTCTCCGTTATCATAAGTATTTTTCCTGTTACCAATCACATGGTAAGAGAATTTTACATTAGATGTACCTCCCTGTAGTTCTTTTACTGTAAATCCTGTAGCGCTTTTATCAGTCACGTAAACACCTTTGCAATCACCTTCCAATTGAACATATACTCTTAAAGGATGTTTCTCATTGATTGTCACGTTTGCAGCATAAACCGGGTCTAATGTAATTTGAGCTGTACCATTCACCAATTCCCCTTCACCATAGTCCTCGAAAAGAACTTCAGGGGCCTCCGGACAAAACATAACTACGTCTTTGCCGCTAGGATCCTGAACAATAGTTGAGGCGGTTCCATTACCTATTACCTTATAAGCAAGGCCACCATTAAACGCGCCAACTGATGCTTCTGAAATGTTAGCTGCTCCTGTTTTAACACTATCCTCAAAGAAGCCACCTTCAGCATTTATGGCCTTGGAGGTAGGGGCAGCATATCCAACCACACCTGCATTATGCCCTGTAAATGAACCACCGGCATAAGATCCGGCTAAGGTCAATGCAAAGCCTCCGGCAGCATGTATATCATTACCAATCACGGCAGAAAACCCCGCAGAATCTAATCCCCATACACCAGCCGTAAATTGTCCTGCAATTACATCTTCACCTAAAACAGCAGTACCACTTGCAGCAGTATTATAGCCGAAAACACCCAAACCGTTAGCTCCGTCAGATTGTCCCAAAAGACCACCGCCACCTGTTGAAGCTGTATTATTATTATATCCTATTCCACCCCAACCGCTACCAAGGTCTTCTCCAAAAAGACCATCTCCACTATTGCTATAACCATTTACGGCACTTGTACCGGCAGCCGCTGTTATTGTTCCTGCAACGCCAGAGCTATATACAGAGAATACATCCCCTGCTAAAGGGGTTGGGTTATTGAAAACACCCTGGCCATTCGCGCCAGTTATTCTCATGCGCTCAATATTCTGCGATTTCATTATAAAGTCAGCATTATTGATTGGGCCAATGAAATTAGTTGCAGCAATAGCAGTATTTCCGGATGTAAGCCATGCAAAATCAGTACTACTTATTGGCCCACCAGAGCCAGCGGTACCATTAACAGTTACCGATCCTGTAGCATTATACGTTACAGAAGACAGTGTCCATGAAGGTCCTGCTGCACCAGTAGGGCCCGTAACACCATTTGTACCGTTTGTTCCGTTAGTACCATTTGTTCCATTAGTTCCGGCTGGGCCTGTTGGACCGGCAACACTGCTTGCAGCACCTGTAGGGCCAGTTGGACCAGTAGGGCCAGGGCTACCTGAACCAAAACCTGTAGGACCTGTTGGGCCTGGTACAGAGCTTGCTGCTCCTGTAGGACCTGTTGGTCCCGGAGGGCCGGCTACTGTATCTTGCGGGCCTGTTGGGCCTGTTACACCGGCAACACCTGCTGCACCTGTAGGGCCTGCAGGGCCTGCAGTAAGCGAATGACAAAGAGACTGCCACAATAACGTACTGCCATTATAAAAGCAATAACAGTTTGAGTCTGTATTGTAAACTATTAAACTGGGAGCAGGAGCCGCAATAGCATTCATTTGCAAAGTATTCATACGGGGTATGAGCATACCCTGAGTAGAGGATTGCATTTCTAATATAGATGATGGGTCGGGAGCATTTGTCCCTATTCCCACATTATTCTGTGCATTAGCTCCAAACGAAAAGGCAGCAACAAAAATTCCGCCAAGCAATGCTTTTTTTATACTGGTAAGTTTTCTCATCATACGTTAATTTAAAAGAGGGGATTTATGACAAGTAATATTCATACAAAATTCCTGGTTAAAAATTATTTAAAACAAACATAACAAACTTTATACACCGATTCCTAATATAGTAATCGTATACAAATATATGATTTTACTTTTCAAAATCCAAATAAAAACAATAAAAGTGGGCTTATAAGGCCCACTTTATTGAAAAAATTATTGTTTATAAATAGCTTACTGGCCGCTGCCACCCATGTTTTCCTGCATATCTTTCATCATCTCTTCGCGTGAAGCAACCACTTTATATCCTTTGGCAGGAACCGTAAAAAGTGAATCAGACAGCGTTTTCTTTTCAATGGACTGTGCCATTACTGTAATATCCATTCCCTGTTGCTTGATGCTGAATTGCAAAGGACAACCTTTCAGCCCTTTAAACTGTCCCATATCTTCGCTGTAAGGCAGTTGATCGGAATAAAATACTGTTGAATTATACGTCTGGCCGTCTCTTTTACTGGTGAAAGTAAGAACAGCAGCATTGCATTTATAGCCTGCTATGGTTTTAGTACTGTCAATTAACTTAATAACAGGTTTATCATCAGCAGCCTTGGTTTTATCGGTAGGCTTAATTTCGTATTTATTTCCATTCATATCCACCAGGGTTATTTCTTCCTTGGTTTTCATATCAGTTATAGTCACAGATTTATACATGCCGGTATTAACTTCAGTCCTGGTCTTATCACCTTTCACATATACTTTCCTATTGCTACCTTGCATCATTGATGCCATTTGAGAATTAGCATTACCTGAAGAGCCGAACGACATACTGTAAGTTATAATACCTTCAAAACCATTATTAGGCAATGAAAAGGCAAACAGGCTTATTCCCGCTGCTCCTATTAATGTTGCTTTTACAAGTTTATTCATATACTTAAATTTAGGGGGTTAATTAATTTTAAGATCACTGAAATTATTGGAAACTCTTTATAAGGTCATCAATATCTTTTTTCGACATCATCTTATAATCGGGCGGAATTTTAAACAGGTTATCATCAATCTTATCGGGTTGAACCTTTTGAGCAGTAAACTCCATGTAAAATCCGTATTTGCTTATCCTGTATTGCATCAGCACCCCTTCAACACCATTGAACGGGGTTGCCCAGTTAGGCTGGTCAAGTTGAATATCGTTGGTATAATACAATTCTACATCAGGGCCTTTTTTGTTTCTTGAGTGTGCAATTGCTTTTTTGCAGTTATACCCTGCTATAACTTTAGTTCCGGCAGTATCGGTTATATCATATTGAATATCGTGATTCAGTTCTTTTCTAACCACAGCGGTATCGGCAGTATAGGCCCACTTTTTATCTATTATATGAACCATTTGCGTTAATTTCTTAGCAGGTTCATTATTTACAAAAACAACCTGGAACATCCCCATACCTGCTTCCAGGTCAGCATATGCTATATTATTCTTGAACTTAACCACCATTTTATCGGGTGCCATTTTTGCCAATGGATTCGCTGAGTCCAGAACTACTATCTTATATTCGATAGTACCTTCTGAGATACGGTTATGAAACAAATCGTGGTTACAACTTGTAAGACAATAAACTAATCCGTATAAAATGAGCCCTGTAGCTAGTAATTTTCTCACCTATATAAATTTTAGGCGATACAAAAGTAATTTTATATGTGAATCAACCAAATTTTTAGGGTAATTCATTTATTACCATTCAGTTTATATATTCGAAACCGGTGTAAGGAATTAATGCTGCCGGAATCTTTATTCCCTTTTCAGACTGATTATTTTCAAGTAATGCTGCTACTATACGTGGCAAGGCTAAAGCACTACCATTAAGGGTATGCGCCAGCCTCGGCTTATCTTTGCCTTTCTTAAATCGTAATTTCATACGGTTGCTTTGGAAGGTCTCGAAATTAGATACAGAACTAACCTCAAGCCATCTTTTCTGGGCGGCAGAATATACCTCCATATCATAAGTAAGTGCTGAAGCAAAGCTCATATCGCCCCCACATAACTTAAGTGTCCGGAAAGGTAATTCCAGGGTTTTCAATAAACCTGCCACATATTCCCGCATCTCTTCCAATGTCTGGTACGATTTATCGGGGTGCTGAATTTGTACAATCTCCACTTTATCGAATTGGTGCAACCTGTTCAAGCCACGTACATCCTTGCCATAAGAACCTGCTTCGCGCCTGAAACAAGGGGTATAGCCACAATTTTTTACGGGCAAGCCATCTTCCTCCAGAATTACGTCGCGGTAAATATTAGTAATTGGAACCTCCGCTGTAGGTATAAGATACATATCATCCAACGTAACATAATACATCTGTCCCTCTTTATCGGGCAGCTGCCCCGTACCGAAACCGGTATCTTTATTTACCAGGATAGGAGGCTCAATCTCCATATAGCCTGCCTCAGTAGCTTTATCTAAAAAGAAGTTTATAAGTGCCCTTTGTAATTTGGCTCCCCTGCCTTTATAAACCGGGAACCCTGCTCCTGTTATTTTAACGCCTATCTCAAAATCTATCAGGTCATATTTTTTAGCTAATTCCCAATGTGGCACTGCATCGGCATATAATTGCGGAACATCTCCATGCTGAAATACAACCTCATTTTCCTCTGGTGTTTTCCCTTTGGGAACGGTTGCATTCGGTAAATTAGGCAACAGTACCAGCTTGTCCTGCACATCCTGTTCAGCTTTTTTCAACTCTCCTTCCAGGTTGGTTATTTCCTGTTTCCAGTTGGTAGTGTTACCCTTTAATTCATCTGCTTCCTGCTTTTTGCCTGCCTTATAAAGGTCTCCTATTTCTTTTGAAGACTTATTAAGCTGGGCAAGTATATCATCTAGCTTGGTTTGGGTAGAGCGCCTTTTTTCATCCAGGGCAAGTATTTCATCGACCACCGGTTTGGCATCAAAATTCTTTACTGCAAGGCGTTTTACTACTTCTTCAGTATTCTGACGTATATAGGCTATTTCGAGCATGATTTAAAAATTTTGGCAAATATATAAAGGCATTTTAATGAATAAAAAAATCCTGCCTATGAACAGAGCCACAGGCAGGATAATATTTTGTACCTGCAATTACTATGCCGAAGCTACTTCAGCAGGAGTTATAGAAACATAACGCCTGTCTTGCTTTTTTGTAGTAAATACAACTGTTCCATCAACAAGTGCAAAAATGGTATGGTCTTTACCAATACCTACTCCTTTACCAGGGTGGTACTCAGTACCTCTCTGGCGAAGAATGATGTTACCGGCCTTTGCAGGCTGACCACCAAATATTTTTACACCGAGGCGCTTACCGTGCGACTCTCTACCGTTCTTGGAACTACCAACACCTTTCTTGTGTGCCATGACTTTAGGACTTTAATGGTTATTCTTTTGATTTCTTTTTAGGGCTTGATTTCTTTGCTACCGGCTTCTTAGCCTTTGTTTCACCGGTTGCCTTTTTAGTGGCAGCGGCTTTCTTCTTAGGCGCAGCAGCCTTTTTCTTTGGAGCAACTTCTCCTGTCTCAACATCTGCTTCAACAACAGGTGCTTCGGTCTTGTAATCTTTCTTTATTCTCTTAGGAACTTCTAATGTTTCTTTCAGGGTTTCACCTTTACCCAAAATTCCCTGGATGAATATTTCAGTCAGGGGCTGTCTGTGGCCATTGAAACGACGGTATCCCTTTCTTCTTTTATGCTTGAAAATATGAATTTTATCGTCTTTTACATGGCCTACAATAGTTGCTGCAACACGGGTGCCATCAACAAAAGGGAAGCCAATGCTTACTTCACCATTATTATCAACCAACAGAACTTTATCAAATTCCAGGTTTGAACCTTCTTCTGACTCGAGGAGATTTACATACAGCTTCTGAGCTTTTGTAACCTTATGCTGCTGGCCTCCTATTTCAACAATTGCGTACATGACGTCGATTTATAGTATTTAGGTTTTTCTTTTTAAGGGCTGCAAAGGTAATACTTTTTTCATATCAGAATGGCCTTAATTAGTATTTTTACAAAAAATATGTGATTATGGCGCTGATAAAGGCTGTGAAAGGTATAAACCCGGTATTTGGAAGCAATTGCTACTTTGCTGAAAATGCTACCATTGTAGGCGATGTAGTAATGGGCGACGACTGCAGTATATGGTTCAACGCTGTGGTTCGGGGCGATGTAAACTTTATACGTATTGGCAATAAAGTAAACATTCAAGACGGGGCTATTATTCATTGTACATATCAAAAGACAGGGGCCACTATCGGAAATAATGTATCCATAGGCCATAATGCTATAGTACATGGTTGCACACTGCATGATAATGTACTTATAGGCATGGGAGCCATTGTAATGGACAATGCCATAGTAAATAGTAACAGCATTATAGCAGCCGGGGCGGTTGTTTTAGAGGGAACAATAGTAGAAGAAGGAAGTGTTTATGCGGGTGTTCCAGCTAAAAAAGTAAAAGATATTAACCCGGAACTACTTAAGGGTGAGGTACATAGAATAGCCAACAATTACCTGATGTACTCCGGCTGGTTTAAAGATAAATAGTAGCACCTCTAGTCCGTTTATCTATACTTTATCCACGTTTACCTATTATCTTTTCAGTTTAATTGAATTCGATAAAAAAGGGGAGCCTATTTCACTTTACTTTGTAAAGGAACTTTAATCGTAAATCAACTATCCATGAAAAATAAAATTATTAAAAAGACACTTTTACTTGGAGGAATAATGCTTTCCTTGCTTTCACAAGCCACAGTAATAACCGTTACAGTAGCAAATTTCAGTTTTTCCCCTGCAAGTTTCACCGCGGTGGTTGGAGATACAGTTAAGTGGGTATGGTCCGCAGGTACCCATACAACTACATCCACCAGCGTTCCGGCAGGAGCAAATACCTGGAACAATCCAATGAATAGCTCCAACACTACCTTTGAATATATAATTACAACACCGGGAAATTATAATTACTGGTGTGCCATTCACACTACCATGATGGAAGCCAGCTTTACAGCTAACCCAAACAGCGTTCCGGTTATTACAGATTCCAATAAGGTTGTTGCATTTGTTTTTCCTAACCCGGCCAACGCTCAATTAACCGTAAAACTATCTAATTATACACCTGATAATGAACTGGTAATAACAGATATGCTTGGCAAGGAAATTGACCGGACCACTTTAAAGAGCACGAGTAACATAATAGATATATCGGGCTGGCAAAAAGGAGTTTATTTATATACAGTTAGGCGTAACACAGAAGTAATGAAGGGCAAATTTGAGATACAGTAATACCTAATCCCCCTATAAATAAAAAAGCCTCGTATTTCTACGAGGCTTTTTTATTTCGATTGAAGAAGAATTACTTAGCTTTCTTGGTATCGTCTTTCTTCTTTTCTGTTTTGCCACCTTTTTTGGTGCTTTTCTTTTCGGTCTTATCGGTTTTCTTGTCTTGCTTAACAACTGGGTTAGCAAAAGAAACACCTGCAAAAAGAACTAATGCTGCGAGAACTAAACTGAACTTTTTCATGACTTTTAGAGTTTACTTTGTTATTTGATGAATCAAAGGTATTGCCGTCAAATGAAGATTACATGAAGGAACATTCATCTTTCAAATTCCTCAACAATATCAACGACTTACGTTATTTAAAAAGTCGAATAACAACCTTACTCCCACTCCTGTTCCACCTTTTGGTTTATAATCGTAAGCTCCATTTATAAATGCCGGGCCTGCAATATCAAAGTGCATCCATGGGTACGAAGTAAATTTTTCAAGGAATTTACCTGCAGTAATAGCTCCTGCCACCGGGCCACCAATATTCTTCATATCAGCAATTTCAGTTTTCAATAAATCGGCGTATTCATCCCAGAAAGGAAATTCCACCAGGCGTTCAAATACATTTTCTCCGCTGTGTTTCAGTTCCTTTTTAACTTTCTTATCTGCCGTGCCCATAACTACTATGCCATACTTTCCAATGGCAGCAGCAGCAGCTCCGGTTAAGGTAGCAAGGTCAATTGCCAGTTCAGGGTCATAGCGTTTGGCATAGCTAAGTGCATCGGCCAATATCATTCTGCCCTCAGCATCAGCATTCAGCATTTCAACCGTCATGCCATTATGCATAGTAATTATGTCTCCCGGTACATACGCATTCATACCCGGGCGGTTATCGGTAGCCGGCACTAAGCCTATTACATGTATAGGAAGATTAGCCTTGGCAATGGCATACATAGTACAACCCACTACTGCACCACCAGCCATGTCGCATTTCATTTCATCCATTGAATTAGCAGTAGGTTTCAGGCTTAATCCACCTGTATCGTATACCACACCTTTACCAACTAGCACATATGGTTTTTTATTTTTTGCCTTTTTGGGTTTCCATTCCATTATGGTAAACGTTGGCGGATCAATACTGCCCAAATTTACCGCAAGTAATCCGCCCATTTTCAAGGCAGTAATTTTTGCTTTATTAAATACCTCAACCTTAAATCCTGCTTCCTTGCCCATTTTCTCAAACTCTTCAGCAAGCTGCACAGCATTTAAATGGTTAACAGGTTCATTTACCAATGTGCGTGCTTTGCATGTAGCATCAATTACTATCTGCAATTCTTCTACTTCATCAGCCTTAACTTTTTTACTATGAATGTTTATTTCCTTTAATGAGTTACTGACATTCTTACTATCCTTTTGCCTGTAATGTAAAAACTGGTAATTGCCCAGGGCCATTCCTTCTGCAAATGCAAGAGTATTTTCTTTATCTCCAATAGTATCTGCAATGGTCACGTTTGTTGCTTTTGCAGCATTTATCATTCCGCCAATTTTGCTGCCTGCTTTTCGGTACGCTTCCAATGTCAGGTATTCTTCTTTCTTATCTTCAGCTATATATATAATTACCCTGCGGATATATTGGTTTATATTTACAATGTGCTCGTCTTTAGCTACCTGTTTATTTATATAAGATACTTCAACAGGTGTCAGCCCGTATTTCGAGAAATCTGTTTTAGAAGTTGCTATAAGGGCAAGATTATCTTTTGCCGGAATGGTTTCAATATGCTTCAGTAAGGTCATGTTTATTTATATTTTTGTTGAAACAAATGTAACTAATTAACTATATGCCAAAAGCGTTAAAGAGAGAGCAATCGGAAAAACTTTTTCAGAAAGCCAAAACATATTTCCCCGGAGGAGTTAATTCACCTGTAAGGGCATTTAAATCGGTTGGTGGAACACCTTTATTTATTGACCAGGGAAAAGGTTCACGGATTTGGGACGCTGATGGCAACGAATATATTGACTACTGCTGTTCCTGGGGGCCATTGATACTTGGGCATTGCCACCCTTCCATAGTAAACAAGGTAAAAAAAACCATCGACAGTGGCATGTCTTTTGGCGCGCCTACAAGATTAGAAAATGAATTGGCAGAACTCATATTAAGTAACACCTCTCACCTTGATAAGATTCGTTTTGTAAGTTCGGGTACTGAGGCTGTTATGTCTGCTATAAGGCTTGCACGTGGTTATACCAAAAGAAATAAAATAATAAAATTCGATGGCTGTTATCATGGCCATGCCGATTCATTATTAGTAAAAGCGGGTTCAGGGCTTGCCACATTCGGGCTTTCTTCATCGGCAGGTATCCCTGAAGCATTTGCGAAAGAAACTATTGTGCTTCCGTTAAATGATGAAAAAGCTGTTAAAAGTGCTTTTGCCAAACACAAAAAAGATATTGCCTGCATTATTATAGAGCCTATTCCGGCTAATAACGGTTTATTATTGCAGAAAAGGCCTTTCCTGGAATTCCTGAGCGACATTTGTGCAAGTGCAGGCGCACTGCTTATTTTCGACGAGGTTATTTCGGGTTTCCGTGTTGGGTTTGAAGGTGCTGCAGGTTACTACAATATTAAACCCGATATAATTACTTACGGCAAAATAATTGGTGGTGGCATGCCTGTGGGGGCGTACGCTGCAAGGAACGAGATAATGAAAAGCATTGCACCTGATGGCCCTGTATACCAGGCAGGAACTCTTTCAGGCAACCCTGTTGCTATGTCCGCCGGAATTGCACAACTCACCGAATGCCTGAAACCCGGTTTTTATGGCAACCTTGAGAAGAAGACCAGGCGTTTGGTTAATGGTATTATGAGAGAAATACTTACAGATGTTCCGTTTAAAATGTTCCAGATAGGTTCCATTTTCTGGCCGGCATTTACACACAAAAAAGAAATTGCTGCGGCAACCGATATCGATCCTTCAAGCATGGGCAGATTTAAAAAGCTGCACGCCGCCTTGTTGGAAAGAGGAGTATATCTTGGCCCTTCAGGCTATGAAGTAGGTTTTGTATCTGCTGCCCATACTGATAAAGACATTGACTTGACAATAAAGGCTTTCACAGAAGTACTCCCTCCTATTTTAAAAGGTTCCAAATGAAAAAAACAGGGGTAATTTGTTTTGTCTTAGTAAGTGTTTTTTCTCTGCAAATGTGTAAGCCTTCATCACACAGGTTTAAAAATGAAATTGAGAAATTAGCAAAAGCTTCCAAAGGAACACTTGGTGTTGGTATGATGATTGTGGAATACGGCGACTCACTCGAATATAATGGTGAACTTCATTTACCCATGCAGAGTGTTTTTAAGTTTCCTATTGCTATGGCCATTCTGAATAAAGTAGATAGCGCCGGTCTTTCTCTCGACAAAAAAATACACTTTGTTACAAACGAAATGGATACCAATACATGGAGCCCATTTCGCAATGCCTGTGCTGGAAAAGATACCGATGTTACGATTGGGAGTTTATTAAACTATATGGTAGCAAAAAGTGACAACATTGCCTGCGATGCATTAATTAAGGAACTCGGCGGACCTGATGCCGTTAATGCCTATGTTCATCATATTGGAGCAACAGGAATTACAATTGTTGCTAACGAAGCCGATATGCATAAGGCATGGGATGTGCAGTATAAAAACTGGTGTGAACCCAGGCAGATGATGTATCTGCTCTATAATTTCTACAAAGGAAAATATCTTTCGAAATCGAACACAGACCTACTTCTCAGGATAATGGACTCTACTTCAACATCTCCAAAAAGATTGAAAGGTATGCTACCGAAAGGAACTATTGTTGCGCATAAATCAGGAAGCGGACCTACCAACAAAAATGGTATAACTGCTGCTACAAACGATGTTGGAATAATTACATTGCCTGATGGTAATCATTTAATAATCGCAGCTTTCCTTACCGATTCAGAAGCGAATGAAAAGACCAGGGATTCCGTAATTGCAGCTATAGCCAGCGCAGCCTATTCTAATATTGAATATTACGGAGATATTGAGGGTAAATAAAACTATTTCGCAATAATAAATTTCCCTGTAACTGAATTATTTTCAGAAACCAATTTGTAGAAATAAATACCATTGCTTAAGCCGCTTTCGTCTAACAAAACTTCACCTTGATTGTTATTTATTTCTCTTGAATCAATTTCATTTCCGAGCTCATCAGTTATATATAATTGGTTATGGTTGCCAAGCCCGGCATAGGATAAATATGTTTTACCGTTGGAAGGATTCGGAAATATTTTAATACTTGCTCTATTGCCATTAATGTTTGCAATTCCTGAAACAGTATCATCTGGAGTATATTCCCAGAAGGAGGAAGTATCATCCAATCCAATTATACCCGTACCGATATATCCTTTATTACCCATCGAAAAGCTTGTAGAAAAATAACACGAACCCGGAGGATAGGCTGCTTCTGATGTCCAGGTATCATTCATAGCATTATACTTCCATACATCGTTCAATGGTGTATTCGCAGTAGTACCATATACTCCATTACAAATATACCCGTAGTTATTTATTGAAAATGCTGAGGCCTGCCTTCTTATAGTACCGGGTACATTGGCTACTTTTTTCCAGGTGCCGCTGAGCGGGTTATATTGCCACATATCATTTGTCGCATCTATTTTAGTATCGTTATTATCGCCGGTTCCCACATATACATAGCCGTTAGCGTAAAAACCTGCTGCATAAAAACGTTGGCCTCCTGGAAATGAATCTAATTGGGTCCATATTCCACTATTAACTTTATACATCCACCAATCTGATAAAAATGTTGCTCCATTGTCATTTCCTGTACCATAAAAAATAGCAGTATCTTGTGGGTCCGCTACCATTACACCATAATCGCGACCGCCACCCGGAAAATTTGCAAGCTGTGTCCACGAATCAGAATCAGGAGAATATTTCCAAAAATCGTCATAAAAAGTTCCTGCACAAACACCACCGTGAGTCCCATGATCCTGGGGCCTGAAACAATTACTCGGATGCTGGCCGCATGCAAGGTATCCATATCCGTTTAACGAAACTGCTGATGCACCAATGCGGGTGCCATTGGGGAAAATATTTTTCTCCGTCCATGTATTGCTCAACTGGTCCCATGCCCATACCTGGCAATAAGCCGTGTCAACATCAAGGCCTGTCATAATATAACCGGTAGTACCAATAGCAAAACTACAGGCAGCTTCACGGCCATTTCCGCCATAATTTGCTTTTTGCACCCAGGTATTTTGTGCACCCGATACAAGAGCAATACTTATGAAAAGTATAAAAAAATATTTCTTTCCCATTGCAGTTATTTATACTTAACAAATGTACTTTTTTTAAAGTTAAATACCAAATAAGTTAACAATTTGCAATAATTTTGCACGGTGAATCAACTTGAGCGAAATAAATCTGTCCTTGTGAAATATATACCTGAAAGTGCTGTAAACACTATAGCAGAATGGGTATATCTATTTGATTTTAAGTTGAAAATAAAACGTTCACGCGCATCAAAGTATGGCGACTACCGCCCGCCGGTGAAAGGTCAGAATCACCTTATAACTATTAACCACGATTTAAATAAATATGCATTCCTTGTAACGCTGGTGCATGAAATAGCACACCTTAGTGCGTGGAAAAAATATGGCGACCATATTCAATCGCATGGAAGAGAATGGAAACAGGAATACCGGATTTTGTTGCAACCGTTTTTGAATGAAACCGTTTTCCCTGATGATATCATATCTTCCTTAAAAGCATATATGGTTGATCCGGCTGCTTCGGTTTGTAATGATACAAGGCTTTTCAGGGTATTGAACAAATACAACACAAATGCTACCGATTTGCATTTATTAGAGGACCTTCCGTTACAGGCCATTTTTGAAACAACCAACAACGAGAAGTTTATTAAACAAAAAAAATACAGGACCCGTTATTTATGTACTAAAATAAGCACAAAGGAAGAGTATTTGTTCCATGGCTTATCACAGGTAAAACCTGTTAAGGAATCACTTAACTAAAATACGGGGCTCCATCATTTCCATGATGGCATAGCGAATGCCCTCCCTGCCTAATCCTGAATCTTTTACTCCTCCGTACGGCATGTGGTCAGCACGGAAAGTAGGCATATCATTTAAGATTACTCCGCCTACATACAGGTTATTGAATGCATACTCAACTTCAGTGACCGAATTAGTATATACCGCAGCCTGCAATCCGAACTTAGAGCTATTTACTTTTTCTACAGCTTCCTCAAAAGTTGAAAACGAATCGAGGATAACCACAGGGCCGAATACTTCTTCCGCACAAACTTTCATTTCTTGTTTAACTTCCGTTAAAACAGTTGGCAAATAAAAACCATTTTCTTTTTTACCACCACATAGCACCTTAGCTCCACCTTCCACCGCTTCATTTACCCAAGCCTCTACCCTATCCGCATTAGCCTGGTCTATCATTACAGATACATCCGTATCCGGGTCTTTTGGGTCGCCATACTTTAAGTTCTTTGCTCCTTCTGCAAAAGCATTGGCGAATTCATTAAATATATTTTTATGAATAAAGAATCTTTGAGCATGAATACATATTTGTCCTGAATAAGAGAATCCGCCCACCAAACTCTTCTTAACTACTTCTTCTATGTTTATTCCCGGGCAAACAATTACTGCTGCATTTCCTCCTAACTCAAGTAGCACTCTCTTCTTTCCGGCATTCTTCTTCATTTCCCATCCTACATCGGCAGAGCCCGTAAACGACAATACATTAAATCTTTCATCCAGTACCATTTTATTACCCGTCTTTCTATCCATTGGCAATACTGAAAAGGCACCCGGCGGAAGATTTGTTTTTGCCACAATTTTTGCCAACTCAAGTGATGATAAAGGAGTAGATGATGCCGGTTTCAGTATAATAGGGCAGCCTGCTGCAATAGCAGGAGCCACTTTATGCGCTACAAGATTAATAGGAAAATTAAAAGGTGTTATACCTGCCACAACTCCGCACGGGAAATATTTTACCAATCCTTCTTTCTTGTTTCCCGCAGGTGTCCAATCAAGTGAAATATATTCTTTAGGTATACGCTTGGCTTCTTCTGCCGCTACCAGAAATGTCTGTGCAGCACGGTCAACCTCGGCAAGTGCATAGCGGATGGGCTTGCCCGATTCATAACACAATGTTTCTGCCAATACCTGGCGGTTATTTGCTATAGAATCAGAAATAAAATGCAAAGCCTGGTACTTTTCAAACGATGGCATTTCAGCCATTATTTTTCTGCAATCGAGTGCTTTACTTATAGCAGTTTCATACTGCTCATCGGAAGCCTGGTAAGTACGGGCAAATGCGTATCCTTTAAAAGGGTTATACACGTCTAGTACCTTTGCACTTTTCTCAAAGTTACCGGCAATATATATGGGGTATTCTAGCATGGTAACATAAAATAAATTACCCCAAAGCTAAGAAAAAATGAAGCTAAAAACTACTGGTGTTTTTGCTGTGCAGGCATCATGTCTGCAGCCTTGTCTCTTGTAGAACTTGGTGCAGCAGAACCGGAAGAAGTCCCAACATAAGCACTGGCTAAACTAAGCACAAGCAGTGATATAGCAAGCACCCAGGTAGCTTTTTCTAAAAAGTCAGTAGTTCTGCGAACGCCCAATATCTGGTTCGAACCGCCAAATGAAGATGATAGACCTCCGCCTTTTGAATCTTGCACTAATACAACAAGTATTAAAAGTATGCAGGCAATGATTGTAAGTATTTCAAGTACTATTTCCATGACATTTATTTATTCTTTTGTAACTCTATTTTTTTCCGGATTTCTTGAATTCGGGCCGCAAAATAAGTGCTTTTTTCGGGATTTTGCAATAATAAACTCTCATAGGCCTTCAAAGCCTTATTAAAATTGCCTTGTGTAAGGTATATTTTAGCCAATGTTTCACTCACCAACGAATCGTCATCGGTTACACTAAGTTTAGCCGCTTTTGTGGGTGAGAAGAACTCTGCTTTTGGCTTTGAAATACGAGGGGTATTACTCAGGAAGCGGTCAATGATATCGCTGGTTTTTAAAGAGTTACCTGGTTTCGGTGTTTCTATATTACCTTGTTTAACTTCAGGCAATATTTTAAGCCATTCCTCAAAGCTATGCATGGCTGTTATATCGGAACTAATTTTGATTTCAACCGGTGGCTCAATATTTTTTTCAGATTCTTCTATTATTGGCATTGTTTCAACCAATCTTTCCGTTTCAATAGCAGCTATATTGCTTAATATTTCTTTTTCAAGGAAAGTTTCTGAAATTGGAGAAATTTCAGGTGCTTTTTCTAGCTTGGCTTTAGTTTCTTCCTCGGGTAAACTGACTTCAAATGATATTGGCTGGACTTCTTCTTTAATTAACGGCTTTTCGGCAGTTTGGTATATATAGTTATACTGTTCCCTTTCTGTAGTTTTTTCAACTATCGCGGGAACTTTCACCTCTTTTTCTTTAATTCTTTCAGCCTGCTTGCGGAAAAGAAGGTACATAGCCTTCCTATTAGGGGCATACGCCGATGCCAGTTTTACACGGGAAGCCACTTCAGTATCATTATCATCATACATCTGCTTGGCATAAAGAACCTGTGCCACCTGGAAATAAGGGAAGGTATGAACAATATCCTGCAAGGGTATTTTACTCCCATCATTTGGGGAAATTTGACCCATTGCCAGATAATTGATTATTTTTTCCTTATCCATTTATGCAACCTGCGTAGTTTTCTTTACTTTTGGTTTCTGCTTATGCGATACCTGCAAAGATACAGCTTCCCTTTAATAGTAAAAGGCCAAATTATGGCTTTAGCCGGCATTATGTTGCTGGTTAACTGTTCCCTTAAGGCTCAAATAATTGCCAAATCAGATTTTAATACCCTTACTTCAGCCGATGTAAAAGTAGGTGCCGAGCGCATGGAACAGTATATTGACCTGCTAAAGAATAAGAACGTAGCAGTTGTTGTCAACCAAACATCTTTAGTTAAAAAAACTTTATTGGTAGATACTTTACTGAGCCTGGGCATTCACATTACAAAAATATTTGCTCCTGAACATGGCTTTTATGGAACAGCTGACGCGGGTGCAACAATTAAGAATGGAAAAGATAAAAATGCTTCCTCTTCAATAAAAATAGTTTCCCTTTACGGCAAACAAAACAAACCCACTGCCGATGACCTTAAAGGCATTGATGTTGTGGTGTACGATATTCAGGATGTAGGAGTAAGATTTTTTACTTATATATCTACACTTCATTTAGTGATGGAGGCGTGTGCCGAGAACAATAAAAAATTTATTGTACTTGACAGGCCTGACCCCAATGGCTTTTATGTTGACGGGCCTGTGCTTGATACCAGTTGCCGATCATTTGTAGGGCTGGACCCGGTACCAATTGTTTATGGTATGACTCCTGCAGAATATGCACGAATGCTTAACGGTGAAAAATGGCTGAAAGATGGTAAACAATGCGACCTTACTTGCGTTTCGGTACAAGGCTATACCCACAAAGATTTATATGAGTTACCTGTAAAGCCTTCTCCCAATTTACCCAATATGAGCGCAATTTACCTTTACCCTTCACTGGCTTTGTTTGAAGGTACTGTAATAAGTGTGGGCCGTGGAACTGACATGCCCTTCCAGGTAATAGGGTGTCCTGAATTGCAAAATGCCCCTTATACGTTTACCCCTGAAAGCAAGTCCGGCGCTACAGATCCACCCTATAAAGGATTGGTTTGCCACGGATATGATTTACATGATTTTGGCAGTGTGCTTATGAAGAATTTTCAGAAACTTTATTTTTTCTGGTTAAAAGGTACCCTGAAGGATTATCCTGATAAAACTAAATTTTTCAATAACTATTTCAAATGCCTGGCTGGCACTAATACATTGCAAAAACAAATTGAACAGGGTGCGACAGATGAAGAAATAAGAAAAAGCTGGGAGCCCCAGTTGAGCAATTTCAGAACAATACGGAAACGCTATTTGCTTTACACTGACTTTTAAGCATTCGCTGCCTTTTCCTTCTTAACAACCCTTCCCGGGTAAACCAGTAAAGCTTTTTCAAGGCAAATCATGGCATTCTTCAAATCAGTTTCATTCAACACGTAAGCAATACGTACTTCGTTCTTACCTAAGCCCTTACCCGAATAAAATCCACTTGCAGGTGCAAGCATTACAGTTTGTTTTTGATAATCGAATTCTTCTAACAACCATTGGCAGAATTTATCTGCATCATCTACTGGTAAAGAAGCGAAGCAATAAAAAGCCCCACTAGGCATCGGGCAATAAACCCCATCTATTTTGTTCAGTAAACCTACTACAGTATTGCGGCGATTAGTATATTCTGCTTCTACTTTATCGAAATAAGATTGCGGAACATTAACAGCAGCTTCTGAAGCAACCTGCGCAATAGTTGGCGGGCTTAACCTTGCCTGCGCAAACTTAAGGGCTGTATCCATTACTTGTTTATTGCGGGAAATAAGAGCACCAATACGTAATCCGCAAGCGCTATATCTTTTTGAAACAGAATCGAGCATTATTACATTTTCATCTACTCCCTTAAGTCTTAATACGGAATAGTGTTCTTTACCATCGTAACAGAATTCACGGTAAACCTCATCTACTAATAGGTATAAGTCGTGTTTCTTCACCAATTCTCCCAATTGCTCAATTTCTTCTTTGGAATACAGATAACCTGTAGGGTTATTGGGGTTACAAATCATTATTCCCTTTGTTTTGGAAGTAATGGAATCTTCAAACTTGCTGATATGTGGTAATGCGAAACCGGTTTTTATATCGGCCGTAATTGGTTTTATTACAATTCCGGCAGCACATCCAAATCCGTTATAATTGGCATAAAATGGTTCCGGAATAATAATTTCGTCACCTTCATTAAAACAGGTCATCATGGCTATTTCTATAGCTTCCGACCCGCCTGTGGTTATCATTATCTGCGTGTAATCGAGTTCTATTTTATACTTCTTATAGTAATCTACCAACTTTCTCCTATAGGTTTCATTACCGGCACTATGGGTGTATTCAATAATCTTTGGTGAGAAATTTTTTACCGCCTGCAACATAAGTTCCGGTGTTTCAATATCGGGTTGGCCTATATTGAGGTGATACACTTTTTTCCCTTCTTTTTTAGCTTTCTCGGCGTATGGCACCAGTTTCCGTATGGGAGAGGCTGGCATAAGACCACCTTTTTCAGATATTTTAGGCATACTTATAAGTATAAGGATGCAAATTTGCGAAATAATAGGGACATATTAATAAATCATTAATATTGATTAGAAACTCTCTTTGTTATATTTACCCCGCAAATAGATTATTTATGGCAACCAAAGACAAACGCATTGATGCTTATATAACAAAAGCCCAGCCCTTTGCCAAACCTATACTTAACCATATACGCAAATTGGTTCATACAGCTTGCCCTGAAGTAACGGAAACGGTGAAATGGGGCTTTCCTCATTTCGATTACAAAGGATCATTCTGCAACATGGCTGCTTTCAAAGAACATTGTTCATTCGGTTTCTGGAAACAATCTTTAATAAAAGATACGCATGGTATTTTTGCAAAAGAACAGTCGGCAGGTAGCTTGGGCAGAATAACAAGTATGAAAGATTTACCTTCTGAGAAAGTGTTGTTGGCATATATTAAACAAGCCATGGCAATAAATGATGAAGGAATAAAACAACCAGCTAAAGCTAAAATCACGACTAGCAATAAAGAACTTGTTCTTCCTGATTATTTAGTAAAGGCACTGGCAAAAAACAAAAAGGCGCAAACTGCCTTTAACTCATTCAGTTATTCCCATAAAAAAGAGTATGTAGAATGGCTGACAGAGGCAAAAACTGAAGAAACTAAACAGAGCAGGCTTAAAACTGCAATTGAATGGATGGCAGAAGGTAAATCAAGACATTGGAAATATGCCAGGAAGTAGCACTTGCACTTTCACATTGCAAGTAATATTTGCAGGGTATTATTCAATTAAAATCTTCTTAATAATTTAATAACCAATGGGTACGGAATAATGTGTATCCTTTATTTATTAGCTGCGTAAAACGAACTAAGAGTTAACCTAAATGATGAGGGCATGAGGAAATTTTATTTTACTTTTTTACTTACCCTCACATCTCTTGTTTTTAGTAATAATCTTTTTGCTAATAGAGATAGCTATCCTAATTCAGTAACATTAACAGGTGGTGGAGTTACGCACTGCCAGGGTTCCCCGGGTTCTGAACTTACAGCCACAGTTGGCACAACAACCTGCGGTGTGGGCGGAGTTACTAATAATATAAATATTACTGTTTCATGGTATAGTAACACTATTAATTCAACCGTAGGAGGAACATTAGTTTCCAGCGTTGCTTCTACAACAGCAACTACAACATATACTTATACACCTTCAACGGCAGCAGTAGGAACTTTATATTATTATGTGGTTGTTACCTGGGGAGCAGGTACAGTTTGTGCTGTTGCGGGTTCTGTAACAAGTGCAACGCAAAAAGTTGTTATTGATGCATCAAGTATGACTTATAGTTCAAGTGCAGTTGATCAATATGCTACTTCTAATATTGATTTGAATTGCACCGATGTAACAAATGCAATACTCGAAATGAAAATAACGGTGACAGGTAGCAGTACAACTTGCCCGGCATACGTTACACAGTTCAATTTCACTACAGCAGGTTCAACCAATGCAAGTGGAGATATTTCACAGGCAAGAGTTTATTATACACAGCAAAATGCAGGATATAATGCATTTTACTTTTATGGTTCGGTAAACAACCCTAACGGTGCTTTTAGTATAACAGGTTCCCAGGCGCTTTTGCTTGGTGCCGGAACATATTATTTCTATTTGTGTTACAGCGTGCCATCTACCGCAACCAGCGGAGATGTAGTTGATGCAGGCTTAAGTTCTTTTGTTATAAACGGAACAACGGAAAATAATATGAGCCCGAACCCTACGGCATCGGTTACATTGGGAGGAGGCTCCTGTTCACCAACTCCTGACCTACCAAATCCGGCCTCTAATATTGAGACTGTTACGGCCGGTTCATTGGTTATTCCCATGGATAATTCCCACCAATGTTTATGGATGGGAAGGCCATTTAATACAAAAGCTTACGGATTGGTTCGTGCCCTTTTAATGCAGGATATACCGGTAAAGTGGGTTATTAAATCAGGTAAAATAAAAGACAGCAGTGATTTTTCAGCAACATGTTTCGAGGAATATCCTACAGTAGGTTCTACGGGGCTGCAATATTTCAAATCAGGTGAGTTTATTGTGGATACCACTTACCTGGCCCGATCTGTATATCCGGGTGAGCAAACTGCGGCACAGGTTATTGCTGCGTTTGCACCCCGGTGGAAGGTTGCTATATATAAACTCAGTTCAAATATTTCTGTAGATGTAAGATATACCCTTAACCACCGGCCCAAAATTGCCCTGTTTAATAATGGAGGTTACCAGGCATTGCAGCTAGGCGTGTTAGATTCTGCAAAAGTATGGACTTCACCTAATGTAGATACTGCTTTAAGTGCAGGTTCTTTCGGTGGGTTAGCCGAATGTTATACATTTTGCTCTGAATCGCACTGGGATAATACCACTGCTCCTAACTATCCGGCGGACACGAATGTGGTAAGCCCGGTTTGGCAATTTGTGGAGGAAGGAGGAAATTTCCTGGCACAATGCGCGGGTATTGATAAATACGAGAACCAGATGCAGCACCCAAGGCATTTTGAAAGCTCGCGGGGAATAAGAGACCAGAACAATCAGGTCACCAATACATATGCCAATCCTGACATGGCATTCGGACAATTTGACGGGACAGTAGTATCACGTGGTGGGACGGTAGCAAGTTTTGAAGTTTCACAACCAGCTGATACTTCTATTTGGAGGCCGGAAATGTACAAGGTAGTTTATGCATCTACAGGTGACTCTATCGTTGCGGCAGGTGTACATCTGGGTAATCCTGATTCAACCGGTGGGAATGTATTTTACCTGGCAGGGCACGATTACCAATCAAGTAACAACCCTTCAGACGGAAACGAAATAGGAGTTCTTAATTACATAAATGGAGCCAGGATGTATCTGAATGCGGCTTTTGTTCCCGCTAACAGGCCTGATCCTACCCCGCTTCAAGCCGGCTCAAACGTTACTATTTGCCAGGGAGGTTCAACTACTATAGGCGGTAGCCCAACGGGACCTGCCAGTGGCAGTGGAACTACTTATACATGGTCGCCTTCCACAGGATTGAATAATCCGAATTCTGCTAATCCGGTTGCTTCACCTACGGTAACTACTACGTATACGGTTTTTGTAAACAGTAGTGGTTGTGCTTATAGTCCTGCTTCTGTTGTAGTTACTGTTATTCCTACACCTGCTGCACCAACTGTAACCAGTAATAGCCCTGTATGCGTAGGTTCTACTTTGAATCTTAATGCCAGTACAGTTACAGGAGCTACATATTCATGGACAGGGCCGAATACTTTCAGTTCTTCTTCACAAAATCCTAGCATATCAAGTGTAACTGCTGCTGCTGCAGGTACATATTCAGTAGTTGCCACAATAAGTGGTTGCCCTGGCCCTGCTGGTACAGGAACAGTAGCAATCAGTATAACACCAACAGTAACAGTTTCAGGGCCTGTGACTATATGTTCGGGTAACTCAACTATATTAACTGTAAGCGGAGCAACTACATATTCATGGACACCCAATACTAACCTGAGTGCGACCACAGGTGCTAGTGTAACGGCAAGCCCTACAGTAACAACAACTTATTCTGTAACTGGCACAACAGGAAGTTGTACAAGTTCTTCTGCAACTGTTGTAGTAACAGTTAATGCCACACCAACCGTAACATTATCGGCACCACCCACAATTTGTTCAGGAAACTCTACTACGTTGACGGCAAGTGGTGCAACAACTTACACATGGACTCCTAGTTCAAGTCTTAGCGCCAGCACAGGTACGAGTGTTTCTGCAACTCCTACAGTAACAACTACATATTCCGTAACAGGTACTACAGGAACTTGTACGAGTACTGCTGCTACCGTTATAGTAACAGTAAATCCAACACCAACAGTAACTCTTTCAGCGCCGCCTACAATATGTTCTGGCGGTTCTACCGTATTAACAGCAAGTGGTGCAACTACATATACCTGGACACCCAATACTAACCTGAGTGCTACCACAGGTGCAAGCGTAACGGCTAACCCTGCCTCTACTATTACTTATTCTGTATCAGGAACTACAGGAACCTGTACAAGTAATCCCGTTACGGTTGTGGTAACAGTAAATACTACACCAACTGTAACATTATCAGCCCCACCGACTATTTGTTCTGGTAACTCAACAACATTAACTGCAAGCGGAGCGGCTACATATACATGGACACCAAGTTCAAGCCTCAGTGCCAGCACAGGTACCAGTGTTTCTGCAACTCCTGCGGCAACAACAACTTATTCCGTAACAGGAACGACAGGAGCATGTACAAGTGCCGCTGCTACTGTAGTAGTAACAGTAAACACAACACCTACCGTAACATTATCGGCACCGCCAACCATATGCTCGGGTAATTCAACAACATTGACCGCAAGTGGAGCCACCACATATACATGGACTCCCAATACTAATTTGAGTGCTACTACGGGCGCTAGTGTAAGTGCAAGCCCTACAGCAACTACTACCTATTCTGTAAGCGGAACAACAGGAATTTGTACAAGCAATCCGGTAACAGTGGTAGTAACGGTAAACACAACACCTACCGTAACATTATCGGCACCACCTACCATATGTTCAGGTAATTCAACTGTACTAACTGCGAGTGGAGCTACTACATATTCATGGTCACCTAATACAAATTTAAGTGCTGTTACGGGCGCAAGTGTTACAGCAAGTCCTACGGTGACAACAACTTATTCTGTAACGGGAACAACAGGTACATGCACAAGTACTGCCCAAAGCATAATAGTAACAGTGAATACTACCCCAACAGTAACTCTTTCGGCACCGCCTACTATTTGTTCAGGAAACTCTACTACGTTGACTGCAAGTGGCGCAACAACTTACACATGGACACCAAGTTCAAGTCTTAGCGCCAGCACAGGTACGAGTGTATCGGCAACTCCTATAGTAACAACTACATATTCGGTAACAGGAACTACAGGAACTTGTACGAGTACTGCTGCTACCGTTATAGTAACAGTAAACACGACACCAACAGTAACACTTTCAGCACCACCCACAATATGTTCGGGTGGCTCTACAGTATTAACGGCAAGTGGCGCAACAACATATACCTGGACGCCTAATACTAACCTGAGTGCTACAACAGGTGCAAGCGTAACGGCTAACCCTGCGTCTACTATTACTTATTCTGTTTCAGGAACTACTGGAACTTGTACGAGCAATCCTGCTACTGTAGTAGTAACAGTAAACACAACACCAACGGTAACGTTATCGGCACCACCGACTATTTGTTCGGGTAACTCTACTACATTAACTGCAAGTGGCGCAACAACTTACACATGGACTCCTAGTTCAAGTCTTAGCGCCAGCACAGGTACGAGTGTATCGGCAACTCCTACAGTAACAACTACATATTCGATAACAGGAACTACAGGAACGTGTACGAGCGCTGCTGCTACTGTTATAGTGACAGTAAACCCTACACCAACTTTAACTCTTTCCGCACCACCCACAATATGCCCGGGTAATTCAACTACATTGACTGCAAGCGGAGCTACCACATATACGTGGACACCCAATTCGAACCTCAGTGCAACAACTGGTGCAAGTGTGAGTGCAAGCCCTACCGTAACCACAACTTATTCTGTAAGCGGAACAACAGGAACTTGCACAAGTTCTCCACAAACTATTGTTGTTACTGTAACTGCAACTCCGACTGTAACATTGTCTTCTCCACCTACCATATGTTCAGGTACCTCAACCACATTAACTGCAAGTGGAGCCATCACCTATACCTGGGCACCGAATACTAACCTGAGTGCAACCACAGGTGCAAGTGTTACTGCAAGTCCTACCTCAACAATAACTTATACTGTTATTGGAACATCTGGTTGCCCCGGAGCTCCTGTAACTATAGTCGTAATAGTAAATCCAACGCCAACGGTAACGCTTTCAGCACCGCCTACAATCTGTTCGGGTAATTCAACTACATTAACTGCAAGTGGAGCTACCACCTATTCCTGGACACCCAATACTAACCTCAGTGCTACTACAGGTGCAAGTGTAAATGCAAGCCCGACCGTAACAACTACATATTCTGTAAGTGGTACTACTGGAACTTGTACAAGCAATCCTGTTACTGTAGTTGTGACGGTAAATCCTACTCCAACGGTAACACTCTCTGCACCACCGACAATTTGTTCGGGTAATTCAACTACATTAACTGCAAGTGGAGCGACGACTTATACATGGACACCGAATACAAACTTGAGTGCTACTACGGGGGCAAGTGTAAGCGCAAGCCCTGCTTCAACTATAACTTATTCTGTAACAGGAACAACTACAGGGTGTCCAAGTGCACCTGTAACCGTGGTAGTAACAGTTAACCCAACGCCAACAGTAACACTTTCAGCACCACCCACAATCTGTTCTGGTAACTCTACCACACTAACCGCGAGTGGAGCAACTACATATACATGGGCACCTAACACTAACTTAAGTGCGACTACTGGGGCAAGTGTATCGGCCAGCCCTACTTCTACCATTACTTATACTGTTATTGGAACTTCAACAGGATGCCCCAGTGCACCAGTAACTGTTGTAGTAACAGTTAACCCTACGCCAACAGTAACATTATCAGCACCGCCTACCATATGCCCGGGTAATTCAACTACATTGACTGCAAGCGGAGCTACCACCTATACGTGGACACCCAATACTAACCTGAGTGCAACAACTGGTGCAAGTGTGAGTGCAAGCCCTACCGTAACCACAACTTATTCTGTAAGTGGAACAACCGGAAGTTGCACAAGCTCTCCGCAAACTATTGTGGTAACTGTTACTGCAACTCCGACTGTAACATTGTCTTCTCCACCTACTATATGTTCGGGTACTTCAACAACATTAACTGCAAGCGGAGCTATTACTTATACCTGGGCACCTAATACAAACCTGAGTGCTACCACAGGTGCGAGTGTAACCGCAAGTCCTACTTCTACAATAACATATACAGTCATTGGTACATCAGGATGCCCGGGTACTCCTGCAACAATTGTAGTAACTGTTAATCCAATTCCTGTTGCACCTACTGCCAGCAGCAACAGTCCTATATGTTTAGGCGGAACGATAAATCTTTCGGCAAGTGCCATAGCTGGTGCAACATATGCATGGACGGGTCCGAACAGTTTTACTTCATCTTCACAAACACCTACGATTGCAGGCGCAACATTAACAGATGCCGGAATTTATTCTGTAACAGCAACCGTAAGTGGGTGTACAGGCCCTGCAGGCACTACAACGGTAGTTGTTAATCCTCCTCCTTCTGCACCTACTGCAGGCAGCAACAGCCCTGTTTGTTCAGGAAACACACTTAATCTTACAGCAAGTGCCATAGCAAGTGCAACATACTTATGGACCGGGCCGAATACTTTCAGTTCGTCTTCACAAAATCCAAATATTGTAAGTGTTACAACTGCAGCAGCAGGTACCTATTCAGTAACAGCAACAGTTCCAGGTTGTGTAACAAGTCCTGCGGGAACAGTAACTGTTGTTGTTAACCCTACTCCAACGGTAACACTTTCAGCACCACCTACAATATGTTCTGGTACTTCAACTACTTTAACTGCAAGCGGGGCCACTACGTATACATGGACACCGAATACTAACCTGAGTGCAACCACAGGTGTAAGTGTAACAGCAAGCCCGACTGTAACAACTACATATACTGTTACCGGTACAACTACTGGCTGCCCTAGTGCACCTAAAACAATTATTGTAACTGTAAACCCAATTCCTGCTACCCCAACTGCCGGCAGTAATAGCCCGGTATGCTTAGGTATGGCAATAAACCTCACAGCAAGTACTGTGGCAGGCACCACTTATAGCTGGACAGGCCCGAATGGTTTTACATCATCTTCACAGAACCCGAATATTGCAACTTCTGTTTTAGCTGATAGCGGACTGTACTCTGTTACGGCTACAGCGTTAGGATGTACAAGCCCTGCAGGAACAACTTATGTAATTGTAAGCCTTCCGCCCGCCGCGCCAACTGCAGGCAGCAACAGTCCTGTTTGTTCAGGAAATACGCTTAACCTTACAGCCGGCACTGTAGCAACGGCAACTTATTCCTGGACAGGACCTGCAACTTTCACTTCTTCTGCACAGAACCCTTCTATTACAAATGTTACCACCGCAGCATCGGGTACTTATTCAGTAACAGTTACAGTACCGGGTTGTACTACCAGCCCTGCCGGAACTACTACAGTAGTTGTTAATGCAACCCCTGCTGCACCTTCTGCAAGCAGTAACGGACCATTATGTTCGGGTTCAACTCTCACATTAACTGCCGGAACTATTGCAGGTGCGACTTATTCGTGGACAGGACCTAACACATTTACAGCTTCAACTCAAACAGCAAATATTACAAATGTTACTACAGCAAATGCGGGCACATATTCAGTAACGGCTACAGCCAACGGATGTACAGGCCCTGCCGGAACTGTAACAGTTGCAATAAATGATCCTGCAATAGTCAGCGCTGGTTCTGGCCAAACAGTTTGTGCTAATAATGATTCTGTAAAACTAAGCGGTACTTCAAGTACGGGTTTTGCACAATGGAGCAGTAGCGGAACAGGCACATTCAAGCCAAATAATACAACATTAAATGCTACTTATATTCCCAGCAATGCTGATACGGCAGCCGGAACAGTCACACTTACCATTACTTCGAAAAACAATGGAGCCTGCGCCCCTGTTACTGATCACTTGGTAGTTACAATTACACATGCACCACATGCTAATGCAGGATCCAATCAAACCGTTTGCGGTAACAATGCCAATGTAACACTAAATGGTTCATTTAACAGTGCTGCTTCAGGTGCAATATGGACCACTTCGGGTACAGGTACATTTTCACCGAACAATACAACCATGAATGCAGTTTATACACCAAGTTCAGCAGATACTGCAGCGGGTGTTGTAACATTTACTTTAACTACCACAGGCAATGGCCAGTGCAAAGCGGTAACCAGTACTATGACTGTTACTATAACAAATGCACCGGTCGTTAATGCAGGCAGCAATTTATCGGCTTGTAAAAATAATGCCAACGTAACCTTAAGCGGTACTTCAAGCACAGGAGCCGGAACATGGGCAACTAGCGGAACAGGTACGTTCTCACCAAACAACACAACACTTAATGCAACATATATAGCCAGCAGTGCAGACACGGCCGCAGGTTCGGTTACGTTAACATTAACATCGGGTAGCAATGGAACTTGCTTTGCAGTAAATCAATCTATAACGGTTACGTACACGCCTATACCTAAAGTTACAACGGGACCTAATGTTACAGTTTGCGCTAACAATGATTCTATTTCACTGACCGGAACATCAACAACCGGTACGGGTCAATGGAGTACAAGCGGAAGCGGTACATTCTCACCTAACAATACTACATTAAATGCAACATACATTCCAAGCAATGCCGATACTGCTGCTGGAAGCGTGACATTGACATTGAGCAGTACTAATAATGCCACCTGCCTTGGAGTATCAAAAGGTATGACCGTTAATTTCACCCATGCTCCGAGTGACGAAGCGGGACCTAATACTTCTGTTTGTGCAAATAATGCCAATGTTACTTTGAATGGTTCATTCAACAGCGCAGCAACAGGTGCAATATGGTCCACTTCGGGTAGCGGTACATTCTCGCCGAACAATACTACTATGAATGCAGTTTATATTCCAAGCAATGCCGATACTGCTTCGCATAATGTATTATTGATACTGACTACAACAGGAAACGGACAATGTAAAGCCGTAACCGATAGTATGAACATTGTTTATACAAGCGCACCGAATGTAGAAGCAGGAAGTGATGTAAAAGTTTGTTTAAGCAGCCCTAACTATACTTTAAGCGGATATTCTTCTACAACTAAGGGAGTGTGGACAACTCTGGGAACCGGCACATTCTCACCGAACAATACAACCCTGGGAGCTACTTATATTCCAAGCAGTGCGGATACGGCAGCACATAGTGTAACTCTTATTTTAACTTCAACTAATAACGGTGGGTGTAATGCAGTTTCAGATTCTATAACTATTACATATACTAAAACACCAAGCGTTAGTGCTGGTACGAATCAAACCTTGTGTGCTAATAATGATGATGTGACACTTAATGGTACTTCTTCTACCGGAACAGGAATATGGACAACCAGTGGTAGCGGAACATTTACTCCAAGTAATACTACATTAAATGCAACTTATATTCCAAGTAATGCGGATACAACAGCAGGTAGTGTGAACCTTACTTTTACTGCTACAGGCGGTTGCAGCCCGACAGCAAAAACAATCACTATTACTATTACTCATGCGCCTTATGTGAATGCCGGCCCAGACCAATCTCTATGTAAGAATAATGATGTAGCAACCTTAACTGGTAAAGTAAGTGGTGGTGCAACTACAGGAATGTGGAGTACAAGCGGAACAGGTATTTTCTCACCAAATAATACAACTCTGAATGCAACATATACACCAAGTAGTGCTGATACTGCAGCGGGCGGAGTGATGCTGGTACTTACTTCTACCGGTAATGGAAGTTGTAACCCTGTTTCAGACACTGTAAATATTCACTATACCTTACCACCAAAAGTTAATGCTGGCCCTGACCAATTAGGTTGCGCTAAAGAAATAGTAACACTGAATGGCAAAGTAATTGGCGGTGGTGGAACAGGAATATGGAGTACAGTGAATGGTACAGGAACATTCTCACCTAACAATACAACCTTAACTGCTTCTTATATACCAAGTGCCGGTGATACATTAGCAGGCAGTATTAAAGTAGTTCTCACTTCTACTAATAATGGCGGATGTACCCCCGTTACTGATACTATGATAATTACTGTGAGCCCTGACCCAATAGTATATGCGGGCGCAGATCAATCTGTATGTAAGAACAATGGAAATGTTTCACTTTCAGGTTCTGTAAAAGATGCTACGGGAGGAATATGGAGCACAACCGGAACTGGTACATTCTCACCAAACAATACTACACTGAATAGCACCTATATTCCAAGTTCAGCAGATACAACTGCAGGTACTGTAAAACTGGTACTTACTTCAACAGGCAACGGACAATGTACTGCTGTAACCGATACTATGGTGGTAACATTTACTCCTTCGCCAACTGTTTACCCCGGCAATAATATTACAGCTTGTAAAAACAATTCCGATGCTTCATTAAATGGATTCTCAAGCACGGGCAAAGGAATATGGAGCACGAGCGGAACAGGCACATTCTCTCCTAACGATTCTGCATTGAATGCAACTTATATTTCAAGCGCTGCAGATGTTACAGCAGGTTCAGTTACCCTTACCCTGACATCTACACACAATGCAACTTGCGGTGCAGTCAATGGCTCTTTGGTTGTTACATTCGTTCCGTCTCCTATAGTAAATGCAGGCTCTGACCAAACCGTTTGTGCTAATAACGATTCTGTTTCATTGAGCGGTTCTTCTTCTACAGGTTCCGGTCAATGGACGACTTCCGGTACCGGTAGCTTCTCGCCAAACAATGCAAGTCTAAATGCAACATACGTACCAAGCAATGCCGACACAACAGTTAAGACGGTAAAACTTGTTTTAACATCTACCTCTAATGCAAGCTGCCTTGCTGTTTCCGATACTATGGTAGTTACAATTACTCCTGCCCCTTCTGCTAATGCAGGAATTAACCAAACTGTGTGCGCGAATAATGATGCAGTAACGCTTAGCGGTTCATTTACTGTAGCATCAGGTGCAATCTGGTCAACAACAGGTAGCGGTACCTTCACACCGAACAATACCACAATGAGCGCTACTTATATGCCAAGTGCCGCTGATACTGCTGCCAGAAGTGTATCTATAATTCTTACCACAACAGGTAATGGCCAATGTAAAGCTGCAACAGATACTATGAACATAACTATTACTCCTGCACCTAAGGTAAATGCCGGAGCTAATACAGCAGTATGTTTAAGCAGCCCTGATTATACCCTGAATGGTTATTCATCAACCGGTGCGGGTCAATGGAGCACAAGTGGCACAGGTACATTCTTGCCGAATAACACTACCCTTGGCGCGACATATATACCGAGCACAGCAGATACTACAGCTAAAACAGTAACATTAATACTTACTTCGACCGGTAACGGAACTTGTAACGCAGCTCCTGATACCATTGTATTGAATTATGTTGAACCGCCTACTGTAAATGCCGGAAGCAACCAGACTGTTTGCGGCAATAATGATAATGTAACATTGAACGGATTCTCAAGCACGGGTACAGGTCAGTGGAGCACAGGCGGAAGTGGAACGTTCTCTCCGAATAATACAACATCAAATGCAACTTATGTTCCCAGCAATGCCGATACTACAGCAGGCAGTGTTACATTAACATATACAACAACAGGAGGCTGTACCCCTGTTTCACAAAGCATAGTGGTAACTATTACTCATGCTCCGTATGTGAATGCAGGTGCCGATGTGTTTGTTTGTAAAACATCGCCTGATGTTACTCTTAATGGAACTGTGAGCGGAGGTGCTTCTACAGGTGTATGGACCACAAGTGGCAGCGGAACATTTAATCCGGGGAATACTGTAATGAACGCGATTTATGTACCAAGCACTGCAGATACAACTGCAGGTAGTGTAACTATAGTATTAACATCTACCGGTAACGGAAGCTGTAAAGCAGTAACCGATACTATGATAATACATTATACCACAACGCCACGAGCTGTTGCAGGGCCGGATATGACCTCATGTACCAATAATTCTGCGCACTTAAACGGAACGGTTTATGGCGGAGCAGGTACAGGAATATGGACAACACCTAATGGCGGCGGAACATTCGTACCGAATGACAGTTCACTGACGGCATCTTATAACCCAGCTAATTCTGACACTATAGTTAAGAATGTGCAATTGGTTCTTACATCTACCAATAATGGAGGATGTACTGCATCATCAGATACGTTGATAGTAACCATTCATCCCGGCCCGATAGTTAATGCCGGCATTGACCAATCGGTATGTGCCAATAATGCAACCGTTTCTCTGTCAGGTTCTGTAAAAGTTGCCACAGGCGGTATGTGGTTAAGCAGTGGAAGTGGTTCATTCACACCCAATGATTCAGACCTTAATGCTACATATACACCGGGAGCTTCAGCTATAGCATCCGGAAAAGACACTATCTATCTTGTTTCTACAGGAAACGGTATCTGCCAGCAGGTGACCGATACGATGATAGTAACCTTTACACCTGCCCCTCATGTTAATGCCGGATCGAACATATACTTATGCTCCGGTTCTTCTATGATTGCATCACTTAACGGTAACATTTCGGGTGGCGCATCCACAGGAGTTTGGAGCACATTGGGTAGTGGTACCTTCTCACCAAACAACACTACATTAAATGCGACATATAGCCTAAGCCCAGCCGATACAATTGCAAAGGTTGTAAAACTTGTTCTAACCTCTACCGGTAATGGAAGTTGTAATGCTGTAACTGATACTCTTTTAGTAACTGTTACTCCTTCTGCTGTGGTAAGTGCAGGTTCCGATACTACTGTTTGCGGTAATAGTAGCATACAATTACATGGTTCAGTGAATGGTGGAACAACCACAGGAGTATGGACTACACGTGGTGATGGTGTATTCTCTCCAAATGATTCTACGTTGAATGCAACTTATAATCCAGGTTCTGTTGATACAGCCAAGGGTTCTGTTACGCTGGTACTTACTTCTTATGGCGGTACCTTCTGTAAGGCAGCTTCCGATTCAATGGTAGCTTCATTCAAACCAACGACACATGTAAATGCAGGTTCAGATATTTACTTATGCCCTGGCGCCGGCATGAGCGTTACATTGAATGGTAAAGTATCAGGCGGTTCATCAACAGGCATTTGGAGTACTTTAGGAACGGGTACCTTCACTCCGAATGATTCTGCACTGAATGCGACATATAATCTAAGTATGGCAGATACAGCATCTAAACTGGTAACACTTGTACTTACTTCAACACATAATAATGTATGCGGTGCGACAACAGACACTCTTCTTGTTAAAATGGCTTCTTCACCTTTAGCTAATGCAGGCCCTGACACAACAGTATGTGGCAGCAGTATTGTTCAATTGCATGGAACAATGAATGGAGGTTCAGGTAAAGGTATTTGGACTACAAGCGGAAACGGAACTTTCTCACCTAATGATTCTGTGTTAAACGCAACATATAATCCAGGTTCTGCCGATACCGCAAAAGGCTCTGCCACACTAGTGCTTACTTCTTATGGCGGTACTTTCTGCAAAGTTTCGTCTGATACAATGCAGGCATTCTTTAGCCATATAACACATGTGAACGCAGGTGCTGATATTTACTTGTGCTCAGGTGCGGGTATGAGCGTTACATTGAATGGAAAAGTGTCGGGTGGTTCCGCTACAGGTATATGGAGCACTTTAGGAAGCGGAACTTTCTCGCCTAATGATTCTACATTGAATGCAACATATAACCTGAGTATTGCAGACACAACAGCCAAACTGGTTACCCTTGTCCTTACTTCAACCTATAACAATGTTTGCGGCGCAACAACAGATACTGTTCTCGTTAAAATGTCCACCTCACCGCTTACCAATGCAGGTGTTGATACTACGGTATGCGGTAATAGTATAGTACAATTGCATGGAACAATAAATGGTGGTTCAGGAAAAGGTACATGGAGTACAAGTGGAACGGGCACCTTCTCACCTAACGACTCGGCACTGAATGCCATGTATACTCCAAGCTCTGCAGATACAACAGCAGGCTCTGTAAAATTAATATTGACCTCAACAAGTGGCAGTTTCTGCAAACAGTCTTCCGATACAATGGTTGCCACATTTAACCCTGAACCTTATGTTAATGCAGGTTCTACTATAACATTATGCAGCGGCAGCAGTATGACAGCATCGCTTAACGGTATTGTTTCCGGTGGCTCACATACGGGAGTATGGACTACCATGGGTAGCGGAACATTCTCACCTAATGATTCAACACTGAATGCCACATATAACTTAAGCACTGCTGACACAACAGCGAAGGCAGTTAAACTTGTTCTTACTTCAACCCATAATGGAACATGTGGTTCAGTACACGACACCATATTAATTAAGATTACAACAGCACCGGTGGTATTTGCGGGAAAAGACACTACTATTTGTTCCAATGATACTTTAATTAAACTTAGTGGAAAAGTAACAGGTGGTTCAGGAAAAGGAATCTGGAGTACAACCGGTTCCGGCAAATTCTCACCGAATGATTCAGTAATAAATCCTTCTTACAAACCAAGTTCAGCCGATACGGCAGCCAAGACTGTAACATTTGTACTCACTGCACTCAATGCATGTTCTCCTGTAGCAGACAGCATGACTGTAACTTTCTCACCTGCACCAAAAGCAGAAGCAGGAGCTAACCAGGCAATATGTTCGGGAAGTGCAGTTCAGTTGAATGGTTCAGTGAGTGTATCCGGCGGTGGTAAATGGAGTTCTTCAGGTACAGGTTCATTTGTCCCTAATGATTCAACACTAACGGCAGATTATATACCAAGTGCAGCTGACATAGGTTCAGGTAATGTATCTATTATACTTGTAACCACGAATAATAAAGGTTGCCTTGCCGTGAAAGACACCATGGACATTTCTATACAATCGAAACCTGTAGCAAGTTTTGTGAACTCTAAAGCATGTTTGAATTCTAATATCCTATTTACAGATTCTTCTAAAGTTTCAAGTGGTTCAATCACCTCATGGAAATGGAATTTTGGTAATGGCACATCTACTTTACAGGACCCTACAGATACGTTCGGAATATCAGGCATACATGTCGTTAGCTTAATTGTAAGCACCGGTGCGGGCTGCGCTGATACGTTAACGAAGAGTATTTATATTAACCCGCTTCCTGTTGCTCAGTTTGCATTTACAACTTTCTGTCCTGATTCTGCTATGTTCACTGACGGCTCAACTATTTCAACCGGAACAATTAAAGCGTGGAGCTGGATGTTTGGCGATTCAACTTCAAGCGCTCTTCAAAATCCGACACATACTTATCCTAAATCAGGCGATTACTTCGTTACGTTGAAAGTAACTTCTGACTCAGGCTGCTCTGCCTCCAGTTCTGATTCGGTGAAAGAAATACCATGTAATGCCAATGGAGTATCTACCCCAGGTGTACCGACAGCTTTCACACCTAACGGAGACGGAAATAACGATGTGCTTTATGTAATGGGCGGGCCGTTCACTTTACTCGATTTCAGGGTATTCAATGAATGGGGTAACCAGGTGTTTGAAACCCAAACGCAAAGCAGCGGATGGGACGGTAAATTCCATAGCCAGGCTCAACCTGAAGGTACTTATGTGTGGACTTTAACAGGCACAACTGTCGATGGTAAAAATGTGAAAATGACAGGAGTTGTAACGATAATACGATAAAACAAGCGCTATGAAGAAATATATCTGCATAATCATACTCTTCGTGCTAAGCAGCAGCGCTGTCTTTTCACAAGACTACCACTTGTCTCAATTCGACATGGCAAGCCTTTACCTGAACCCGGCTCTAACAGGCATGTATGGCGGTGAAAAGGGAGATTATAAAATTTATAATGATTACCGTTCGCAATGGGCGGCACTTGGCACACAATCGTTTTCTACTATTTATCTTGGTTTTGATATGCCTATACAAAAATGGGGCAAAAATTTTGGTGTAGGCTTATATATAATTGATGAAAGAGCTCCTGCAGGTGCTTTCAGTACCATGAATGTTATGGGCTCTATCGCCTACGATATTATGAGCAAAGAGAGTTCTAATGGCAAGCACTACCTAACTACAGGAATACAGTTCGGTGCTTTCAGTAAAACATATAACCCTGCCAATTTTACATATGGCGACCAGTACTCTGCAACACTTGGCGGATTTGACCAAAGCATTCCCAGCGGAGAGGTATTTAATAAGAGTAGCGTGACTGATTTTGATTTAGACTATGGTTTATTTTATAAATATATAGATGAAGCCGCGGGAGTACATCCTTATCTGGGATTCTCCTTGCAACATATTACCATGCCTAATGAGTCATTTACATTAACAAAGAGTGACCTGCCTATGCGTTTCAATTTTGAAGGCGGGGCTGATTTTAAAGCCAGTGATAACCTGAAACTATCACCACGTTTCTTATACATGACCGAAGCAGGCGCAACAGAATTTGATATTGGTATGCTTGGCTTTTATAAAATAAACACCAGTTTATTTGAAGCTATGCTTGGCGGTGACTATCGCGTAAATGATGCTGCAGTTATTCACATAGGGTTAAAATATGGCGAAGATATTTTTCGCTTCAGTTACGACATAAATACATCGTACCTTAATGCCTTTACGGGTGGAAGAGGTGCCTGGGAATTCTCTCTTATTCTTACAGGTTTGAAGGGCCATCCTTTGATAGGAAAGACTATGTTCTAACAGAACTGGATTCTGTTGCCAAGTTCTTATTTTCTATCTTTGGTTTATGCCAGAGAAACTGCAACTATATTCTATGCCCAAGCGACTTGAAGTACCAAAATTCTGGGTAGAGCATATTCCTTTTGCCTTTTATATAGTTTCAAAACTAAAACCCGGAATTATTGTAGAATTGGGCACCCATACAGGCAATTCATTTTTTGCTTTTTGCCAGGCAGTAGCAGAAAATAAACTGGCTACTGAATGTTATGCCATTGATACATGGAAGGGAGACAAATATACCGGCCCGTTTGCTGAAGAGATTTATGAAAATGTCTTGGAATATCAGCAGAAGAATTATCCGGAGATGGCAAAATTGTTAAGAATGACATTTGATGAAGGGCTTACATATTTTAAGAATGGAACCATTGATCTTCTGCACATAGACGGGCTACATACCTACGAGGCCGTAAAACACGATTTCGAAAGTTGGTTACCGAAGCTTTCGGATAAAGCCATAGTATTGTTTCATGACACGCAGATTAAAATGAAGGATTTTGGCATTTGGAAATTCTGGGCAGAAGTATGTAAGCAATATCCCTCTTTTGAATTTTATCATGGCTGTGGGCTGGGTGTACTTGTTGTTGGGAAGAATGTACCAACTGAAATAGTAGAATTTATCAATTCAGCCAATAAAGGGAACGAGTATCGTGATATATTTGAAAAACAGGGAAGAATAGTTTATAAAGAATATAAACGAAGAAAGTTGAAGGCTGATGTTTTTAGATTACTTAAGCCACATAAAATTGTAGCTAAAAGATTAAAACGAATATAGTGGAAAGTCAGAATTCAGGATATATAGATCTTTTAAAAAAGATGCTTTGTGATTTCCACAGAGCAAACCAGAAGGAATATAAGCCTGTTTATACCGACCCTACCCGTGCCAGTAATAAAGCGGTACGGTTGTTGAACAAAGTAATTGAAACGAAAGATTATATCATTTGTGAGATTAATAGCACAAGTGAGGAGAAGCGAATTAACGGAATGGACAGGCCCATGTATGCTGATACTATGATTGGCATGAAGCGTTTGGATAATATAGAATATTGCGTAAGAGAAGTTCTTAAGAATAAGATTGAAGGAGATTTCGCGGAGCTTGGAGTATGGCGTGGAGGATCTGCTATTTTAATGCGTGCATTGCTGAAAGAAATGAATGCAAAAGATAGAAACGTTTGGGTGGCTGATTCATTTGAAGGCTTGCCGGAACCTGATGACAAGAAATATCCTGCCGATAAAGGAGACAAGCATTTTATGTTTGATGAGCTCAAGGTATCTCTCGAAGAGGTGAAACACAATTTCAGTAAATATGGCTTATTAGATGAACAGGTAAAATTCTTAAAAGGCTGGTTTAAAAACACCTTGCCAACTGCACCTATAAAAAAGCTCGCAATTCTACGCCTTGATGGCGATATGTATGAATCTACAATGGATGGCTTAGTTAATCTTTATCCAAAATTATCGGTAGGAGGTTATATTATAATAGATGATTGGGGCGCTATTCCCGCGTGCCGGAAAGCAGTTGAAGATTACAGGAAAGAGAATAGCATTACCGAGAAGATTGTAGAAATTGACTGGACAGGAGTATTCTGGAAGAAAGAAAATTAGTTATAGCTAATGAATGATTTAGAGAATTATTTCAAGAATAACCCCGGCAGGCTCATTCATAAATGCGTTCATTATTTTGATATTTATGAGCAGTACTTTTCAAAATATAGGAACAAAGAAGTAGTAATACTTGAAATAGGCGTATATCATGGTGGCAGCCTGCAAATGTGGAAAAATTATTTTGGAGATAAGGCCAAAATATATGGAGTTGACATAAACCCTGAATGCAAAAAATTTGAGGAACAGAACATTGAAATCTTTATCGGTTCACAATCTGACAGAAAGTTCCTGAGTGAATTAAAAACTAAAATTCCGCCCGCAGATATATTAATTGATGATGGCGGACATGGTATGGAACAGCAAATAACTGCTTTTGAAGAGTTATATCCGCATGTAAAAACCGATGGCATTTATTTGTGTGAAGATTTACACACTTCTTACTGGTTGAAATTCGGGGGTGGATACAGACGGCACGGAACATTTGTGGAATATGGTAAGAAGTTAATTGATAAAATAAATGCGACATATTCGGAACAAAGCGCTTTAAAGGCAGATTCATTCACCAAGTCTATACGTGGACTGCATTTTTATAATGGTATGTTGGTAGTTGAAAAAGGACAAGTAAAGGATTTTCATGATAAGAAAACAGGAACACCTACCCTATCCAAAGACATGGAGATAACCAGGATACCTAAAGCATTATTGGGACCTACAAATGCAGTTTTATTTGTTGTTAATATGGTTTTGCGCTTTTTAAGACTACCCGGAATAATATGGAAGTGAAGGACATTACTGTACTGATTGATAACATAATTCTTTCATACAAGGATAATCCTATTGATTTACTCAAACTGGGCGAAGGAAAAAATGAGTATCAATACCTGCAAGACCTTAAGTATTCTTATATACGTACAGTTAAGGATATTAGCTCCTTATTACCAAAAGGCGCGAAAGTATTAGAAATAGGCTCTCTTTTCGGGGTTGTGAGTATTGCTTTAAAGCAATCTGGTTTTGATGTCACAGGAACTGAGATACCTGAATTTTATGCATCTGAGAATTTACAAAAGCTGTATCAAAAACATGGCATTACATTTGATCAAGTAAATCTGCGTGATTATAAACTCCCCTACCCCGATGAATCATTTGATGCAGTGGTTATGTGTGAAGTATTGGAACATCTTAATTTTAATCCTTTGCCAGTATTGCAGGAAATAAACAGAGTACTTAAGAAAGATGGTTACTTATATATTGCTATGCCAAACCAGGCAAGCCTCGATAATCGCTTGAAATTATTGACTGGTAAATCTGTTCATTCTCCTATTCAATATTATTCCGACCAACTTGACGCGAAGAAAAATTTTATTGTAAGTATTCATTGGCGTGAATACACCATGACCGAAACATTGGATATGATTACTAAAATGGGGTTCCTGCTCCAAAAGAAATACTATTTCTCAGAAAATGGTCCAAGAACAAGAACTCTGTTTTCTTTGTTCCGGTTTTTGCTCTATTTGTTTCCCCCTCTTAGATCTTCTTTAGTAGTTATAGCCAAGAAAGACAGGAAATCAAACCTTAATTTCAGGTTTACTAAATCTTCTACCTGATAGCAATATTGCTGTTAAAGAGATATGCCGTGAATTTCCGGAGAGTGAATAAATATGGTCGTAGTTTGCTCCTAAAATGTTTACTAAAAGTTGATACAAGTAGCAGAAACACTATATATGCCACAATATGGAAAAAAGTAAGAGCAGTAACAATAGCAGTACTAAATTTAGAATGATGTTTCTTATAAAACCTGACTTTGCTAATTAGTGAATTGGCATAAGCCACATTAGCATTCTTCTCTGAGCTTTGGCCACCTATGTGCATTACTGATGTCTCAGGGAAATAGTAAACCGGTATTCCAGCTTTCCTCGCCCTGTAACAAAAATCAAAGTCCTCCATCCAGAAGATGTTCTTGTCAAAACCACTGATTTCATCCGCAACCTTTCTCGGAAAAAGCATTGCAGCACCGGAAACATTATCAACCGGATGAGGTTTAGTATAAGTTTCAAGTGGATAAGAACTTTTGAATATCCGTAACGATTCCTGGAATATTATTTTTAAATCTTTATCTCTCCAGGCTGAATACTGTAACGACTTGTCTTCATTAAGTAGTTTAGGACCAACAATTGCATTTTGTTTTAGATCTCTGGCAAATTCGAACATCTTACAAATTGTATCATCAATCAAATACGTATCGGGGTTCAGTAAAAGAACGTAATCTCCCGTTGAAACATTAATTCCTTGATTATTGGCTTCTGAGAAGCCGGTGTTATATATATTCTCTATAATTTGAATAGCAGGAAATTCATTTCTAACAGGCTGAATATCCCTTTTATCCGAACTATTATCTACTACAATAATTTCAAATGGAATACAGTCCAGGTATTTATATATAGATCGGACACAATCAATTACTAATTGCTCTACATTATAGTTCACTATAACAATGCTAAGCCTCATAACTTAATCTTTTCTAGTGCCAGAGCTTGAGTAAATTGTTTGGTTATAACATCATAGTTATAGGTTGACACCATTCTCTGATATCCTTTCTCTCCATAAGAATTCATAGCATTTCTATCAGAAAGCAATTCATTTATCGCAGAAACATATTCTTCTTTAGTAGCAGCCAGAATAATGCCACCATCTTCTGACATCTTCCTTAATTCAAATGTAGGTCTGCCAATAACTGCCTTTTTTGCGCTCCAGTAATCGAACAGTTTTACGGGACAAGTACTATCATTAAGTTTATTCAGTTTGAGTGGAAGGATTCCAAACAATGATTCGGATAATAGCTTGGGAAGCATTTCGCTATCTGCATTACCCATTAAATGAATATTAGAATAACCTTCTGATTTTTTTTTCAAATCGTTGAATAATTCACCCTGGCCATATATATTTAATTGAAGCTGGGGAAACTCTTTGAATACTTCAAACAGCAGATCAAAGTTATACCAATCTCTCAATGTAGAGACAAAGTTGACAACATTACTTTTAGCCTCAGATATAGCGTCCATTTTCTTAATGAACCCCAAAGGTTTCCCATTGGGTATAAAAAACACTCTTTTATTATATCGCCTGAATTCCTCAGTTTGCCTGTGGCTTGTAGAAGTTATAGCATAGGACAGTTTGCCAATAATAGGTTTTACAATACTTTTAAAGTAGAAACGGACAAGTTTGTTCTTCTCTACTTCTCCCCAATCGTCTATTACATCGAAAACAAAAGGGATACGCTTCAATTTGCAATAGATACAAGCAAACAAACTCATTAAATGGTCGAAAGAAACTACTACATCAGGTTTATTATTTCTTATTGCCTTTACATTGGCCATGTTCTCATAGAATAGGCTAAGCAGAGACTTCCTCAACCCTGTAAAACGCTCTATAACCTTTATTTCACCCGAACTGTGAGATGAAGTATTTTTCAAGCGCAACGATTCCTTTTCCCAATCTTTATACTTAGAAGGATTTATGTAAATACACTCATTTCCCGCTTCCGACAAGCCAAGAGGCAACTCTACATTTCTTCCCCTGTAATTATTCCACACCATTGAAGAAAGAAACAAGTATTTCATCTATATTGATTTATAAACTTGTTCTAACCCGGCCATGAATAGTTGGGCATTGTTCTCTACCAACTTATATAGTTCCTCATTGGGTTTAAATTGATCCGTTTCCATTTTCAATTTTAATTCAAGCACTTTAGCGGCAAGGTCTTGAGGGTTTTTATTTTTGAAAGTAGCGAAATATCCCTGAGAAGTGTTGCCAACATTCTCAGAAACAATTACTGATAGCCCAACTGCAATGGCCTCCTGTTGCGATAATGACATTCCCTCCCAATGCGATGGAAGGACAAGGCTATCAATTGTAGCATAGAAGTTTACCATGTCAGGGACATATCCTACATAGGTAACCTTGCTACTTAACCCACTTCCCTTTATCATCTCTACCATCTTCTCCTCTTCAGGGCCAATGCCTGAAATAAGCCAGTGAATATCATTTTTATTCTTCAGTATTTTAGCTGCATCAATAAGTTCTATCCAGCCCTTACGTTCTACAATCCTTCCTGCAAACCCTATGACAAAGTCGTTTTCCTTTATGCTAAGCTCCTTCCTATACCCCACTTTGTCCGCTTGTTTGACAGCCAGACGAATATCAGTATTTACAAAATTCGGCAAGTAGAAAGTCTTTTTCTCAATATTAGTAACCTTTTGCAACAAAGCGCTTTTATTATCTTCTGAGCAAACAATGAAAGCATTAACACGAGATTTAAAGAGATTGAACAGAAAAGGTAAAATAACCGGGTAATCATAAATTATTCCCTGCTCATGAAATACCAGTTTTATTTCAGGGAAATAGAATCGTTTCAGTAAGTAGCCAAACACTTGGGAGCGTGGCAAGTGGCAATGCAAAACATCTATACTATTTCTTTTTACCAGGTCCTTTATCTCTTTAAGAGGAGAAAAAGAATACCTTGAAGAAGAAGAATGCACCCGAACATTTTTATGCCGAATACTTATCTGAGGTTCTGATTGACGGAGCACGTAGAGAAAAATATCAGGGTTCTCTTTTTGTTTTTCAAAATATGTCTTTACCACCGATTGTGCGCCTCCGAGCCATAATGTATCTATAATGTGCAATACCTTCATGCGCCAACTATATTCTTAAATACTTTTTCATATTGAGGCACAATATTATTCCAGTCATAGCGTGTTATTAACTTGCTCATTACAGGCTCAGGAATAGTATAATTTTTCAAAAATCTTTCATTGTAGTAGGAATCAAGCTGATGTGCAATGTCCTCCGCAGAATGAAAATCCACAATAACCCCATTTTCCCCTGAAGTTATTACTTCATTTATTCCATCTATGGGCGTACTAATCAGGAAACAGCCACAAGCCAGTGATTCCAAAACCGATATAGACATTCCCTCGAAAACAGATGTAACAACCGAAACATGTGCAGATTGATATTGCTTTACCATTTCAGGTTTTGAAACCCATCCATAGAACTTTATAATGTCGTTTAGTTTATCAGCGTTTACAAATTCTTTCATCTTTCCCAGGAGCACCCCATCACCCAATATACACACTTCTAAGTCTCTATTTTTCCTTGCATATAGTTTGATAGCATTAAGAAACGTTAAAGGGTCTTTTTGTTCTACAAGCCTGCCGGTATATACTATTTTAAACTTATTGTTGCGTTTTGAGTAATCAGGCTTAAATAAGTTAATATCCATACCATTTGGAATGAGTACGTTTTTGTAAGCGTAATTTTTACCTAGAAATTTATTGATGTTTTGCATCATCTCGGCTGTTTGCATAAAATTAGCCTCCGATTCAATGCATATTTTCTTTATCCTGAAATAAGTTGCCATGTGGAAAAACCGCATTTGCTTGGGAAAGCGCCATGGAATATCATGACCATGAGAAATAATGGTGTATTTCAATCCGAATTTTCTTTTCAGGTTTATGGCAACAATTCCTCCCGGAATGGCAAAATTGGCAAAGCACATATCAAATGTTTCCTTACGGCAATAATTATTTAGAAAACTGTTACTGTACTTTATCCACGACAGCATTTCGCTTACGCTGGATTTATGGGTATGCTGCCGCTTTGATTTAAGCCTTATGATTGTCAGGTTTCCCCTTTTCTCTGTTTCTTCTTCTCCGTGAAACCAAGTAGTAATAACAGTTACCTGGTGGCCCAGTTCAGCCATTCTTTCTGCTATATTTTGAGTAATAACACCTGCACCACCTCCTAACGGAGGATATTCATAATTCAGTACAAGTATTTTCATTCGGCATTAATGTTACCGGTATTGAGAATAACATAAATGGGCCGGCCTTTGGTTTCATTAAATATTCTGCCAATGTATTCGGCTACAATCCACATTAAAATGAACATAAAACCCAAAAGAAGGAAAAGAGCTATAACCAACCATTTATACAGAGGGTAATCAACATGATTTATAAGTGCATCATACGAAATATATCCAAGAAATATTAAGCCAACTATTATACACAATACACCTATCACAAAACCTAATTGCAAAGGCAATAAAGAGAAACTTAATATGCCATCCATTGCAAGCCGAATCATTTTCACAAGGCTGAAACCGGTTTTCCCGTGAACTCTTAAAGGGCGGTCGTAATCTATTATCACATAATTAAACCCGAGCCACGAAATCATACCCCGCAAATACCTTGACTTTTCATGCATTTTCTTAAGTTCAGTCAGAACCTTTTTGT